>Ga0209517_10002094_pt1 | contig 28838 bp, 31 predicted proteins | sample PeaSoiMetSII2010_FD_187695 | JGI IMG/M metagenome (GOLD analysis project Ga0209517, IMG submission 187695) | Peat soil microbial communities from Weissenstadt, Germany - SII-2010 (SPAdes) (version 2) | ecosystem: Environmental > Terrestrial > Soil > Wetlands > Peat | place: Germany...
TCGGCCCACAACAGGCGGCGCAATCCCGTGTGATTGCCGGACTCTATCCGAACTCCGAAGTCTGAGTCTGCCTTGGCTTTTTTCAACCGATAGAATCCGTTGAACTCGGCGGGGAAAAGAATGATTGCCAAACGGCTGTAATGTGGCATGAGGTTCTGGCATACGCTGAACGTTTCTCCGGGCATGCGATTAACGTATGTGAGCACCCATCTTGCATGGTGCCAGAGCATCTCAAATGATGTGGTAGGCCACTGATTTTCACGTAGCGTCACCAATTCCTGGAGAAGAAAATTCAATAGGTGCGGGTTGCGCCGATGGAAACGATAAAAGCGGCTCATCAGGCGCGATCTTCGCAAACCTTTCCGCTTGCAATGCTGCATCAGTTCATCAACTGCGCTAATCATGGTAGGGACTCCATTTCTTCGTTGTGTGCCCCGCTAATCCGTGGTCCGTGGCTCCCGGTTGGCCGCGAGAAAAAATGCCCGGCTCCGCTCCCCTCAGAGCCGGGTCACAAAGGGCCAGAAGCCCGCTCGCGGTGAAATGAACCCTGCCTAGGGCTGGCGAGAACCGCGAGCGGCCCGTCTGACACGGGTGACTGTTTCCCCCGCCAAACTTGGTAAAACGGAGGCCGCACTCCCCCAGCGGCCCCGGTTGGTTACGACAGCAAATCGCTGCCGAGCACTGTGAAGTAAAGCGGCTGATGGGAAGGCGGATTAGCCGCATTCACCAGTTCAGCCAGGAAGTGATTGTCCGCCCAAGAGGTCGTCAAGAAACCGACCTCGTTGGTGGTGGCGTACCGTTCCTGTAGGACCCGCGTAAACAGCGGGGTTCGCCGCAAGAAGGCTCCCCTGGAGAAGTTGCCGTAGCACACATATCCGGCACCCATGACATCGTCAAAAAATTCGTTCACGACGTAAGGGCGGCCCAATATTGTGTCGGAATTGGGGTCAAACATGACGGTCCCCGCTGTGCTTGCTCGCGTGTTGCGGATCACCGCCAGCGTGTTGCGGGACAGCATGAAGGCGTTTGTTGGTGCCTCCAGACCTTCCACAAGGGAGTGACGTAAAGCGGTCAGTTGGCCGTAAACGTCTGCCTGAACCCCACCGGAGCCGCCAACAATTTGCAGCGGCGGATTGGATGACCCGGAGCCGCCCGTCTGCATCGCCGCGAAGAGTGCCGTGGTTCCGTCCAGTGTTTGCGCGTTTGCAATTGCGGTCAGCAGTTCGTCCAGAATCATCGGCTGGAGCGGGTATTCCGTTGACATCAGGCTTTCCCAATCCGCAATGACTTGCCTGGACCTTTTGTTGGCTTTCAGCGTGAATCCGGACATGCCGAAAGGCTGCGACCCCGAGGCATCCGCTGCGGGTCCCTCCGCCTCAGCGAAAGATGCCGGAGCCGCGCCCGCCGCGAGCACGGGGAGTCGCACGTCCCTCATGTGAGACGTGGCGATGACCCGAGCGCCCGCACGTTCAAAGGGGCTGAACGCAAAATATGACCGCTCGAACGGCAGCACTTCAAACGGGACTGCAAAGCTAGCCGGGTACAAGCCGGAGCCTACGCCCACAGAGATAGCACCGGATGGGTCGCTTGCGGCGGTCATGCCGCTCAAGCTACCGGCTACCGTGCGTGCCCACTGGCCAAACTGCGTGCGGACTTGTTTGGCTTGGGCGCGTCCCTGCTCGGGAAGGAGAACGCTTTCGCTTTCCGGGTTAGGGTTTTCTCTGCCCACATCAACAAGCGCTATAGGATTTTTTCCGAAGGCCGCAAGCAGGGTGTTTTCCGCATTGATGGTTTCGATTTGCGGCTCCAGTTTTGCGGCTTGCCCCATGTACTCTTCAAACCGCTCATTTTCTTGCGCCGTCATGGGCCGGGACTGAGTTTTGGCAGTCTTGATAATTTGCTCGGCAGCGCTCAGCGCTTCCGCGTGTTGCTTTTTAAGCTCAAACAGACTCATTGTCGTTACCTCTCGTTGAAGTACCGGCAGCTCGGTTCACTCTCCCTGTGACCATCTTCCGGTTTGCTGCATTCACGCGCCTACCGTCCCCGTAATAGAGGCAGCTAACGCGAAGGCCCGGCCCTTTTTGACCGGGCAGCACTTCAAAGCTGCGGGCGGTGAAGGAAAGGCACCGCCCTGCCGTGCCAATGAAGCCGGGCGCGGCTAAACTCGAAAACTCGGCAATGTGCGACGTGGTGGACGCGGCGCGTTCTCTTCCTTCGCGGTATCACCAAGAGGCGGCCTGCTCCGCGCTCTATCCGTTCCGCTGCATCCGCTGTTGTCCGAATGAACATGGGTCCTCTTTGCGCTACAATAAAAACGGCGAAACCGTGTTACGTTTCCGCGTGACCGTCTAGCCGCCCGGCCTCGGAGGGTAGCCGCCCTCCGGGGCCCTCGTTTCTTTCCTACCGGATGTTTTCCATGCCCAGTTTTTCCAGCGCCGCGTAGTGGAACTCCATGCGCTCTCGGAAGAACTCTTCGGCCGCTTTGCCATAGAGTCCTTTATTTTTGACATCCTGCTTGGCCCGCCCACGTGCTTCCTCGCGCCAAGTTGCTTTGCAATCTTCCAGCATCATTTCCATTTCGTCCGGGTTCATTGGCTTTAGTCCTCACTTCAGTTTGAATTCCTACCGCAGTTGCCTTGTGGCAGATTGACAGTCAGCACTGCCACTCAATTCATCAACTTTCTGAGTCCGCCTTTCAATCGCTGGCTTTCCCGCGCGGCCAGCATTCTTGCCGGAGCGTCATACGCCGTTGTAAACGGAATACCAAAGAGCACGTTAGCCTGTTTCGTGTCCCCGGCCTTATCCGCCTCAGCGTCATGCTGGAGGAAGAGCACGCCCAAGAAAACGGGCCTATCAAGAGCCATGATGTGCTCGGCAAACTCCGCAATCGTTTCCGGCTTGGGCAGGGGAACCGTTAGAGCGAGTATGTTCTCCAGGCCTTTCGTGTGCGGTTGGAAGTAAACCAAACCGGCTTGGGCGTGGTCGGGATTCAAACCCACCGTCCGCATCTCATTCCGCAATCCGTCAAACAAGTCCGCCGTCCGGGCTAGAGCCTGCATCCAGGACAGCTCCACATTGCCGGGCTTGCGTGGAAGGCCGGACTTAAACCGCCGCCGTGCTACTTGAGCGCGGGTCATTTCTCTTTCCAGCGGATTGTTGGTTTCAAGAGGTGCCACGGATTGTCTTGCCGCTTTGACCATCATAGCGATACCTTATCATGTGTCTGTCCAAATTGCAGCTATCGGTTCTACTCTTCAATAAGTGGCAGCACACAGCAGGTATTGCAAGCATATTGCCATTTCAAACCGTTGATTCTACAGTGGGCCGCCGTGTGCCGAAGTGCAAACCTTTGCACATTAGGTCAATCCGCTTGCTGCTTGCGCCTGGATGGTAGGTCAAGGGGGTAAAATGCGAGGGCGGAGGCGGCGCATGGGTGTTGTTGAGAACTTGAAGGAAGCGGCGCTAGTGGCTCAGAAAATGGGGCAACTGGACCTTTACAAGCAGATCGTCCAGGCAGAGGATGAAGTACGGAACCTCACGCGGGAGAAGAGGCGGCTAGAGGACAGAGTTGCAGAGTTAGAGAGCAAGCTGAAATTGAGGGCCGCTATGAGTTTCAAAGCCCCCTTTTATTATCAGCAAGGCGACTCAGTGCCGTTCTGCCCCGCGTGTTATGAGGGAAAAGAAGAACGCCCCGTTCATTTAACGAGGCGCACCGGTGAGAAATGGTACTGTCCGGTGTGCAGAAATGATTTTGCGGAAAACCCCGAAGATACGGGGCCTGCGTTCGGCGTTGCTCGTTAGGCAGCCACGTCCTGGTAGCCGAGCCATCTAAGCTGGTCATCGGAAAGGATGACCTCGGGGATTGCGTGGCTCCCCGTCAAATCCAAAGCAGCTTTAGCGTCTCGCAGCACACCCCCGTCAACTCCGAGATGAGACAACCGCGTTGATAGCTGCTCCCATGAAGGAAAGTGGACCGTAGGCATTGCACCGCCGGTCACATTTCGCCCTGGCGCATCCGCCCGAGCAAGCATATATGTACTCGGCATACCCGACAGCGGGGACTTGCTTTCAACGATGTGCAGCCAGTAGGTTGGCATAAGAAGCCTTTGGGCGGAGATGCTACATCCGCGACTTATCTAATCTTGGTGCAGGTTTTGGCACAAAAGCAAGTGAAAACATCGGCCCCGCCTTTACTTCTGCCACGTGGTACTGACAAGCGAGTCCAAGGCGGTCCTGCCGTCCTCACGTATCGCGCATTGTGCCTCTCGGTAGTGGACACGCGAAAATACGCTTGCACTGATTGACCCCCTGTCTTAGAATTTCGGCCCGGATGGAATCCCGCGTAACCACTTGATTTGAAATTGGTCGGGGCGAGGAGATTTGAACTCCTGACCCCCTGCGCCCAAGGCAGGTGCGCTACCAGGCTGCGCTACGCCCCGACAATGTTGATTATAAATGAGACCAGGCGCAGGGCCTCGGGGCTTCTGGCTCCTGGAACCCGGGAGTGTTTAAGATACCGTGCAGCGTTGGGACGCTGCTGGCATGCGAGGGTTGGTGGAGCATGCTTTCCGGGACGGCTACGTAGGTTCATTTCCCATTTTGGGTATTCTCAGGAATGTGTGCACTCAAGACAGGGGTCCATCTCTCCTGTTCGGCTGCCAGCATCCCGCCGGCAGGGTATAATTTTCAGTCGGTATGCAGAGTCCGCGTTATGCGCTGGTGGCGTACGTAAAGAATGACGCCGGGGAGTTTGTCGAAAAGCTCCGGCGCCAGTTACATCCTGACCTTCCTCACCTGGCTGCACATCTCACCATCCTGCCCCCGCGGCCGCTCGAAAGCACGGAGAGTTCCGCCCTGCAGATCATCGAGCGAATCTGCGGCGAGGAGGAGCCATTCGAAGTGAACCTCGGTCCGGTGGAGACCTTTATCCCGGCCACGCCCACGGTCTACATCCGGGTGGACGGCGCGGCCTCGCGCATGTGTGAACTGCACCGCCGGCTGAATACTGAAGCGCTCGCCTTCAGCGAGGAGTGGCCGTACATTCCCCATCTGACCATCGTGAAAATGAGCACCGAGCCGCCCGCTCAGAACGCCTTCCGCATCGCCCGTGAGCGCTGGGCTCAGTATGCGGGAAGCCGCCGCATCCTGCTGGAAAGGCTGACCTTTGTCCGCGAGGACGTTCGCGAAGGTGGCCAGAACTGCTGGGTCGATCTGGCTCCGGTTCGCCTGGGCCGCCAATTGGTCTCGCGCCTGCCGTAACCGGGCCGCCCAGTTACTCCCGCCTGCCGAACATGGCCCTAGGTACAGTTCCCTCCCGTGTGTTGAAAAGGCTGTGGCGTGGCTGTAGATAATGAATAGGGTATTGATCCGGGTATCCCGCCAAAAGCCACTTCTGGCAAGGGTTTCCGGCACGCGACGGGAGACAACATGCAAATTGGGGTTTACGGCTCAGGATATCTGGGAACGGTGATTTCAGCTTGTCTCGCGGACTTTGGCACTCCGGTTTCCTGCTGCCACCCCGACCGCTCGCGCATGGTGGAGATGGCCCAGGGCAATATTCCCTTCTTCGAAAAGAATCTGAAGGAAATCATCCGGCGGAATGTGCGCGCCGGGCGTCTGGCCTACTCGACCGACATCGAATCGTTCGCCCGCCGGACGCATGTCATTTTTCTGGCCGAAGACAAGGCTGACCACCTTAACGACGTGGCTCTGCGCATTGCCCGGCTGGCGCCCAAGCCTCCCATTCTTGCCATTGTCACTCCCGTGGCGGTAGGCACCGCCAACGCGCTGGAAATCAGCATGAAGAACGCCGGGGTGCAGGCCACCATTGTTTCGCAGCCGATGTTTTTCACCGACGGCTGCGCGGTCGAGGATTTCAACTGGCCCGACCGGCTGATCCTGGGAGCTACGTCGAACGAAGCGGTGCAGATGCTGAAGCAGATTTTCCACCCCCTGGTAATGCGCGGCGTGCCCGTGATCGTGACCAACCAGTCCACCGCCGAACTGGTGCGCGAAGCCGCCACCGCCTTCGTAGCCACGAAGATCTCCTTCATTAACGAAGTGGCAGCCCTCTGCGAGCGCGTAAATGCCGATGCCGTCAACCTGGCGCTGGCGCTGGGGCTGGACAAGAAAATCGCTCCCCGCTGCCTGCAGCCTGGGGCCGGCATGGGCGGCGTATTCGCCGAGTCGGACATGGATTCCCTCGCGCAGCTGGCGCAGTCGCATGGGGTATCGTTGAAAGTGCTCAGCGCCGCCCGCGATGTCAACCATTTCCTGGCCGATCGCCTCGTCGAAAAGATTGCCACCGCGCTGAATTCGGTGGAGAACAAGGAAGTGGGGATTCTCGGACTCGCCTTCAAACCCAACACGAATTCGGTAGCCGGATCGTCGTCCATGCGCCTGGCCGAGAGCCTGATTTCGAAAGGCGCGCATGTGCGAGCCTACGACCCCGTCGCCATCCCCGAAGCCAAAACGTTCCTCAACCTGCCGGTACGGTACTGCGACTCTGCTTATGCCGCCGCCGAAGGCTCGGACGCGCTGGTGGTGGGAACGGGCTGGCCGGAGTTCCGCGCTCTCGATTTCGACCGCATCAAGCACCTGCTGAAGAAGCCCGTTATCGTCGACACCAAGAATCTGCTCGATTCCGTGCGCCTGCGCGCCTTGGGCTTCGAATACGTGGGCGTCGGGCGCGGGTAAGACCGCAGTTGTCAGTTGCCAGTTGCCAGCCAGCACAGGTTCCCTTCTCCTGAACCCTCTCCGACTTGCACCCGTGTAGTGGATGGTCTCTGATACAGTCCGGCCGTGAATTGCTATAATCGACTCGGTGGTGGGAATAGCTCAACTGGCAGAGCACCGGACTGTGGCTCCGACGGTTGCGGGTTCGATTCCCGTTTCCCACCCCAAAGACTTCAAGACTCTTACGCGCCGGGCGCTCAACTGTGGCACTATTCCTTCCGGCGCTGCCGACTTGTTCCAAGGCGATCGCATCGCGGCCCCGTAGCTCAACTGGATAGAGCATCAGACTTCGGATCTGAGGGTTGGGGGTTCGACTCCCTCCGGGGTCGCCATTAGATTGCGGAAAAGGTCATGTGGGGACAGCCGCCCTCGGCTGTCCGGTCGAGCGAAGCTCGACTAGGGTTGATGTCGGCACCCACTTAGATGGAGAGGACTCGGGCCTCCGGCCCCATGGACAGCCGGGGGCGGCTGTCCCCACATGGGCATTCCTGCAGGCCCAAAATCCCTCGTGATGCTGGCATCCCCGCTGCGATAGAATTCAGTTTCTGTAGCTTCCGCCCGTGAAACGTATCTTCCATTTCCGCACTTCCTCATCCGAACTGGGCCCACTCGAGGAGCGCCTGCTCGGAGCGTTATGGGAGCGCGGCCACGCGACGGTGCGCGAACTGGTGGAGGGCGAATGTCAGGATCTAGCCTACACCACGGTGATGACCACGCTCGACCGTCTCTTCAAGAAGAACCTGCTGAGCCGCAAGGAGGAAGGCCGGGCGTTCCGGTACGTGCCGCGGCTGAGCCGCGAAGAGTTGCACCGCGAGTTTGCGGGTGAGGCCTTCCGGCAGCTGCTGGACGCCAGTCCGGCCGCGTCGTTGCCGCTTTCCTATCTGGTAGAGATCCTGACCGAACGCGATGCGAAGTTGCTGGACGACCTGCGGCAGGCGGTCGACGCTAAGCGGCGCGAGTTACGCGGCGGCGAATCGCGGCCGGCCGCGGACAACGGCAAGGAGAAGGAATAAATGTTCGCCGCGCGCGGCCTGGCTGTTTCCATGTCGGTGTTCGTGATCGTGTACGGTTTGCTTTCGCTGGCCGTCGGTTTTTCCTGGCGCAAGGTCTGGACCTACAGCCAACGCCGTCCGGCTCGCAGAATTGCCAATCTCGGGATTGCCAATCTGTTGTTCACGTTGCGAATGTTTCCTCTGGCCGCTGCGGCGGGGATCACTATCGCCGTTACCGTGCCTTCTTTTCTTTGGCTGGAGCCGCGTGCGATTGATGAGCCGATGGGTGGAATCGCTCTGCTGTTGAGCCTCTGCGGCGCTGCCCTGGGAATACTTGGCGTGGTGAACATGGGATTGGCAGTACATCGCGCTGCGCGTGCGATCTCGCTGTGGACCCATGCGGCGCAGCCGGTCAAGGCAGCCGGGGTCCAGACAACCGAAGCTCTTCCCGTACTGCGCATCGCGCGCCCGGTTCCGGCGCTGGTGACGGCAGGCATCGTTCGGCCCAAGATTCTTCTGTCAGACACGGCAGAGTCTGCGCTGACCGCCGGGGAGTTGCAGGCTGCGCTCCAGCATGAAGTCGCTCACGTGCGGCGGCGGGACAATCTGAAAAGACTGCTGCTGCGGCTGGTCCCGTTTTTTGGCATGAGTGGACTGGAAGCCGCGTGGGCCGAGGCCTCCGAGATGGCGGCTGATGAAGCAGCAGTCTCGAACCCGGCTGAGGCGCTGGACCTCGCCGCCGCGCTTATAAAGCTCTCGCGGCTGGCTCCGGTTTGCCCACCGGCGGACTTGACTGCTGCGCTCCTGCATGGTCAGGGCCCTGCTTCCGCCATAGGTGCCCGCGTGGAGCGGCTCCTGGCCTGGAGAGATCGGCGCAACCGGCCGCTGCGGAACTATTCTCCGTGGTATGGGCTGGCCGCAGCTGCGGCCACGGTCGCGGTTTTCAGCGTGACCTACAGTCAGTTGCTGGTGCACGTGCACACGGCCACGGAGTGGCTGGTGCGGTAAAGCAACCCGTTCCTTTTCGGGATAGTTCTGACTGTTGAAGGAATCGTGGTTGGACTCAGCGACTGGCGCCGGCCCACGAGTGCTATCGCCGTGCTAACGCCAACTTTGTCCTCAAGAGGTTGGACTGGTCCCAAACTAGAAGGGCGGTTCGGTGGATTCACCTCAAGGATGGGGACGAATCCGCGTGGGACACGCTCGGCAGGGCTCACCGGTCCGGTGCCAAGGCGACAGCCGGCTGCAGCAGAGCGACCCGGAGTTTGTATTTGCACTCAGAGCTCGCGCTATACGCCTCAAAAAGTTCCTTCGGATAGGGAGAGGCCGCAAAGACTTTCAGGTTATTGAGTGCCTCGCTCACTACTGGCGAAGCAGAGACGGACATTCCTTGACCCGCTTTTCCTTCAGGAGACGGTTGTTGGCGAGGATACTCAGCCGCCAGAGCTTCGAGAGTCTTGACCGCTTCGCCGATGCGGTGCTGGATGTCCGCGTCTTCCAGGTGCGCATTCAGAATCGCAACCACCTTTGCCGCGTTGCTCGCATCTTCTTTCCGTTTTTCACGAATTCGGTTCATGGAGCCCGCGACCCACGGGACGATTTCACTTGTCTCAATAATGCCATCGGACCAGATGATTCCTGTCACGGCGGCACGGAGCGCCGGAGGCACGCCATTCAGTTGGGACTTGTCCAGGTTCGCAGCCATCGACTGCACACGAGTATCCCCCGGCTTGATCGCTCCGTCCCAGGAATCTGGCGCGGGTTTCGCATCGCCACCCAGAGAATTCTGCATGTCGCATTGAGCGTTCAGCACGGGATTTAACAGATCTTCGCCGAACCCAGACTTCCATTCGACTTGCTTCTGGTCGTTCATCAACCCAAGGGCAACATTGTACGCAGTCGCAGTCTTTTGGCTGTGATTCACTAATTTCAATTGGATTGTGTCCGTTTGCGGCATGTATTCCGCGCTGAGCACATCGAGGGTTGGAGCCTTCGTCGCCTTCGACGACTGTCCCAGCATGGGAGCATCATGCGACGCGAGGGACAGAGCAATCGCAAGAAAAGAGAGCGGAAAACAGCACGCGTTGGGATACCGACGCATAGAACCCCCCGAATGCGAAATACTATACAGCATTCGGGCCGGGTAATTGGCGAAATATCGCTATAGCACAAGCAAGCTTCAGCCCATCTATTAAGACGACTTAGAAAGTCACGCGCACGCCCAGCTGCGCGGCGAAGGGAATTCCCACGGTTGTTCCCGGTCCGAAGAAATCGCCCAGACCTCCGCCGGGGAAGCGCAACTGGTTCAGGCTGGTGATGGGCTCAAGCTGGGTCGGTGCGCAGGTGGGAAAGTCGAGACAGATTGTGGTCGCGTTTCCGGAAGCAATGTCGCTGGGCAGCAGCGGCAGCGCGCCGATGTTTGCCACGTAATTGGCGCCGGGATTGTTGCGGTTGAAGACGTTGAAGAACTCGGCAAAGGGCCGAACCTCCCAGCGCTCGCCGAATTTAATCGGACGGCTGACCCGCAGATCCATCTGGATATAAGCCGTGCCACGGAAGGCATCGAGCGGCGTCTTCACGCCGTTTACGGAGATGCGGTTGCTGTTGTCGGCCGTGGTGATGGTGAACGGGCGGGCGCTCTCCGCTTGCGTGAGCGTGGTCAGTTCGAATCCGCCGGGAATATACACCGTTCCCGCAAGCACAAAGCGATGCCGCACATCTTCTCCGGACGGTCCGTAGTCGCCGGGGCCAAACGGGTTCACGGGATCGCAGACTCCATTCACATAGTCGAACAATTCTCCCAGCACGCATCCCCAGGTCTGCGCTTTGGAAAACGTGTAGTTGGCGACAAGATTGAACCGCCGCGAGACGTTGCCCTGCAGGTGCAGCAGGAGCGCGTTGTAGCTGGAGCGGTTGTCGGACTTGAACAGGTTCAAGTCGGGCACCACAGCCGCCTGATCGGCCGGGTAATTCTGGTCTGAGGCGGGAATGAGCGGAGTGAATAAGTTCGTTCCGCCGGTATAGCTGTAGGCGCGGTAGCCGTGATTTCCCTGCTCATGGGTGAAGTCGGCGCTGAGAGTCCAGTTCTGGTTGAACGCGTGCTGCACGCCGCCCGTGACGTGAATGGCGTAGGGAGTCTTGTAGTTCCCATTGATCAGGTTGCCCGCCCCGCCCGCAGAATCGCCGGGGACGCAACCCGATCCAGCAGTCGAATAAATGGGCGGATTGCCGCTGCTGACGAAGGCGCACGATCCAGCCAGCGGTTGATTCACCGCCTGAAATGCTGTCGCCCAGCCGTTCTGCGCGAGATCATTGTAAAAAAGGCCAAAGCCGGCCCGAAGAACCGTCCGACCGCTATCACCGGGAGAATAGGCGATGCCCAGACGCGGACCAAACTGCTTTCGGTAGTCGTGGGGCACGGTCACAGGAATCTGCAGCGCCTGCAAGGTCACGTAGGCGGGATTCTCCGCTTGGCTGCGGCCCGATCCAGTGAACAGTCCAAATGTAGTTTGCCAACGAAGGCCGTAGTTGACCGTGAGATGGCGCGAGATCCTCCACGAGTCCTCGGCGTAGAGTCCGAGACGCTGAACGCTTTGCGAGAAGCGGCCGTCACCGGCGGGAGTGAAAATAGTATCGGGACACGGCGGGTTGGGCGGCTGGTTGATGGGGAGCGCTGGATTACACGCCACGATTGCGGCAAATGCCGCCATGTTTGCCGGACTCCGCAGCCAGTCCGTGGGATCGTCCGGCAACTGGCAAAGAGTTTCTTGATTTCCCGGAAATGCCCCGCTCAGCACCGGCTCGTGAATGAAATTCACTCCGAACTTGAACGAGTGATCGCCGGTGACGTGGCTCACGTCGTAGCGGAGCTGATATTTCTCCTGATTGCGCAGCGAAGGGAACAGCGTGATCGGCGTGGCGAACTGGTTGTCGCCGAACGTCTCGAAACCCGAAACCGTCAGCGACGTGGAACTGAAAGGGAAGGCAAGAGCAAAGCCCAGAGTCGAGTTGCGCGTTTGGGTGAGATGCAATTCGCTGGCATCGAAGACGAACGTCCCCAACCACGTGGGGCTGAAGGCGAATGTGTTGCTCAGAACGCTGTTCCAATAGTTGTTGTGTGTAGTCAATCCGGTCGAGGGGAGCGTCGCCTGCTGCACCAGCGCATTGTGGGTGAGGTAGCTGTCTTGGGAAGTGCGCAAGAACCATTGCGACTTCGTGGATTGCGCCCAATCGAAACGCATCGAGCCGATGTAGTCACGAAACGGGATGGGCACGGTCTGCGGAACGGCGATCGACGCTGTGCCGGGAATCAGCCCGTCGGCAGCCAGATGTGCCAGGGCGTCGAACTGCGCCGTGCTCGTGGGGCTGTAGGCGATGCTGGCATTTTCGTGTACGTACTCCAGAGAAGAGAAGAACCAGAGCTTATCCTTCACCAGCGGGCCGCCCAGCGTGGCAACGTAATTCTGCCGCGAAAACGGCTGCTTCGGATTATTCACGCAACCCTGGGCATCGCAGGTCTGTGCCGGATTCTCAATGGGAAAGCGCGCATTCAATGAGGCCGCTCGCTCATAGAACGCCCCGCTGCCGTGCCATTCGTTGCTCCCCCGTTTGGTGGTGATAACCACCGACCCCGCGGTGGTCCCGCCGGTGTCGGCATCTTCATTGGCGGTGCGCACGGCGAACTCCTGAATCGCGTCGGGCGAAAAATTCTGCAGAAATCCGCCAATCCAATCGTCGGAATTATCGCCGCCGTCCACCGAGAGATCGTTGTTCAGCCCGGAACTTCCACCCGTGGAGACGGCCGTAATCCGCGCCTTGGTCGGATCGGAGGGTTCCACCGGCTCCGTCCCCGGCGCGAGATAGGCAATGTTGGCGAAGCTGCGCGCGGCCAGCGGCAAGGTCTGCAAATCCTGGCGGCTGATAATTCCCTGATGCACCACGCTGACCAGATCAATCGGCTGCGTAGTAATGGAGGAGCTCTGGCCTTGCACAACGACGGTTTCCCCGGGAGCGGCAGGCTTCAGCGTCACCGTGACATCGCGCACCGAACTGATGGCGATGGAAACCTCAGCCTGCGCCTGGGCAAAACCTTGGGCGCTCACCGTGATGTGGTAAGCGCCGGGGAGCAGATCGTCCAACCGGAACTCGCCGCGGTCCTCACTGATCGCATCGCGCCGCAGAGAGGAGTCCTCGGATTCGACCACGATCTTCGCAGCAGGGATGCGCGCCCCGCTGGCATCCTGGACCGCGCCGCGCAAAGATCCCCTTGGGTTCTGCGCCGGCACTTGGGATAGGAGAATGATGACGACGGTGATAAACGAAAAAAAGATTCTTCTGGGCAAGCCTTCCTCACTAGGAGTCCTGAGATTTGACCCGCGCTAGAGGGCAGAAAGGCCGAGGTTAGCTTGAGCGATCGGGCTACTACCAGCACTCGTAGGCTGGGTACCGTTCAGTTAGGGGAACAACAACGTAGGGACAGCCGCCCTTTCGGCTATCCGGTCAAGCCGATTGGCTAGGCCAGCCGCAATCCTGGATTTTCGATAGCAGCCATCGATTTATTTCTCCCCAGATGAGGGCCGGAAGTGTTTCAATAGACTTACATCATAAAGGCGAAGGAGTTTAGCCCAATGAAATCCAACTATCCTTTTTCTCCAGGCGAAGGCGATAAGAAAGAAGAAGAGAAGATCGCTCCCCCGTCCCGCTTCATCGACGAAAAGATCTCTGATGAGTCGGGCTCGGAAACGAATTCGGACAGCGCGCTTAAACCCGCGGGCCTCAAGAATCCTTTCTGGAACTGATCTCCGCATAGCGCCCGGCTGCTCGCAATCCAAACCACGCGACGGCGGGCGCTCGCCTTCCCCCCGAAAAGACTAGCTCCTAACGCAAGATCGGCAGGCAAAGGCATGGCCGGATCGCGAAGTCCAGCCCTGACATCTTTTCCAGCGCGGGATGCAGCAGCGAGTCGCGGCAGGGTTCGAGCGTAATGACAAAGGGCAGCGCAGCCTTATCGAATCCCGGCTTCTGCAGCACCGAGTCAATGTTCAGGCGATGAGCCGCCAGGATTTCGGCCAGCTTCGCCACAATTCCCGGCTGATCGCGCACGAAGAACCGCAGATACCACGGTGTCTCGAAATCGTGGCTGATCCCTGGCGTAGAGACGTAGCTTGCCGCGCCTCCTCCGCCCGGTCCGGCCGAAAGTTTCTGCGCCACGAACATCAGATCCGACACCACGGCCACGGCTGTGGGGTCACCGCCCGCGCCCGCTCCGAGAAACGCCATGTCGCCGCCGTACTGGCCCGAAGTCAGCACCAGGTTGAGATTTCTCTGTACCCGCCCGAAGGGAGAGCCGGAGGGAACCAGGCACGGACCGACGTCGGCAAACAGAGTGTCGGCCTTCAAATCAGCACGCGAAATCTGCCGGATGGTGCAGCCAAGTTCCGCGGCATAGTCAAAGTCCACCGCGTCAATCGTGCGGATCGTGCGCGCGCGAACCGACTCGGGCTCGACGCGGGTGTGAAGTCCAGCGAGTGCGAGTATGGCAAGCTTGGCGCGGGCGTCTCCGCCGTCCAGATCTTCGGAAGCGTCGGCTTCGGCATAACCGCGGGCCTGGGCCTCCTCCAGAGCCTCACTGAACGGTATCCGCGCGTTCTCAATGCGGCTCAGAATGTAGTTGCACGTGCCGTTCAGGATGCCCGCAATTCCGTGCAGCCGGTCTCCGCAAAGACCCGTCCGCAGCGCCGGAAGAACGGGAACTCCTCCGGCAACCGACGCGCCGAATTCGAGCTGGCATCCGTGACGCGCCGCCAATTGCAGAAGATCGGGGCCGTGGCGCGCAATGAGCTGTTTGTTCGCCGTAACCACCGACTTCCCGGCTTCGAGCGCGCTCCGCACAATCTGCTCCGCGGGGTTCAATCCGCCGATCAGTTCAACGACGACGTGAACGTCGGAGGTGAGCACCGACTGCACGTCGTCGGTCCATACGACATCGCTTGGGACCCAGGGCTGCTTTTTTCTTTCCACATTGCGGTTGCAGATGTGGGTCAAGCGCAGGGACCGGTCGCCGCTCTCACACAGGATTTTGGCCACCGCGCCGCCCACGGTTCCAAAACCGATCAGGGCAACGCGGCAGACGGGGATTTCCACAGAGCTGCTGCGTACGCCCGCATTCGACACCGGATTTGAACGTGTTTCAGGCAACAGAACGGTCCCGGATAGAAAGTGAATTACTTATCATACGTGCGACTCCGGCATTTCGGAAACTGCAATGCGCTGCTGCCGGGGCGGCATCGCGGGCGCAATTGGCATCAAAGTTGGTAATATGATGGATTCCTGCTGCGATACGAATCACGGCGGGAGCATCGCGGACACGCTCTTTCTAAAGCGCCTGTCGTTGCCGAGGTTTGGGTCGAGCGCTGCGGTCCGCAACCACGCCCGGTAGCGGGAGGAGAAAGAATGTTTCGAAAGCTTGCGGCGGTTGCCGGTCTCAGAGTCGTTCTGGCGGGCATGTTCGTAACGATTCTGGCGGGAACTCCGACACTCGGTGCTCAACAGGCGGCAGCTCAACCAACGCTAGCCCAACAGACCCAGGACCAACAGACCCCGGCCCAGCCGAGCCAGGCCCAGCAGCAGACGGATAGTCAGTCCAGCAGCCAGGAAGCTTCGCCCGAAGAATCCACCTCGCGGCGCAGGGCCAAGCCGCGGGAATACAAGAATTGGACGTTCAACGCAGGCGGCGGAGCCAGCCTTACCAACGGCACCACCAGAACCTTCGTGCGGGGCGGAGGCGGGATCGCAGCCGCCGGCGTGGCCCGCAATTACAGCAAGTACTTCGGACTCCGCGGCGACGTTCAGTTTGACAATTTGCCCTTGCGCAATTCGGCGCTGCATCTGGCGCAAGCCTCCGGCGGTAACGATCATGTGTATTCGGTCACGGCGGATATGATCTTTAGCATTCCAGCCACCAAGGTGTGGAGCGGGTATATCGTGGCTGGGCCATCTTATTTTCATCGCACGGGCAAGCTAGACTCTTCTGCCGCACGCCCTGGATCAGCCTGTGATCCATTTTGGGTATGGTGGGGGGCGTGCTACGCCGGCAGCCTGCGTCTGGACGGGAAGTTCCTCACCTCCACTGTGAACCAGTTTGGCGAGAACTTCGGCGTGGGCATAGCGCGCAAGATCACTCCGAAGTTCGAGATCTACGGCGAATTCCGCTACCTGCACGGCTCGCACAACGGCATCACCACCGACCTGCGTCCGGTCACGATTGGCCTACGATGGTGAGGAAGGAAGTCAGAATACAGAAGTCAGAATGCAGAAGTTGGATTGCTGATTTCAGATCTCCGATTTCAGATTTGAAACACTGCGCCGCCGATTCTGCACTCTGACTTCTGCATTCTTACTTCCGCATTCTGACTTCTAACTTCTGCCTTCTGCATTTTCCGCAAACCTTACTCGGGGTTCGTGCGATAACTCCAAATATCTGTGGTCAGCTTTTGCAGCTGCACGAACGACGATGCCGGCGCAGGCTGCGCGACGCGAGCATTCGAATTCACTTCGCGCACTACCGACTCGACAACGGGATGGGACGGCGCCAGCGAGCAGGCAGGATCGGTCGCGGCAGCGTCTCCGGCGAGCAGGAAGGCCTGGCAGCGGCAGCCGCCGAAGTCTTCCGAGCGGAGTTCGCAACTGCGGCAGGGCTCGGGCATCCAGCCCTCGCCGCGGAAGCGGCAAAACGACGGCGACTCGTGCCAGATCCATTCCAGCGTTTTTTCGCGCACGTTTTCAAATAACAAGCCGGGCAATACTGCGGCTGCGTGGCAGGGCAGCACCTTGCCCGCCGGATTGACGAGCATCAATCTTCGTCCCCATCCTCCCATGCAAGCCTTGGGATACTGCGCATAGTAGTCGGGCACGACCGAGTCGATCCGAATCCGCCCCGCAAGCCGCCTTTCGGCCTCGGCCACGACGGTTACCGCTTTCTCAACCTGCGCGCGAGTCGGCATCAGCGCGGCTCGATTGGCCAAAGCCCAGCCGTAGTACTGAGCGTGGGCGATCTCAACGCGTTCCGGGTCCAGTTGCTCGATAAACGCAATCATTTCTTCCAGATGATCGAGATTTTGCCGATGCACCACCAGGTTCACGGTGAAGGCGATCTGGTAGCGGCGAATGGCACGCGACAGCTCGATTTTGTGCGCGTGCGCCTTCGCGCCGGCAATCCAGTTGGCGGGATCTTCGCGCGAATCCTGGAAGCTGACCTGGATGTGATCGAGTCCCGCCGCGACCAGCGCCTCGAGACGTGGCTCAGAGAGGCCAATGCCTGAGGTAATGAGATTGGTGTAGAGTCCGGCGGCGCGCGCGGCGCCAATCAGTTCCGTCAGGTCGACGCGCGCCAGCGGTTCGCCACCCGTGAAATGCGCATGCAACATGCCCAGCTTGCCCGATTGCTGGAAGACGCTCGCCCATTCTTCAGTCGAGAGTTCCGACTGAGTTCCCGTCAGTTGCATCGGATTCGAGCAATAGACGCAGTGCAGCGGGCAGCGGTGCGTAATCTCGGCGATGAGGGCTAGAGGGTTGGGAGCCATGCGCGATTGTGTAATTGTGTAATTTGGTAATTGGGGAATTGAGCGACAGCTGCGGCGAACGGCTACCAGTTCGTCAAATTACACAATTACCAAATTACCCAATGTCCTAGTAATCCACGATCCGCTTACGCTGCAATTGCTCTAAGAAGACGCTGATGTCCGCGCGAATCTTCGCCGGATCAGTTGTCCCAAACTCCTTCTGCAACTCGGCGATGATTTCGCCAAATGTGCGCTGGCCGTCGCAGCGCTCCAGCACCAGCCGTCCCGTACTCTGCAATTTGATTGCACCTTCGGGGAAAAGAATCATGCGGTTTTCTTCGGTCCCGCCCCAGCGGCATCCGGAGGCCAGGCGCGGCTGGCTGAAATCGAGAGGCGCGGCCATGCTCAACTCTCCTCAATCCGAAACGCGCCCGGCGGCGGCCAGCCCGGCTGCACGTAGGCGAAATAGAGAGCGTCGAGCTGGGCCCACAGAATGTCGCACTTGTCGCGCAGAGCTTGGATGGCGAGTTCCTGCTCCGCCCGCGTCCTGGCGTGCTCGCACACATAGTTGACCGCAAACTTCGCATCTTCCGGCGCCTGCGTCAGCCGCGCCTCGAAGTAGTCCAATCCACCCGCGAGCCAGGGATAATGCTGGCGCAGCTTCTCCATGCGCAGCGAGATCAGATCGCGCGAAAACAACTCAGTCAGCGACGATGCGACCGCCTCCAGCAGGCTGCGGCTGCGGACGATGTTCAGATACTCGTTGACCGCAAACCGCGTCGCAGGGAGGATGCCATTTCCGGCGCGAACGTCATCGGCCTTGAGCCCAGTTGCCTCCGCCAGCTTCAGCCAGCGTTTGATACCGCCTTCGCTGGTGGCATCTCCATCGTGATCCACCACGCGCCTCCGCCACGCGCGGCGGAAAACCGGGTCGGCGCCGCGGGAAAGAATGATCGCATCCTTGATCGGGATGATGCTCTGGTAGTAGTAGCGGTTCAGCGCCCAGGCCTGCAGCTGGCCGCGGCTGAGGCGCCCCTCGTGCATCATGAGGTGGAAGGGATGCTGGTGGTGATAGCGTTCCTCCCCCACGGCACGCAACTGGGCGCGCAGCTCGTCGAAGGAGAGCAGGCCGGTCGTGGTTGCGTCTACAGATCGAACTCCCATCCATCCTCCGCGACTTCCCAGCCTGCCTCGCGCACCTGGCGGTACTCAGGACCAGCCTCATTCAGCATGGGGTTGGTGTTGTTGATGTGCACGTAGATTTTACGTGGGCGGCGAAGTCCCGCCAACTTGCTCAGGCTGCCTTCTTCGGAAGAGACGGGGACGTGTCCCATTTCCTGCGCAGTTTGCGAACTACTCTCACTGCCTTGAATGCGGATCAATTCGTCGTCGCTCCAGAAAGTGCCGTCGAAGAGCAGCGCGTCCGACGAGTCAAGTTCGTTTAGCAAGACGTCATCAATCTGCGAGATTGCGGGCATGTAGGCAAGGCGCTTGCCGGAAGAAGATTCGACCAAGAGTCCTAATGACGCTTCTCGTCGGCTCAGGTCGCATTGGCGCCGCGTCGAAACGTACGCAGGGTAATGCCTGCCGAGCGAGAGCGCGCGGCAGCGCAATCCAGAATCTTCGCCAGCCGCATTCAGCAGCGGAAATGTCACTTCAGGAGCGAAATCGGTCCAGGTCAGCTGACCCGGAACACGCTGCAGCATGGCGAACATCGAATTGTCTTCAGTGAGAATGCGATGAACCGATAGTGCCGCATACACTCGCAGCGGCTGCAACTCGCGCAGCAGAAGCAGACCGAGAACGTGGTCAACGTCGGCGTTGGCCAGCACGGCTCCGGCGATGGGCGACTGGCGGACGCAGTTTTCGTTCGTCTCCGATCGCGGGTGCAACTCGGGATTGGCTTCGATCTGGGCGCGCAGGTCGGGAGAGGCCCCCAGCAGGAACCAGGAGCGCATGTCGCCGCTGATTGCAACCTGGGTCTGAGTGCGGGCTTTCCCGCGGAGAGTTCCGGCGCGCACGGCGCGGCAATTGGGGCAGGCGCAATTCCATTGGGGAAATCCGCCGCCCGCGGCCGACCCGAGAATCCTGACGCGCATGGGAGGGAGTGTAGCAGGCTTCCATCCGGCGTCGGGCAACTGCAAAATGAAAGGGCTTGACATATTCCCATATAGGAATATATAGTTGCGTTCATGGCACGGGCCGCGACCACCTCCGATGCGTTCAACGCGGTGGCAGAACCGCGGCGGCGCGAGATTCTGAATTACCTGGCGCTGGCGGAACGGCCGGTTGGCGATCTGGTGGCTCGGCTGGGACTGGAACAGCCTTCCGTATCGAAGCATCTGCGCGTGCTCCGGGATGTGGGCCTGGTCCGGGTGCGGCGCGACGGCAGGCACATGCTGTATCGAACCAACGCCGAGGCGATCCGGCCGCTGCATGAGTGGACCAAGACGTTCGAACGGCTGTGGGCGCACCAACTGATGCGCATCAAGGAACGTGCCGAGGAAGAGGCCAAGGAACCTAACGAGTGAGCGGGGAATAACAAGAGGAGGAAGACATGAGTTCTAGTCCGACGATAGCGGGAATTGAAAGTTTGACCTTAACTATTACGCAGGAGATTCACGTAAAGGCGAGCCTGGAGAAAACATTCGCGGCGCTGCTCGAACAGATTGGGCCAGAGAATGAGACGCCGGAAAGGAAGATGCCGATGACGATCGAGCCGTGGCCCGGCGGCAGATGGTTCCGCGATCTGGGCGACGGCAATGGCCACTTGTGGGGACACGTGCAGGCCATCAAACGGCCCACGCTGTTCGAGATCACTGGGCCGCTGTTCATGTCATACGGAGTCGTCTCCAACTTGCAATACCGCCTGAGCGAGGAGAACGGCGGCACGCTCATCAAATTTCATCACAAAGCGTTCGGAGCCATTCAGGACGACCACCGGCGGGGCGTGGCAGAAGGCTGGGGCCACATCAACGCGCGTGTCAAAGCGCGGGCAGAAGCCGGTTCGCGGTAGGAGGAATCCATGTGTCCAGTATGTATGGCAAGTGCAACCGTGGTAGTGGGCGGCGTAGTGTCAACCGGCGGTGTGACCGCGCTGCTGGTGAAGGTTCTTGGCCGGAAAAAGAAGGATGAGAAAGGCAATTCGAAAAAGGAGCGATGATCATGACAGCCAGCCAGAAATCGGAGCACAAAGTCGTGCCGCAAGCGGAGTGGCTTGCCGCGCGCAAGGAACTGCTTAAGAAAGAAAAGGAATTCACCCGCCTGCGCGATGAACTGAGCCGGCAGCGGCGTGAACTGCCGTGGGAGATGGTCGAGAAGCGGTATGTATTCGAGGGACCGAACGGAACCGAGACTCTGGCCGATCTGTTCGACGGACGCAGCCAGCTGATTGTCTATCACTTCATGTTCGGTCCGGGATGGAAAGAGGGTTGCCCGAGTTGCTCGTTCCTGGCCGACTCGTTTGATGGCGCCGCGGTGCACATGGCGCAACGGGACACGACGCTGGCCGTGGTGTCGCGAGCGACCTTGCCCGAGATCGCCTCGTTCAAGCAGCGAATGGGATGGCGCTTTAAGTGGGTATCGTCCTCTGGCAGCGATTTCAATTACGACTACCATGTCTCGGCAACGAAAGACGAGCAAGGCAAAGACAAGGTGTACTACAACTACGACTTCACCAAGTTTCCATCCGAAGAACGCCCAGGCGCGAGCGTGTTCTACAAACGTGCGGATGGAGAGATCTTCCACACCTATTCGGCGTATGCGCGCAACCTCGACATCCTGCTGCCCGCATACAACTTCCTCGACCTCACGCCGAAAGGCCGCGACGAAGACGCATTGCCGCATCCCATGGCCTGGGTGCGGCATCACGACCGCTACAGCGACGGCAAAATGTTTGACGCCAAGAAGCTGCTGATCGTTGCGACGGTAGAGCATTGAGGCGGAGCCACACAGGTAACCGCGGTCACCAGACGAAGGTGCCGAAAGTTTTGGGGAAAGTTCTCTTTCGATCGGCTGCCGCCCCTTGCCCTCTCAGTCCATGTCGCCGAGCGAGCAGGCGCCAGGACCGCGGGGATCGCCGCAAGACGCGCAGGGACTGCTGGAAGACGCCGAGGGGGACGAACTCTTGGCCGAGACCGCGAAGACCGACAGCTGAGGTTCGAGCCTGGTCGCGTGGCATTTGGGGCACTTGGCCTTCTCTTTGCCGTAGACGAGGGCCTCGAACTGGTGGTGGCATTCCTGGCAGATGTACTCGAAGATGGGCATGGGCGGCTCCGGGTCCAGACTCTATTAGAATCAATTTGTGGGAAGTTCGCAAATCACAAATCCTCTCGGCGGCGATGTCCAGCCTGACAAACTGCGCATAGAGAGCGCGTGGGCCGCGCGGGCGCCGTTCCGGCCACATCCCTGGCTGCGAGGCGGACACGTGCAGACGATCGCGAGCTTCCTGCTGCCGCGGAGAATTCATTTGCCCCCGGCGGAGGAACGGTTGATCGAAGTTACTCCGGAAGGTGTTACGCCTGAAGTTAGGGTGCGCTGCTGGTGCTATTGGCAGCGGAAAGAGGATCGGGCGAAGGCGCTGACCGTGATCGTGGTGCACGGGCTCGAAGGGTCGAGCGATTCCGAGTACATGGCCGGAGTAGCGCGGAATGCGCTGGCGGCGGGCATGAACGTCGTGCTCATGAACCAGCGCAATTGCGGCGGCATGGATCATTTTGCGCCGACTCTCTACAACTCGAGTTTGTCGGGAGATGTGGCCGCGGTGGCGCGGCACGTGGTCGAGAACGATCGAGTCTCGCGGTTCGCGTTGATCGGATTCTCCATGGGCGGGAACCTGGTGCTGAAATTGGCGGGGGAGTGGGGAAACGCGGGGCCGCCGGAGTTCCGAGCCGTGGCGGCGGTATGTCCGGCGATGGATCTGGCGGCATCGGCGGATGCGCTGCATGAGCCGGCCAACCGGATTTATGAGTGGTACTTTCTGCTGCAGTTGTTCCGGCGCCTGCGGCGCAAAGCGAAATTTTTCCCGGGAAATTTCGATACGTCCCGCCTGCGGGGAGTCACGAGCCTGCGCCTGTTTGATGACCGCATCACAGCGTACTACTGCGGTTTTGCCGGAGCCGACGATTACTATGCACGGGCGGCAGCGGCCAACGTGGTGGATCGGATCGCGGTGCCGGCGCTGATCGTGCATGCGGCGACCGATCCGTTCATTCGCATGCAGCCGGAAACCGTGCGGCGCGTTCGGGCCAATCCCAACATTACCTACATCGAGACCGAGGACGGCGGGCATTGCGCGTTTCTCAGCGAGCGCGATGGCACGGGACGGGATGGCACAGGAGATGATGGGCGGTGGGTGGAGCACCAGGTGGTGGAGTTTGCGGCAGGCCAATGAGTGCTATGGCGATTTCTCGCCAATTGAGCAGGGAGGAGCTTCGGCGAAATTCGCGGCATGGTATGGGATTCCTGTGGGCGTGTTGATGTTGGCGCAATGGGGTTCATTTCTGGCGACGGGACAGGTGCCAGAGCTTCGCGCGGAGCCGCTTCGTATTGCCTTTCATCTGGCCGGAGAGGGTTTGACGGCGATAGGTCTGTTTGTCTCCGGGATCGCTTTGTTGAAGCGCAAGAGCTGGGCAAAGAGAGTCTACTTGGTGGCGTCCGGAATGTTGATCTACTCGGTGATTGTCAGCCCGGGATATTTCGCGCAACGGGGTCAGTGGCCAATGGTCGCAATGTTCAGTGCTCTGTTCGTTCTTGCCCTGGTGAGTCTGGCGCGAGTGGAGGTGTGAAGATGTCGGGCTTATACATTTGCGCGGACCATCTCCCGTCGCCATCATTTTTCGCTCTTCAAACGGGCCTGACCACCATTCGGGAGATTGACGCTTAGTCCGGGGTTACTGACGATTTCCATGCCAGCGAGCGAGAAGCCGCTCCAGCTGCTCGGGAGACACGTAGGGAACAGTGCCGATCAGCGCGCCCAGCTTTGTCATCGGCAGAGGGCGCGGAGTCGCATCCGTCAGCGTCTTCCCCAGGGACGCGGCTGGCTCCGCTTTCGCCAAACCGAAATCAAGCAGTTTGGCGCCGGATTTAGTGAGAATGATGTTGCCGGGCTTCAAGTCGCGATGGGCAACGCCGTTGCGGTGCGCCTTGTCGAGGGCGCTGGCAATCTGAGTCCCATACTGCAGCAACTGCGGCGCCGGCAGCGGACCTTTTTCCAGCCGCACAGCCAGCGACTCTCCCTCCGGGTATTCCACTCTCGCCGACACGCGGAGACGCGGCTGGTTTAAAATCGCATCCTGCTGGCCTGCGGCTTAGGGAGGTTTCCATGTTACGAATCGTGCTGCTGGTGGTCGCGGTGATTTTGGCTGTACTGGTGTTTCGGCTAGTGTCGCGTTCCGCGGCGACTCCGGCGGCGGGCACGAACGCCCCCGACTTCACGCTGCCTTCGCAAGAAGGGACTTCGGTCAGCCTGAAGGACTATCGCGGCAAGTGGGTGGTTCTTTATTTCTATCCCAAGGATCAGACGCCGGGCTGCTCGCGGGAAGCGCACAATTTTCAGGTGGACCAGCCCAAGTATGCCGAGCGGAACGCGGTGGTGCTGGGCGTGAGCGTGGACAGCGTGGATTCACACAAGAAGTTCTGCGCCAAGGAGGGTCTGAACTTCAAGCTTCTGTCCGACACCGAGCACAAAGTGAGCGATTCCTACGGCTCGCTGACCAACCTCGGCCTGGTGAAATTTGCCGCCCGGCATACGTTCCTCATTGATCCCAGCGGCAAGATCGCGAAGGTATACACCAGCGTGGACCCGGTCAAACACAGCCAGGAAGTGCTGGCGGAGTTGGATGCGCTCGAGAAGTCCGCAGCGGCCAAGCCGTAGGAAAGACGTTAGCGGCTCAACTTGCATCTTGACCCCTGATTCGGCGTCATCCCGAAGCCCCGCGCTTTCACCGGCGGGGCGAGGGATCTCGCGTGCCGTATACGCACACGTTGCGTCCACGCGAGATCCTTCGCTCCGCCTGAAAGACGGCTTCGCTCAGGATGACGCCGTCGGAGAAGGATCCGTCAAAGTTGAACTGAGCCACCACCGCACGACGAGTCGGCCGTTCCCTACTTTTCCGTCAAATACAATTCCGCGACGTGACGGCTGATCTTTCCCGGTTCGGCGTCTGCCAGGTTCGTGAGTACGACCACGGTCAACTGATCGTCCACGTAGCGGTCAACGGCAGTCTCGAATCCCTGCCACGCGCCGTCGTGGTGAATGCAGCGGTGCCCGCTCCTCTGCTCGATGAACCAGCCAAAGCCGTAGTTGCCCTTGTTGGGCTTGCCGTTCTTCAGTTTGGCAGGAGTCCACATCAGGTCGAGGCTGGACCGCTTCAGTAGCTTTTCCGTGTAGAGAGCGGCATCCCACTTGGCCAAGTCGAGAATTGAGAAGTAGAGGCTGCCGTCGGCGGTGGTGTTGACGATGGGGGATACCCACTCCTGATTCTTCAATTCCCCTTTCACCAGTCGGTAACCCGACGCACGATGAGGGACGATGTCGGCCTCGCTGATGATGCGCGTGGACGTCATGCCGAGCGGCTGGAAGATGCGTTGCTGTAGAAAGTCTCCGTAGAATTCGCCGGTGACGCGGTGAATCAGGATGCCCAGCGTCACATAGCCGAGATTGCTGTACTCCCACTTCGTGCCGGGAGGATAAGCAAGAGGGATGCCCTCGATCAGCTTCAGTTCCTCGTCTTCAGTCCAGTCTTTGCGGAAGTTGAAGTCTTTGGGATAGTCGCCGAACCCGGCGGTATGACTGAGCAACTCGCGTACAGTGGCGTCTTTCCAGGTGGTCGGGGCGTCGGCGAAATATTTGGTGAGAGGATCGTCGAGAGAGACCTTGCCTTCTTCGACCAGCATCATGACGGCCGTTGCGGTGAACTGCTTGCCGACGGATCCCGACTGAAAGACGGTCTCTGGTTTCACGGGCACCTGCAACTCCACGTTGGCGAGTCCGAAGCCCTCGGCACGAACGATCTTGCCGGCTTTCACGACGAGAAGCGACAGGCCGGGGATGTGCTGGCGTTGCATCTCCCCTTTCACATACTCGGTTACCGCAGAGGTCGCTGCGGGATTTTGCGCCGTTGAGCTGCAAAGAGAGGACAACGTCCAACCAGCCAGGAAGACGATGCGAAGAGGCAATCGGAGAAAGCGCATATCGTCTCAGGATTCCCGCGCTAGTGGCGTGCCGTCATGGCGCGGCGCCATCGTTGCACCGACTTGCGCAGAATGTAGTACTCGTTCGTCGGACGATCATCGGTCAGCGACGGGATGTTCGGGGAAGCGGCGATCAACTGATTCAGATCGAGTTCCTCCGAAACCACGCCATTCAGACGGAGATAGGCAGCATCCATGATCTCATCGCCCGGCCGCCGATCCCATTCCGTAAGGTCGATCACTGCCAGGCCGGGCATGCGCGCGAGGAGGTCTCTCGCGCTGCGCCTGGTTATGGGCCGATCACTGCACAGGAAGTGAATTCCAAATTCATCGAAGAACGTTCGCACATAGGGAAAGGAATTGCGTATCGAGCGTGCGATGGAAGCTACGTCCACCGGATCGTCCGCGCTGGTCGCGGGCACCCACTGCTGCAGAATTCCTCCCGGGCGCAGGCGCTCCTTCGCCACCCGATAGAATTCCTCGGAGTAGAGCAGACTCGATCCCGCAGCCTGCAGAGGCGGTGGAGGATCAATCGTGATGACGTCGAATTGCTGGCGGGTGCGTTCCAGATAACGGCGGCCGTCATCAATCACCACATGCGAGAGCGGCGAGGCGAGGATCGCATCGCCGTCGCTGTGGTAGTAGCTGAAGAGGCGCGGGACGCTGGGCACCAGTTCCACTGCGGTTACGGGAATGCCCCAGGAATGCAGGGAGCGGAAGGTTGTGCCCATGCCAAAGCAGATCACGAGAGCGTTCTCGGGCGGACGGTCGAGAGAAGCCAGGGGAAGATGGGCCATTAACTTTGTGATCGGCGTGAGTGCAGTGATGCCGTAGCCGTTGACCAGAAGCTTCTTGTACATTCCGGTTCCGGTGGCGATGACGGTGGCCGTCGGGTCCCGCAGCACCTTGTGATCGGGGAATCTCTCTTCGTAGCCTCTGCCCACAACCATTATCCAGGCGGAAAGCGCCAGCAGAGCGTAGACGGCCCCGCGCACGGCGAGACGAGATTGCGCCCGCCGACGCAGCGGGGCAAGCCCCACGACCAGCCAGGGCAGCGTGAGAACAATCAGCGACCAGCGCTCGCTCATGTGAGGCAAGAGTCCGAATCCCGCGAGCAGCGGTCCAAGAATGCAGCCTACAACATTGGTCGCGTATGCGGTTCCCGCTTTGCCGGGATCGCCGGCGGAATAGCGATCCACCAACATGGGCGTGATGAAACCGAGCAGGCCGGTAAAGCCCGCGACGCCGAGCAGCAGGCGCAGCAGGTGGCCCATGTGGATGAAAGGGCTAGCCGCGACCAGCGGGAACAATCCGCATGTCGCCAGGATGGTCCAGATCACCTGATTCTCTTCGGTCCGGCGGGCACTCCAGCGCCGATAGACGACTGAGCCGATGAAGGTTCCCAGCAGGTAGACACCTAGGATCGAAGCGAAAGCGTAGACCACGGTTCCGAAGTAGGGCGTATAGGAGCGTACCCAGACCACTTCCATTGCCATACAGGTCAGGCCGCTGAGGAACAAGAGCGCCAGGATCTTGTGGCCTCCCGAACTCGGAAGCGGAACTATGACGCGATCCGATCTGATAGCGGGAGGCTGCGGTGAGTTCCGGGACAACGTCAGGGCCGAGATGGCAATCAGGCAGTTGCACGCGATCCCGACCTTCAGCGTTCCGCGAAATCCCAGCAGCTCAATCAGGAAAAGAGGAAAGTAAGTCCCGGCCACGGCACCCGCGACGTTGGCCGTGTAGAGATAACTGAAAGAGCGGCGCGACTCGCTGGGAACCGTCTGCGCGATGGAAGCCATCGCCACCGGCACCGTGGCCCCCATCAGAGCGCACCAGGGAATGACCGAGAATGCAACCCACACGCCAGCCACGCCATAGTAGCCAAGCGAGGACGACAGTCCGTAATGCTCCAGAACGCGGCGGCCCAGAAGAAATGCGAAAGGCACGATCAAGGCGGAGGTCCCGATGAGCAACTCGATGAGCGCATAAAGCCGCAAAGCGGGAACCTTGCCGCGGCTTTCTTGCCGGTCAAGCCATCGGCCGCTTGCCCACGATCCCAGGCCCAGCCCGGCCATGAAGACCGAAAGCACGATCGAGACCATGGCTGTGGTGACGCCAAATTGCGCCATGGCCAGCCGCAACCACACCAGTTCGTATAAAACGCTGCAAAAACCTGAGATGAGAAAGAAGACGAAGTACCAGTTCACGAGCCTCCGCTTTCCAGGAGCAAGATCCGGCGCCGAATCCGGTTTGTTCAGTGTAGAGAGGTGATCGGCACAGAGGCAAGCGGATGAGGAGCACGGGGCGGTCCTAATTTGCTTCTTTTCAACACAGAGTCACAGAGTCACGGAGAAGATCTTGAAGCTGTAAAGAACAGAAGGGAAGGTTTCGCCAAGCAGTTGGGTTCTCTGTGTCTCTGGGACTCTGTGGTGAAAGAACTAGATTAGGACAATAATTCGTCCCAGGATCATGGTGGGGACCATCCTGGCAAAGTTCGCGGTCACTTCTGCTGGGCTGACATCTCGGCCAGCCGGTGCACGCCCGAGCGCCGCAGCGCGAACAGAATCGCCCAGCCGAGCGCTCCCGCCACATAAAAGAACGCGAGCGCCAACGCTATGAGCGGCAGAAACGTGTGGTGCTCGGGCTGAATCGGTCCGATGCGAGGGTTCACGGCGGGCAGCGAAGCCGAAATCGCTTTGCCCTTGTCGATAGCGAGAACCACTCCCGCAAGAATGATGGTCATCAGCACCGGCGTTGATTTGGGAAAACGAAATCCATTGCGCATGGTAAACCTCCTGGTTGGAAATGAAAGACTGACGCGCGCGCCCAGCGCGCTAACTTGTTCCCGCATCGCGCCGCGCAGCAAGCCTGACGCTTCGCGGAACGAGAAAACGCCCCGCGCGGTCAGACCTTTCTTCGCGCTGTCAGCCTGCAGCTGGCTGAAGACGGCAATCATCTCCGCGCCAAACTGTTCGCGATGGGACGCGGGGTAGAGATGCAGCAGGCATAGATAGATTCTGAGCATCGTCAGCTCTCCTTTACGGCCACCCGCAGGTTTGCCAGGCGGGTGAGATGCTTCATCCGGCTCACCTCGAGCTGCAGGTTTCTGCGCCCCTGGGGCGTAAGGCGATATGCCTGGCGGCCGCGCGAACTATCCCGCTCTTCAAAACGCTCAATCCAGTCGTCATCAAGCAGCCGGCGCAACGCGCCGTAAAGCGTGCCCGTGCTGAGCACGACCCGGCCGTCGCTCATCTGTTCAACATCTTTGAGGATGGAGTAGCCATGCCGAGGTTGCCCCGCCAAGCTGAGAAGAATGAGCAGGACGGGTTCGGTGAGGGGCAAGGTCTCCATGGTA
>Ga0209517_10002095_pt1 | contig 28834 bp, 16 predicted proteins | sample PeaSoiMetSII2010_FD_187695 | JGI IMG/M metagenome (GOLD analysis project Ga0209517, IMG submission 187695) | Peat soil microbial communities from Weissenstadt, Germany - SII-2010 (SPAdes) (version 2) | ecosystem: Environmental > Terrestrial > Soil > Wetlands > Peat | place: Germany...
CTCAAACGCCCCACTGGCCCCCGCCACCACGTCCGAGGCCACCCGCCCTTCCTCATCGATCATCACCGCCGCCGGTGTTCCCGCCGCTCCGAACAATGTCCCCGCCGCGAAGTGCTGATCCAGCAGCACCCGCGAGCGCAGGCCTTGCGGCCGGTTCATTTCCACCGTACCCGCGGAAATCACCAGCAGGTCCGGTGTGCCCTTCGGCGGATTCCGCTCCCGCGTTTTCAGATCGTTGAGCATCCCCTGGCAATACCCGCAGGTCGGACTCCAGAATAACAACAACGTGCGCCGCCCCCGCAACGCCCCCAGGTCGCATTCCTTGCCGTCCAGATCCGGCAGCCGGTACGACGGCACCACGTCTCCCTTCTTCAGCCGCGGCGGCAAAAGCGCGTGTACGATCAGGGTGGTAATGGCCTCCGGCCCCACCGCCAGGCGGCTGGCGATCTTGCCCTCTCGTATCACCACCGCCCCGGGCGTACCCTCGCATCCATAGAGCTTGGCCACTTCGCGGTCGTTCTGCAGCAGAATGTTCTGCAGGCGATTCTTCTCCCTCCGGTCGCGATTGGCTTCCACCTTGCCCCGGCTGATCACCGCCACCGTCAGCCGCTCCGCATGCTCCTGCTGCCATTTTCCGATCTCCGGGAACAGCGTCTCGCAAGCCCCACAGCCCGGCTCGGCGAATATCAGCGCCAGCGGTTTGCCGCCCGTCAGGCTACTCAACGTCACCGTCTCGTCGTCCAGGTTCTTCAAACTGAATTCCGGCGCCGCCGTCCCCTGCGGCAATCCCTGCGGCTGGGGCTGGCCCTTTCCTACCTTGGCCTCCAGCGCTTCGATGCGCACCAGCAGCCGCCCGTTCTGGCGCAAGACATGAATCATCGCCCAAATCTGCACCACCAGCAGCACCCCGAATCCCACCGCTACCGCCGGTAAGCCCGTCTCGAGCGCGCTCAGGCTCGACCAGTCCGCCGTCGCATTCTGCGGTCCTTCCCACAAAACGAATCCCGCCATCGCCGCCAGAATTCCATTGCGTACCAGCGTCTTCCACCCGATCGGCGTGGCGTGCAGTTGGCCAAAACAATGACAGTCGGGCTGGTGTCCGCGCGCCATGCTGATGCCCATCCCGGCGCTGAAGAGAATCAACATCCCCAACAACCCGCCCGCTCCCCATAAAAACGTGGACCGCGGTATCAGCGCTCCCGCGCATGCCAACTCGGCCAGCGGCAGAAGCCATGCCAGCGGCTTGCTCAGAAACACCGGTACCCCGAACTCCACCATCGACTTCCGCCCGCCCTTTAAATCGGCCAACTTCGCAATGCCCGCCACCGCGAAGACCGCCACCAGCAGCAGGCGTACGACCCACAGGATTACGCCCATAAGCACGTTATTCTAACAACAGACCTCTTTATGGCCCCCCCAAAAGTCCCAGTGCTGTCAAAAAACAGCTCCAGGACCAATGGCATGGTTCATGCGCATGGGCGCAAAATATACGCCTTCTGAAAGACCGATAAGGTCAGTTATCATTCTTTTAGGTGCATCCAAAACAAACCCCGTATCCGACTTACTGGGCGGTGCACGTCGATCAAGTGCGTGCCGAGGCATCGCGCGAGGCCGGCTTTCTCCGCGCCCCTTGCCTGGTGCCGCAGACGGGGCAGATGACCGCCAGAGCCGTCGCCAAGGACGAAGCCCCTTCTTCGTCGTAGCGTCAAGTTCTCTTGGCCGTGAAGTGGAGATCGGCGAGCGGCTGTCTTTGCGATTTCACCAGGGCGCCCGTCGATCGATAACGGGCGTGATCGAGGGCGATAACACTTTCGGTGTTCTATCCGATTGCTTGGGATCATCGCCGAGTGCAGCCCTGAGTCACTTACGCGTCTGGCGGAACTAACCGGACGAAGAGAATCGACTCTCTCCCGGACGCTGAAGACCATGGAGAGCTACGGCTTCCTTCAACTCAGCCACGGAGTGCGAGGCTCGATCATCCCGAAGGTTCCGTACCAGAAGATGTTTTGACGCTGCCGTTGTCAAAAACCGGGTCGCCAAGGGACCGAAGCTGCATGACCGGCCTGCGGCGCGAAGCAAGGCAATCTTCGACGCCCAGAGCCTGGAAGAACTTCGGCCACCGCTCCAACCCGTTTGATTTCACGAACCCCGCCCCTGATGTGAATATGCAGCAGTGGGTCACTCAGTTGTTGTACTCAATACTCATCAAGTCGCCACTAGAAGTGAAGCTCCCCGTCGTCGTGCCGCATTTCACCTCAACCCGGAGTTCCCCTGTTCCAGACGTGGCATTCACGTAATTGCCAAAACTCCCCGGCGGCACAAACGGGCCGCGCAGCACCTCGGTGGTACTCACTGCCCGCGAATCCAGTTGCACCCATGAACTGCTGACCCAATTCCAGATGGAGACTACCTCGGTACAACTACTGGAGTCCATACCCTTGTAAGTCACCATTAGGTTTTGGAGTGTCGTTGGGACGGCGGGGAAAGAACCGTACCATGCGGACGCCCGCGTGGCTGCCGTAGTCGAATTGACCTGATAGTACACACTGTCGTTGGCATTGAGATTGGCCGCCGTACCCGCGGCCAGCGTGCCGGTCTCGATCACGGTACTCGAAGGGAACACCGTCACAGTCGTCGTGGCGAATACGACGTCTATCCAGTAATTGCCGGAGTTATACGTCTGCGACGGGAATACGCTCGCAGCGCTGTATTGGTAAATGCCGTTACCGCCGTCAACACCGTCGGCTAATGCGTGGAGCGGTGGGCTGTCGCCGGTTGAACCGTTGAAGTAGCCCGAGCTGTCGGAATAATGGCCCGCAGGGGCGAAGTACGAGACGATGTAGGTGGTGTTCGGGTTGATGAGAACCGGATTCGAAAAAGCGGCCTGTTGCCACCCGGAAGAAGTTTCTCCCGAGAACGTCACCGTGGCCAGCAAGGTACCTGTGCGGCTCCATAGGTTTCCGATATGGACCCCGGTGTTAGCGGCGCTCTTGTAAAAACGGACGCCGGTCACATAGCCGGGAACATCCGACTGGAATTTCGTGCCGACCTCGACGGAGTTTGGATCGCCGGCATCCACGGTTGCCGGTGTCGCCGCCATGGTCCAAATCGAAGTGGATGTGGTTACCTCCTCGACAAAGCTGGCGGGCGGGCCCGTGGAGACCGGAGATGTCACCGAATTGCCGGAAGAGTCCACGGAAGTGGCCCTGAAATAATACGTCGTTCCCACGGTGAGGCCCGTGAGCGTCATCGAATGCGACGTCACTAGTGTGGCGTTGCTGACATTCAGGCTCAGGGAACTGCTGGTCGTGCCATAATTCACCACCGAAGTCGTCGCCGTGCTGGTGGTCCAGGTAACCGTAGCCACGCCATTCGGACCGGGAACGGCGGCCAGTCCGGACAGCACGGGAGGCGCCGACCCCTGCGTAGTGAAACTCGCCGGCGGATTCGGTGACGCAGGCGACGTCACCGTATTGTTGGAAGCATCGACCGAAGTCACGGTGTAGTAGTACGTTGTTCCCGTGGCCAGTCCCGTCAGAGTCAAGCCGTGCGTCGTGACCAGCGAGGAACTGCTTGCGTTCAGGGTCAAGGAACCCGCTGAGGTGCCGTAGTTGACGAGAGAGGTCGTGGGCACGTTCGTGGTCCAGGCGATCGTGGCGGAAGTGGTGGCAGGGGTAGCCGTCAAAGCCGAAATCACGGGCAGGTTCGGCAGGGCCGCCGGCGTACTGAAAACGAGATCCACCCAATAGTTGGCCGAGCCAAAACTCTGGTTCGGGAAGATGCTGGTGCCGCTGTAATTATAAACGCCGTTCGAGCCATCAACCCCGTTGGCCAGGGCGTGCAGCGGCGGATTATCCACCCCGGAACTCGCGAAAAAGCCGCTATCGGAGGCATAATGACCCGCGGGGGCGAAGTACGAGACGATGTAAGTGGTGCTCGGATTGATCGCCACCGGAGTGGAGAAGTTGGCCTGCTGCCACCCGGAAGCCGTTTCTCCCGAGAACGTCACCGTGGCCAGCAGAGCGCCCGTGCTGCTCCACAGATTACCGACATGCGTGCCGGTATTCGTGGTCCCTTTGTAGAAGCGGACTCCCGTGACATAGCCGGCAACGTCGGAGCGGAACTTCAGGCCCACTTCGACCGAGTCTGTATCCGCGGCGTCCGGCGTGCCGGGAACAGCGGAGGCGCTCCAGATACTGTACGGAGGATTCTCGACAAAACTGGCCGCCGAGCCCGTCAAAGCCGGAGAGGTGGTCGAATTGCCGGATGAATCCACGGAAGTGGCCCGGAAGTAGTACGTCGTTCCCACGGTGAGGCCCGTGAGCGTTATCGAGTGGGATGTCACCAGCGCCGCATTGCTGGCATTGAGGTTCAGGGAACTGCTCGTGGTGCCGTAATTCACCACGGAAGTCGTGGCTGTGTTGGTGGTCCAGATGACCGTGGCCGCGCCGTTCGGCCCAGGAATGGCAGTCAGGCCCGACAGGACGGGAGGCACCGACGTAGTGAAACTCGCCGGCGGATTCGGTGACGCGGGTGATGTCACGGAATTGTTCAAAGCATCGACCGAGGTCACGGTGTAGTAGTAAACGGTTCCGGCGGTCAGGCCCGTCAGAGTCAGGCTGTGTGAGGTCACCAGCGAGGAGTTGCTCATGTTCAGGGTTAAGGAACCGGATGACGTGCCGTAGTTCACAAGAGAGGTGGTGGGGACGTTCGTGGTCCAGGTGATGGTGGCCGAAGCCGTGGACGGCGCGGCGCTCACGCTCGAAATGACGGGCAGGGTCACTATAACGGCCGGCGTGCTGAAGACCAGATCGACCCAGTAGTTGGCCGAGTTATAACTCTGATTCGGGAAGATGCTGGTGCTGCTGTAACTATAAACGCCGTTCGATCCGTCCACCCCGTTGGCCAGGGCGTGCAACGGCGGATTATCCACTCCGGAGCTCCCGAAGAAGCCTGCATCGGAGGCGTAATGACCCCCGGGGGCGAAGTACGAGACCACATAGGTGGTGCTGGGATTGATTGCGACCGGAGTGGAGAAGTTGGCCTGCTGCCACCCGGAAGCCGTCTCTCCCGAGAACGTCACGGTTGCCAGCAGAGCGCCCGTGCTGCTCCACAGATTACCGACATGCGTGCCGGTATTCGTGGTCCCCTTATAGAAGCGGACTCCCGTGACATAGCCGGCAACGTCGGAGCGGAACTTCACGCCCACTTCGATCGAGCCTGTATCCGCATTATCGGGCGTGCCAGGAAGAGCGGAGGCGCTCCAGATACTGTACGGCGGATTCTCCACAAAACTGGCCGGAGAGCCCGTCAAGGCTGGAGATGTCGCCGTGTCGCCGGACGCATCCACGGAGGTTGCCCTGTAGTAATAAGTCGTTCCCGCGGTGAGACCAGTCAAGGTGATCGAGTGCGCGGTCACCAGCGCCGTGTTGGTGACATTCAGACTCAAGGAACTGCTCGTCGTGCCATAATTCACCACGGAAGTCGTCGCCGTGTTGGTAGTCCAGGTAACCGTGGCCGTGCCGCCCGGTCCTGGAATAGCAACCAGGTTGGACAGCACAGGCGGCGCCGGCACAGAGGTGGTGAACGTGGCTGGCGGATTGGGTGATGCCGGCGATGTCACCGTATTGTTGAGAGCATCGACCGAAGTCACGGTGTAGTAGTAGGCCGTTCCTGTGTTCAGGCCCGTCAGAGTCAAGCTGTGGGAAGTCACCAGCGTGGAGTTGCTGACGTTCAGAGTCAATGCACCCGATGACGTACCATAGTTCACAAGAGAGGTGGTGGGGACGTTCGTGGTCCAGGTGATGGTGGCCGAAGTAGTACTCGGCGCAGCGGTCACAGCCGAAATCACCGGCGGGATCACTATAACGGCCGGCGTGCTGAAGACCAAGTCGACCCAGTAGTTGGCCGAGTTGAAACTCTGGCTGGGAAAGGCGCTCGTGCTGCCGTAGATATAAACGCCGTTCGATCCGTCAATCCCGTTGGCAAGGGCGTGCAGCGGCGGATTGTCCACTCCGGAAGCCGCGAAGAAGCCGCTATCGGAGGCATAATGCCCCCCGGGGGCTAAATACGAGACCACATAGGTGGTGCTGGGATTGATTGCGACCGGAGTGGAGAAGTTGGCCTGTTGCCACCCGGAAGCCGTTTCTCCCGAGAACGTCACGGTGGCCAGCAGAGCGCCCGTGCTGCTCCACAGATTGCCGACATGCGTGCCGGTATTCGTGGTCCCCTTGTAGAAGCGGACTCCGGTGACGTAACCGGCAACGTCGGAGCGGAACTTAACGCCCACTTCGATCGAGCCCGTATCCGCATTGTCGAGCGTGCCGGGAACGGCGGAGGCGCTCCAAATGCTGAATGGCGGATTTTCCACAAAACTGGCCGGCGGGCCCGTCAAGGGCGGGGATGTCGCCGAATTGGCGGACGCACCCACCGAGGTGGCCGTGAAATAGTACGTCGTTCCCGTGGTGAGACCGGTCAGGGTGATCGAGTGCGAGGTCACCATTGCCGCGTTGCTGACGTTCAGGCTCAGGGAAGTGCTCGTGATGCCATAATTCACCACGGAAGTCGAGGCGATGTCGGTGGTCCAGGTCACGGTGGCCGTACCGGTCGGTCCTGGAATGGCCGCAAGGCCGGATATCACCGGAGGCGGCACCAGCAGTGTGGTGAAGGTCGCCGGCGGGAATGAAGGCGGCGATGTCACGGCGATGTTGGAAGCGTCGACCGAGGTCACGGTGTAGTAGTAAACGGTTCCCGCGGTCAGACCCGTCAGAGTCAAGCTGTGTGAGGTCACCAGCGTAGAGTTGCTTACGTTCAAAGTCAACGAACCCGATGAGGTGCCGTAGTTCACGACAGAAGTGGCGGGCACGTTCGTGGTCCAGGTGATGGTGGCCGAAGTGATACTCGGCGTGGCGGCCAGCGCCGAGATCGCAGTTAGCGGCTGTGAGGCCGTGAAGTTGATTCCAGTCGCATTGGCGCCGTTGATCGCCAACGTCCGAGTCGCGGGGCTGAAAACGAATCCCGCTTTGCTGGGTGTTACGGTGTAGGTGTTGTTTGGAAGACCGGTAAACGTGTAATTCCCGGAGGCGTCCGCGGTCACGGGTGAGAAGGTTCCATTACCTTCACCCGACGCAGTCAGTGATACGGTTGTACCGCTGCCCGAAGCAGCAGGACTGATGGTGCCGGAGAGACTATAGGTAGGTATCGGCACGGCGGTAAAATTCACTGAGCCGACACTGGCCGCGTTGACAGTCACCGCTTGGCTGGCCGGGGTGAAAGTGAACCCCGCCTTCGATGGCGTCACGACATACGCGCCGCTCACCAGCCCGGTGAAGCTGTAATTGCCGGAAGCGTCGGCGGAGGCAGTGTTGCTTGCCGCTCCGCTCAGCGTGAGAGTCGTCCCGGTTCCCGACGACGGTGGGCTGACCGTGCCCGAAATGGACCAGGTCGGCAACACCACAGGCAGAATCTCGCAGACGACCATCTGGTACCGGTCCGTGGTCGGCGAGACGTCGTTTATGGCGACCGCTGTCCCATTCACGAGCGTCGGAGCATTCTGCGTCTGTACCCAGTACGTGTCGCTCGAGGGAGACAGGAATTGGTGAACGACAGTCTGTCCCGACGCAGGTACACGTGCGACGCCGTTGTCGGGATCGGTTCCCACGCCGACCACCAGGGAAGCGTTTTTGGTGGTAACCAATTGAGCTGACGGTGCTCCCGTTCCACTCCCGACCGCGACCGCGCCGATGGCGCCCGATCCGTTCGTCCCGGAGGTGTTCACGCCTGCATAGGCCTGCACCGTGATAGAACTGCGAACGCTTTGCGCAAGGGTCGCCGTAACCGTGATATTGGTCAATGGCGAGGGTGCAAAGGCCCGCCAGATCTCGGCATCGCCGCCTTGGTTATTCTCCCGCTGTACGAGTACCCAGGTGAGTCCGCCTCCGCTGACGGCGGTGACCGTATTGGCGCCGGCGTTGGAATCGGCGCTGATGTAGGCGAGCAGCAACTCGTTCGAGCCCGTTGTGGAGAAGGCGGCAGTTTGGGCGGTCGTACTGGGGACGGAAGCATCTGCGGACGCCGTCACATCGAGAGCAATCGAAACCACCGGCTTGGGCACGGTCACATTGATGCCGGCGCTGGGAGTCTCGATATTGCCGCTGTCGTCCACGGCCCTGCTCATGATATGCCCCGTGCCAAGCGCTGTCTCCCAACTATAAGTCCAGTTCGCCCGGCCGGTGGCGGGATGCCAGGTCAGTCCTCCATCCACTGAAACTTCAACCCCACCTACAACTCCGCTGCCAAAATCTTGCGCCGTGCCGGTTACCGTTACGACGACTGCAAAGGGTTCGGTCGATCCGGAGGTGGGAGAGGTAATAGTGGAAACCGGCGGGGTGGTATCGGTCGATTGGATTACCGGAAGCAAGCCGGATTGCAGCGTCTGGGGCTGAACCCCCATGTCCGCGAACAGGTTCACGGTCGCCTGCTGCATCCGGATGTCAGGGGGGGTATTCCCGTTATCGTGATTGCTGTCCAGGCCCCACGACCATTGGACGGTGCCGGCGCCAAACACCAAAGCTCCGCTGGGAGCCCGGTGCAGCGTCATGTTGTGGGTTGCGATACCCGCACCGTAAGTGCCTCCATAGTCCAGCAGAAGATCGGTGGTCAGAGTGTATGTGGCCGTCGACAGGCGAAACTGGCCGGGCGGTCGCGATCCATTGTCCAGATCGCTATCCCACTCGTAACCCAGCGTGCCGGCGGGTAGAGTTGCCGACGTTCCCGGGGCCAGATTTGCAATGGAGGTATCCCGCCAGAACCGCATTTGCCCATCGGCGGCAGGCACCACGATCGACAGGTCCGTGTTGTCAGTACCAGGACCGTTCACCATGAAGATCGTGCCGGTGAGAGCATTCTCGGGCCGTCCTCCGTCCGCGGGGGGGCTGAACCGGGGATCCCGCCACGATCCCGTCCATGTCGGAGGATCAGCGGGGTCCTTGATGCCGCCGCTGGGCGTGCTGTCCAGAGTCTCCTTGTAGCACACCAGTGTCCGGTAGGGAGTATTTGTTCCGTCAATGCTGTTCTCCCACCGGGTTTTCCAGAAGACCTCATTCCCGCTGAAGAAGGCCATGTTGACTCCGGCGTCGCGGGCAGCTTCAACATTGGCCCGGTGCGGCGCCGACCAATATTCGTCATGGCCGACCGAAAGGTAGACCTTGTGGTTCAGGATCAGACTGCCGTTTCGGGCAGCGTCCACGCCGGTGAAATAGCTGACATCATAGCCATTGGCCTCGAGCCAGCGGATCATGGGGTATTCGGCGTTGAAGAGCCAGGTATACGTCTCCAGATTGGCCGTGTTAAACGGGCGGTTATAGCTGACCTTGTAGGCGCGGGCCGGCAGGTTAAAGCCCGTATCGCCGTAAAGGCTATGGCCTCCGTATGGGTTATAGGCTTGCCAGGTCTCGTCCGAGGCTTGATACAACATGGCGGAGTGGCTGGCATCATTGCGGACAATAAAGAAGATATGGCTCGCTCCTCCCGTATCCGCCCGCACTAGAACCGCAAAGTAGATTCCGGACGTCGCTGTCGACGGCACGGCCCAGGATGCCGATGGCGCCCAATTGCCGCAATCCATAAGATTGGTGCTGGAATCGGTGAGACAAGCCGGCTGCGTTTGAGGAAGCGAAACGGAAGGGGTGACCGTCGTAATTTTCCGGGCTCCGGCTCCGCCATAGTAACCCATGCGATAAATATCCAGATGGTAGTTACTGGCAGTAGTACTGACCTTGAAAGTGACAGTCCCGCCGACGTTCACACTGATATCGGTGGCAAACCCTTGAATCGTCGGATCTCCGGCGCCGGTAATATTCCAGCCGGTGTTCCCCGGAAGGGTGTTTTCGCAAGCAACCGGATTGAGCGACGGCGAACAGCTTTGGGCCTGTGCGGCATGTGGGAAGGCCAGTAGGGCTAGAATAGCGACATACACCGCCGTGCCAACCAGAGTGGACGGGACTGCCGCCTGTGCCGGTGAACGGGTCGGGCCCAACTGTGAGATCCTCATGCCTGCCTCCAAAAAGACGCTGTTCGGAGCCGTGGCTTGGTTTGGCCGGCGGCCAACCAGCTCAAGAGCACTAAGCCACTTGCCGCGCAAACCGGTACGGCTTATGCTCCGTGTCCGCAAAGCCGGCGGCCCAAGCCAAAAGCCCCAACTCCTAAAATCGAGTGCCGCAGTCGTAGCGCAGCGTCGAACGATAAAAGCAATTAGTTGGCCACATCTACATCAGGCACAAAATCCATTCTTGTTGTGCTTATCGATGAAGCGCACCGGTCCGAAATCAGCGACTTGTCCAACATTCCGGGTACACATGTAATTCTTTGGGTACGGGCCGCCGCTGCAGATTACCAACCGCCGGGGCTGGCACCCCGGGGACTTTAACGCTCGCCGCAATAATGGATGTTAAAGTCACACGCAAGGAGCCATCGCGCTGGACGTTTCCAGTCAGCCGATATCGTTTACCAATGTGACGGTGATCGGCAACTAAACCGGCCGGGAAACCCAGGGTTTTGGACACAATCCAAAACCTCCGACCAGAGGCCCATACAGGCATTCTGCAAATGCGGAGAAGTGCCTGAATATCAATGACATATGGGGATGGTCGTGCTCGTGCTACCTGGCAGTCCGTGGCGGAAGTACCGAAAACCGCTGCCGGTGCGCGCGGTTCGGCAAAATAACGCGCGTGGTCAGCAAAATCAATCGGTTGAAGCGGAGGGGCTCTAACGATCCGAAACTATGAAGGCGACCACTTCTTCTCCATTATCCAAGCCCGAATTCTCACCGCGGTCGCTCATTCGAACGGTTTGGAAGCATAAGTTGCTGTTTTGCTTTATGGCGGTCTGCACCGCGGCTGCGGGCATGGTCGTTACCTATCATCTGCCCGCAGTGTACAAGGCCGACGCCCTGATTCTTGTGGATCCCCAGAAGATCCCAGAGCGGTTTGTGGCGACCACGGTCAATCTGGATGCTCAGGACCGGCTCGCGACCATCAGCCAGGAAATTCAGAGCAGCACGCGTCTTGAAAAGATCATCGACGATTTCCATCTCTATGGGAAAGAACGCCGGACTCACTCGCCTGAAGAGATCATCCAGATCATGCGCAAAGACATTGTCATCGACCTTGAAAAGGGCGTGGGCGGCAGCCGGCCGGGAGCATTCCGGGTCAGCTTTCAAGGATCGGACCCGGTGGTTGTGGCCCAGGTGGTGAACCGGATTACGGATTTTTACATCGAGGAGAATGCCCGGGCGCGCGAGGTACGGGCGGAAGGAACATCGGATTTCATCGATAAAGAACTTGGCGACGCCAAGCGGGAACTGGAGCGGCAGGAAGCCGCCCTAAGCCGTTTCAAGCTCGAACACAACGGAGAATTGCCCGAGCAGGAGAACTCGCTGATCGCGATGACCACCCAACTGCAAATCGCGCTCCAGGGGGATCAGGATTCGATTAACCGGCAGGAACAGGAAAAGATCGCTTTGGAAGACGCGCTGAATGCCTCCGAGTCCCTGGAGGCCCGCCTGACGCCACGGTCGGCCACGGAGTCGTCGAAGGATGAACCGGAACAGGACATCGCGCCCCCTCCGCAGTCGAAACACCGGAAGGAATACGAAGACCTGCAGGCTCAACTGGCATCGCTGCAGCCTCGGTACAGCGATCAACATCCTGACATGATCCGTCTTCGCTCCAGAATCGCACTGGTGCAGAACCAGTTACGGCAAGACGAGGCGAAACTGCAGGCCGCTGCCGAGCGGAATGCCAATTCGCCACGGCCGCAAGCGGCTCCCCCCATCGATCCGTCCACCGATCCCCTGGCACTCGAACGTGTGCGGGCACATGAGCGGACCACCACGCTGAAATCGCAAGTGGCGGCCATCAATCGCGACCTGCAAATCCGGCGGGCGGATCGGGAGAAGATTTTGAAAAGCCTCGATTCCTATCAGCGGCGGATCGGACAGTTGCCCATCCGGGAGCAGGAAATGGCCTCGCTCACGCGGGACTACGAATTCTCCAGGAACTACTACAGTTCCCTGTTTGCGAAGAAGGCCGATGCGGAGATGGCCAGCAACCTGGAAAAGCGGCAAAAAGCAGAGACTTTTCGAATCCTGGATGCGGCTAAACCGCCTTCCAAACCATTCAAGCCGAACCGCCAGCTCTTTGGGGGAATGAGTATGTGCATGGGGCTCGTACTTGGCCTGGTTACAGCGGTTGGACGAGAACTCAAGGCAGGCGTCCTGTTGGGCGAATGGGAATTGCCGCCGGGGGTGGTGGTTTTGGTGCGCGTACCGCGCATCGTCCCTAAGCTGGCCTCCATTGACGAATCGACGGGACCGCAATCGGGCGCCAAAGAGCAGATTGGCGTCAAGCACCCGGCCGCGCTGTTTTCCTCTGCGGTGTTTCTGTTGATCGGACTGGTAGCGGTCGCCCAGAAGCTGTGGTCTGTGGTGCATTGGGTTTGACCATGTATAACCAGTTTTTCGGCCTGCAGAGATCTCCGTTTAACCTGACACCGGACCCCACGCTTTTGTTCCTGCCGCCGCAGCACAAGGAGGCTTTGGCGGGCCTCGTCTACGCGATTATCAACCGCAAGGGTTTTGTGGTTCTCATCGGGGACGCGGGAACCGGCAAGACCACGCTGATCGGCCGGACCTTGCAGCAATTCCAGAACTCCAGAATCCACTCCAGCGTGATCCTGAACCCGACGCTCACGGCAAATGAGTTTCTGGAACTCGCGCTCCTGGACTTCGGAATTCGTGACGTTCCGGCGAGTAAGGCGCAGCGGCTGATCCGGCTGCAACAGATGTTGCTGGAAGATCACCAGGCGAAGCGGGTTGCCACCCTGGTAATCGACGAGGCCCATAAACTGTCACCGGTGCTTCTCGAAGAGATACGCCTGTTAAGCAATTTTGAGTTTTCGGATCAGAAGCTGCTCCAGATCGTACTGGCCGGCCAAAACGAGTTGGGCGATGTGCTGAATGACAATAGCCTGCGGCAATTGAAACAGCGCATTGCGGTCCGGCTTACGATAGGCCCGCTGACGAAAGGAGAAGTCGAACAATACGTCCGGTATCGCTGGATGAAATGCGGCGGGGAACCGGGGGTTCCTTTTTCAGGCGGAGCCTTCGAAGCGATCGCCAACTGGTCGCAGGGGATTCCGCGGCTGATCAACTCCCTCTGCGACAATGCGCTGACAGCGGCATTCGGAGCCGACCGCAAAGCCATTGGGGCGGAAGATATCCTTTCGGCGGCGAAGGATCTCGATCTCAAAGCTCCGGTGCCGGCTGCTCCGCAATTAGCGGCCACCGCTCCCAAACCCGCCGTTCGCATGCCCGGAGGGGAAATTCTGCCAATCCGTACTCTGGGCACCGTGGCGGAGACGCCGGTGCCATCATTTATCACAAAGCTGGGGCGGAAGCTGGGCCTGGGAAGCCTGAATCGACAATATGACTAAGCTCTCCGAAGCTTTGAAACGGGGAGGCGATATCCTCTCCGAAGCCGAACGGGAATCGCTCCTGGAAGGCCAGATCGAAAGCGATTTGCCCTTACCCGTATCACCCGCACCGGTCAGCGATGCCGGAATCTCCATTCCGGCACCGACGCCTCCGGCACCGACGCCGAATTATTTTCAGGGGGCCGTGTCGAGCGCCCGCACGGTGTCGCTCGAAGTTTCGCCTGCCGCTCCCATCCTCCCGTTCGATGGGACTCACTGGGGCGCCGGAGAGCAGTACCGGCTGCTTCGCACCAAAATCCGGCAGCACCCGAAATCGCCGCAAATCCTAGTGGTGACCAGTGCCGGTCCCAGTGACGGAAAAAGTGTCACGGCGATCAACCTGGCGGGAGCGCTGGCGCTGAAAGGCGAGTCCCGCGTACTCCTCATTGATGCCGATTTTCGGAGACCCACGATTTGCACCCAGCTCGGGGTTTCCCCTGCCCCCGGCGTGGCGGAAGTGCTCACCGGAAATTGCGCGCTGCATGAAGCACTGATTCAGGCGGAACAGATTCACAACTTTTATGTCCTTCCCAGCGGGAAGGCCGCTATCAATCCGGCCGAACTACTGGATTCCTCGCTGTGGCACGAACTGATCCAGTTCAGCCGCGCTGAGTTTGAATACATCGTGATCGACTGCCCGCCCCTGGGGGGACTGGCCGACTACGACCTGATACAGGCCGTTTGCGACGCTACGATTCTCGTAGTGCGGCCGGATCATACCGACAGAAAATTGTGCTTCCACGCTCTATCGTCTATTCCGAAGGAAAAGCTGATCGGCGTTGTCATAAATTGCGTGGAGGAATGGTTCCTCGAGAGCGGACCCAAATACACCGGATATTACGGTTACTACGACCGAGCTCCCGCACAACCGAAGGCGGCGACATGCCGGAAGTAAGCGTCATCATCCCGTCGTTTAACTGCGCGGATTACATAGCCGGCTCCATCGATTCTGTTTTGCGGCAGACGCTGCAGGATTTCGAAATCATCGTAGTGGACGACGGCTCGGCGGACGACACCAGGCGGGTTATCGATCGCTACTTGGTGGATCCTCGATTCCGCTATGTCCATCAACCGAATTGCGGTCTGCCCGGGGCCCGCAATACCGGCGCTCGAGCGGCCCGGGCACCCTACCTAGCCTTCCTGGATGCGGACGACGCTCTGGACGCCGGGGCGCTCGAAAAGATGTGGACCGCGCTCGCGCGCTCCGAGGCGTGCTGGTGCGTAATCGATCTGCTGAAGGTCTGTGGGGCCAAATCGGAGATGCGGAAGACGCAGGTACCGGCCGGAAATCTCTTCTATGGCATCCTGCGGGACGATTTCATCCGACGAGGGATGTTCCTGCGCCGTGACGTTTTCATGGCGGTTGGGATGTACGACGAAGAGATGAAAAATCGCGAGGACTGGGACCTCAACATCAGAATGTTGGAACGCGGCAAGGCTTTTGTCTATGTGCCAGAGCCGCTCTATCTCTACAGTTGGCGCGAAGGTAGTATCACCACCGGCAATCCGGCCAAGATGCTGTTCTACACCGAGCGCGTGCTTCGCAAGCACCACAAGCGCCTCGCCGATGCCGGAGATGCGCTGGCGGCGAAGCTCTATGCCGAGAACTTGTGGGAACTGGCTCGAAAACACTTCTATGGATCGCGGAACATCCGCAAGGCATTGGCGTGCATGCGCGAGAGTTTCATATATGACATGAGCCTGCGCCGGCTTCTTCACCCGGTGTTTCATCAGTTTCAGCGCCTGGTGACAAGTTGAACCTGGAGACAAAACGGAACCTGACATTATGGACAAGATCGATACCTGGATACCACCAAAGCAGACAGAGCCGAAAAGCCGGAACCTTTTCCGCGAGCTGTTTCAATATCGCGACCTGTTGTTGATGCTGACCTGGCGCGACATCAAAATCCGCTACAAGCAGTCCGTGATGGGTTTTCTCTGGGCCATCCTGATGCCGGTACTGGTGGTGGGCGCCGGGGTCGTGGTGATGATCGCCTTTTCCCGAGTGTCGGGTCATGGCATTGATAAGTCAGCGGTTTTTTCCGTGGCCGTAAAATCCGTATCCTGGGCATTCTTCGCCGCGGGCGTCCGGTTCGCCACCAACAGTCTGATCATGAACAAGGAACTCGTGACGAAAATCTACTTTCCACGGGAGATCTTGCCACTTGCCTCGGTCCTCGCCAGCCTCGTGGATTTTGCGGTCGCCATGGCCGTATTGCTGATTGTCCTGTGTATCGCCAAAATCGGGGTCACTATTTACTTGCTATGGCTGCCGGTTTTGCTGCTGTTGCTCACCATGATCACCATGGGGTTTGCCTTCATCCTTTCCTGCGCAAACCTGTTTTTCCGAGACGTCAAATATCTGGTCGAAATATTGCTCACTTACGGCATTTTCTTTACGCCGGTTCTCTATTCGGCGAAGAACCTCGGAAAACTGGGTACGTTGATGTTGATAAACCCCATAGGCCCCATCCTGGAGGGACTCAGTTCGGTTGTGATTCTGCACGAGGCGCCTGATCTAAGGTGGTTGGGGAATTCCGCCGTGTGGGCAGTTTTGGGTTTCGCTCTGTTTTGGAAGATCTTCGAAAAGGCGGAATCGTCTTTTGCGGAAAGCATTTGAGGAGATGGAATGGCCGGCGGCACAATCGACGTTAACGGTGTCTGGAAGAAATTTGCCAAGGGAGAGAGCTTTGATTCTCTCCGCGATCTGATTCCCAGCCTGGCGAAGCGGCTGATCTCGAAACCCCCCGACCAGGAGCTGCTGCAGAAGGAGTTCTGGGCGCTGCGGGATGTCTCGTTCAGTGTACGCCCCGGGGAGGCTCTGGCGATCATTGGACCAAATGGTTCCGGAAAGAGCACGATGCTCAAGCTTCTGAGCCGGATCCTGAAACCGAACCGCGGGTCCATCGCGGTGAAAGGCCGTCTGGGAGCTTTAATCGAACTTGGCGCCGGATTCCACCCGGATCTCACCGGCCGGGAGAACATCTATCTGAACGGCACGATTCTGGGAATGAAACGAGCGGAAATCGATAAGAAATTCGATGAGATCGTGGACTTCTCCGGACTTGCGGCTTTCCTCGATATGCCGGTGAAGCGCTACTCTTCCGGAATGTATGCACGGTTGGGGTTCTCGGTGGCGGTTCACGTCGATCCCGACGTGCTGCTGGTAGACGAGGTCCTGAGCGTGGGGGACTACCATTTCCAGGAGCAGTGCTTCCGGAAAATGCAGCAGTTCTGCCGTCAGGGAACCACCCTCGTTTTCGTATCGCACAACCTCACAGCGGTAAGCACCCTGTGCACCACGGCCCTGGTGCTCAAATCGGGTTTTCCGGTCTTTCAAGGAGACATTTCGGGCGCCATCCAGAAGTATCACTCATTCTACGAGGCGGACCTCAAGAGCCGTGAACTGGAAGTTCTCGATTCGCGTCTGAAAGTGAACGGAGCGTCCGACACAAACGTGATCGAGCCGGGCAGCCGCGTTGTTTTTGAAGTTGAAATCCAGGCCCTCGCGGAAATCCGCGACGCGCATCCCGGAATCCAGGTGCATACGCCCGATGGGCAATGCCTGTTTGCCACGGCATCCAGCCGCCTCACGAAGGACCGGCTGAATCTTTCGCCAGGGCAGCGGGCCACGCTGGTTTTCAGCTTCGACATGAACCTGCAGGGCGGCGTTTTTCTGCTGGGGTTCACCGTATCGCCGGAAATCGAAACGCCGGGAGAATGGCTGTATTACAACCCCCGGCTGAAGCGGCTTGTCCTTACCGAAGACCGGCGCTGTGCCGGAGTCCTGCACGCGAACCCGAGTCTTGATATCCTGATCCATCGGAGCGAAGTAAAAACCATGGATCGCCAGGAAGTATCGGCGTAGGCTCCAATTGCTATGAATCCAACAGTCAGCTTCGTCGTCCCGTGCTATAAGCTTGCCCACCTGCTGCCGGAGTGCATAGAGTCGATTTTGGCGCAGACGTACAGTGATTTCGAAATCCTGGTGATGGACGATTGTTCGCCGGATAACACCGGCGCTGTAGCGCTGTCTTATCAGGATTCGAGGATCCGGTATATCCGGAACGAGACGAACCTGAAGCATCTGAAGAACTATAACAAGGGGATCCGCCTCGCACGCGGCAAGTACATCTGGCTGATCTCGGCCGACGATTGCCTGCGCCGTCCCTATGTCCTGGAGCGGTACGTACGGTTGTTGGACGGGCATCCGAACGTCGGATACGCGTTTTGTTCCGCTGTTGGCCTGCTCCATGGAAAAGAAACCGGGGTCCTGGATTACTCCGTGCATGGAGACCGCGACGCGATTCTGGACGGACGGCGGTTCCTGGAAAAACTGGTTCATGCCAACACGATCGTGGCGGCCTCGGGTATGGTCCGGAAGGAATGCTATGACAAGGTCGGCCTTTTCCCCGAGGATATGCCCTGGGGCGGAGACTGGTATCTCTGGTGTGCATTTGCCTTCTATTTTGACGCGGCCTATTTTGCCGAGCCCATGGTGTCCTATCGACGCCACGACATGAGCATGACCAATGCCTTGCTGAATAGCGACATCGGCGCCTGCTATTCGGATGACATCCGGATTCCCTGGCTGCTGAAAGCCATGGCGGACGCCACGCCGGGTTGCCGGCGTGTCGGCCGGGAGTGCCTGCGATCCATCGCCAACGAATATGCCGTACGAATCGCGGGGAAGCAATATAAAGCAGCCGATCACCGCGTTGGAATGTCGCTTGGCGAGTTCGAATCCTCCCTCAACGGCAGCAACGCCACGTCATCCGAGAAGGAATGGGTGCGGGCGCGTATGTACGGCAGGCTTGGTGACCTCTACTTCGGGGAGAAGCAGTTCGATATGGCGCGGGATGCCTACTTTCAGGCTCTCCGCAAGGCCCCCTTTACGCCCAAGGTGTGGGCGAAATGGCTGTTATTGTCGTGCGGGCGCACCGGGATCGGGTTCAGGAGCAGGCTGCCCCGTCGCGCGCCATAGCCAGAAGGCCCGCCGGCGAGGTCAGGAACCGATCCGGCATGCCTGGCCCAGGGCGGCGTTAATTACCCGCTGAACATCCACCACGTTGCAGACGCCGTCCTGAGTCAAATCAGCAGAACCGCAAGGCGCGGTGCCGAGCGCCTGGTTGATGGCGATCGTAACATCCGCGCTGTTCACCACGCCATCCCCATTCAAATCACATGTAGGCGCCGGAGGCGGACCGGGCGTACCGCCAAAATTATCGTAAAACAGGGTATTGCCACCCGCGGAATTGGGGGCGGTGCAGGTGGCTCCGTCACATACCTGTACGTAATGGATGGTCATTACCTGCGGGAAAGACGAGGGCGCGCCCGAGGAGTTGACGCGATTTTCGATCAGAAGGAACATGGGATTCTGCGGGATGTTGCTGGTATAGCCGCAGTTGGCATCTACCCCATCGACCTTCATATCGATTGCGCTGTTGCTCCAATCCATATGATAGAGGTGAAAATTCCGGGTCGCATCGCTAATCGCCGATCCCCCGCAAGCCACCGAAGTGCCGTTCACGAACTTATTGTGGGACGGATTCGTATATCCTCCGGACTCATACATCTCGTTGATGTCTATCTCGCCGGAATCCTTCCCGCCGGAGTCCTGGTTCCAGTCGCAGTTATCAATGTTGTCCCAGCCATGGTTGATCGAGCTATATTGACAGCCGGTTGATGAGGGACTGTCCCCATTTCCCCCGAGCATCCAGATGGCCGGCCAACCACGTCCCATCTCGGCGCTCACCTCGATGGTCACATGTCCACTGGTGGTCTGCGAAGGGGCATAAGCGAGGTTTTTCCAAACCATCGCCCCGGACAAATAGCTTTCGTTTGTGGTGGTGATGTCCGAAGAGCCGCAAGAGTATGACCCTTTGACCATTGTGATCGTGGCGGCGTTTGGAGCGAAGGCAATCTGACCGGAGGAATAGCATCCCAGATCACCGCTGCTGATGTCGGCGCTGTGATTGAGCAGGGCCCATGATCCGTCCGTCGCGACTCCGGCGCCCGTCTTGGCGACCTGGGCCGTGTTGTTGAAAGCCGGAGCGCAGACACTCCCGCTGCCGGAATTGGTGCAGGCCTGCCCGCCGAGTTTGAACGGCATCAATAAGGCGAGCAATGCGAGCGGCTTCACAGATGAGAAGTAATTGGAACGGTACATAACGGTCGCTCTAAAGGTCCTACGATCACTACTTATCACCAAATCACACTCGGATGCAAGATGAGAAAAGTTAACCGTCCGGAGAAATCGTGGGTAATCGACCATTCTGTTTCAGTGGCTTGCAGCTCTCTTAACACGTTAAGAGTCGCGGTTTTGGAGCTGCGTGGAACAGGCGGCGGGTTGCAGGTTTGAAGCCGCCCCAGTGGAAGGGATCGTCGCCGCCGGTTTTCACCACGCTTCCCCCAAGGAGGGTAGGAGCATGGCCTATGCCGTCATCCTGACAACTCACCCATGAATTCCCCCGAGGAGCGGGTTTCTCAGATGGCCCGTAAGCCGCGGCGGTGGAATTCACGGATTTGCTGCCGGCTCGGAAACGAGAAATATGTGCCATTTTCCTTGTCCAGGGGTGTTGGCGTAGCGGTGCCGTTCACCAGTTCCCTCAGTACGCGCCCCAGGCAGTGCGCCGCCCTTCGTTTCGAGCGGCGAATCAGGTGGTCCAAGGTTTCGGCACGCTCGATTTCCAGACGATCCTGAAATAGGACCATGCCATCATCTATCTTTTCAGTCATATAGTGGATGGTAAGCCCGACGCTCTTCTCTCCGTGGAACATCTGCCAAAAGGTGGGCATCATCCCTTTGTATCGCGGCAGCGGCGCATTGTGGAGATTGACACAGCCTAAACGGGGCAAACTGAGAAGCCGCCGCTTCAGGATGAACGGACATGCCACCGATATCAAAATGTCCGCACCGCGCGCGGTCACCTCATCCACGAAGGCGTCCGCATTCGGATTGCCGATAGGCGCGTATGCCACGCCATACGCGGCACACAACTGTTTGAGAGAGTAGTACCGGTTAGCACCACGCCGCCGGGGGAGGCGGCTCAGGAGGTGGGCAACCGCATAGCGAGCCAGCAGGCGTAGGAGTCCGAAAATACCGTAGAGCCAGGTCAACTCGCGGAGCAGTTTCAGCCGCGGACGGCCGCCCATGATCCGGCAGCACGATACCCTAACGATTTCGAATTCGGCGCCGAATTTTCGAAAGAACTCTTCGAAGAGGGGTAAGACGTAAAGATCTTCCTCTGTAATGAACTCCACTCTCATGCGTGATTTCTCCTGCTGGCTGCGAGAGTACTTTCGGATGCGCCATGGGATGCCGCGGCCATGCCGCTGGCGCGCACCGTCTCCCAAGTCACGTATCGGCGGCCGCGCAACACCTCAAAAAGGCTTACCACGAAGGCCGCATTCAGAATGCTGAAATATAACGGCAGACCCAATGGTTTCCATCGCTTATGAAGGGGAATCACGAGCGAGGCGAGTGCCAGGACACAAGCCAGCATCTCCAGCGTCAGCAGGTATCGGAACGCCGGGCGCTCCGAGAGGACGGCGCTCGTCACCAGAATGCCGAAGAGGAATACCGGAACCAGCCAGCGGAGCACTTTGTGCGAGAACAACTGAAAGGCCGTCCAGGGGTGTTGCCAGGGCTTTAACAATTCGGGAACGCTCAGCACACCGCGCATACCGCGGGTCGCCACTCTCACCCGCATGCGGAACTCCTCCTGCGTGGAAGCCGTGGTTTCCTCAAAGGCCAACGCTTCCGGCTCGAATTTGACGCGATATCCGTTCCGCACCACCGCCAGCGCCTCGACCAGATCGCTGCAGGCGTCATCGGGAAGCGGGGTGTAGCAACTCTTTCGGACTGAATAGATACAGCCGGAACATCCCGTCAGGGTTGCAATGCGGCTTTGCAACGCCTTGATCACGTTTTCATAATTCCAGAAGGCAATCGAGCCGAAGCCGCTGGGAGACCGGCCGCTGCTGTCAAAATACTGATAGCGTCCGCTGACCGCGCCAACCCGCGGGTCCGAGTAATGGCGGACCAGGCGCCGGACGCTGTCGGGATGGTACACCGTGGTGGCGTCCGAAAAGACGATGATCTCGCCGCGGCAGTGTTCCACAGCCTCATTCTGCGCGTGAGTTTTCCCCCGTCTTCCTTCGACCCGGAGAAGTCTCACACGTGGATCGTCCAGGCGCCGGACCGCGTCATCCGTTCCATCCGTCGAACCGTCGGAAACCACGACGATTTCGAGCCGGTCCTGGGGGTATCTCAGCTCGAGAGTATTCCGAACCTTGCGGACGATTCCCGCTTCTTCGTTGTAAGCCGCGATTAACACGGTAACCGGAGGCGTGTGATCGTCGGCTGGTTTGCGCCGCCGGAAAAAGAGAGCGCAGATCACCAGCAAAACCGGATAGCCGATGTAGGCGTACAGAATGGCCCCGGCCGAGCACCAGAACAACCCTTCCGCGAAGTTCGACAGCGCGGATGTTAGTGGGGGCATTGAGAGTCAATCACCTTCCTATGAGGTCAAGCGGTGATTAGCCGCTCGGTTTAACAAACTTTCGTAGCACGAGACGAGCTTATCGATCATGCATTCGGTGGTAAATGTGGTTTCGACGGTCAGGCGGGCCTCCCGCCCCATCCGGCCGCATAGATCGCGATTTTCGAGCAGCGTCACAATCCTGGCCGCGGCGGCCTCCGCATCTTCGGCGGCGACAAGATATCCGTTCCGGCCATCTTGTATGAGCTCTCCATTTCCGCCGACCGACGTGGCCACGCACCCCAGTCTCATGGCCATGGCTTCCAGCAATGCATTGGAGAGGCCTTCACTTCGCGACAAAAGGCAGAATACCGAACTGGCACTGAGAACGGCCCGGATATCGCTGCGTTTTCCCAGGAAGATCACGCAGCCGCTAAGGCCCAGTTCCCGGACCAGGCCATGCAGTTCAGCAGTGTAGCCGGGATCCAGATCCTCGCCGGCGATGGCGAAGAGCAGCGGTTCCGAAATCCGCCGGCTCACGATGGCAGCCGCGCGGAGGAAGACATCGATTCCTTTAATCCTTCGTAAATTGGCTACCGTGCAGATCAACGCGCCGGATGAACGCTCGGCCATTTCGGCGCGCAGGTCCGGGGCAGGCAGCGACTTGGCCTTTTCGATACGCACTCCGTTGTACAAAGTAATGATTTTCCGTGGATCGATCCGATCGTTCTGGATACAGTAAGTCCGTACCTGGTTGGAGACCGCATGGACTTCATCGAACAGGCGGCTCACGAAGCGGTATCCGAGCCGGTGTTTCCAGGAGCGGAGGATACCCATATCGCGGCGGCTCGAGATGAGGACTTTGCATCCTGCCAGCCTGGCGATCGGCCCCGCCCACAGATCCGCGGTCTCGAAGAAGGTATGCACGATTTGTATGTCCAGGGCCCGGATCAATCGCCGGAGCTGCCATGACGCCTGGAGAGCATTCCAGTCGTAGGTGCGGCGGAGAGGAAAAACATGCACCGGGCAGGTCAACTTCAGTTCTTCAACTGGGGGACCTGATTTGAAGGTCACGAGCGAGCAGTCGAAGCGATTTTTGGGAAGTCCGTTTATCATGCTGGCCAGCACGCGTTCGGCGCCCCCGATCTCACTGAGTTGGTCAATGACAAAGAGCACGCGAATCTTGGGATACGTACCCCGGGTGACGCGCGGCAACATCTCGGGAGCGGCAACTGGGTACGGGTTCGACGATGGCATGAAGTTATGAGATTTCGGGATACCGACCCTTCCTCAATGGGCGCCACAGTGGAAGGCGTGAATCATTTTGCACGACTGCTGCCAAGAGCGGGTCCGGCGGCCGGCAGAGTCATTACGAACCTGCATCGGTAAAAAGGGCCGGTGGACGCGGGGAGCGCGGGGATCGACCGTGGTGAAAAGACCGGAATTGTTCCCAGGACTTTGGATTTCGACTCCCGATTCTCAGCGCTCTTGGGAAAACCGCCGGACGCGGGGCAAGATCACGGCCGTTCAGTGCCGAGGCCCGGAAAATGCTCTCGAATGACGCCGAAGGAGAATCTGTGTCGGCGGTGAATGCCTGTAAATCCGTGGAGCGAGAGCACCAGCAAGAACCAGCGGTGCCGGTTTCGATTATCATACCTGCCAAAAACGCAGGGAAGGTTATTGCTGAATGTCTCGATGCTCTGTCGCGGACGGATTATCCGCCGGATGCGCGGGAGGTAATTCTGGTAGATAACGGTTCGACGGACGAAACCGTCGCCGTCGCTTCCCGGTACGCAGACCGCCTCAATCTGCGGATTATTACGGGGCAGAAAGGGTATATCTCGGCCGTCCGGAACCGGGGCGCCCTTATGGCCTCCGGCCAGATCCTGGCATTCCTCGATGCCGACTGCGCTCCGCCGCCGGACTGGTTACAGCGTGGCGCCAGCCTCTGTACACCGGGGCGGATTACCGGTGCGTATTATGCGATCCCCGCAAGGTCGTCCTGGGTGGCGCGAAGCTGGTATGGCGATGAGCATAGGGAAAAAGATGGGCCGGTGCCCTTCATTCCCTCCGGCGATCTGTTTGTAGACCGCGAAACGTTCCTGAAGGTCGGCGGTTTTGATGAGACGATCGAGACCAACGAGGATTGCGATTTTTCTGAGCGCGCCAGGGCCGCGGGATTCGAAATCATGGCTTACCCCGAACTGGCAGTGACTCATTACGGAACGCCACAGGCGCTCTCCGGGTTTTACAAAAAGCAGCGCTGGCATGGCAAGCACGTCATCGCCGTGACGGTCCGTGACCTGAGCGCATTTCGCAATTCCCGGGCCGTAGCCTTCGCGCTGTACACCTTCCTTTGCATGGCAGCAATTGTGATGGGGGCCGGAATGGCGCTCCTGACCGGCGGCTTCGGTGTGCTGCTGGCGTCGTCGGCGGGGCTGATACTGGCCCCGCTTGCACTGGCTGCCCGCCAGTGCTGGCGGCGGAAGCGCCCCGGCGACGTCTTCCCACTGGCCGTTCTCTTCCTGGTATATGGGCTGGCGCGCGCACGCTGCCTCCTGGATATCAAGACCATCTTTGGCCGGGACCGGCTCGGGCCGCTGTTGCGGGTCGGTTCCGATTGATCTCATCCTGGCTGCCGAGAAGAAAATGCCCCCGTTTTTCCGGTTGGAAGTAGAAGTGCACATGCGTGGATATCAAATGACGGAAGATCTTCCTGTCCTGCGGAAACCGCATACCAATCTGAAGCAAAGAGCGGTTGAATATTATCGCTCCAAATCCGCCGTTTACAACGAAAGATACTCGGTCAAGGCGGCGGGGGATCTTCTCTGGGTACGCCATAATGCCCTGATCGATTTCATAAAAAGCTGGGGCCTGCCGCCAGGGGCGCGATTGCTGGACATGGGCTGCGGCCCGGGCGTGCTCACCCGGGATCTCGCCGCACTGGGTTACCGCGGCGTGGGCCTGGATGCCTCCCCGGCCATGATTCGGTATTGCGTAGACCAAGCCGCCGCCGCGGGCATTTCCGATCAATGGACCTATCAATTGGGCGATGTGGAGGACCTCCCCTTTCCCGATGGATCGTTCGATGGTGCCGTGTGCTCCGGAGTGATCGACTACCTGCCCACGGACGACAAACTCCTGGCCCATGCCGCCCGTGTTTTGAAACCCGGCGGCCGCTTCGCGCTTTGCGTAACCAACCGATTCGGCTATACGGTCAGCCTGTCCACTCCGCTTTATTGGATCAAGAGACTTCCCGGAATACGGCCCTTTGCCTCATGGCTGCGCTCGGTTCTGGTGGGCGGCAGCAAGGGAGCCATGGAGTTCAACTTTCTCCCTAGGAAGCATCGTCCCAAGGCGATCCGTCATTCCGTGAAGTGTATTGGTTTTCAAATCGAGAGCGATCGTTACGTACACTTCTCGCTGCTGCCGGCGCCTTTCTGCACCATGTACTCCAAAGTGTCTTCTGTTTGGGACGAGAAACTCAACGCGCTGGATTCCACCTTTCTGCGAGGCATCGGATCCTGTTACATCCTGAATCTGCGCCGGGCAAATGCTGGCGCAGCCGATTGAGAAAGTCAAAGACGTGTCTCGAATCGCGTTGCGGGAAGGACAGAGGTCAATCGGGGAAATGGTGCTGGCATACCACGAAATCGTAGCCGACCGCCCTTCGTACTCATACAGCGTGGCAGCCGATCACTTCGCCAGTCACCTGAGTCTCATCGAGTCGCGGAAGAAAGCCGATAACCCAGGTGTTTGTGCCGCGCAAGTCACCTTCGATGATGGCCATATATCCCACTATAAGCATGCCCTCCCTCTGCTCGAACGCTTCGGAACGCGGGCGGTCTTCTATGTTACAGCGGGCTGGACGGGGACTCAACCCGAATATATGGATGTTCCCCAGCTCAGGGAACTCGTCTCCCTGGGTCACCAGGTTCAGGCCCATGGCTGGTCGCATAAGATGCTGACCCAGTGCACGCCGTCTGAACTATACGACGAGCTTTATCGATCGAAGCAGGTGCTGGAAGATCGGCTGGGCGTGGCCATCGAGGCGGTTGCGGTGCCACACGGAAGATGGAATGACCGGGTGCTGGAGATGTGCGCATCGGCAGGGTACAAGGCTGTTTATGTGTCCGAACCCGGCATTGGGCCCATGGATCGCCGTGGGGTCCGTTTGACAGGCCGGCTGATGGTCACCCGCCGCATGTCGGCGCAGTCATTGGAATCGTTTTTCATGTCCGGCGGCAGGGTAACCGGCCTTGCCCTTCTCAAGAACAAAATGAAGCACGCGCTCCGGGCCGTGGTGGGAGAGCGGTTTTATCACCAGTTCTGGCGCGTGGCCGCGGCGGACAATCAGCGTGCGATCACCCTTGGTCCGATCAAACGGCAGCCTAGAGTTCTGCAACTGATCAGCAGCGAAGGATACTATGGCGCCGAGAGTATGCTGGTGAACCTGGCGACGTCATTGGACGGCGCTGGATGCCGGAATGTTGTTGGTGTATTCCGCAACGGCCATAATCCTCACGTTGAGGTTGGCGAGCGCGCCAGGCGAAACGGATTGGCCGTTGAAGTCATACCGTGTTCCGGTCGCCTGGATCGAAGGGCCCTCCGGACGATTCGCGAAATCATCTATAACCAGGGTATCGATATCGTTCATACCCATGGCTTTAAAGCCAATCTTTATGGCACTCTGGCAGGCGCCCCACTGGGTGTTCCCCTGTTTGCGACCTATCACCTTGACTGGCCCGACCGGGGCCTGGCCCTTTACGGCTACCATCTGCTGGATCGCGTGATCCTGCATTGCTTCCACAAAGTGATCGCAGTTTCCGAGCCCATTGCACGGTCGCTGCGACGCTCAGGGTTGGGGCGCAAGAAGATCCTGACGATCGCCAACGGCATCGATATGGTTCCATTTTCAAGCGTGCCGCTATCCACGGCCGATTCGAAAGGACCCATGGTAGTCGGGCTTGTGGGGCGGCTTACGCCGCAGAAGGGTCACCGCTACCTGCTTCAGGCTGCTCCGGCGGTCCTGGCCCGATTCCCCAACGTAAAATTCGTGTTTGTCGGGGATGGCTTCGAACGGGACGCGCTGGAGCAGACTGCGGTGGGAATGGGCCTGGATCGGCATGTATGTTTCGAGGGACAGCGGTCGGACATGCCGGCAGTCTATGCTTCCCTCGATGTCCTCGTGCTTCCCTCGATCAACGAAGGGATGCCGATGACGTTGATTGAGGGTCTGGCCGCAGGCCGGCCCGTGATCGCGTCGGCGGTGGGGGACGTTCCCAAGCTGATCCGGCATGGAGAGACCGGACTGCTCATCAGGCCAGCCGATTCGAAAGACCTCGAGACCGCACTGATCCAGCTACTCTCGAACCCTCCCATGCGTGCCACGCTCGCCGCACAGGGACGCCACTGGGTCTGTCAGAACTTTTCCGCGACTGCCATGGCCGGGCGCTACCGCGAACTTTATCAGGAAGAGTCTGCACGTCGATGTGGCGGTCTGAGCGTTTCCACGACGGAAGCGGGCGGCTGAAAAACAGCGTGCAGAGGCGCATGGTCTGATCCAATGCCGGGACTTCACCTTTCGGGGCTGGCGCCGACGATACTTTACTTCAGTGGTTTTGTAGTCGTCCTGATCAGTGCGTTCGGCCGCCCCCACGTCGGTCTGTATTACATCGTGCCCTTGCTGCCGCTGCAGACGCTGCGCTACAAGCTGCATGAGTTTCCTCTCGGTGCGCAGTGGATCGATCTCATACTGTTCGGAGTCCTCATCGGCGTATGGAGAAAGAAATATCGGGTCCTCACCCCAAGCTCGCTGACCGGCTTGCTCCTAGTGTTCGGCCTGTTGACCTATATCGATCTCTGGAAGGGCACCTTTTTTCTGGGGTATCCGCTGCCTCTTTGGTTCGATGACCAGCGGCTGTCGGACTGGAAGAACTACATGGTGATCTTCGAGTTGTTCTTCCTGACGCTCGCCTCCATACGCGAAGTCAAGCAGATGAAGGTGCTTTTGCTGCTGATGTGCCTGGCAGTTCTGATGATCAACCGGGACTACATCAATACCATGCGGGGCCGTGACTTTTCTTCGTTTTCCTATGATATCCGCGACTCCGGAGTGATGGGTTATGCCGGCGTAAACGGCTTGGCCGCGCTCGAGGCACAGCTCGCTGTATTCCTCCTGGGTCTCAGCTCTTTTTATGAACTCAAGCGCGCCAAATGGGGATACTTTTTAGTGCTGTCTACCAGCCTGGTGGCACTTACTTACACCTTGTCCCGCGGCGGGTATGCCGCCGTTTTGCTCGGCGCCATCTTTGTCGGAGTCGTGAAGAACCGAAAAATCCTGGTGGTTGTATTTGTTTTTCTGCTGATGTGGCAAAGTATTGTCCCGACCGCCGTGCAGGAACGCGTATATATGACCCATGGTGAAGGCGGCGAACTGGATCCATCCGCCGGTGATCGGGTGGTTTTATGGGAGAATGCCGTGGAGATGATCAAGAGCGATCCCATCTTGGGCATAGGTTTTGATACCTATAAGTTCTTGCACGCGGTGGGTCCGTACGAGGACACCCACAATTATTACGTGAAAGTAACTCTGGAGATAGGAGCGATCGGGTTGCTGATATTTGTGGCCATGTTGGTAAAGATGTTTCTCGCGGGGTTCAGGCTGCGCCGGATGGAGGATTCCGACGGCTTCTTGCCGGGGCTGGGTTTGGGTCTTGCGGCGATGGTCGTGGCCTGTGCCGTGGCCAATTGTTTTGGCGACCGATGGACGTATATTGAGGAGACCGGCTTCATCTGGGTGATCACGGCCATGGCCATTC
>Ga0209517_10002096_pt1 | contig 28798 bp, 26 predicted proteins | sample PeaSoiMetSII2010_FD_187695 | JGI IMG/M metagenome (GOLD analysis project Ga0209517, IMG submission 187695) | Peat soil microbial communities from Weissenstadt, Germany - SII-2010 (SPAdes) (version 2) | ecosystem: Environmental > Terrestrial > Soil > Wetlands > Peat | place: Germany...
CCCCGGTGAATCTCGGGTCCTGGTCCAGGCGCAGGCTCTTGATCACCCGCAGCGCGATGCCGTCGCTCTCCAGGATTTTGGCCTGGGTTTCGAGGTTGACGATATAGTCTTCCTCGTCATAGCCGCTGGCCGCCCCCTTAAAGCCGAGCGTGTCGGTCTGATGGTTGATCGCGATCCGCCCCACAGCGTCGTAGAGCTTGGTAGCGCGGAAGGAATGGATGGCCACTAGCACCGTGATCACCACCACGCAGGAAACGATGGTCCACTTGCGCTTCAGCAGTAAGCGCCAGTATTCCAGCAGCGAGGGTTCCAGGGTCGCCAGTTCTGCTTCGGGGTTGGCCGTTCCCGGTCGGAGTAAAGATTGGGAGGCTTCGGTGCGCACCAGATTGCTAGGATCCATTCACCGCTCCATCGAGTTTTCGGGGCCAAAGCGAGATCATGGGAGAAAATTTTCTGGATTCTAGCATGAGGTGCAACCTGGATTGTTCAACAGATTTGGCGGGGGAATCGAACTCGCAATCATGCGCGCGCCGCCGCAAGCAGCGCCGATTTCAAGCGCGCCGGGTGGTGTCGCGGGCGAAACACCACTTCCGCAGCGCCAGAGTTTTCCACAATTGCGGTCCCATCGGAAGCCAACGGCGCGCGCCGGAAACATTTTGACAATCGAATCCACCGATCCTATATTCAGTCCATATTCCACGAATTCTTCTGGTATCGGTGAACGCGCTGCCAAAGCACAGTCTCAATTCTTCGCCCACTCCCGTGAACATGCTTTGGAATCCCGCGGCCGGAGGCGGTGCGACTGGCCGCGCGCGGCATCAAGGTTTTGCCTGATGGCGACGCTTTCGGGAGAAGCCTTGCGCTTGGAACCGCAGGTGGCAGCCGCGGCGCCGGGTCCGGGGTTGCTTCATGTCGCTATCCGGCCGGCGCGCGGCTGGACCGGCCTCAACCTCGGCGAGCTGTGGCAGTACCGCGAGCTGCTGTTCTTCCTCATCTGGCGCGACATCAAAGTGCGCTACAAGCAGACTGCGCTGGGCGCGGCCTGGGCGATTCTCCAGCCCGTTTTCAGCATGGTGGTATTCAGTCTGTTCTTCGGACGGCTGGCCAAGGTGCCTTCCGATGGCATTCCTTATCCCGTCTTCGCCTACTGCGCGCTGCTGCCCTGGCAACTGTTCGCCTACGCTCTGGCTGAATCCAGCAACAGCGTGGTGGCCAACGAGCGCCTGATCACCAAGGTTTACTTCCCGCGCCTGGTGATTCCCATCGCCGGAGTGCTGGCCGGGCTGGTGGATTTCGCTATCGCCTTCAGCGTGCTCATCTTTCTTATGCTGCGCTACGGCATCGTCCCCACCTGGACCATCGCCACCCTGCCCCTGTTCGTGCTGCTGGCCATCCTAACCGCGCTGGCCGTCGGCCTGTGGCTTTCCGCACTGAATGTGCAGTACCGCGACGTGCGCTACACGGTCGGGTTTCTCACGCAGATCTGGCTGTTTCTCTCGCCGGTAGCCTATCCCAGCTCGCTGGTGCCGGAGCGCTGGCGCCCGCTGTACGGTCTGAACCCGATGGCGGGCGTGGTTGAGGGCTTCCGCTGGGCGCTGGTGGGCAAAACTCCGCCCCCGGGAGCGATGCTGGCGGTCTCGGTGGCAGTGGTTATCCTTTTGCTCGTGGGCGGATTGTTCTACTTCCGCCGCATGGAAAACAGCTTCGCGGACGTGATCTGACATGAGCGATATCGCCATTCGTTGCGAAGGTATTGCCAAGCAGTACCGCATCGGCCAGCGGGAGAGCTACCGCGCCCTGCGCGACACCGTGACCGACGCCGTTACGGCACCGTTCCGCCGCGTGCGCGCCGCGCTCCGGGGCGGCAACGGACAATCGCCAAAGGGCACGGCCACGATTTGGGCCCTCAAGGACATTTCTTTCGCGGTTCGGACCGGCGAGGTGGTCGGCATCATCGGGCGCAACGGGGCAGGGAAGAGCACGCTGCTCAAGATTCTTTCCCGCATCACCAATCCCACGCGCGGCTCAGCCGACATCTATGGCCGCGTCGGCTCGCTGCTGGAGGTGGGAACCGGTTTCCACCCGGAACTTACCGGCCGCGAGAACGTCTATCTCAACGGCGCCATCCTGGGGATGAAGAAGGCCGAAATCGCGCGCAAGTTCGATGAGATCGTCGATTTTGCGGAGCTGGATGAATTCATTGACACGCCCGTCAAGCGCTATTCAAGTGGCATGTATGTGCGCCTGGCCTTCGCGGTGGCGGCGCACCTCGAACCGGAAATCTTGATCGTGGACGAGGTGTTGGCGGTGGGCGATGCGCAGTTTCAGAAAAAGTGCATCAGCAGAATGCAGAAGGTGGGTGAGAGCGGCCACACGGTGTTGCTCGTTAGCCACAACGTCGCCCTGGTTGAGGCGCTTTGTCGCCGCGCCATCCTGCTCGAAAAGGGAGAGGTGGTCGCCCGCGGCGCGGCTTCTCAGGTGACCGCTGAATATAACGCCATGTTCAGCGACCGCAACGAAATCCACCGCGAGAACACTGGCGAGCTGATCTTTGAGGGCATTCGCAACCGCGCGGATCTGGATGGGATTAGTGGCGCGGATGACCTGGCTTTTCGCATCGGCCTCCGTACTGGGCCGCGTCCGCTGCAAAGCGTCTATGTGGATTTTGCCCTGGTCAACGAGCGCGGCCAGTGGGTGGTGCATTCAAGGGCCAAATTTCTGGATCGAAGTTTCCATTTTGAGCCGCACTCGCGATGGGAGCTGGTGTACATGATCAAGGCGCCCATGCTGGCGCCCGGCCAATACCACCTGACCCTGTATGCCGCCGATGCCGGCCAGACACACTTGTGGATCGAGCACATTGACGCTTGTTCTGTCTCTGCCCGGAGCCATTTCGGTTCAGCAGGGGTGTTGGACGTCCTTGGGGCGACAGTCCCCCCGTTTGAGCTGGAGCTAAGGAAGGAATGCAACTCACACCCATCCTGAAGAAAGCTCGAGTGTTGCGTAACTTTTGTTACGTGGGTGACTATCGGGCCGCCAGTACTATGGCCGAGCTGCGCCTGGACCGGCACGCCTGCCCTTACAATCGCGCCACAGGGACCTATTGGATACGGGAATTGGACCTTCATCTCGCTCCCGCGCACCACAATCTGTTGAGTGAGCTGTGGCTAGCAGTTGCCCTAAAGGGAGCCGGCGTTACCTTCAGGAACTGCGGCAGCGGCATTGTTGCCGATACCGGCGCTTTCAGCGTGGTGGTGGACACACCGGAAGAACTTTTCCTCCTGCACGAGATCATCGCGGGAGGTGTGTACAACGTCGTTTCCGGCCGGCAAGGCGGTGTTGTGCTAGACATTGGGATGAATGTCGGTTTTGCCAGCCTGTATTTTGCGGCGCAGCCCTGGGTCGAAGCCGTTTGGTCGTACGAGCCTGTGCCCGAAACCTACGCCCGCGCGCTGCGCAATTTTGCGCGCAACCCGGCGCTGGCGGCCAAGATCGTTCCTCACGATTTCGGCTTGAGCGATGCGGCGGGCAAGCTGACGTTTGATTATTGCAGCCAGTGGCGAGCAGCGGTTGGTATCAGCGGGCTGGGTCCCGAGTTTCGCCGCACCCATGGGATCGCCGAATCCGACATCAGCAGGGTTAGCGTGGATGTGCGAGATATCTGCTCGGTGATCAAGGACGTGCGCGCCCGCTACAGGCAAGCGCAGGTGATTGTGAAGATCGATTGCGAGGGCGCGGAGTACGCCATCATCGCCGCGCTTCGCTCCGCCGGCTTGCTGCGCCAGGTGGATGCGTTCCTCATCGAGTGGCACCAGCACGGTCCCCGTGAACTGGAACAAGCGCTGACCAGCGCAGGGTTCTTCGCACTGTCGCTGATGCCGCGCGCCACAGCCACTGGGATGCTCTACGCGCACCTCGGAGTCGAAGGCGTAAACAATCTATGAACTTAGAGCCTCGTGTCTCCGTGGTCATGGCCGCCTACAACGTCGAAAAATACCTGTCTCAGGCCGTGGACAGCATCCTGGCGCAGACCCTGGCGGATTTGGAGCTGATCGTGGTGGACGATGCTTCCACCGACGGCACCCGGGCCGTCCTCGAGAGTTATTCCGACTCACGCATCCGCGCCCTGTACAACCCGTCGAATCTTGGGCAATCCGTTTCGCGCAACAAGGCGCTCGCGGCCGCACACGGAAAGTACATTGCCATCCTGGATGCGGATGACATCGCGCTTCCGACTCGGCTGGAGAAGCAAGCGGAGTGGCTCGACCGGCATCCGGAAGTCGGCCTTCTGGGCAGCTATGGCATGACTATTGACGAGCAGGGCAACGAATGCACCCGGTCGGATTATTCCCCAACGGATGATGCCGACATCAAATGGGGGATTCTGTTCAGCAGTCCACTCATTCACACTTCGGTGATGATGCGAAAGTCCGTGCTCGAACAGACCGGTGGCTACACGGACGAAGAAAGCATCCGGCGAGCGTTTGTGGAAGATTACGAGCTGCTGTCCCGCGTTAATCGCTGCACTCAAGCCGCGGTCCTGCCGGAAGTCCTGGTGAAGTATCGCTGGCATTTCAAGGCCGAACAGGAACGGAGGGCCCAGGACGTCGCCAGGCGGAACGTGGCCTGGCTGATAGCATCTCCGGTGTCCGACATGGCTTGGCAAGGCCTGGCGCGGCTGGCGCCGAACTGGGCGCCGCTTTCCGCCGAGGAGGTGCGGGAAGCCTTTGCGCTGAATAAGGCGATACACGAGGCATTCGCGCGGCGATACCTGGATCCCGACTCTGCCCGCCAGCGCCGCCGACGCTGGAACTTGGAATGGGCAAGGCGGGCGTTTGCGCAGGCCCGGCGCAATCCGCACCTGGATCATAGATGCCGCATTGTCTTGCTTGGCGCTGCCGCTGAGTTGTTGGCTGGCGCCTGCCTGCCGCCGGGGGAGGGATAACCTCATGACCGCCCCGCGGAATCGACGCGCTGTGTTTCTCTTCGACATTGCCTGTACGGGTGGTCCGCTGACTTTCGTCCAGCGCGCTTCCCAGTACCTGCCGCGTTTTGGGTGGGAGACACGAGTGGTGGCAGCCGGCTCGCGCAGGCCACGGAGTTGGGATGCCAGCGCCTTCACCGCACCGCTCACGGTTACCCCCACCGCGTACTCAGCGATTCGCCTGGCACAACGCCTCGGCCGGGCGATTGCCGAGTTCGATGCCGAGGTGGTGGTAGGCATGCCGAATGAGTCCTCTGTGCTCGTAATGCGGCATCTCTACCGCACCCGGCAGTCACGGGCTCGCTTCCTGGATGTCCTCCATTCGGATAATCCGTCCGAGTATGAACGCATGCGAGGTAATGCCGACGTGGCCGCAGCCGTAGGCGCCGTCAACGACGACGCAGTGAGCCGGTTAGCAAACGAGATCCCTTCACTCTCCGGCCGGGCATATCGGATCTGGTATCCGGTTCCCGCGCTCGAGGAACCACCTGACGACAAGGGGCGTGAAGGTCCCTTGCGCCTCATTTATCTGGGTCGCCTGGCCCAACAGTACAAGCGAGTGCTCGATCTGGCGCCGATCGTTCGGCAGTTGCTTGCGCGCGGAGTCGATTTCAGGTTTTCCATAGTGGGTGATGGGCCGGATCGCAAGCGCCTGGAAGACGCGCTGGCTGCGGTGTCCCGGTCCCCAGAAAAAGTGCGGTTCTTCGGTTGGCTACCGAACGACGAAGCCGTCAGAGTGCTGGCTGAGCAAGATGTCCTTCTGCTGGTCAGCGACGTGGAAGGGCAGCCTATTGCCCTTCTGGAAGCGATGGGACAAGGTGTGGTGCCTGTCGTCACCCAGTTGCCGGGAATGCGAGCATTGATCGCTGAGGGCGAGACGGGGTTTGGTTTGCCGGTGGGAGCGGCCGATCAATTCGCAGATCGCATTGCCGAACTCGCCACTAATCGCGACCTGCTACGGCGGATGTCCCGTGCCAGTTGGGAGCTGATCTACAACACGCACCGCACCGCCGCCGCCGTGGGAAAGTTGGCGGAACTTCTCGACAACGTCGCCGGTTTGCCCTTGCCGGACCCGAAACAGTTGCCAGAAAGCATCTACCCCGAGTGCATCTGCACCCGCTTCGGCCTGCCGGTTATCGTTCAGGAGGTCCTTCACTGGTATAGGGGAAAGGAGCTGCGGTAGATCTCTGTGAGCGGTAACCTGATCCGCAACGCCCAGCATCGGAATGGCTTGCGCCTGCTATTCGTCGCCTTTGCGGACAGCATCCATACGGCACGCTGGACGGCACAACTGGCGGGGTTAGGATGGGATTTGCACGTATTCGCGGCGACCCATAAAGCGCCCTGTCCGGAGTTGAAGGGCGTTACCTTGCATCGCCTGGTGGAGGGCCCCCGTTCCCGATCCAAGGCGTCACAGCAGGCGATTCATTGGCCACTGCCGCGCGGCGAGACCTGTCTCGCACGATTGCTGGAGCGCACAGATCACTACTCACCTGCCTCACGACTGGCTCGGCTGATCGAATCGGTGAAGCCTCATATCGTCCACTCCCTGGAAATGCAGAATGGCGCTTATCTGACTTTGCAGGCTCGCCGTCGGATGCACACTCGCTTTCCGGCGTGGATTTATTCATCTTGGGGAAGCGATATCTATCATTTTGGACGGCAGCCAGAACACGCATCTCGCATTCGGGAGGTGCTGAGCCATTGCGATTACCTGTTTGCAGATTGCCAGCGGGATGCTCGCTTGGCGCGGGAATACGGCTTTGCCGGTGAGCTCCTCGGAGTCTATCCCGTGGGTGGTGGTTTTGATCTGGCGCAGCTGCGACACATGCGCCACCCGGGGGACGTGAGCTCACGGAAGGTGATCGTGATCAAAGGTTACAACGGCGGGCCATTTGCTGCGCGCGGCCTGGTTGCAATCGAAGCGTTGCGCCTTTGTACAGCACAACTGGCAGGCTATGAGATTGTGGTGTATTCCGCTGCCCCCGAGGTGCGTGAGGCGGTCGCGAACTTGGAGCGGGATCTCGGCGTTCGCGTCTCCATTATGCAGGATTCTCTCCACACCGAAATCTTGCGGCTGATGGGCCGATCACGGGTTGCCATCGGGCTAGGGCTTAGCGACGGAACCCCCAATACCATGTTGGAATCAATGATCATGGGCGCGTTTCCGATCCAGTCCGATACTCTGTCGACGCAGGAATGGATCACGAGCGGGCACAACGGCCTGTTGGTCCCGCCCGAAAGTCCTCAACAAGTGGCTGCGGCTCTTCGCCAGGCGCTTGCCGACGTCGATCTTGTGGAACAAGCGGCGGTAATAAATGCGCGTATTGCCGACGAAAGGCTCGGGCGTGACTGGATCCGCGGCCAAGTAATATCGTCGTACGAACGTGCTGCGACAACCGAGCGGTGACAGTCTTTAGGATGGTCTCGTGTACCCTCGGGAGCAACAACCAGTAGCCCTAGTGGTTTCCGCTTAGGCCTCCCGGGCGAGCGAGATTTGCCCGGGATCGTGTCAATCGCTACAGCCTGTTACAGCAAGTGGTCCCGCTTCTCCAGTTGCTCGGCGGCGAAGGCGATGAAGTTTCTGCCTCGACCACGCTGACAGGAGATCCCTCCGTGACCGGCAGCAAGCCGATGCGATAGCCAGCCTCCTCGAGTGTGGCTGCGACAGCGTCGCGGGCGGCTGGCCAGCTCTCGAAAATCACCAGCGGGCGAAAAGACCGCAAAGTCTCCCGGCTGCCGCGGAGCACGCGAGCTTCGTTACCTTCCGTATCGATCTTGATGAGGTCGGGATGAATCCCATGCTTGGCCACGAAGGCATCCGTCGTGGTCTGCTCCACCTTGATGCTGTGCAGGGGAAATTCGCGCGCCAAAGAATCGCGCACGGCGGCGTCGGTCGTTCCCATCCAGGTGTCGCGCTCGGGGAACCACAGCTCCGCCCAACCCTCTTCGTCCGAGAGAGCGACGGCCTGAATGTTGCAGTTCCAACGATTAAGTTGGCTGACGCGCTGCGGGTATTCGTGGCAGGCAGGGTTGGGCTCGAACGATATCGTCGGCACTCCGTGCGCGAGGAACAGCAGTGAATGCAGCCCGTAGTTTGCGCCCACGTCGAAGAACATTCTTGGACGACGTGAAGATCGAAGCAGATTGGCGTAGGTAATCTTAACTTCCAGGTCGTGCCCGAGGGTGGCCACGGCTGCGTCCCATTCCTGCCAGGCGCGCTCGGCGGTGAGCGGCAGCAGCAGCCGCTTTCCGGCAAAACTCACCGTCCACGAACCTTCGTCGATCAGAGGCCGCCCGTCAGCAAAAAGAGCATGGCAAAGAGCGTGGAGGCGCGCTGTCTCGCCGCGACGCCATCGCGCCGATCAAGTGCTGCACTTCCGCGCGCAGTGTGGGCCGGACTCTCTTGGCAAGGCTTGTCATTACGGTTGACATAAGAAGTCACTACCTCGGCATATCAGGTTTCGGACTAACAGTTGCGTCGATACACTCGGTTGTGGCCGATGTTCAGAACATTCGCGAAGCCAGGCGCTCCCCAATCGGCAACCGCTCGGGAGACACTTTCGTGTCCCTTCCAGAACGCCGTTCCCGGCAGGTCGCACGAAGCATCGTCCACCACTAAGTAGCCACCCGGCGCCACGCGTGCCGCATAAAGTTTCAAATCCTGGATCACCTCTTCGTACCGATGGCCGCCGTCGACATAAATAATGTCGAAGGATCGGCCGGCAAGCTGGCCCCGCACGCTCTCGTCCTGTGAATAACCGGTCAATAATGTCAGGCTGGTATTTTCAAGACCGAACTCGTCGAAGATGCGCTGCACCGCGGCCCGGTAGCCCGCATCCGCGTAGAAGTTGGCGCTGCGCACGTCTTCGCGATAACGCCGGCTGATGAGTTGCACACAGCGATGAAGAATGTGATTTCCCGCAAAGCGCGCCTTATGACCCTCGAATGGTGATACTCCCGTGATCGCTACCGGATGCCCGACATTTCGAGCGATCCACGCCCAGAGCGAAATGACCTGGCCCTTGTACACGCCGATTTCCAGCAGTTGGGGCGAAGGCCGGTTCAGGATGCCATCGCGTAACAGGAGATACCACATGTAATGAAATGCCCGGTCGCCGAAGCCCCACGAGTTCTCTTCCACCCAGTCGCGGTGGGCCTTGAGAAACGGCACAGTGTCAGTTTTCTGCTGGAAGCTTTTCCACAATGCATCGTTGTGTTCAGCCGTAGGCTTGTAGTCCGAGATGCAGGTTTGCAACTCTGTCATGATCGCCGTTGATGCCAATCGCACCTCGCTCACGCGAACCAAATCTCGCACTGCCGATCAGCCGGAGCAAACGTTGACGGCACCGATTGCCCATGTGAGAATTGCGCCGGAGTCGTCCGATGGCCCTTTGCCGTGTCTATCTCTCCACGTATCGCCGTACCAAATTGCTGCCGCGCGCTCTTGACAGTCTGTTGGCGCAGACCTTTCGTGATTGGGTTTGCGAGTTGCACAACGACGATCCCAGCGACCGCTTTCCCGCGGAACTTATTTCTCGCGTAGGTGATCCGCGGATCACGGTCGTAGATCATCCCCGCAACTTGGGTCCGACAGCCAGCTTCAACCTATTTTTCAAGCGCATCAGCGAGCCTTTCTTCACTCTGCTTGAAGACGACAACTGGTGGGAGCCGGATTTCCTCGAAACCATGATTTCCACCCTCAGCGCGTATCCCCAAGTCCAGGTGTCCTGGGCCAATATGCGCTACTGGCAGGAGCAACCGGACGGCACTTGGTCGGATACTGGCTGCAACATCTGGGAAACCCAGGAAACAGAACCGCGCTTGATGGATTGGCCTGACCGGCGGCAGATCTATGGCGCGCTGCACTCGAACGGCGCTATGCTGGCCCGGTCGAACTTCGAATATTTTACCGTTCCCGACTCGACCAATTTTGGCGCCATCGAAGCTTTTCGCGAACGCACCTTCGCGCATCCGCTGCTGTTCATTCCCCGCCGATTGGCCAACTTCGCCGTGACCCGCACGACCGCTCGCCCGGGCGACGCAGCCGCCTGGATCCACACGGTTACAGTGCTCAGTGGTACGTTCATCTCGGAGGTCGATCTCTCCCGTGAAAGGATCGCTGCTTTGTGGGCCGAGGCCCGCAAGTCGGCGCGCTGGACCCATGTTCTTTTCCTGTGCGCCTGGCACTTCGCGGGTTGCCGCAGCATCTTGCGGGAAGCTTCCTGGTCCGACTGGCTTTGGACGCTGGCCTTCAGCGGCCGCCATCCTCGCAGGATGTGGCAAGTCCTGCGGATGTTGAGCGACAGGCGAAAAGAAGAAGAGTTTCTGATCTACCACACCCGCCGGCGTCAAGCCGCAGCTCTTTCCGAAGAAGTTCGTGTTCACGCAGCGTCGTGAAAGGCGGGTCATCCCAGTATCACCGGCTTGTAGCGGTGATAGATTGCCTGCATGCGTCGAGCTGCTCTCCATCCGAACCAGCGGTTGATCAGATTTCCCGTCCGGGTGCCAAAAGGCGGAACGAAATCGGTGCTGCCCAACTTTTTGGCCTGCTGGAAGGCACGGCGCGATAGCTCCGGAAAATCGGGATACGCTTCCACTGCGCGGTACATAAAGCCATTGGCGAGCGCTCGTTTGGCGCGCGGATCGCTGGTGCGCGCCAGCAGATGCTCGGCCTTGCGCTCGAGCGAATATAGAGATCCCGCCTGCAGCTTCGCGTTCCGGGTGGAACTCCAGGTCCCTCCTGCGGAGCGTTTGCGGTAATAGAAACAGCCGCCGGCGGCGCGGCGGATGCCGGCGCTCGCCAGCACGGCGCGGGCGAAATATTCACCATCATCGTCGGGCGAAGGCGTTTCGTCCCAATGGCCGGCAGCCTCGGCGACTGCGCGCGGCGTCAGCCAAGCTCCATGCGGCACCATCCCGGATGGTCCCCCCGGGCCGAACAATTCAATCAGCCACTCGACGGGTGCGTCGGTGTCCACCGCTGGCCAGCCTTCTTCGGCGAGACCTTTTTCGGGATCGGTGCCGTCCAGAAAGTACGTCCACGGACAGATGCCCAGGACGCGCGGCGGGCTCTCGCAGAGAACTTTGATCTGCTCCGCGATCTTGTCCGGGCTCAACAGGTCATCGGCGTCAATGAACTGGATGTAATCACCCTGCGAGAGTCGATACGCGTGGTTGCGTGCCGCTGCCGGTCCGCCGTTCTCCTGCTGAACCACTCTTACGGTCGAGGACTCAAACTGTCGCGCCAGTGCGAGCGTCGCATCCTTCGAGCCGTCATCGACCAGAATGATTTCTTTGTTAATCCAGGTCTGGCCCACCACTGACTTCAGCGTGTCCGCGATCCAGGGCTCTGCGTTGTAAGCGGGAATGAGAATCGAAACCAGCGGCGGCATCGAGATGGACGAGTCTCCCTGGGCGACTATTTTTCGACAATTACCTCGGCTGGTTTCTGTATAGTAAAAGATAACGTAACTAAGTTCCAGCCAGCCATGTTGACTCTAAAGTTGCGCGAGGACGAGATTTCCGATGAGCGATCGGGTTGCGTTAGAGGATTTAGCCACGAGTCGCGCTCCTGATGCAAACGAAGGCGTGAATACATTCCCAATGAGATCAGGCGCGACGACGTGATGACGTCCTTGCGATTCTGCCTCGTGGGCGCTGCCCATCCTTGCTACAACCCCAGGCTGGTGCGTGAAGCTGACGCGCTCGTACAGGCCGGTCATCACGTTCGCGTGGTCGCCCCTGCATTCAACCCCGCCTTGGTGGAAAAGGATCGGGCCTTGATGGGGTACCGGCGGTGGCAACTGGAGCGCGCAGATTTTCGTCCCGATCAAGGTAGGTTGCGCTCTCTGTGGATCCGAGGCCGCCGCAAACTGGCGCGGGAGATCGCTCGTGGCTTTGCGACCGAGGTCTTGGCGGAGCACAGTTACACGCCGGCGCTGGTGGAGATGCGTGAGCTTGCCGCGCGCGAGCCCGCCGACTGGTTCATTGCCCACACGCAGGCCGCTCTACCTGTCGCTGCCGCAGCGGCAGCGCGGTGGAATGCCCGCCTTGGTTTTGATTGTGAAGATCTGCTGGCGCGTGCTCCCGGCGAGCCCACCACCGTCCTACGGATGATCGAGGCCGAGTATCTGCCGCGTTGCGAATACGTTTCTGCAGCGTCGCCTCTAATGGCCGAACAACTCGCACGCGACCATCATCTTTCCCCGCCCTTGGTTCTCTACAATGTTTTCCCGCTCGAGCTGGCGGGGGGCCTGTTTGCGCCTGGGGAGCGCCAGGTTGCACCGGTCTTCCGTCTGTACTGGTTCGGCCAGACCATCGGCCCCGGACGCGGTCTTGAAGATGCGGTTGCTGCATTGGCGCATCTTCCGGACGTCGAACTGCACCTGCGCGGCAATCCTTCCGAGGGCTACCGTGAGAAGTTGGAGAATTTGGCCGGCGTCGCGCGTCAGCGGCTGTTTTTCCACCCGGCGCTCGATCACGATGAAGTGATTCGCGCGATGGAGTTGTTCGACGTTGGCTTGGCTTTGGAGCGCCCCGAGCACGGCAACTACTCACGTACCGTCACCAACAAGCTTTTCAGCTACCTGCTTGCGGGCCTTGCCGTCGCTGCTAGCGACACGCCCGGTCAGCGCGAAGTCATGTCGCAAATTCCCTCGGCGGGATTCCTGTATCCAGCCGGCGATTCTCGGGCGCTGGCCGCGGGCTTGCTGAATTGGGTGCGCGACCGGCAATCGTTGCGCGCGGCACAGCAGGTTTCCTGGAATGCTGCTCGCGCGCGATTCTGCTGGGATCGCGAGCGCGAAAAATTTCTTGCCATATTCGAAACACCTGCGCGTCGTGAGCTGGTTCCGGCCGTAGAGAGCGTGGTTTCATGAAGCGGGTTGCCATCGTCGGCGCCGACTTCGCTCCCAGCACCCTGCCCCCGGCTCTGCGGCTGCGCTTCTTCGTCTCCCACTTGCGCGAGTTCGGGTGGGAGCCGACCGTAATTACCACCGATCCGCGCCATTACACTTGCCCACTCGACCCTGAGATCGAGCGCCTGCTGCCCGAAAGCATACGCGTCATCCGCACGCAGGCGCTCCCACGCAGACTCACGCGGCTGGTTGGCCTAGGCGACCTCGGCGCGCGCAGCATGGCTTATCACTGGCGGGTTCTGCGCGACCTTTGTGACTGCGGCGAAGTGGATCTGGTCTTCATTCCTGTGCCCGCATTCACACCCATGGTGCTGGGAAGGCTGGTGCACGAGCGCTTCGGCATTCCTTACGTGATCGATTACATCGATCCCTGGATCAGCGACTATTACTGGTCCGTTCCGCGCGCACAGCGTCCGCCCAAATGGAGAGCGGCTTATGCCGCGGCACGCCTGCTGGAACCTTATGCGCTGCGCCAGGTGGCGCACGTCGTGGGCGTCTCGCGCGGCACCACGGACCTTGTACGTCAGCGCTATCCCTGGCTGGGTGAAGCCGATGCCACCGAGATCCCCTACGGGGGCGAGACCGGAGACTGGGAATATATTCGCAGCCATCCCCGGCCTAACCACTTATTCGATCGCAGCGATGGCGGCCTGCACTTTGCCAGCGTGGGCGCCTACACGGAGGCGATGCGGCCAGTGCTTGCGGCCTTGTTCGCGGGAGTGCGCAAAGCGCGGGCGGAAGACCCGCAGTTGGCACGATTGAGATTGCACTTCGTCGGTACCAGCTATTCCACCGGGCGGCCGTGCGTCACGCCGATCGCGCGCGAGCAAGGCGTCGAGGACGTGGTGGACGAGCACCCGCACCGCGTTTCTTACCTGGACGCGCTCCAGATCCTTTCCGATGCTCACGCGCTGCTGGTGATCGGCTCTTCCGAGCCCCACTACACGGCTTCCAAGATTTTCCCCTACATTCTGGCGCGCAAGCCGCTGCTGACCGTCTTCCATTGCGACAGCAGCGTGATCCGCATCATGGAGAGCACACAAGCCGGCAGCGTGATCAGCTTCAGCGCCGAGCATCCGGTGGAGAAAAAAATCGACGAGATAGCGCTCCGCTTGCGCGAGTTGGCGGCGCTCAGCCCAGGCTATGTGCCACGTACTCGCTGGCAGGCCTTCGAGGCCTACACCACGCGGGCCATGACCGCTCGTCTGGCCGACGCCTTCGACCGAGTGCTGGCTCGCCAGTTTGCCGCCGAGAGCGAGGGAACCTCGTTTGCATACTCCGGAGAGGCTCGGCGGTGAATCTTCTGTGGTAATAATGGCTCAATGGTCCCGGGGATAGCCGGTGGTACGGTTCGAGAAAAGATGACTTGCCCTCGCGACCCAGCCTGCGAGTGGCGCTCCAGCCTTGAATGGTTAATTTCGACGGCCGTGGTTCCGTTTCGGGCGAGCGCCGTCGCCGAGTTTCAGAAGAAACCTCTGCCATGGGTCTGATGTCGGGAAGCCGGAACGGTTCTCCGAATTCGAGGACGGTTGCAGGTCCGAGTGCTCTGCGGCGTTTGCTGGAGGTTGCCAGCCGCGGCGTAGTTCTGCGCCGCCGACTGCCAGCGCGTTTCGGAAATAAACGCCTTTATGTCTCGCCAGAGTGCGGCCTGCGCTACTGGCAGTTCGACCTGGCGAAGGTCGATCCCGTGCTTCTGGATCTAGCGGAACGCTATGTAGACCCCGGTGACGTGGTGTGGGACGTAGGCGCCAATGTGGGGTTGTTCGCATTTGCCGCGGCTCATCGGGCTGCGCGTGTGCTGACCTTCGAGCCGGATCCCTGGCTGGCAGACCTGCTGGAGAGAACCGCGGAGTTGTTTGCCAATGTCTTCGTTATCCGCGCTGCCGTTGCCGACTACTGTGGCGCGGGCGAACTGCACATCGCCCGGCGGGGGCGAGGTTCCAATTTCCTGTTGGGGCAAGGGAGCAGCCAGAGTGGCGGGACGCGGCGCCTGACCGGCGTCAAAGTACTCACTCTCGATTCGCTCGATCAGACTCCTCCCAACGTGCTCAAGATCGATGTCGAGATCGGAGAGCTGGCGGTTCTGCGCGGCGCCGCGCGATTGCTCGCCAATTCCAGGCCTGCTGTGATTTGCGAAGTGGCGAAAGAAAATGTGTCCGAGGTCACGGCTTGCCTCAGAGATTACACGCTGTACAACGCCGAGTCCGGCAACCTCGTGAACACTGCGGTGTGGAACACGGTGGCGATTCCCGTGACTGTTCATGCCTCCACGCCGCTCCATTTGGAAGCGGTGGAAAGGTAATGGCTTACAACAATCCCGAAAGAGAGCAGAAGGAGCTAAGACGATCCCCATGGCAGCAATTCGAGCACTGATCACGGGTGGCGCGGGATTCATCGGCTGCCATCTCGCCGAAGAGCTTCTCAGCGAGGGGCAAGAAGTGTACGTCCTCGACAATCTCTCAACCGGCAGCATCGACAACATCGAACACCTCAAGAGCCGCAAAGGCTTCCATTACGTAATCGACTCGGTGGAGCACGAGCACTTGCTGGCAGAGATGATCGACCGCTGCGATGTGGTGTACCACCTGGCCGCCGCCGTCGGCGTCAAGCTGATTGTCGAAAGCCCCGTCAACACTATCGAGACCAACGTGCACGGCACCGAACTCGTGCTCAAGCACGCCAACAAGAAACGCAAGAAGGTGATCCTGGCCTCCACGTCGGAGGTCTACGGCAAGAGCACGCGCGTGCCCTTCCGCGAAGACCACGACCTTGTGCTCGGGCCGACCTCCAAGGGACGCTGGAGTTATGCCTGCTCTAAGGCCATCGACGAATTTCTGGCCATCGCCTATTGGCACGAGAAGAAGCTGCCCGTGGTGGTGGTGCGTCTGTTCAACACCGTAGGACCGCGGCAGACCGGCCGCTACGGCATGGTGATTCCCAGCTTCGTCAAGCAGGCCGTGCAAGGCGATCCCATCACCGTCTATGGTGACGGCGACCAGTCGCGCTGCTTCACCTACGTCGGCGACGTTGTCAAGGCGCTGCACGCGCTCTCTGCTCATCCCGGCGCCGTGGGCGAGGTTTTTAACATCGGCGGCGGGCGCGAGATCACTATCAACGATCTCGCAGTGCTGATCCGGGAGAAGGCCGGCAGCTCCTCCGAGATCGTTCACGTACCCTACGACCAAGCCTACGAGAAGGGCTTCGAGGACATGCCGCGGCGCGTGCCCGACATCACCAAGATCAGCACCCTGCTGGGCTGGCGCCCGACTATCGACGTGGACCAAATCGTAGAGAAAGTGATCGCATTTCAGCGGGCAGGCGCGCGGCTCGAGCTCGCCGCCACCGTTCCTGCCTAGCCGGAGCGGAGTGAACCTGTTGGCTACCGTCACCGCGAGGCCAGATCGCGTAGAAGCCCAGTTGCACGCGGCAGCGGACGTGCGCCGCGCGGTGCGGCCCGTCCGCTTGCTTATCGTGTTCAACACGGTTTACCTCTACGGCATGGAACGGCAGGTGATCGAGTTATTCGATCTGCTGCGTCCGGAGGTGGAACCGCATTTTCTGCTTTCGTTCACCATCTATCGCCAGCAATTACCGCTGTTGGCAGAAATTGAGCGCCGCGGCCTCGAACACTCCTTCTTCAGCGACCGCCGCGAGTGGCCCATGCTCGGCCGCCCGCGCTCGTTGCGTCAGTCTTGGCAAATGGCGATGGCGATGCTGAAGGGCAATCGTGACGTACTACGCCAGTCGCTGAACTGCGACGCCATCTACCTGCCTGCCATCGGCTACGGGTATTTCGCCTTGGTGGCTGTGGCATACTGCCGTCTGGGTGGCAAACGCGTGATCTTCGAGTTCCACGACCTGCCGCGGAGGCGGCAGCTCCGCCTGCGTCTGCTCTCGATGGTGGCGACGGATTGCATTCATCACACCCGCGCGGGGTACGACTTCAGCGTGGGCACGAATCCCTACATCGCACGCAAGAAGACCTTCATCTGTCCGGGTCGCACGCAGTCCTCGCGCCTGGGTAATCCAGATCCCCAAGTCCGGCGAGCGCTTGAAGGAAGGAGAAATCTGTTGTTCGTGGGGCGGGTGACCCGTAACAAGGGAATCGATCTGTTGCTGGAGGCGTTCGCGTCCCTGGCTGAAGACTATCGCGACGTCAACTTGCACGTTCTAGGTGGGTGCGACGAGGAACCGGAGTGGCGTCAGACCGTCAGTGCACACGGACTCGACGCGCGCGTGTACTTCTGGGGATACCGCGACGATGTATTGGATTTTCTTCGCCTGACGTATTTGTACGTTCATCCCAGTCCGCCATCGCGTGTCATGGAATCGTTCGGCCGCGGTGTGGTGGAGGCAATGTCCCAAGGCGTTCCTGCTGTTTGCTTCCGTTCCGGCGCCTTGGGAGAGATCGTGCTGCACCAGCAAACCGGCCTGGTGTGCGGCGAAGAGACAGTCGCGTGCCTGGCTTCCAATATCCGCAGATTTCTGGATGACAGAGGCCTCAGGTCGTCCTGCGCAGAGGCGGCCCTGAGTCGCTTCCAGCAGCTCTATTTCGATGATGCGATCCGCACTCGTTGGCTACGCTTTCTTCGTGAGGAAGGTGGCCATCAGTGCTGAAGTTGATGCTGGCAGAATTACGGCAGGTCTGCGACGCACCACAGCGCCAGGCACCTGTCCTCGAAGCCGGGGACTGCGTCACAGATGTCTTCAATCAGTTCCAGCGGGGGCGGCAAATTGAAGGGGCTGGCTTGCAGATTGATCGGCCTGAATTCCCCGGTTTCGATGTCCACGTTCCTTTGCCGAAGGTAAGTTGTGGTCAGCAGATATTGCGCTCCACTGCGTTTGATGTTGGTGAAGGCCTCGAAAATCGCCTTGTAGGAGAAATGAATCAGGCAATCGCGACAAAGAATCAGGTTCGCCTCGGGCAGAGGGTCACGCGTGAGGTCCAGCTGCGTAAATCGCCGGAGCGGGCGAGCTTCGTTGCCCAACAGGGTGTCATTGCGCGTGACGATGTCTGGGACAATGTCGGCGCCGATGTACAGGTCGAGATGATCCAATTCGACAGTACGCATCCAGTTCATATCGCCGCAGGGGATATCCAGGAGCACCCGTATACCTCGCTGCTCAATCAGCCGCGGCAAAGCGACGCGGAGGTTGGCGGTTGCCGCCAGCGACGACCCGAGGCCGGAGCGCGACTCTTCGCATCCCCAGGATCCTTCCTGGTAAAAGCGTGCAAAGACTTGCTGCGGTCCCAACTGACGCAGGTACGGCTGCCAGACCAATTTGCGGTGGAAGAAAGAATAGATGGGTATGAGCGCCGGGAATCGGTTCTTAATTTGTTTTCTTAGACGAATGGCTTTTTGCTTCAATTCGACTGATGTCTGCATGCAGGCGCCGATGCCCGAGATTGTAACCCGGGCTGGCGAAATCGAGTCCCGTGGAAATCTCGGAGCGAACCTGCCCCTGTACGGGGAACCAAATTGGCAACGGGTGTGGATGTAATGAAGATTTCAGCCGAGCGTGGCCGGGGGCGAACCGGGGCCAGAATGCTGCTTGAGCTGGCGCGGCTGGGACACAAGTGTTTGCCGGTCGCGCAGCTCCGGACCGTTTCTTGGATCTTGAAGGTGAATGGACAGCAACCTCTTCACGTCCTCTGCCGGCTTTTTGACTATGAGATCGAGTTGGACGCGCGCCGCAGCCCCGTTCACGCCATGCTGTACCTGAAGCGGGAAGATTTTGTCGAGGATGCGGCGATACTGGAGCCATACCTCAAGCCTGGTATGACGGTGTTCGATGTGGGGGCCAATATCGGGTATCTCACCTACTTTTTCTGCCGCCATGTCGCACCCGGCGGACACGTCTACGCGTTCGAGCCCGAGGCCGCCAATTTCCGCGAACTCGCAGCGAACGTGGAAAGAAATGGCATTACCTTTTGCTGTCCGCTCCAGGTCGCGGTGGGGGCAAGGGACGGCGAGGTATGCTTTGCTCCTGGGCTGAACGGGCACATCAATGCCAGCTCCGCATCGCTGCCCAACTGTACGATGATCTCGCTCGATTCCTTCGTCCGCCAGCGTTCTATCCAACGGGTGAATCTGGTCAAAATCGACGTCGAAGGATGGGAGTTGGATGTGCTGCAGGGCATGCGGGAAATTCTGGGGCGTAATGAGAAGCCAATTCTTTACGTGGAGGTTCACCCTGAGGGGTTTCTCGCCAAGGGTGAGCCAGAAAAAGTGATCCGTTTCTTGCAGTCGTACTACCGGAATCTGACCGTATTCCGTACCTGGAGCGATGCCCAGGGGGCTTTGTCGCGCTGGAGAAGAATAAGACACTCCTTGATGCGGGATCCCGACCGCCCGCAGCTCGTATCTCTGAAAGAGCTGGAGCAGAACCAGCACGAGCGCTTCCAACTTTTATGTTTGCCTGAAAATCAACGGACGACGCCGGGGAACACAGCGTCATTGACATGATCGAAACGCCGGTTGAGACAGTTTTGAATCTTACGCAAATGGACACGGGCTGTGGCTCGCAAGATGCGCGGCAACCGAGCGGCACGACTCGGACCAAGCTGGCGATTCTCAGCACACATCCTATCCAGTATCACGCCCACTGGTTCCGCGCTCTGGCGGCGCGTCCGGAACTCGATCTCAGCGTTATCTATTGCTACCGCGGCAGCCCCGCCGATCAGGCGCAGGCGGGCTTCGGTGTGGAATTCGAGTGGGACATCCCGCTGTTCGAGGGTTATCGCTACACCTTCCTGAACGTTGCCATCGGCAAGCCGGGCAAGTTTTTCGCCCTCCGCGCAGCGGGGATTACGCAGATGCTGGCGGAGGGAAACTTTGGCGCAGTCCTGGTCAACGGGTGGTACTACTTGGCAGCCTGGCAGAGCATTCTCGCGTGCTGGAAAATGCGGATCCCGGTGATGGCACGCGGCGACTCCCAGTTGGTCTCGCCCCACGCCGGGCTGAGGCGACCGCTGAAGTACCCCGTGTACCGATGCTTCATCCCCAGGTTTGATGCCTGTCTCGCGGTGGGAACTCGTTCGCGAGACTACTACCTGCACTATGGCGCGCGCCCTCAGCGTATCTTCCATGTACCGCATGCTATCCAAGACGATTTGTTCGGGAGAGCAGCTGCGAAGGCGCAACTTCGACGCACGAAACTGCGTCAGGAGTGGGGCCTCCAGGACGGGCAGACGGTTTTCGTTTTTGCCGGCAAGTTTATCGAGAAGAAGCGGCCCATGGACTTTCTTCAGGCCATCCTAGCCGCCGCGAAGCAAGAAGCGATGGTCGCAGGACTCATGGTGGGAGATGGGCCGTTGCGCGCCGCTTGCGAGGAATTTGTCATGCGCCACAAGCTGCCGGTTCGCTTCGCGGGATTCTTGAACCAGTCGCGCATGGTCGACGCCTACGTCGCAGCCGATTGCCTGGTGCTGCCGTCCGACGGTCGTGAGACCTGGGGCCTGGTAGTGAACGAAGCCATGTCTTGTGCGCGGCCGGCCATAGTCAGCGACGCTGTCGGCTGTGCTCCGGATCTGATACGCGACGGCCTCACGGGCGCCATATCCCGTTTGGGCGATGTCGAGGGTCTTTCCAGAATTCTCCTGGCCTTCGCCAGGAGTCCGGAACGCCTGCACCTTATGGGCGAGCGCGCACGTGCCGGCTTGCAGGCATTTTCTGATGCCGCCGCCGTGCAGGGCGTCGTTGACGCGGTAGAGGCAGTGACTATGAGCAGGCGGACGAGATGAGGCCCTTCGTTAAAGACGCAAGTGCCAATGCGCTCATGTGGGTGCTCCCCCCAATGGCAGTGACTTTCCTCATGTGGCTGGCGCGACTTAATCAGCTCACGTTGTTCGAGTTCATGGGAGCAGCAGGTTTGCTGACCGCAGCCTGGGGACCCTACTCCAATTGGAAAAAAGCCGGCGAGCGCTACTTGCCGCTTTTCCCCATGCTGAGCTTCATGTATTGGATTTATTACGCATTGCCGTTGTTTTGGGGGCAACACGACCGATACACAACTCGTGGACAGCTGGGCGATCAGTCGATTGAGCAAGCGATGCTGCTCGCGGTCCTAGGTGTCACCTGCCTGTGGGTCGGGAGGTGGACGGGCATCGGGCGACGGTTAGCCTCCCCCCGGATGCTTGACATCAATCCCAAGAGCGAGAACGCCTGGTCGTACATCCGCACCGCTCTGCTGGTCGGTATTCCCTTGACGTTTGGGGTGCAATCGCGAGCCTTCCTGTTTGGCAGCGGCGGGCGCCAATTGCTGGCGATCTTGACCTCCACCGTCCCGATGGCTCTATTTGTAATGCTGTTTCGCAAGTGGCTGCGGCGACAGGCAAATCGCGGGGAAGTCCTGCTGCTTGCAGTCTTCGTGATCGGCAGGTTCATGGCCGGGATATCCTCCGGCTGGCTGGGCGCCAGCGTGGCCATCATGATTATCAGCGGCATCGCCTATCTCTATGAGCGGCGCATGATCCCCGCTGGGGCCGTCATTTTTGTGCTCGTCTATATTCTTTTCTTCCAGGCCGGCAAAGAGGCATTCCGCAAGACCTTCTGGGGTGAGAGGGTGGACTCGACGCTCAGCCAGAGAATTTCTTTCTGGTCCAGTGAGTCACTCCGCAATTGGGAGCTTACTTTAGAGAATCCAAGTTCCGACAACTGGCAGCGCCTGGCTGACCAAAGTCTGGGCCGCTTGTCCCTGCTAGAGCAGACTGCCAATGTAATCGATCTGACGCCCGAAGTCGTCCCCTACCAGCACGGTCGGCTGTACACCTACATGCTGGTCACATTTATCCCGCGGGCTCTTTGGGAGGATAAGCCTTCGGTGAACGAGGCCAATCAGTTCTACCAGGTCGCGTATGGATTAACCGACCAGGACCACTTGGGATCTGTATCCATCGCCGTGGGAACGGTGGCTGAAAGTTTCATCAACTTCGGTTGGTGGGGCCCTCTCTTGATCATGATTCCCCTGGGTATCTTCTTTGACTACTTCCAGCATGCCTTCCTGGCGCGCGATTCGGGGTGGGTGTTTAACGCCATCGGGATTGCGCTCATTCCCAGTTTTCTCGCCGTTGAGTCGCAGTTGGCGCAATACCTGGCAGGGATCCTGCAGTGCGTTGTTGTCGTCCTACTCATCCTATGGCCGGTGTTGCACGTGTGCATGCGGGAAGGGAAGAATGCTCCCCAGCCAGATGCGAGCCCGCGTGTTCCCGGCGGGCTGCGGATGCCGTTAGCGGTGCCGAGGCGCTTCTTGTGATGTCCTCTTCCTCGACTTTGCTGCCAGTCCTGCCGCCCCTGAAAGGCGGAAAAATCCAAAGATCGGACACCGATGACTTGAGCTGCATGAGTGCGCGACACATAAACTGTCCGGTATGTGTGGCTCAATGCCCGGAGCCGGCTTTGTACCGTTATACGGCAGGTGAGGCGGCGGCGCATTTCTGCCCGCCAACCCGCAATTTGGACCGCAACAGGCGTTTGGAAACCGCAATTCGCAAACTGTGGAAGAGTGAGATTTGTGAAATATACCGGTGCAAGGCATGCGGGTTCGGGTTTGGATACCCATTTATCGGCGGTGATGAAGAGTTTTACAGCATTCTGCACGAACAAAAGGGCTACCCCGCGTGGCGCTGGGATTATGATTTTGCCCTTCGGGAGGCCCTCGCTGGTTTTGATGGTGGCAGGATTCTGGACATAGGGGCAGGCGTGGGTTTGTTTCTTCGCCGTCTGCCGGCGGCCTGGCAACGCTACGCCGTTGAGTCCAGCGATTCAAATCGCCTGGATATGGAGCGGCAAAACATCCAGGTCATCCGAGATTTATCCTCTGCGGTGGTGGCAAACAAGGGCGCATTCCAGGTCGTGACCCTGTTCCAGGTCCTGGAGCATATATCGGAATTCGAATCGGTTCTGGAAAATTGCCGCCAGCTTCTGGCTCCCGAGGGCAGAATTGTGATCACCGTGCCGGATGGCGATGCGATGATTCGCCAGGAAAGGCTCACCGGCTGCGCAGACATGCCGCCGAACCACATCAACAAATGGACACCGTGCAGCCTCAAACTGGCGCTGGAAAACTGTGGTTTTGCCGTGTTGACAAGCCGGCCTGAATCGCCGGGTCTCAAATCGTTTTTGGGGGCCATGCACATGCGGGTGCAGGTTGACTCCAGAAGATCGCGCTCAATGGCCGCGCGAGTATACGCCATACCGGACAAGCGAATCCGGGCCCCCTTGGTGGCCTGTCTCGGCACCGTGGCATTGCTCCGGCTGTTTCCGAACATCCTTCAACTCATGCAGGGAGGCGCCTTTGGCATGGTTGCCCGTGTCCGACACCGATGAAAATCATCCAGGTCATTCCCGATTTTGGTCTGGGCGGCATTCAGAAGGCAGGCTGCGTGCTGGCCGAGACCATGGTTCGCGCCGGACACCAGGTTCTGCTTCTCGCCCCGGAAACCGGGCCGCGCTTCCAGCCGTCCTGTTCCTGGCATCGCCTGCTGGCTGATCCGCGGTTGAAGACGCTCGCCGAAGAGGTGCGCGAGTTTTCCCCCGACGTCATTCACCTCCATGCTCCTGAGTATCCCGAAGATCTGATCCGCGGCCTCGCCACCCAACTGCGAGAGAAGCCGCCGCTGCTGGTGACCACGCCGGTATTCGGCCGCCCGCCGGAGGATCGCCGCCTGCTGGCGCTCACCCGCACTTGCTGCGTGGGTGTGTTCACCTTCTATCGGCTGGGCCGATGGCTGAAGCAGCAGCCTGCGGAAATGGTCTGCAATGGGATTGGCTACGTTCCGCTCACGCCCTTTCAACCGCCTCCCGCGGAAGTGGACCGCGACGCCGCGCGGCGCGCTATAGCTATCCCCGAGGAAGCGTTCGTCTTCGGCAGGGTGGGCCGCAGCCAGGGAGGGAAGTGGCATCCCTGCTACCCGCAGATCATCGATGCCGTGCTGAGTGCGGACCCCGGTGCGCAGTGGATCTCCATCGGTTTTCCCGACGATCTCGGGCTCAATGGCCTGCGCCAGCGTTGGGGCGATCGCTTTCGTAACTTTCCGGAGACTGCCGATTATCAATTCCTCGCGGGGGTGCTCTCTGCGATGGACGTGCAGTTGTTCTGGAGCCAACACGGAGAGTGTTTTGCCAGCACCATCTGCGAAGCCGCGGGCATGGGCACGCCCACCATCGCCGGGGTCAATCCGTGCAAGGACAACGGGCAGGTCGAGCAGGTGTTGGAGGGGGTCACCGGGGAGCTGGTCGGCACCCCGGCGCAGGCGATCGCAGTGCTTCGCCAGCTCTCGTCGAATCGAAGTCTTTTGCCGGCGCTGCGCGCCTCCGCCCGGCGACATGCCTGGACGCGCTGGCACATCGAGAGGGTCACGGCGGATCTTTTGCAGCTCTACCAATACTGGCGCTCCGGGGAAGAGTGTCCTTACGTCGCAGTCATGCTGCGCGAGCACGACGAGCTGATGAGCAACTACCGCCGCAAGGTCGCGGCCCTGAAGGGCGAGGGCAGCCTGCGCCACTCTGCTTGGGAAATGGCCTTGTGGTCGGCCGAGTCGTGGAGCCTGTTTGCCGGAGCCCGGCTCGTGAAGCCGTACTTCCGAAGGGTGCTGGATCGTTTGTGAGAGGGCAGGGAACTCACGTGAGTGGGGGCCTTATCTCAGCGCGTGTCCCCGCCTCTGATGTTGCGGAGCCGCCACAGTTGCGCGAGGTAGTGCAGGACGATGCGGCCGGACAGCTTGGACTGGCCATGCTGGCGCGGGCGAAAGCAGTAGGGCACTTCCCCGCACCAGGGCCGGCGGCAGGTGGGCAGCGATCTCCAGCAGGATCTTGAACCCGCTGCCGTCCACGCGTTGGCGAATCGCCATGAAGTCGCTCTTCCACATCGCAAAGTAGCCGGACATTGGGTCGCGCAGAGGCGTGCCCAAACCAGCCTGGGCCAGCCGGGTCGCGGACAGCGATTGCAAGCGGCGGAGCCGAGTCCAGCCGGCGGTGCCACGGCCAGGCATGTAGCGGCAGCCGACCACCAGGGCCGCGCCGCGCTCCAGCTCCGCGACCATCTGCGGCAGAGTGGCGGGATCGTGCTGCAGGTCGCTGTCGCGCCATGGCCCTGGTTCCGGCCCTGCTCGCGGAAGCCCGCCTGGTTTGGCGCAGGCCGTGGTGGTTCCGGGCGGCGCTCCTGCTGGTGACCATCGTTTTTGTCTTCGCCCCGATGCTCTACGGAGCGGTTTCCGTGGTGGGTAAGTGGCACCGGGTACCCAGGAATTATGAAACTACCGGCCCCAGACTGTATCATCCGTCACTGGCCAACCGGGATGAATCGGCGACAGTGAAGGCGCTGCTGCAGGATTACTCCCCGGGCAAGGATGTGTGGTATGCCCCGGACGGGATCACGGCGTTGTTCCTGCCGCGGCGCATGGTGATACGCCAAGCCGATTTCCAACCGCTGGAGCAATTGCGCCGCGAAGTTTTCAGAACCTCAGTTCCGCTGCGGGTCTTGGTTTTGCTGCCCCGCCATTTCGAGCAAAATGCCAAGGGGATCGCGATTCGGTCCTCATTTGTCCAAGCCAAGAGGTGGGAGAAGGTAGAGATCCCCGGCTGCAACTACATCCGATGGGCAGCAGAGCTCATACCCGCACGCCAGTAGTGTAACCGCGGGTGCGAATCCGAAAACCCGCATTCTGCAGAGTAGTCACCAACTCGCCAGCGCCGTCCGCTTCCAGGTATTGCTGCCAACACACACGTACACGTAATTGCCGTCGTAGGCCCAGCTTCCGGCGGTGCAAGCGGAAGTCGATGACTGGGGCGCCGCCACCGGCGCGGCAGTAAAGTCCGAAGCGTGTTTGCCGTCCACGCGGTCGGCGTTCAGATTCGCGACGACGCCGGTGTCGGCAATCCCCTGAAGCTTGGCCGCATTCACGCCGCCGGAAAAGCTCGCGCTCCCGCTGGCGGTGTCGATGGACCAGGTGGGAGTGGTCTCGTTCGCAGGCCCGAAGCCCGAGATGCCGCGGCCACGCGTCTTGATGTACTCGGCCTCGTTCTGCAGGGGAAACCGATAGTTGCAGTTCAACCTCGAGCTGAGAGTCATGCCCGTCGCCGTGGTGTTTCCGGCAAAGCAAGCTTGTCCGCCGCGGGAAGGAAAAATCGCGACGACGTCGTAGCTGGCGGCCTCCGGCATTGGCTCCCATGCAAAACTGACTGTGTGGTTGGCGTCAAGGATCTGTGGGCCGTTGCAGTACGTGTGGCTCTCGCTGCTGCGCCGCCCGCCGGAGTCGAGAGCGAAGAGAAAAATCCCATAAGCCACGGAGTAATCGTTGCCTGTTACCGCGCACCCATAAAGGACGAAGCTGGGTGCGCCTGGCCCGCCGATTTCAATGACGCCATCGCCAATGAAAATATGGTCCGGCGCGGCGGGCAGCGCTCCGGACTCTTTCGCGGAGTTGTCGGCGGAGTAGCGCAATCCGCGTCGGATACCACCAGAGCTGTTGATAAAGCTGACGCCATTGTTGAAGTACTGGCCCCGCTGCGCAGTGCCCAGCACAATGTTGCCGCCGCCGTAGAAGCCGTAACTCGCTCCCAGCAACTGTTTCATCTCTTCGGGTGGCAGATAGAACTGGGCAAACTGGGACGCGATATTCGAGCCGTAACTCTTCCAGGCGAAGCCGTTATTGAGGAAAATGGCGCTGCTGTGGCCGTTTCCACAGACGTGGTGCGGGCTTGCCACGTTGCTCTGGCCCCAGCTATTGCTGAAGATGAAGGCGAACTTAGCCCCGCCGATATCCCAGAAGCAGGGCGCTGTCGCCTTGTCGTCCCATCCGTTGTTGATGTGGGAGAGCGTGATGGGATGGAGGATGGGGCCAGCCCCGATGCTGAGGAACTGTCGGTTAGCCTCGCTGAGCAGGCCATCGATGCTGACCGGATCGGTCCAGCCGGTGATCTTGAGGCCTACGCTGAAATTGCCGACTTCGCCATACTGGATGTGCCAGCTCCCGCTGTCGAGCTGGTAGCCATACTTCCCGAAGCTGACGTTGTTGTTGAAGAAAATCTCGTTCTTGGGATTGAAGGAGGGACCGATGTGAAAGCCGATGCCGCCACCCGGATGGCAAACGATGTTGTAGAACTTGCCATCCTCTACGTTTACCGGCGACTTGGCGGAGATGTCGATGCAGGTGAAGTCCGGGGTCGCGATGTCTCCCTGCGGCGCAGGGCTGATGAACACCCGGTCCACCAGCAGGTTGCTGGCCGTCCAGGTGCCGGCGCGGGCCTGGTCCCAGGAAATTCCGGCGCGGGCGTAGGTGCGGGTACAGTTGTCTCGCCAGTGGCCGAAAATGCTCAATTCGCGAATCTCGATGGTGTGCCCTCGGTCCAGGTCGAAGACGGGCTGGGTGCCGTCGCCGCAATACACCAATCCCGAGGTCGGCCCGGTGCCGCGAAACGTCAGATCGCCGGTGTTGGCCGCATTGATCGCCGCGCTTATCCGGGTCAGAAAGTGATTCGGCCAGTTGAACTCCCCTCCGCTGGCCTGCTTTTGCTCCAGCACCGCTTGGTTCATGGCCTGGGTCTCATCGACGTTTACGTTGCCGGTTAGGCCTCGTTGCCGCCAATCAACCGCCAGACTCTGCGGTTGCGAAATAGCCGGCGCTTTGCCGGTGTTTTGCGCTGCCGCGACCGCCGTTCCTGCCAGCAAAAACAGCGCACAACGCAAAACCTTCTGCGAAAGCTGAACTTTCATGGTTGTCTCCAGATCGGAATGAATTCGAGTTTAGCAGTTGGCTTGCTTTGCTATCTCGAGCGCTCAGAGTCGTCGTGGCTGCCCGTCTGGCGCGAATGAGACGTTGCAGAAAAACTCCCTGGGCGGCGACGCGACCGACGACCTTCTGTGGACCAAGTTGTGGCACTCGGAACATAGCGTAATCAAGTTTTCCTCGCAATCCGATCCTCCCTGGCTTCTGTACTCGGTGTGATGGACCTCCACTCCGGACATAGAACCGCAGAGTTGGCATCTCCAGCCGTCGCGTTGAAAGACCCGGCGGCGCATGTCCGCGTAGGAGGCAGGATCCAACCGTAAAGGGGAGTTCTTCGGCAATTGGGTCATGCCGCATCACTCACTTCGGACAGAAACTCCCGTTTTTGCTGGGGGGAAAGGAACCGGAATAGCCGGAAAATTGAAAACAGCAATACTTTGGGGTTTCCGCCCTCCAAATGCGCCCCCGCCAGGAAATCCGCGCAGATCATCTCCAGACAGTATCCCCGCGCCTTGTCGGATCCGAGCATGAGAGCCGCCGTATCAATCGCCTGCTCGATCACCGGCGCCTGGCTCTTGTAGACCTTGAAATAGATCAGCTCGCTCGGTTCTGATTCCCGCCCGGTCAGCTCCCGCTCCACCTCCGCCTTAAATTGCTCCTTGGGCAACGTCTGCGCTTTGTGCAACCAGGTTGCACTTTCGAAGCGCTGCCCGTCCCGGCGTGCGACTTTCACGAGTTCGATCGCCTTGGACCAGCCCAGCTGCTTCAGGTCCTGCCGGATGGGCTTGGGGAGGTGTTCGTGGATGGACATCAGGTAGTAGGCCTTGCGGCGGGACTGCGGGAAGCGCCTCTCCAGGAAGTCATCAAACGAGCTGAGGTTTTCCAGCCGCCAGTACTGCCCCGCCCTTACCTCACATAGATACCGCCCGAGTTCCACGAACCGGGTATCCCGCTGGCGATCCACCTCCCGCTCCCAGGCCAAGATCTGGTCAATCTTCGCCAGCACGAACAGGCCCCGGCGGCGATTGAGTTTGGGCGGCATCGGTGGGTCCTTAGTAATCAAGCTCGTCAAGCCAACCAAGGTCGCCTCCGGGGCGGCGGATCAGACGGGTATCAACCATGTCCTGTTTCCCCAGGCAGAGGCCCAGATGCGAGCAGTTCAGGCAG
>Ga0209517_10002097_pt1 | contig 28793 bp, 28 predicted proteins | sample PeaSoiMetSII2010_FD_187695 | JGI IMG/M metagenome (GOLD analysis project Ga0209517, IMG submission 187695) | Peat soil microbial communities from Weissenstadt, Germany - SII-2010 (SPAdes) (version 2) | ecosystem: Environmental > Terrestrial > Soil > Wetlands > Peat | place: Germany...
GACCGCGTCGTTCGTGGACGACCTGGGCGCGGATTCGCTCGACCAGGTGGAATTGGTCATGGCGTTTGAAGAGGCCTTCGGCATCGAAGTGCCTGACGAGGACGCCGAAAAGATGACGACCGTGAAGGACGCCATCGAGTACATCGAGAAGCACAGCAAGGGCAAGTAAGCCGCACCCTAATCCCCGCTTGAAGGAGCCATCGAGTTGACTCGCCGGGTTGTTGTTACGGGCGTTGGTCTGGTCTGTGCACTGGGCATCGGGACCGAGGAAAGCTGGAAAAACCTGGTCGCGGGGCAAAGCGGCATCGGCCATATCACGCACTTTGATGCCACGGAATTTGACTGCAAAATCGCGGGCGAAGTAAAGAACTTCGACCCGTTCATTTGGATTGAAAAAAAAGAACTCAAGAAGATGGGACGCTTCATCCAGTTGGCCCTGGCCGGCGCGGATTTTGCCGTCCAAATGGCCGAGTGGAAGCCGGAACAATCGGACCTGGATGAAGTGGGTGTGTACATCGCCTCCGGCATCGGCGGGTTCGACATTATCGAGCGCGAACACATCAAGCTGATGCAAGGCGGCCCGGGCAAGATTTCGCCGTTCTTCATTCCCTCGGCCATCATCAACCTGGCCTCCGGGCACATCTCCATTCGCTACGGCGCGCGCGGTCCGAATTCGGCCACCGCCACGGCCTGCTCCGCTTCGGCGCACTCGATTGGCGACTCCTTCAAGATCATTGAACGTGGCGCCGCGGAAATGATGATTTGCGGCGGCACCGAAGCCACCATCACTCCCATGGGCATTGGCGGCTTTGCTTCCATGCGCGCGCTTTCCACGCGCAATGACGAGCCGCAACGGGCCAGCCGGCCGTTCGACGCGGACCGTGACGGCTTTGTCGTCGGCGAAGGCGCGGGCATCCTGATTCTGGAATCGCTGGAGCACGCACAGAAACGCAATGCTCCGATCTTTGCCGAAATTGTAGGCTACGGCATGAGCGGCGATGCTTATCACATTACGCAGCCTGCCGAAAATGGCGATGGCGCATATCGCGTGATGAAGGCGGCGCTGAAGGATGCCAAGCTTTCGCCGGACGATATCGGTTACGTGAATGCCCACGGCACTTCTACGCCGCTCGGCGACACCATCGAAACCACGGCGATGAAGCGGCTCTTCGGCGAGCGCGCGATCAGTAAAAAACTGCCCGTCAGCTCCACAAAATCCATGACCGGCCATCTCCTCGGCGGCGCCGGCGGCCTGGAAGCGGGCATCAGTGTGCTGGCCTTGCGCGATCAGATTCTTCCTCCCACGATCAACCAGGAGAGACCCGATCCCGCTTGCGACCTGGACTATGTGCCCAACGTGGCGCGCAAAGCCACCGTCGATTACGCGCTCTCCAATTCCTTTGGCTTTGGCGGAACGAACGCCGCTCTGATTTTCAAGCGCTGGACCGGGAAATAATCCGGCCCGCTCCGCGTTATTAGCTTTTCGCCATCCATCTGGGGGCCGAATTCTGATTCGGACCGAAGATTCTCAGGAGGGTGGATTTCTCGGACATGTTATGGGACGAACAAGGGGCCTTTACGAAGCGGAGTTCCCAATAGCTTCCACGGTAAGGGTTGCGGACCGTGCTTTTCTGGAGAGTTTTCTTAAGACGTGGCAACTCCACAACAGACTTCAACCAGACCAACTGAACTACGCGGACAAGATTGCCAAAGTAAGATCTGTTGCGTTCCAACATGGTGGCGACGAACTCTATACTCTGGTGGGCGTTCCCGGGATCTGGCACGAACAATGTTTGAGGACCGTTTTAGACCAAACCTAGAAAGCTCCGCTCAGCGTGGGTTGAGCCTGATTCCGAGTGAGTAGTCGAGTACTAAGGAAAACCCCATGAACATCATCGTGTGCATCAAGCAGGTGCCGGCCAAGGATGCGCCGCTGGCCGTTGCTGGGAACTGGATCAAGGAATCCGATATCGGCTTCGAGATGAATGAGCCGGATACCTACGCGCTGGAAGAAGCGATGCGCCTGAAGGAGAAGCACGGCGGGGAAGTGATCGCGCTTTCGATGGGTCCGGAGCGTGTGAAGCAAGCCATCAAGGAAGCGCTGGCCAAAGGCGCGGATCGCGGCATTCACGTCGCCGACGACAATTTCGCACAGCTCGATCCGCTGGGCTCGGCCAAATTGCTGGCTGCCGCGATCGCCGGTCAGAAGTGCGACCTGGTGCTGACCGGCCTGCAGAGCGATGACCACGGCTTCGGCCAGACCGGCGTACTGCTCGCAGGCCTCCTGAATCTGCCGCACGCCACGCTCATCATGCAAATCGAAGTGCTGGACGGAAAACTAAAGTTGAAACGCGAATTGGAGGCTGGCTGGTTCCAGTGGCTGGAATGCCCGCTGCCGGCCGTGCTCTCCATTCAGTCCGGCATCAACAAGGTCCGCTACGCCACGCTGAAGGGCATCATGGCCGCCAAGAAAAAAGAAATTGCGGTTGTCACGCGCGAGTCGCTCCGTGTTTCCATCGAGCTGACGCAGAAGATCGAAAGAATTTATGTGCCCACGAAAACCAAGAAGACGGAATTCCTGACCGGGACGCCCAAGGAAATGGCCGCCAAATTGGTTGAGAAGCTGAAGTTCGAAGCGCGGGTGATCTGACCATGAAAATACTCGTCATTACCGAACAGCGCCAAGGCAAGTGGAACAACACCAGCTTTGAAACTTTGGTGGCGGCGCAACAGATTGCCGCGGCAACGTCGGGCACTGTCAGCGCACTTGTGATTGGCAAAGACGTAGCGATATTCGCGGACGAACTCGCGTCGAAAAACGTCGCGGAAGTTTTGCTCATCGAGCACGACCTGCTGGAGAACTACACACCCGACGGCTATTGCGTAGCGTTGAAGCAGGTGATCGAAGCGGCCAAGCCGGACCTCGTGCTCTTTCCGCACACCTATCAAGTGCGCGATTTTGCGCCGAAGCTGGCGGCTTCACTCGGCAAGGGCATGATCGGCGATTGCGTCGGCTTCCGCAGCGAAGGCGGCAAGCTGGTTTTTGTCCGCCAGATGTTTCAGGGCAAAACAGCGGCGGACGTCACCTTTACGGGAGCGGCGCCCTGGTTTGTGTCGTTTCAGTCGGGAGCGTTTCGCGCCGATTTGCTCGCCGCTCATCCCGGCGGAAAAGCGCCCATCAAGGCCGCGAAAGTGACGCTGAACGCCGGCGACATTCGCACCAAGCCGCTCGAGCTGTTCAAGGAAGCAAAGTCCGCCGTGGACCTCACGCAAGCCTCGCTGATCGTCGCGATTGGCCGCGGCATCAAAGCGCCGGAAAATATCGCGCAAGTGGAAGCGTTGGCCAAGGCGCTGGGCGCGGAAATCGCCGCGTCGCGCCCGATCTGCGATGAAGGCTGGCTCCCCATGGATCGGCAGATCGGCAGCTCCGGCCAAACCGTGGCGCCGAAATTGTATCTGGCGCTGGGCATCAGCGGCGCCATCCAGCATGTCGTGGGCATGAAGGGTTCGCGCACCATCGTCGCCGTGAACAAGGACCAGAACGCCCCCATCTTTGAAATCGCCGACTACGGCATCGTCGCGGATATCTTTGAAGTCATGCCCGCCCTCACCGAGGAACTGCAAAAAGCTAAGGGCTGAGGGCTCTCACTTGTTTTGTTAGAATGCGCCGATGGCTCTACAACGCGAACAACTGGAAGCCGACGTACTGATCGTAGGTGCCGGGCCGGCCGGCCTCTCCTGCGCTCTGCACCTGGCAAATCTCATCAAACAGCACAATGCCAGCGGCGCGAAGCCCGAGCTTTCCGCGGAAAACATTTACGTGCTGGAAAAGGGCCGCGAGATCGGCGCCCACCAGCTTTCCGGTGCGATCATGAACCCCTCGGCACTGGCGGAGTTGGTGCCGGACTTCGCGAAGACCGCTCCGCTAGACACGCCGGTGACCGATTCCGCCGCGCTGATCTTCACGCAAAAATCCTCCTATCGCATCCCGATCACCCCGCCGCCCTTCAATAACGCGGGGAATTATGTCATTTCGCTCAGCAAGTTGGTGAAGTGGCTGGGCGGGCTAGTGGAATCCGCAGGCGTGAACCTGTTCAAGGAATTTGGCGGCGCGGAGTTGATTTACTCTGGCGACGGCATCGCGGGCGTCATCACCGAAGACAAGGGCCTCGACAAAAACGGCAAGCCCAAGGACAACTACACCCCCGGCTACGAGTTGCGCGCGAAGGTCACCGTGCTGGCCGAAGGCACGCGCGGCTCGCTCACCAAACAACTCGTGGCGAAAAAGAAGCTCGACAATATCAACCCGCAAAGCTACGGCATCGGCATCAAGGAATTGTGGGAAGTGCTGCCAGGAAAAATCCAGCCGGGTTTCGTGGCGCACACGCTGGGCTGGCCGGTTTCTTCAAAGATGTATGGCGGCGGCTGGATTTACGGCTTGCAGAACAATCGCATCTCCATCGGCCTGGTGATTGCACTGGAATACGGGGATTCGCGTTTCGACCCGCACGCGGCGTTTCAAACCTGGAAGACGCATCCCTATGTGTGCAATCTGCTGGACGGCGGCCAGTTGGTGCGCTACGGCGCGAAATCGCTGCCCTACGGCGGCTGGTACGCCATGCCGCGCAATTATATTGACGGCGGCCTCATCGTCGGCGATTCCGGCAGCTTCCTCGATTCGCAGCGCCTGAAAGGCGTCCACCTGGCCATGAAGAGCGGCATGCTCGCCGCCGAAACGATTTTCGAAGCGCTAAAAAAAGAAGACTACTCCGCAAAAACGCTGCAAGCCTACAAAGAGAAAATCGATCACAGCTACATTAAAACGGAACTCTGGAAAGTGCGTAATTTTCACCAGTCTTTCCGCAACGGCATGCTCGACGGATTCTTTCACAGCGCTCTGCAGCAGGTTACAAGCGGGCGCGGTTTGTTTGACCCGATGCGCGCGCATGCCGGCCACGAAGCCTACGGCAAAATTCATGGGCGGCCCGCGCCGGAACGCTTCAAGGGCGATGGCAAGCTCACCTTCGACCGCTTGACCGACGTCTATCATTCGGGAACGCGCCACGAAGAGGACCAGCCCTGCCATCTGAAGGTGCGCGACCTGAATATCTGCGCGACCCGCTGCGTGGAAGAGTACGGTAATCCATGCCAATATTTCTGTCCCGCGGCGGTCTACGAGATGGCCACAGAGGGCGGCGCGCTGAAGCTGAAGATCAACGCCGCGAATTGCGTGCATTGCAAGACGTGCGATATCGCCGATCCTTACCAGATCATCGATTGGGTCGTGCCCGAAGGTGGCGGCGGGCCCAACTACGACGGCATGTAAACGCCTGCTGCCGAGTCGCTTTCCGGTGGGTGAGTTATACGCTTACTGAGGCTTGGTGGTGAAATTGGGATTTGTCAGCCAGCCGCCGATTCACATGGTACGAGGGTGAGCAGAGCCCGGAGTCTCAATGTGGCAAGTAGGACAATGCCCAGGGAAATCACGAACACGGCGGACGCGGTAAGGAATGGTCCATCCACTCCGGTCACGGCAATCGTCCGCGCGGTAAAGTTGCCGGCAATACCGGTCCACCAATAGGCGAACAGCCCAATGTCCATCACCACGTGCCCGATGATGCCGGGGATGAGCGATCCGGAACACCACGCAAGCAGCCCCACCAACACGCCTGCGCCAAACACGATGGGAACCATTCCCGGAATCGCCCAGGCCTTGGAGAGATGCAGAGCCATGAAAAGTAATGAGGAAATCAGAATCGCGACCGGCGCACCATGGCGCTGCTCGATCGGGCGCTGCGTGTAACCTCGAAAACCGATCTCTTCGCAGATGCCCGCCGATAGGGCGGAAAACACAATGGCCAGCCAGCGCAGGGACTGAGAAGGAATGAAAGAAAGATCATAGCCTTGGCGGAACGCCGCGATAGGAAACGGGACCAAGCGAAACAACAATACAAGTGAAGCATGAATCGTGGCGGCAAAAAAGAACGCGCCCACAAGGCCCCAGAACCATTGCGCGGAGGACAGATTGCGCCCTCGGAAAGCCGTGACGCGGGTGGTTTTCGTTGAACGTGGTGGACCTCCGCCGCTTGTCCACCACAGAAAAAGCCCAAGAAAGGCCGCCTCGACAAACGCAGCGAGCGGCATGCCAAATTTCAGAAGCAAGAGCGGCCATACATTGGCAGTGACAACTGTGAGAAGAAGCCCGGAGAGGATAGCCAGCAGCGAAAGAGGCAACTTCGGCCAGGGGCTGCGCGTTCGGTCAGCTGCTTTGTTGCCGCGCTTGCCATTTAACATGGCCACCCTCCATCTCACAACAGCGCGTTCGGTTGCCCAGTGTTTCCTTATGGATTGTTACGCAAAAGGAAAGCTGAAAATTACCTGGGGGATGCAATTTTCTGAATCTAGTTTGGCAGCAATCCGTAGACGGTGACTTCTGTCCGCGTGCCTACGTAGACTTTTCCGTTTGCCACCGTGGGGACGGTAAACTTCACTGCATTGCCAGCCTGATCGCGATTTCCCGCCACCTGCGAGGAATTCCACAATTCGGTGTTCAGGTTCGTGGCGTCATAGGCATGCAGGATCGTTGGCCCATTCGCGCAGCACCCCTGTCCGAACGCACTATTATCCAGCGCCCACACAATTCCATTCGTAGAAGTGGGCGTAGACGAAAGCGAGGGAGTAGCTCCTGGAAACGCAAAGCTGGTTGGTGAGGAGTGAACCGGGGTGGCGCCAAACAACCCGGTGGCCGCATTGAACGCGTACTGCTGCAGCGGGCCGCCGATCCCGGCGATATAGAGGGTGTTGTTCCAAAAGGCGCTGGTAGCGAAAATTCCCTGGCCAACATTCAGTGCTTGCACGACGTGATTTGTAGCGACGTCGTACTGGCCCATGTGGTCCCGGTCGACCAGGAAGAGCGTGCCTTCCTTGCCCCCACCGATCAGCAGGTGAGCGACCGGCCCGGAGGGCTGGTCCACCAGAATCGCGGCGCCACCTGCGCCGTGGTCCGTGTCGTTGGCATTGAGGCTGGCCTGATCGGAGGGCGTGAAGTATCCTGCAACACTCAATCCCCCCGCTGTGCTCAATTTCACGGTGGAATCGCCATAATTGGATCCGCCGGAATCGGCATCGAAGGAACCATTGCCGGTCAGAAAATAAAGATTGTTGCTCGAGTCCGCGGCGGGTGCGCCGCCAGACATCCAGATCCCTCCGCGCGACTGCGGGAATCCCGTCACAGTATTCGGCGTGCTGTTCCAGACGGATGCTGGTCCGGCGCCCAGATTGTTGGCAGTGAATCCAATCACCCAGCCGTGGTACGGATCGTGGTCACCATGGGAGGCCCAGGCCGCGTACACAACACCGTTCACGAGTGCCAGTCCGGGGCGCTGATTCAAGTGCAACGGATCGAACGGCACGAAGCCGCTCGGTGTCGCGCCGTCGCCCGTTCCAGGAACCGTGATCGAACTCGTTAGATTTGCGGGGCCGCCGAATTGTTCACTCCCGTTGAACAGACTAAGAGCATGCAATCGTTGGTAAAACCCATTTCCATCTTTCGATTTCGACACCACGTAGAGCACCTTTGCCACTGGATCAATCACCGGAGTCCCCACGATGCCGATATCCGGGTAAATGTCTTCGCTGTTGACATCCGTTGAGCTCAAATAGGTTTCTCCGTTAAGCAGCAAGGATTGTTGCCAGTAGGTTACGCAGGGGCTGGCATCTGCGTCAGAGGCATACACCGTGTCGTGCGAACTCGCCGCAAAAATTACGTTATGGATGCCACCCGCAATGCTGAGATTTGCCACCCAGAGGGGCTGCGCATAAAGCGGCGCGTCTACGGCACAGGAGAAGAGCTTACCGAACGAATTTGGGTTTACATTCACCGGAGTCAGCGCGTATTCGCTTGTGTTTGTGCCGTCGCGCGAGAGATTGTTGTGATAGGTGGAGACAGCCGCGAGGTCCGTCACGCCTATCGTTGCGGTGGCCGACTTGGAACCGTCCGCAAGACTCGTTGCCGTGATGGTATAGACGCCTGCCACGCCGGCGCTGAAGGAGGCCGCCGTGGTCGTTTTTCCCGCCAGTGCGCCACCAGCAGAAACAGACCAACTCACGCCGGCGCTGCCGACATCATTCGTCACAGTCGCTGTTAGCGGCAACGATTGACTGAGCGTGAGGCCGCCGCGCTTCGGCGAAAGCGAAACATTCACGCCCGCGGCCGCGGTAATCGTCAGTGTGAGATTAACGGACTTCGTCAGGGCGGGATTGCTGGAATCGGTAGCCTTGAATGTCAACGGATTATTCGTGACGGGTGCTGCGGGCATGCCACTGATCGCGCCCGTCGAGGTAATTAGCAATAAGTTGGCCGGCAGCGTGCCGCTGGTCAAAGACCATGTGTAGGGCGGTGTGCCGCCCGTTGCCGCCAGCATCGCCGTATAGGCCACACCAACTTGGCCCGCCGGCAGCGAAGAAGTGGTGATGGAAATCTGCGGCGGCGGAGGCGGTGGATTTTGAGTACTATTCGGGCTGCTTCCGCAACCTCCCAACAGGACTGCCAGCAAAAACCCCAGGCACACGTTTCTCTTACGCATCAAAAGCGCCAGAACACCCATCGATTCATTCCTCTTTCTGAAGGCGACCTGCGAGCACCGGCCGGTAACTAAACACAAAAGTTCTGCCGATTAAGATAACATCCCCGCGGCTTCGGCCCAATGGAATGTGAGACAGAATGTCCAGATGGCCAAATCCTCAGGGCAAAGTGGATGCGTTCAAGGCATCACGAACTGGGCGACCACAACTTGCGCCAGTAAGTCTTCACGCGGTTCCACGTCGAATCGTCGGCAGGCTTTTGCGCGGGGGAGGGTTTCCGCACAACCGGGGGGGGGGCTGGCGGCGTTGCTTGCGCGATCACCACATCGCCTTCCACCCGCCCCTGAAAAATCAGCGTGGGCCTCACGCGCACCCGCCGCACCAGCACTATCAGGCTGGGGTCATAGTCGGGTTGCACCTTGGCGTTCGCGTCGTAGTGCAGCGGCGGCATAAACACCTGGTAGACAGGTTCGGATTTCTCCACGGGGGGTGGCGCCGTCGCCGGCGGCGCGTCAGCTTTCCTTTCTTCAGCCGCTTTCTTGACCACTTCCGGTGATGCCAGCACACTGACTTCGGTGGCGGTCTGCGCCGGAATTGCCGTCGCCTGTTCCTCGCAGGCGCAACTTCCGCCCGCCGCTCGCAGGCTTTCAATCTGCCCGTTGCTCAACAAAACATCGCCGCTTTGCGGCACTATAACGCTCTGCCCGGTCAACTGCTGCTCGAGGCGGACGGCACCTTTATTCGCGTGGATGCACACCGTCCCCACGGAATCCAAGCCCACCAGCACATCCTCTGGGCCGTTGCCGATTGAGATGGTCCGCGCCTGAAACTGTGGCGTGTAAACCGTGAACGCCAGGTCGTTCTCGATGTGTGCATGAACGATTCCCCCCTCCAGCGCGAGCGTCAGTGCCCCGCCGGATTTAAGGACGGAAAAGTGTGCCGGGCCGCAGATGAGGATCTCTCCCCCCTCCACCAGCTTGATGCGCGCCTGCCCGGCTTTCACGCGGACATCGCTGCCGCTGCGCAGAACGGTGCGCACCTGCCCGTGCACTACCTCGACGCTCATCGGTCCTTCGATGGAGATGGAGTCGCCCTCAATGGCTCCGACGGCATCGCCGGGCGGCGGATTGTCTCCTTGCACCAGAAGGGGCACCGCCAGTCCGCCCCACACCAAAATCCCGGCACAGAGAATCTTTCCGATGCTCTGCGTCTTCGCTCTCCAGCTGGGGCTCTTCATCAAGTCAAGTCACTCCCAAACACGCAACATCACAGAACCCTCTTATACTATAGGAAGATGGCAAACCCCGAAAACGGCAGGGAAGAGGCGCCCGAGGCGATCAGCCCGCACTACGACATTCGCCTGCCCAGACTGCCCTGGCACCGGCGCATGCAAATTCCCATTATCGCCGGGGCGGTCTTTAGCGTGATTCGGACCATCGGGCCGACTCTGCGCTTTGAAATGGTGGGTGGCGCGCAGCTCCAGGCTTGGTGGGCAGAGAAGAAGCCCAGTATTTGGGCTTTCTGGCATCGTGTGATTCTGCCGATAACCTGGTACGCCCGGAACCGCGGCATTGTGGTGATGAACACCACTGCGTTTGACGGCCAGTGGACCCGCAAGGTGATCGAGTGGCTGGGCTTCGGCACCGCTCAAGGCAGCTCCTCGCGCGGCGGTTTGCGGGGCTTGCAAGTGATGGCCAAGCGCATTGAAGAGGGTTTCGACTGCGCCTTCACCATTGATGGGCCGCGTGGTCCGCGCTATGTGGCCAAGGTAGGGCCAGTGTTACTTGCGCGCATGTCCGGCGTGCCCATTCAAGTGTTTCACGTGGGCGTCGAGCGCGGCAAAACCATTGAGAAGACCTGGGATCAGTTTCTTCTGCCGGGATTGTTCACCCGCGCAGTGATTGTCGTCGAAAAACCCATTTACGTTCCCCAGGACGCCGATCCAGAGATGATCAAAGCGAAGCACGAAGAGATGCAGAAGGCCCTGGAACGCGTGCGTGACATCGCGGAAGGCTGGTTTGCGATGAGCGAAGACGAACGCAACCGCTACCGCGCCCAGTTTGGGCCCTAAGCGAAGGTATTCGCCGCTCTCACCTGTCTGTTTTCGTAGCTGCGATTATTTCGAGCCTTGCTCAGTTGCCGTCGTGTTCGCCGAGCTTTACGGGAATGTCTACTTTCTTGGCCCCGCGATATACCGTGAGCGTCACCGTGTCGCCCGGGCGCTTGCGGTTCAGCAGCACATTCATGTCAAACTGATTGGCCACCTTCTGACCATCCAGCGCCACAATCACGTCGCCGCCGATCACGATGCGCCGCATGCCCGCCTCGGCCACACGATCGCCCCCGCGTATTCCCGCGGCCGCCGCCGGGCTGCCCTTGGTGGTTTGCTCCACCAGCAAGCCATCCTGCACCGGAAGATCCAGCGCCTCCGCCAGCCATCCGCCCACCGGCACCGTCTGCACGCCGAGATACGCGCGCCGCACACGCCCTTCCGTCATCAAATCGTTGGCGATAAGCTTCGCCGTGTTAATCGGGATGGCGAAGCCGATGCCCGCGGTCGTTCCTGAGGGCGTGTAGATCGCGGAGTTGATGCCGATCACCTCCCCATGCGTGTTGATCAGCGGCCCGCCGGAATTGCCGCGGTTGATGGAGGCGTCGGTCTGGATCGCTTCATCAATGAATGTCGTTTGGCTGGTCTGCACCGTGCGGCCCAGGGCGCTTACCACGCCAGTCGTCAGCGTTGATTGGAAGCCGAAAGGATCGCCGATAGCCAGAACCTTTTGTCCCACCTGCAACGTCGCAGAATCGCCCAGCGGCAGCACCTTAAGCTGCTTGCCCTTGGGGTCTATCTTTACCAGCGCGACGTCATTGCGCTGGTCCGCCCCGATGAACTTCGCCGGATAGCGGCTCTGGTCGCCCAGAATCACTTCAATCGTCTGCGCGCCCGCGACCACGTGATAGTTCGTCAGGATGTAGCCGCGCGCATCGATCACAAACCCCGAGCCTGCGCCTTCCACCGGCACCGGATCCATAAAGAAGTCGTACTCCGTGGCCTTCGTCAGTATGTTGGCAACGGCCGGCGATGCCTGGCGGTAAATGCGCACATTGATGGATTCTTCTTCGGTCAGCGCTTCGTTCCTTGCGGCCACAGGCTTCGCGTTCAGATCGGTTTGCACGGCGGCGATGCGCCGCGCTTCCACCTTTTCCGCCTGCTTCGGGCCGTATCGCGCTCCGACCCAGAAGGCCCCCAGCACCAGAATCAGGGCCACCAGAATCAGGCGCCACCGGTTGTCCTTCATTCCTTGCGTCATCTGCGTAATGCCTCCGTCTTTCCGGCAGTTCGTGAGTCTCAGCCCACTAGTATAGAAAAATACAATGCATCCGGCGAATTCCTCGAGGACCTTACAAAGTGGAGGATTTGCGAAGCTTCGCGGCGAGAGCCCGCACCTGTGCGCGTGTGGACTCCATCGTTCCCGAGCAATCGATGGTGTAGGTGGCCAGGCGAAGCTTCTCCTCCAGCGGCAATTGCGCGGCAATGCGGCGCTTGGCATCCAGCTCGCTCATGCCGCGCGCTTTCAACCGCTCGAGTTGCTGCTCCGGTTCGCACCAGGCCACCACCAGCCCGTCGAGTTTGTTCACAAAGCCTGCTTCGACTAGCAGCGCCGCCTCCACAAACGCGGCGTCGCGCACACCGCTCCGTTTCCATTCCTCGTGCTGGCTGAGAATGATCTGCTCGACGCGCGGATGCAGGATAGCGTTGAGTTTCGCCAGCCTGGCGGGAGCGGCGAAGACGATCGCTGCCAACTTTGCGCGGTCAATTCGGCCGTCGGCTCCGGCGAGGTCAGCGCCAAACTCCCGCAGAATCTCCTCGCGCTCCGGGTGACCCGGCTCCATCAGTTTGTGAGCCACGGAATCCGCATCGAGGACCGGAAAGCCCATCTCGCGCAGCAGCGCCGCTACCGCGCTCTTTCCGCTGGCAATGCCGCCGGTTAAGCCCAATTTCAGCATAGACTCCAGAATTCTCCCCCGACCCGAAGAGAGCCCGCCTCGGAAACTGTGTGCCCAAAATCGCCAGCAAGCGCAGCAAAATCTCCTAATTCCCTGCGACCGCAGCGTTGGGAAGTCGCCGCAAGCGTGCGGCTTTCACCGTGTTGCTCATCAGCATCGTGATGGTCATCGGTCCGACGCCGCCCGGCACCGGCGTGAGCGCACCGGCAATTTGCAGCGCGTCGGGATGCACGTCGCCCAGCAGCACACTCCCCTTCGTGCGGAATTTTTCCAGGCGCTCCGGAAAATTGCGCAGCAGCCGCGCGGCCTCCGCCGGATCGGTGACCTTGTTGGTGCCAACGTCAATCACCGCGGCACCCGGACGAATCCAGTCGGGTTGCACGTAACCCGCCTTGCCCATTGCCGCGACGACGATGTCCGCGCGACGGACGACCTCCGGCAAATCGCGCGTCTTGGAATGGCAGATGGTCACCGTCGCATTCGCGTGCATCAGCAGAAGCGCCATGGGTTTTCCAACCATGTCGCTGCGGCCCAACACCACGGCGTTCGCGCCTTCCAGTGGAATCTGGTAGCGGCGTAGAAGTTCCATGCAACCCGCAGGCGTGCACGCCACCGGCCCCGGACGATTGCTGACGAGCTTGCCCAGGTTCACGGGATGCAAACCGTCCACGTCCTTCACGGGATCCACGGCTTCCAAGATGCGCTTGGCATCCACCTGCGCGGGCAAAGGCAGTTGCACCAGGATGCCATCCACCTCGTAGTCCACGTTGAGGTTGCGCACGAGTTTCAGGAGTTGCTCCGTGGAAACGTCGGCGGAAGGCGTGTGCAGCCAGCTCGCCAGGCCCAGTTGCTCGCAAGCCGTGATTTTGCTCTTAACGTAAAGCTGCGAGGCGGGATTTTCACCGACTAACACCGCGGCCAGCCCCGGCCGCACACTCTTCGCGACGAGCTCGCGGACTTCTACCTTTAATTCCTCAAAAATCTGGTCACGGATCTTCAGACCGTCCAGGAGGCGTGCGCTCATGCACAGAGAATAGCACAGGGAAACTTGCGAGCAGCATGCGGTGGCACAGTCATTCCTGACTGTGCTCTTGGGTTTGCTTTTGTAGCAGCCGCTGATCGGATCGACTCTTCCTAACTCCTTGCTCATCTTGGGAAAATTCGATGCGATTTGAAACTATTCGGGCGTGCCAGACTCTAATGCACTGGAGGTGGAACCATGCCACTGTTCGGCGACGATGGCGGGCGAAGGGAACTCGAGAAAAAGGCGCGCGCCGAAGGGCGCCTGCCGCCCGGTCAATCTCTGACCATCAAGTGGCCCGTGCTGCATTACGGCAGCGTGCCGCTGTTCGATCCCGCCAACTGGGATTTCAAGATCAGCGGACTGGTCGAAGAGCCGCGCCGGTTCTCGTGGCAGGAATTCCGCGCCCTGCCGCAAGCCGAGGTGACCAGCGATTTTCACTGTGTCACGCGCTGGAGCCGCCTCAACAATCGTTGGAAAGGCGTGCTTTTCACCGAAGTTTTGAAGCAAGTGCAAGTGAAACCCGGCGCCGAATTCGTCCTCGTCCTCGCCGAAGAGGGCTACACTTCCAATATCCCGCTGAAGGACTTACAGCGCCCGCAAGTGCTCTTCGCGTTTGAGCACGACGGCGAACCGCTCACCGGCGAACATGGCGGCCCCGTGCGCCTGGTAGTGCCGCATCTCTATGCCTGGAAAAGCGTCAAGTGGGTGCGTGGTTTCCTGCTGCTGGACCACGAGCGCCTGGGCTTTTGGGAACGCAACGGCTACCACGCCTACGGCGACCCGTGGAAAGAGCAGCGCTACTCGGGCAGTTGAGGCGGTCACGATCCGTTCAGGCAGGCTCTTCCCTGTCCTCAACGCCAGCTCTTGTGTTGTTGGGCGTTTTGAAGACAGTCTGTGAGGTAATCAGCAGTAGCTGCCACCCCATTCTCACGCAGCTTAAACCTCAGAGCTACGAGAAACGATGAGGTATCGTTCATATGGTTGTCCTGCTCGGACAGTTTTGTGTCGATCGCGGAGGAGAGCCCGCCCTCTTTGTTCTTGTCATATTCGGCTAGGAGTTGGCGGATCAAGGCTGCCAGCTGGCTTCTTTGTTGTAAAAGATTGCTCCCCCATTTGCTGGCCCCAAATTCCGAGCCGTCGGCGAACCGAACGAATGAGATCCTTACCTCGAAAACCGGTTTTCGTATGGCGGGGATAGTGTCTCGATTTGTTGCCTGCCCGCGACGGTCTGTGAAAGGTATGGAGTCCCTACGCGGACCTTCTGAGATATCCCAGGAGGAACCGGGCATAAAGGGCTCTTGCTCGAAGAAGGAATCAAAATGGTATTCCCCGTGCGTCCCTGCTCTGTATCCGAGGCCCATATCGACAATCGCTTCAATGGCAGCAATCGGCTTTGCAGATATGTTGGTGAGCTTTGCATCCACCTTATATTCGGTTTCGATGTTGCCGCCAGCAATCTTGGTGGAATAAGTTACTCGCCCCTCTCCACGTAGCGGCGCATCCGCCGGGCCCTTGTTCACAAGACCAACGCTTCCACTATCTGGAGGTCGTCCGGAGTCCCCCTGGAATAGAAGCCCTAAAATCATCAAGCAAGTTAGGGTTCCGATCATTTGTTGACCTCCTAGTTTCTGTTTGGCAGGAGCGCGAGCATTCGGATGAATGCGGGATTCAGGGGCGCAGGATACCACTATAGAACGTCACTTTGAGTATAAAAAGGCAGTGTTGCAGCGAGCTTCGCGCCGTTTGTGCTGACCGGCCTTCTACAGAGCGCCCTTCAGCATTTCGAGCCCGGCCTTGGAGGTTTCCACGTCGTCCTCGGACTTGCCTCCGCTGAAGGCCGCGATCACATAACCGGTCTTCGCGCGGGCAATCACGCCACCTTGCCAGCCGAATTCTCCGATCATCGGTGGACGCGCGCCACTGCCGCTATTCTGCAGCGTGTCCGCCATCTCCGCTGCTTTCGCGTAAGCAATCCCCAGAAGATTGGAGCCGTTGTTGCCCGTCGAAGGAGCGTCCTTCATACGGCCCACCACCACCATTTTTGAACTCCAGGACTGAAGGGTGTCGCCCTCGAAATAAGCTACCACGGCAACTCCCCCGATCTTGAGTTCCGTGGCGTGCTTCTTCATTGCGAGCAGCGCCGCGTCCGCCGTCGCATCGAAGTTCTTCGCGCTGGCCTGCTCAGCGACGTTGTTTGCGCGGATATCGCGAGTGTAAATAGCAGCATTCCCAAAGCGTTCCTCGCCGGCGCCGATTACCGCCAGCAGAATGATGCTCATCGTAACCAAGTGGATCTTCATCTTCTTCCTCTCTGGTCGCCGCATTCCGCAGCCCTTCCAATGAATTCACGATTCACGTGGGCAGCATACCACTCCAGCGAGTCGCCGGGAGCGGCAAAGACGCCGCTCCCGCGGGCGACCATGCTGGCACGCTTCCCGTTTGACTGGCACAATCTTATGTTCCAACAGGAGACCATACCCTTGCCAGACGAGCCGGGCCCCAACCCCAAGAAAGAATCTCAGAACGAACAAACATCTTTTGCGGGTTCGCATCAACTCGATACAACAAGCTCCCGCCCGCCACCGGCATGGGGCCGCGCCGACCGTAATCGCCTGCTCATCTGGGGTGGTATCGCATTCGTGCTCCCGGTCCCTTTTGTTCTGGCGTTGCATCCCTCGCTCAGCCGAAGTGTTTCCGTTTTCACCGTGCAGAGCGAATTACCAACCAAAGCCCTCACGGCATTCTTTGCCCTTATGGCGACTTGGGTTGTGTCCCGCATGGAGAAACGCCCTCTCGACGATTACGGTGCTCCTCCTCGCCAGGCATTCGGAAAAAGATTCTGGGAAGGTACTCTCTGGGGCTTCGCAATGCTCTCCGCGCTCCTGCTGGTCCTCCGCGTGTCGGGCCATTTTCAAATTGACTCGGTGGCGCTCACGGGAAGAGCAGTTTTCCGGTACGCTCTTGGCTGGGCCGCCACGTTTCTTGCGGTGGCCATCACCGAAGAATTTGGCTATCGCGGCTACTTGCTCTTCATTGTTTCCAGACGCCGGAGCTTCTGGCCGGCTGCGTTGTTTCTCTCGGTCGCGTTCGGGGCCGCCCATCTCGCCAACCACGGAGAAAACGCCCTCGGCATTCTGCAGGTTGTGGCGATCGGATTGGTTTTCTGCCTGACCATCCGGCGCACCGGCAGTCTCTGGTTCGCCGTCGGCTTCCACGCAGCCTGGGACTGGGCGGAAACTTTCTTCTACGGCACGCCCAACAGCGGGCTTTCTGGCCTCGGCCGATTCCTGAACACCTCTGTGAAAGGCCCGGATTGGCTCACGGGTGGCTCGGCAGGCCCCGAGGGCAGCGTCATTGCACTGGTCGTGCTCCTACTTTGTGGCCTGATAGTCCATCTTCGTTTTCCAAAGGCGATCTACCCGGACCGTCCCCTATAGGTTTGCTCATGCCCGGCCACAACCTGTTCTGAAGTGCCCCGGGTGCCACCCTACAAGTGATTGAAAATACAAATCTTAAGACGTCTAGTACATGCATCCAGGCGATACAGGGAACTTTTGAGCCGGCTTAAGGGAATTCTACACGGCAGCAATGGAAAGCAGATTACGGGAGATGAATCATGGAAATGTATTCGAAAGCGGCTCTTGCTGTGCTGGCAGTGGCGCTTAGCTCCGCCCCGGTCCTGGCTCAGGACGACCCACAAGACTCGCCACCCGACCAACAAATGGCGCGGGAAGGTTTTGGGCCGCGTGATCCGATGCAGCCCGGAGGCCCCGGTGAGGAGCGAGGCCAGTGGGGCCAGAGGCAAGATGGCTTCGGCGGGGGCGACCGCATGGGCAGGCGCGGCTTCGGCAGGGAGCGAGGAGAATTCGGGCTTGCACACCTTTTGAACGCCCCGGCCATTCGGGAAAAGCTCGGTATCACAGCCGAGCAAGTAGGCGCGATCCGCAAGCAGGAGTCGGACTTCCGCAAGACGAAAATTCGCGAACGGGCCGACCTGGAAGTAAAGCGAGTCGATTTAAGAGATCTGCTTGAAGCGGAGAAGCCGGATCGCGCTGCGATAGACAGCAAATTGCAGGAAATCAGCACCGCGCGACTGGCCCTGGAGAAATCCGCGGTCCACTTTCGTTTGGCCATGCGCGAAGCGATTACCCCCGAGCAGCGCGAGAAGCTCCACCAACTGATGAGTGAGCGCCGGCGCGGTGATGGCCCCAGACGTTCCGGCCCACGCGGGGATGGACGCAGAGGTCAGCACGGCTCGGCACCCGCACCTGATGCGCAAGGGCAGCCGCAGCCGAAGAATTAGGCCGACCCCATAGGCGGCAAGCGCAGTTCAGCGCGCACAAAAGTAATCAGGGTGCTCCTCGCTCTTGTCGAGAGGCACCCTTTCTTGTGTTTACCTTCTGGCCGCGCACCGTGTTTCGACGGTCTCATTGTCACTTGAGGATGATCAAGCGATACCCAACTCCGCGTTGAGGAAGCCCACGAAATACTTCCACACGAGATAGTAAATAATCAGGCCCACGGGGAGCGCAAACGGGGCCACAACGAACACCTCGTGAAGCACCGTGAAACCCAGCAGCCGCGTGACACCGTAGCCGCAGGGTACCAACAGCAGAGGAAGCGCCCCGCCGAACACGCCGAGCGAAATGTGACGACCTGCATTGAACGCTCGGTACAGCACGTTCCACAGCCCCCACGCATTAGGCACCGCGGCCATGGGGAAGACGATGACACGCTCGATGGGGATGGGGACATCCCAAACATACCGAATGACCGTGTACCCGGTCATTACTACGAGGAGAAAAACAGTCGGTACCGCAATTCCAGCAAGATACGCGCGCAAATAAGGATGCTTGTTCATGGCTACTCCTTCCTTACAGGTGGTACAACAACGCGGGAATGATCCCCGGGAAAAAGCAAAGCACGGCAACAAGGGTCGCGAGCAGGGCCCAATCCCACCAGGGCACGCGTAACGTGCGCTGATCGAGCCGCTGCAGCATCGCCGGCCACAGGTCGCGCTGAAGCTCAACGCTCTGGGCGGGAGGCAGAGAATCCTTCAACAGTTTCTTGAGATCGTCAATTTCCGGTTCCTTCATTGGTGGACTCCTGCCTCGGAAAGTTTTTTCCTTAAAATGCGCACGCCGCGAAAAACGCGAACTTTCACCGCGTTTTCCGAAATCCCCAGGGCCTCGGCGATGCGCGCGTAGGGTTCTTCCTCCACCAGCGCGAGCAACACAACGGCACGCAGGCGCGGGGAAAGCTTGTCCACGGCGCGAAGAATTTGGCGGCGCAGCTCGACTTGCTCACCAGGCGGTTGCTGCACCGTGGCGGGCAGATCGTCCGGCAAGGGAACTTCGCGGCGCGCCTGACGAAGATGATCGATGGCCGCGTTCGTGGCGATGCGGCGCAACCACGCGCCGCAATTTCCGCTGGCCGGATCGAAGCGGGCGTGGGCCCGGTGCATGCGCCAGAACGTTTCCAGGGTCAAATCCTCGGCCACGGCGGTGTTGCGGACGATGCGCATGATCCAGCGATAGACTTCGCCCTGGTATTGCCGGAAAAGCGCTTCAAAGGCATCCACATCGCCCGCTGCGAATCGCTCCAGCAGTTCCATGCACCGCCTCTATCTACACTTACTGTACGGGAAGCTTCGAGGTTACATCATTTTTGGGGCAGCGCTAGCGGAAGGACGCCACTGGATTGCCGCACCAAGCCGTTCCAGCGTTTTAAAGGGCGTATCTTGATCTCATCGCACCAGGCGCTACTTGGGGCTGCGCACTATCTTGCCATTTTTCATAACGAAATTGACTTTACGGAGGGACTCCAAGTCCTGCAGCGGATCTGCCGGCATGGCAATAATGTCCGCAAATTGGCCGGTGGCGATGGAGCCGCGTTCTTTGTCGATGCGCAGGAGTTCGGCGCCGTTGGTGGTCATGGCCTTCAGGATGTCCGCAGGAGGAACGCCCGCGGCGCGCCAGACCGCCAGGTAATCGAGCATCATGTCCGCTCGCGTGCGCCCTGGCATCTCCGTGACTGTGTCCGAGCCAAATGCCATTTTCACGCCAATGCGATGGGCGCGGCCAAGGCGGTCGATGATTTTCTTCCCTAGCACGTCGGCGTTGGCCAGCGTGTCATTCGATGGGCTGAGTCCCGCCAGATGTGCGGCGGGAAAGTCCGTGCCCACCAGGAAAGTACCCTTCTCCTTCATCAGGCGTAGTTGGTCGTCCGTCAGTTCAAATCCGTGTTCCAGGGAATCGGCGCCTCCGCGGATCACATTGTCGGCCGAGGATCCTCCGTACACGTGCACGGCCACCGGACGCCCGGCGGCGTGAGCCTCCTCCACGGCCACCCGAATGTCATTTTCCGAATAGTGGAACGCGCTATTGTCGGCCACCAACTTGATGACGTCCGCGCCATAGTAGATGTTCTCGTGGATGGCACGGCGGATTTCGTCTGGGCTGTCCGCGTCAATGTATTCCCACTTCCAGAATTCTCCCTGTTCCGGGGGAAACCTTATGGATTGCCCGCCGAACGGGCCGATGATTTTTCCGGCGCACTGTATGGTCGGTCCGTCGAACCAGCCTTCCTTAAGTGCCGTCTTCAGGTCCACGCACGCATAGTTCGCTTCATTACCAACATCGCGGACCGTGGTGAAACCCGCCTGCAAGATGATCTGCGCGATGTGCAATCCACGCAGGCTGCGCAGCCCCGTGCCCTCTTTTAGGTAGAACGCCTCGAATGGGGCCTTTCCGGGGATCTCGCTAAGGGTCACGTGCGTGTGAGCGTCGATTAGCCCGGGCATCACCCATTCGTTTGAGAGATCCACGACCTGAGCATCTTTGGGAATTGCGGATTCCGCTCCAACCGCCGTGATTTTGCCGTTTTCCACCAGGATGACCTGGTCTTTTGCAACCGCGCCGGTGGCGGGATTAATCACATGACCGGCGCGAACCGCGATAGTCTGTGCCGCAGCCGGCAGAGCGAAGAACAGGATTAACGCGAACAATTTTCTTTGCATGATGTGCTCCAAGGGGATTTGCGCCAGAGTATAGCACCAAACAAAAACGCCCGGTCTGCGCCCCGCCTTGCGTTGAAACGAACTGGTCCTCGCTGGGAAAGCGCTAAGCCCAGGTGCGGAGGCCGATCACACCCCAATAGACGAGGTAGGCAGCACCGATCAGCAATGCCAGGATGACCGCCGTCGAAAACCTGCGGACCCAGCCGCGGACTTCTTGCTTAGGTACGCGCCACAACGCGATAACCCCGGCCACAGACGCCACGCCATACGCCACAGTGGCCACGAAGAAAGCAACGGACCACATAGTCATGTTCCCCATTTTGGTAATCAGGTCATTGCTGGACAAGATGAATATGGCGACAAACGCCAGCAAGCTCAACACCGCGATTAGTGGCCACAAGCGGATCCAGCGCTCCGCTGGGCGGCGGCGCTTTTTGCTGAGCCCGCCAAAGAGCCAGAACGGCGCATAGAGAAGGATTGAAACTACTGCGAGCACGAACCACGCCGTGAGAATAATCTCGGCGAACGCCAGCCAGACGGGGATGCGCTTTATGGTCTGCGTCCCTCCGCCCATCTGAATGAATACCCCTTCGGCGTTGGGTGTAAGCAATTCCGCCGTGGGCACGGGCTCGGGCAGGCCTTTCTTGGGGACATCGCGGAACTGTGCACCGCTAACAGGCACGGAAACTTGATTTCGCTCACCCAAAGTGCTTGCGAGGAGTTTGCCGTCGTCAAAGCGGATAAGGACTAATCCCAGGAGGCGCTCGAGAAAGTGCGTCATCTCCACGCGCGGCGAGTCCAGTTGGTACCAACCTGCATACGCGCCGGCATTCGCAGGCAGCGGCGCCACCGGCGGCAGCGTTGGTTTTTGCAGATCGCGGGTGACGTACGCGCGAATGGTCTTGCCGATCTTTTCAAACGCATCGCCGTTTCCCGCGTTGACGCTGTAGAAGTACCCGACTCCGTAGCCAGGCAAATACGCCATTTCCGTTAGCCCGCCTTCGACTCCTCCATTGTGTCCGTGATAAACGAAGCCTTCGTGGATGCTCCAGTAGTTGCTCATGCCATATCCGGTTTTCAATCCTTCTTTCGCTGCCCATGTTCGGGTAGGGATCTCCATGCGATCAATCGAGCTCGCCGGCATCACTTGCGTGCCATTTACGTTGCCGCGGTTGAGATAGAACTGAACATACGCGGCCATATCCTTGGCGGAGGCGTTTATCGAACCGGCGGGACGATACAGGATGTTCCAGTAGGGATATGGAGTCTTGCCATCAGGGTGATATAACGTCGTCAGCGGCGGTGAAGGCGCCTGAAAATAGGTAGCTGTGTCCATGCCGATGGGTTCGAAGAAGTTCTGCTTCACGTAATCCTCGAAACGCTGGCCGGTAATCTTCTCGACGATGTAGGCGGCAACCGCGGGCCCAGAGTTGCAATAGGCCATGCGCGTGCCCGGCCGCCAGCGCGAAATGCGCGAGTGATGGTCGTAATCCAGCGCTTCGCGCAGACCCATTCCCGGCGCATCTTTCGCGTATTCGCGGAAGTGCATATCGTCCCAACCGGTGGTGTGCTCCAGGAGATCGACGACGCGCACCGGGTCACTTGCTTCCCAGCGATTCTGAAACCACACCTCGGGGACCAGCTTGTGCACGGGGTCTTCCAGGGAAAGCTTGCCCTCATTGGCGAGTTTGAGAATGGACAGCGCCGCAAAAGCCTTAGAGGTCGAGCCGATGCGGAAAAGTGTGTCCGGGGTGGTGTCGCGGTTCGCGGCTACATCGGCCTTGCCGAGACCTGCGATCCACTCGGGACCCTCGCGATGCACGATCGCCACGGACATGCCCGGCGTGTGCGTGTCCTTCAGTATCTTCTCCAATTGTTGCTGGAGTTCCGGAATGGACTGCGCGGGTTTGACCGTTTCTTCTTTCTTGTCTTGGGCAAAACACGCGGTCGCGATTAAACCAAGTAGTAGGAGGCGAGTGATGGATTTCACGATTGGCATTCTCCTCAGGCAATGACCAGCCGTAAGGCCCAGCCAGCGTTCGCTAAGTTGTGGCGGGAGCGCGCCTCGCCCGTAGCATACCGCTTTTTGAATTCACCGCCTGCTAAATTGGTATGGTTCCCCTGATAGCTGAATTCAGTGGCTAGGCCAAACGGAGCTTTCACGGATCACGTCGATAGGTTGCGCGGCTAGTCGACGTGAGCTGTGATGAAAAACCAAACACTCAAGCCCACGCCCGCAAGAAAAAGTAGCATCATGAGGGCGAAACTCAAATCCATCAATCGCTCAAGAATATTTTCGGAAAGCACAGTTGGTTGTCCCCAAGCGTTCTTTACCCATTTCACTGACAGCCACGAATAAACTAGACCAAGGAAAATGGAAATACCGAGAGAGCCCCAGCCTGCGTAAGCCCAGCAGTTGAGATAGGGAACCAGTGCCTTCTCCTTCTGAACGCCAAGAAATTCCCGGAGAAACAGAGCAGGAAGCAGAAGCGAGCCCGTAGCGAGGGAGATAACCGTGGCGACAATTGTGCTGTAGCGGTCATTGGTGTCAACCATCCACTTTTTTTCAGGTTCCGCGGCCATAACGAACTCCTTCCCGTTCTTTATCGTTGGCCCGGATCACTGAACGCGAACCTTCGCCGTATGCGTCTGGATTTCAAAAACCCGCTGGCCCCGCTGGTATGCTTGCGCTTCATCAATCTTGAGCCATATTAAGGCATCGCTTTCGCAGTCCGGCTTACCGCACACAACGCCGCTGGAGGGATGGCCTACCGGGGGATACGGCTGATCGGAATACCCGGGCGGCTTCACGTTTGCGCCCGTAGGCTTCCCGCACTTCTCACATCGGGCAATTGCCATGATTCCTCCACGGCGCGGATTCTATCACGCGCTAATCCTTCTTCACTTTTTCAATCCGAGTTTCTGGGTAGCAATGCTGTCGGGGCAAGGTGTTTGCGGTAATCCGCACTGCCGTTCAATATCGTTCACCGAATCCCAGTTGACCACCTCTTCTTGAGCTATCAAGGAATCTTGGACATGTGGCTGTTGCAGCAACTTCACCATCATGGGCCATAGCTGGCGCATGTTGGCGATTGCTTCGTGTGTTTGTCCTTCCGGTTCTGGATAGCTGTAACTGATTTCGCCATTCTCTCCCAAAACCCACCAACGATTTAGAAACTGGAATGCGTAGTCGCTCCGCACAAGTGCGGCGTCCCTCCTCTTTCCTAATTCCACGATTTGTTCTGGCGTTAGCTTTGCCATGATTACCCCTTATCTGCCGATCTGCGCCCGAGACAACATAATTCATTTGGGAACGCTGAAGACAGCAAGCCGCTTATGGCCAGAATTAAATGTCCAAAGCAGCGTACCAACAAAGACTCGCTTCGTTCCCCTCACAGTTGCTAGTCTCCAACCGCTACCCTTTGTCATTCTCTCGCCTTTCCTCGCCTTTTTCCCTTTGATAGTGATTTCGGCTGCCATAGCTGGGTCCCTCCTTTTGCGAACTCTACCAAGCGCCGATCTGCGCGCTGCGGACCATGCGGTTACACTTGACTCTGAAATTTGCGGGATTCCTCCTTCAATTTTCGCAGTGCCCGACGAGACAGGTTCCAGTGTTTTCCAGTGGCATCCCAAATGAACAGTCTTTTCACGTTTTCGCCAGCGGGGTTCAATTGGTCACTGTATTCGCTGTGGAAAGTGCCTTCATTGAGCACTTGCGGCAGGGCAACAGGAATCACCGAAAATCCAGTTTTGCCATTGACAGGCGTACGGTATTTTCCACCCCAGCCTATCCACTGTACCGGGCGACGCCCTTTGTTCGCCACGTCCACCACCACAAAGAGCTTCTCGCTTGCCCCTTCCGCTTCAAGATCGGGCCTTATGGCATACCACTTGCCATCTGCGGATTGGACGACCCTTCGAATATGTGCGTCGATTTTAAGGCGCGCTCTGTCATGTAAGTCGCGGTAGAAGGTCCAACCCAAACCGAAGGTTGAAAGGATTGCACCCCATGCCGCTAAGAATTCTGTGAGGTAACCTGGTTGAGATTGCATCCTCCCTCCTGTCCGGTGATTCTATCACGCTCAATTAACTAGTGGGTATCGGGCGTGGGGATCTGCGCCCGGCAGGTGGCACTATCCCCATCGGAGCTCGTGCGAAGAGTACCACCCAAGAAAAAACGCCCGGGCTCATCACCCGGGCGCCTTCTTGCCTTACTTAAAACTGACAACTAAAAACTGAGAACTAGTAGACGTCGTACTGCTCCCAATGCAGCGTGGTACCCGACTGGATAAGGATGAGCATCAGCGGCCAGGTGCGGACGAGGGAACCACATCGAGACTGCGGGCGGCAAACTCGATGACCGCCTGAATCTGGCCGCGATCCAGCCCCTCGAACCATTCCATAATGTCGTCGATGTTAGCGCCCGCTTGCAGGTTCTCAAAGATGACGGAGACCGGCATACGTGTACCCCGCAGCACCCAAGCGCCGCTCACTTTTCCGGGGATGCTTTCGACGGCCGGACATTGCGACCAATCCAGTGCGGGCATACAACACCTCTTCAGCAATCATCGTACACCTGTTTGTGATATCCGAAAACGCAGCAAAACGCCCGGGCTCATCACCCGGGCGCCTTGCCTTACTGAAAATTGATAACTAAAAACTGAGAACTAGTAAATGTCGTACTGCTCCCAATGCAGCGTAGCATCCGACTGGATGATGATGTGCTTGTGCGCGTTCTGCTCGAGTTCATCAATCAGAATGGACTCGCGCGTCTTCAGCGCCTTGGCGATCTCCGGATGCACGCGCAGCGTGAGGTTTGGCCCTTCATGGTCCGCCACCGCCATCTTCCGCGCTTCCGACTGAATCTCGTAGCACAGCGTGGGGATGGATTTGACCATGCCCGAACCCGTGCAATACGGGCAGGGCTGGCAAAGCACGCGCTCCAACGCCTGCTTGGTGCGCTTGCGCGTGATGCAGACCAGTCCAAATTCGTTGAACGAAAGCGCCTTCGACGGCGCTTTGTCCTGCTCCAGCGCCGATTGCAGCGCCATCAGCACCTTTTCGCGGTTCCGCCGCTCTTCCATGTCGATGAAGTCCACCACGATGATGCCGCCGAGATCGCGCAAACGAATCTGCCGCACGATCTCCTTCACGGCTTCCAGGTTGGTCTTGACGATGGTGTCTTCCAGGCGCGTGGAGCCCTTGCCCACGAATTTCCCGGTGTTGACGTCGATGGCCACCAGCGCTTCGGTGTGGTTGATGACGATGTAGCCGCCGGACTTCAGCCACACCTTGGCGCGCAGCGCCTTGTCCAGTTCGTGCTGGATGCCGAACTCCTCGAAGATCGGCTGCTCCTTGGTGTAGAGCTTGACCTTGGTGACGAGCTTTGGCTGGAAGCGGCTGACGAATTCCACCACCTTGCCGTATTCCTCTTCGTTGTCAATCCAGATGCCCGTGAAATCATCGCTGACGTAGTCGCGCAGGATGCGTTCGACCAGGTTCAGGTCGCGGTGCAGCAGCGAGGGCGCTTTGCGATCGTCGTTCTTGTGCTTGATCTCATTCCAGGTCTTGCCCAGGAACTCGATGTCTGTGCGGATTTCGTCGTCCGTCGCTCCGCCTGCGGCCGTGCGCACGATGAAGCCGCCCGGATAGCTGCCCCGCGCTTCGCCAACCAGTCGGCGAAGGCGCGAGCGGTTTTCCGCGCTGGCGATTTTGCGGGAAACCCCGATGTGGTCAATCGTCGGCATGTACACCAGGAAGCGTCCCGGCAAGGCCACGTGGCTGGTGATGCGCGCGCCCTTCTTGCCTAGAGGTTCCTTGGCAATCTGCACGACCACATCCTGGCCCGCCTTCAGCATTTCGGAAATAAGTTGCGGGCGGCGCTGCGGCGCATGCCCGCCGTGATGTCCCCGGTGAGGACCATGTCCGTGGCGCTCAAAACGCCCGCGTCCCCGGTCGCCTCCCCGGTCACCTCCCCGATCCCCACGGTCGCCCCGATCACCTCGATCGCGGCGTCCGTCGTGGCGTCCACGCGGTCCCCGGTCATCCCGGCCACGCCCGCCGCGCTGCGGCCGCTGGAATCGGGAACGCGGGTTGCTACCGATGCGTGCCGAATCACGCCGCACAAACTCCTCGCGCGGTGCGCTTGCACTGCGCGGGCTTCGCGTTTCACCGGGCAGCAGCACGATGTCTTCCTCGACGCTTGTTTCGCCGGTGGCGCCCTGTGCCGAAATGGACGCGTACTGTCCTTCCTGGGTGCGTCCCCCGCCTTCTTCGCGATCGAACGCCGCCTTCGCCGCCTCGATCACTTCCTGATGTTCTTCCTGCTCTTGACGATCTTGTCGCTCTTCGCGCGCTTCTCGTTCGTCCTGTTCCTCCTCGGATTCTTCTTCGCCGCGCTCCTGCTCTTCCCGCTCGGATTCCTCGACAAGTTCCTCTTCGGAAAGGTGGTCCTCTCCGTCGTGCGCGTCCTCGTGAGCTTCCTCGTGGTGCTCTTCGTGGGGCCCTTCGCCTTCTTCTTCAAAGACCGGGCCGCCCACGTGAGAATCCGCTTCGGCTCGCGCCTGCGTCTCTTCATGCTTGGCTTCGACCAACCGCGAGGAGAGTGCGGAGAGTTCTTCCTCGCTGAGGCCGGAAGTTCCGTTGTGGTGCCCCTCGGCGTGGGCATCCTCGTGATGTTCTTCGTGGTGTTTTTCCGCGCGCGCAGTCTCCTGCTCGACGGATCCGGCGGCAGCGGGAGTTTCTTCTGCCCGTGTTTCACCCCCTGCGGCCGATTCGCCTTCCGTTTCGGTGTCCGCTAGAACCCAATGCGGCAAGCTTCCAGAGAAACGCCTTGGCACGCCAGAATTCGGCTGCATGCCGACTGCCGGGCGCGCGGGTTTTTCCTCAAAATCAGGCTGACGCTCCTCGGGCTCGTGATCTCCCAAGGGCTCGACCGGCGGTGGCGCCGGACGTCCACGATACTTGGCGAGCGATTCGCCCGGAAGGACGATGTCGTCATCCCTCCGTTCGACTGGCGCGCTTGGGGCGCGATCACCGGAAGGGCGGCGATTGTCAAAGCCGCGCGAATCACGTTCGCCCTGCGGCGATGCGTATTTCGAAGGAGGCAGATTGCGCCCGCCCTGGCCGTGGTGACGTCCTCCGCGATCACTTCCTCCGCGATCACTTCCTCCGCGAGGCCGGCGTCCCCAGCGACTTCCTCGCCCACGCCCACGATCACCGCCGCGATCGCCGCGGTCTCCCCCACGGTCCTGACCCGGGCCGCGATCGTTTCCGATGCGCGGCGGATAATTTCGTGTGGGATTGTAAGAGGGGGCAAAATTCTGCGGAGCAGAAGCATTGGAATCCGGCTGGCGCTCCTCGGTTTCGGCAACTTCCGAGTCCCCCCCGGGTTCTTCGCCGCGCGGCGCATCGTTTAGATTGCCCGGCTCCACGGAGTGGCTCGGTTCGTGATCGCGATACTCCTCGCGACCTTCCCGCTCCACGGGGCCTTCGCGGTCTTCTCTCTCTTCATCCAGGTGCACATCTTCGTGCACACCTGCTGCCGCCAACATTTCTCCTGGCAGGACTTCGATGGCCGGTCCTCCCTGAGGCGCCAGCGCGGGCACAACTCCATCCCCCTGAGGCTGACCATGATCGTAATCCTCAAGGTTTTCGAAGACGTCGCTGACATACAGAAACGCATCGCCATCCAGGCCGATATCCACGAACGCCGATTGCATGCCCGGCAGAACGCGCGTGACTTTTCCCTTGTAGATGCTGCCGACGAGCGCGAACTCTTTCTCACGCTCAATGTAGATCTCGACTAGCTGTCCTTCTTCCAAAATGGCGACGCGTCGCTCGTGCGAGCCCGCCGATATAACCAATTCTTTCGACATGAAAACTCCTTAAGATGCATCGCCGCAGCAACCTCTCTATCGGGGGTCCAAGCCAGGGCGCCTTTCCAGTTCAGACCGGAACACGCGGGCAACAATTCTGCTCTTGCGGCATTGCGTTCGTAGCCGGAGGGAAGGGCCGCGGTGCGGCTCTCGTGCTTCTTTATCCTTCTGCTAACGAGGCTAGGCCGTTGCCGGGATCTCCCCGGGGTAACGGCGGACGATGCTATCCTCACTCTTCAGATTCCTTCTTGATTAGCAACCCCGGCTTCAATCGGGGCCGCCG
>Ga0209517_10002098_pt1 | contig 28768 bp, 18 predicted proteins | sample PeaSoiMetSII2010_FD_187695 | JGI IMG/M metagenome (GOLD analysis project Ga0209517, IMG submission 187695) | Peat soil microbial communities from Weissenstadt, Germany - SII-2010 (SPAdes) (version 2) | ecosystem: Environmental > Terrestrial > Soil > Wetlands > Peat | place: Germany...
TGCTCGCACAGGCTTTCGTCGAGCGGAACGAGCGGCAGTCCGCTGGCGTAGTGGCGCTCGACGCGCACGGGTTTGCTCTGTTCTTGTTTCACGTTGAAGCGACCCGCCACAATTTGCAGCACGCGATCGAGAAGGGCGGTCAAGTCGGCGGGCTGCGGCTCGGCGTGAAGAGGACGAGCGAAGTCCAGAAACTCGGTAACCAGGGCGCCGAGCCGGTTGACTTCGGTCGAAATGTAGCCGGCTAACTCGCGGGCTATCTCATCGGAGGCCTGTAATTTCTGGGTTAACATTTCGGCTGAGCCTTTGATGACTCCGAGAGGATTGCGAATTTCATGGGCTAATCCGGCGGAGAGTTGGCCGAGAGCGGCTAGGCGTTCGGAGCGCCGCGCTTCGGCCTGGGCATGCTCCAGGCGGCGATTGGTTTCGGCAAGGCGTTCGGCGAGGTCACGGTACAACTGGGTTTGATGCCGGCTCTGCTGCGCGAAGCGGTTGACGACCATGGCGGCGAGAAAGAAAAACATGATGCGCAGCGCGAGGTAGCCGAACGCCTCGGGCGTTAGTTCGTATTCCAGCATCGCAGGATAGAGATACGAGCAGTAGGCGGCGGATGCAAACAGCGTCCAGACGAGCGTCAGCCACGGGCCGCAGTAGAGCGCCGCCGTGACGACCGGCAAATAATAAATAGGATAGTAACTGCTGTTGATTCCGACTTCGTTGGTGTGATCGAGAAGCAGGGTCGCCAGCAAAATCTTGAGCAGGATGACGTAGAAGACGCCTCGTTTGGGGAAGTGGGAGACCAACTTTGTCTCCAGCACCTGCACAATGCCGATGGCGAGGAGAATTACCTGCTTGTGCCATTCGAGTTGCGGAGGGAGCGCGGCGAGTCCGGCGAGGAAGAGCAGCCAGATGACAAGCCAGACCGCGTCAAGGCGGTTCAACCGCCGGGAATCGGGATCGAGGATGGGGGGCGCAGATGCCACGCAGCTTCCATCCAACCGCAGAAGGCCCCCCGGCGTCAATTGGACGGCGGCTTCCTCCAGCGCAGTAGCCGCGAGCGGCATGGCTCAGTCCAGCCACGCATCACAAACTTGCGGGACGCCGCGCTACCGGTCGGCGTAATATCCGTCTCTGGTCTGCACGCTCAGATCTTTCCGTTTCACCTGCAACTGAATGTGATGATAACCAGTGGCTGCGCTGTCTTTATCGGGCGTGTAGCCCATGTTGTACTGAGTACGCAGTTCTTCAACAATGCTGTCGTAGATCTCGCCCACGGTTTGCTTTTTAGAGACTTCAAAGAAACGGCCGCCGGTTTCTTTGGAAACGCGCTGGAGAATCTTCTTGCCATCGGCGTGCTGTTCTTCGGGATGACGTTGGCCACCTCCGCCGCGGCCACCGCGACCACCACCTCCGCCCGGATATCCACCTCCGCCACCGGGCCAGCCACCACCTCCGCCGGGCCAACCGCCGCCACCTCCGCCGCGGCCCATTCCACCGCCCTGCCTTTGGCCTTCATCACGGCGAGAATCCGCGAAATATATGGAGTAGACGACGGTGTCGGCGCGTTGCGCCGACTCGATCGCACTTTCCAGATAAGTCTTGCTGCCGCGGTCAACTCCGTCCGTCAGAATAATAAGCGCCTTCCGCCCCTGCTGTTTTTTCATCAATTCGTTCGACGCCAGAAAAACTGCGTCGTAAAGCTGGGTACCGCCGCCGTGGTGTGAGCCCGATCCCGAGCGGGAATCGTCGGAGCCGTTGGGATCGTTAGATCGCTCGCGGTCGGATGGCGTCTTGAGCAATTCGAGCGCCGCTTGCAGCTTTTCACGCGACGAAGTCAAGTCCTGCAGCAGTTCCACTTCCCGATCGAAGTGAATGAGGAAAGCTTTGTCCTTGGGCTGCACCAGCATCTGATCGAAAAAACTGCGGCTCGCGTTGCGCTCCGCGTCGAGAACGTTGGTTTGACTGCGACTGGTGTCGACGAGCAGACCCAGGGTGAGCGGGAGATTTGTGTCCTGCGAAAAATAGCGAATCGTCTGTGGCCGGCCGTCTTCCTGCAGCGTGAAATCGTCTTTCGTAAGATCGCGGACGATCTTGCCGTTTTTGTCGCGAACGGTGACGGGCAGCGTGACGACTTTAACGTCGACGGCGATGGTGGCGGCCGCGTCCTGAGCCCGCAGCGACGGGAGGACTCCAGGAAGAGCGCCCAGCGCGGCAATCAGCGCATAGGCAACCGGCTTCCACCAGGATGAATGGCTTGCAATTGTTTCTTCGGCTGGCAGGCGATTAAGGGGCCGGGACTCATTCACCGTACATCCTCCGTTTAACGTTTATCTCAGACGAATCTTAAGAGCGCTGAATCTTGCACAAGAAAATAGAGTACACAGCCAGGATCGCACCCGCACAACTGGGGAAGGCCACCGTCAACCGGTATAGGAAGCCTGCTGCAACCGGCTGGTCCAGCTTTTCGGGACTGATTTTGTGAGCGGATATGGACCTCATGCCAGCATCTCTTTCTTGGTGACCCGACTTCTGTCCTGGTTTCCGTCTTATGACTGGATGCGCGGCAACCGACTTGTAGTTGCCAGCTTGCCCGTAAAAGCAACGTCAATGCCAGGTAAAACTTCGTAAAGGCTAAATAGGGTGGGTTTGGCGATGCTAAAGTTAGATCATGCGATGTTTCGGGCAGAGTCCGACGCGGGTGTGCGGTCTTAGGGTGCACGCTCTTCGGACGCACGTTCTTGCGAGGTGCCTGCTCACGGCGATGGTCACTCTGATTCTGGCAGCGCCGGGCTACGTTGTGGCGCAGGACAAACCATCCGGCAGTACCGACGGCGCACAAGTCGCCAAGGCCGTGGGAGTCATCAAGAGTATTCAAGCGGATTCGATCACGGTTGCGGCTGAAGCGGGTGGCGAGGGTGGCGGTGACATTATTGCGAAATTGACGGGCTCGACGAAGATCCTGCGCGTGCCGCCGGGAGAAAAGGATCTGAAGAACGCGACTGCTCTCGAAGTGCAGGACTTGCAGCCCGGAGATCGTGTGCTGGTTCGCGGACAGGCAGCGACAGGTGGAGAGGGGCACGCGATCATCATCACTATCACTGCGCTGGCGGTGATTGTGGTGAAACAGGCCGATGTGGCGGTGAAGCAGCAGCACGACCTTGACGATTGGCAGAAGCGAGGCGTGGACGGGATCGTCACTAAGGTGGACGCTGCGACGGGCACCATCACCATCTCGCGCGGTGGAACGGGGGCGAACCAAAGTGTCGCCGTCCACATTGGGAAGAACACCATCCTGCGCCGTTACCCACCCGGCTCGGCGAAGTACGAAGACGCGAAACCGGCGCCCGTCATCCAAGGCATGGCGGAGATCAAGGTGGGCGATCAGTTTCACGCCCGTGGATCTCACAACCCGGATGGCAGCGACGTGAGTGCGGAGGAAGTTGTCTCCGGGACATTTCCGATTATTGAGGGGACCATCAAGGCGGTCGACGCGGCGGGGAATACGGTGACGGTGCAGGATGCGATCCGCAAGACTGCCGTGGTGGTGGCAGTGCCTCCCGACTCGCTCATGTGGAAGCTGCCGGCGGAAATGGACCAACGCTTCGCCAGGCAATTGAAAGGCGCGGCGGGCGGCGGGAGTGGAGATCAGCCGGGCGGCAACGGCCAGGGCACGGCCGGGCAGAGTGCTCCGTCGGGCACTGGCGGGGCGCGAACAGGGACAGAATGGCAAGCCCGGCGCGGGCAGGGCGCCGGGCAGAGTGCCGGACCCAGCGGAAATGGTCCTCCGGATTTGCAGCGCATGTTCCAGCGTGCGCTTAGCCGCTTGCCCAACTGCAAGCTGGCGGACCTGCAGAAGGGCGATATCGTGTATATCCTGGCGACAGAGGACGGAAATTCGGACGCGGTGAGGGCAATTAAGCTACTGGCCGGAGTCGAGGCCATCCTGACGGCGTCGCCTAGTCGAAGCTCTTCGCTGTTGTCGTCGTGGTCGCTGAGCACGCCCGGTGGGGAAAGTGAAGCCGCGCAGTAGCAAAATAAGTCTCAATCCGCGGACTCAACTAATGTTGTCTGCCTGGAAAGCATAAGGTGTCGATTGAAGCTATCAGTCCTCATTTTGACTAATCTGATTTTGGCGATTCTGATCCCGGCGACGCTGATCGGGCTGACGGCGCCCGCATGGGCGCAGTCCCAGACCCAGTCTTCGGCCCCGACTTCAGCAACGACCGGGACCTTGCGCGGGCAAGTGACCGATCCCTCGGGAGCGGTGGTTGCAAACGCCACGGTCGCGATCCTGATCTCCGGCGGACAAACGCATTCGGCAACGACCAACCGCAGCGGCGGTTACGAAATCGGAAACCTGGCGCCGGGCAAGTACACAGTAACTGCGAATGCCCAGGGATTCGCCGTCTTTGTGCAGAACGACGTGGCCGTAGCGGCGGGCCAGGTCGCGCAATTCAACATTGCGCTCGACATCAAGGTGCAGAAGGAAAGAGTCAACGTCCAGGAAGAGACTCCTCAAGTCGACGTCAACCCCGCCAGCAATGCCAGCGCGATCGTGCTTAGCGGCAAAGATCTGGAAGCGCTTCCTGACGATCCCGATGAATTGCAGGAGGATCTGGAAGCGCTCGCCGGACCGTCGGCCGGTCCGAACGGCGGGCAGATTTACATCGATGGATTTACTGCCGGGCAGCTTCCGCCGAAGGAGTCGATTCGTGAGATTCGCATCAACCAGAATCCGTTTTCGGCCGAATACGACAAACTGGGCTACGGACGAATCGAAATCTTCACCAAGCCGGGCACCGACAAGTTTCATGGACAGTTCGCGGTCGAGGGCAACAGCTCGGGATTGAACACTCGCAATCCGTTCCTTAACGCCGATGCGACGCAGCCTTACGACTCGGTGATCTACCAGGGAAACATCGGCGGGCCGATCAACAAGAAAGCGTCGTTCTTCTTCAATGTGCAGCGGCGCAACATCGATGAAATCGCAGTGGTGAACGCGCCGGCGCTGGATGTGAACCTGAATCAGATTCAGCTGAGCGAGAGCGTTCCCAACCCGCATACCCGCACCAACATCGGCCCGCGTGTCGACTACCAGGTCAGCCCGAACAATACGCTCACCGCCCGTTATCAGTTTTATCGAGACACACAGCAGAACGCGGGGGTTGGCGGGTTTACGCTGCCGGAAGCCGGCTACGACACCACGTCCACCGAACACACGGCGCAACTCAGCGACACGCAGATCCTGGGATCGAAGGCCGTCAATGAGACGCGCTTCCAATACCTGCGTGATAACAGCGGGCAGACTCCGGTGACGACTCCTTTGCAGAATCAGTTACCCGGGACCGTGTCGATCATACCGTCCATCAATGTGCTCGGGGCGTTCACCGGCGGACGGAGCAGTTCGGGAACACAAACCGACTACCAGGATCATTACGAACTGCAGAACTACACTTCGATATCGCGGGGTAAGCATTTCGTGAAATTCGGGGGGCGACTCCGGGCAGTTCACGAAGTTGATACGTCGAGCGCCGGATTCAATGGCATCTTCACGTTCCCGGACCTCACAACTTACAAGAATGCGCTGCAAGGTCTCGCGAATGGAACTCCGATTCAACTCAAGCTCAATGCGACGACGACGCCCAACGATGCTGTGCCTAACGTTCCCGTCACCGTGGTGGATACTGGATTGTACGTACAGGACGACTGGAAGGTTCGCCCCACTTTCACGCTGAGCGGAGGGCTGCGCTTTGAAACGCAGAATGCGATTCACGATCATGCGGACTGGGCGCCCCGGCTAGGTTTTGCATGGGGCATCGGCGGAGGGGGAAAGACTGCGCCGAAGACCGTGCTGCGCGGAGGTTTTGGCCTGTTCTACGACCGCTTCGGCCAGGATCTGGTTCTCAATGCGAACCGTTTGAATGGCAAAACGCAGCAACAGTACATTGTGCCATCCCCGAGCAGCTGCTTTCCGGACGCGCTATCCTGCACAACCCAAACACAGACGGCTTCCTCGATCTACCAGATCAGTCCGAATCTGCACGCGCCCTACATCATGCAGAGTGCCTTCAGCCTGGAACGACAGGTCACAAAGATCGCCAACGTTACGCTTACTTATCTGAATTCCCGGGGCGTGCACCAGCTTCTGTCGATCGTCAGCAACGCACCGAAGCCGGTGGCGCCGGGCACACCGTTCTCCACTGGATCGCCCCCAAATCCGGCCGACTTTCAATACTCCTCCGATGGAGTTTTCCGCCAGAATCAGTTGATAGCGAATTTCAACATCAGGGCGGGAGCAAAACTATCTCTGTTCGGTTATTACTCTCTGAATTACGCCGACAGCGACGCTTCCGGCGCCGGGAACTTTCCATCGGATCAGTACGATTTGGGCCTGGACTACGGGCGAGCGTCCTTTGCTATCCGGGATCGGTTGTTCATGGGGGGTACGATCGGACTGCCACATGGGTTTCGCGTGAGTCCGTTTATGGTTTTCAATTCCGGCTCGCCCTACAACGTCACCGTGAACCAGAGCTTGAGCCAGGATTTGCTGTTTAACGACCGTCCCGAGTTCGCCACCAATCCTTCGGGTCCGTGTCCGTTTCCGACGAAAGCCGCTTGTCAATTCATGATTCCCACGGGGTCGTACACTCAGATTCCCGTCAACTACCTGACCGGCCCCGCCCACTTCACGCTTAACCTGCGACTGGCAAAAACCTTTGGCTTCGGGCCGGAGGTTGGCGGGAAGAACGCGGCGCAGCCCGGCGGTGGCCCTCCGGGCGGCGGTGGCCCACGCGGTGGCGGTGGAGGAGGAGGCGGCATGGGGCGAGGGCCCGGTGGCGGAGGGTTTGGGGGCGGTCCCCCAACAAGCACTCGGCGCTACAGCCTGACGTTCAGTGTCAATGCGCGCAACGTTCTGAATAGGGTGAACGCGGCGACTCCCAACGGGACCCTGACCTCACCCAATTTCGGACAGTCCACTGCTCTGGCGGGTGGGCCGTTCTCGAGCATGGCGGCGAATCGCAAAATTGAATTGCAGGCGATGTTCAGCTTCTAAAAGCAGGTCTTAGGTCTTAGGTCCTAGGTCCTAGGGAAAAACCTGAACTTCCCAAGGGTTTTCCTAAGACCTAACACCTGAGACCTGTTTTCCTGAGACCTTTTCTACGTGGAGTAATCGGCGTTGATCCGCACATACTCGGCGGTCAAATCGGTGGTGAGAAATCGCACCGCGTGCTGGCCGCGCCCAAGCTGCACGCGAACATCGCAGACCGGCTGCGCGAGATCGCGATGCGCTTGCCGCTCGTTGAACTCGCCGGCGATTCCGTTGCGGCATACTTTCTGACTGGCGATCAAAATCTGGACGCGCGACGGATCGATGGGCGCGCCGCAACGTCCCACTGCCGCGAGAATGCGTCCCCAATTCGGATCGGCTCCAGCCCAGGCGGTCTTCACGAGCATGGAGTGCGCGATCGTCCGCGCCACCAGTAACGCCTCTTCCCTGCTCCGCGCCTGTTCGACGAACAGGCGGATCACGTGCTGGACGCCTTCACCGTCCGTGACGATCTGCTCGGCGAGCGATTGGCACACTGCGCTCAGAGCGGCGGAGAATTTCTTGCGGGTGCGAGCATCTTTCACTTTCGCACCGCTGGCACCGCTCGCCAGCAGGAGCACGGTGTCGTTAGTGGAAGTGTCGCCGTCAATCGACATGCAATTCAACGAATCGTCGCACGCCTCGCGCAGAAGAGGCTGCAGTTCACGCGCGCTCGCGCCCACATCGGTGAACAAGTACACCAGCAGAGTGGCAAGCTGCGGATGGATCATGCCGGCGCCCTTTGCGATACCGAGCACGGTGACTTCTTTCGATGCCACTCGAAAACGCGCCGACGCCAGTTTCGGCCGGGTGTCGGTAGTCATGATGGCGCGGGCGAAGGCGCGGACGCTCCGCTCGCTCGGCGATCGCGCTGCAAGGATGACGAGCTCCGGCAACTTCTTGAGGATCTTTTCCGCCGGCAGTCGAACTCCTATGATGCCCGTCGAGGACGGAAAGATTTCGGCAGCGGACACGCCGAGAAGGTTTCCGGCTTCGTGACAAACTCGTTCGCAGGCTTGAATGCCGGCAGGCCCGGTGGCGCAGTTGGCGTTGCCGGAGTTCACGACCACGGCGCGAACGCGGCCGCCGGTCGAACGCAACGCCGCGCGGCCAACTACGACCGGAGCGGCGACGACCCGGTTCTTGGTGAACAGCGCGGCAGCGGTCGCACCACTGGCGGCTTCCACCAGCGCGAGGTCCGGCCGGCCGCTCACTTTAATGCCGGCAGCGACAGCCGCGAAAGAGAACCCCAGGGGCAAACGAATTTTTTCGGGAGAACGGCGCAGCGAGGTCATGCCTGAATCTTCAGCCAGTTCTTGGGCGGCGGCAAAATTGCAAACGTGGGCAGATTTCCACGGACCATCGCCACTTCGTCGCAGCGATAGAGCCGGGGGCACTTATAGCAGTCTTTGTGGATCTTGTCGGGAAGATCCTGGTGCGCGGCGAGAGTGAATCCCAGGCGCGAGAAAAATTCCGGAATGCGGGTGAACAGGCAGACGCAAGTGACTTGGTGCTTTTCCGCTTGCGCAAGAAGCGCCTTGACCAGGCGCCGACCGCCACCGCTGCTTTGGCTCGCGGGATCGACGGTGATCGAACGAATCTCGGCGAGGTGCAGGCCATAGAGGTGAAGAGCGCCGCATCCGATGATGCGTCCGTCATCCTCCAGGACGACAAAGTCGCGGACGTTCTCGCAGATCTCCGCGAGCGTGCGCGGCAGGAGCGTGCCGTCGCCGGAGTAAGCCGCGATGAGCGCGTGAATCTGCTCGGCATCGGGCAGGACCGCTTCACGCGTGCGCATAGACCCCCTTCGGCCGCGCCGGGGCGCTTCTCTCTTTCTTGGACTTGGACGTTTCTTGATGTGGGCTTTCCGCATTCTTGCGCAACGCAGCGTCCAGGGCCTTGACCACCTGATCCACGTGCTTCTTTTGAATCACGTAAGGCGGCAGAAAGCGCAGAACGGTTTCGTGCGTGCGATTGATGATAATTCCTTCTTGCAGCAGTTGCTTGGCCACGGCCTTCGCCAGTTCGGGCGAGTCCACTTCCACGGCCTGCATCAGGCCGGCTCCGCGGACGTCCTGAATCGACTTGTGCTTCTTGTCCAGCGCCAGGATCGCGGCGTGAAAGTATTGGCCGAGCACGCGCACGTGCCTCAGCAATTTCTTTTCCTCGCGCAGGAACTCGATGGCCACGGCGCAGGCCAGCGGGCCTCCGCCGAAGGTGGTTCCGTGCATGCCGGGGTGGATGCAACTCGCAACCCGCTCGGTGGTGAGGATGGCGCCGAGGGGCAAACCGCACGCCAGCGGCTTGGCAACGGTAACTACGTCCGGGAGCACACCGTAGTGCTGGTAAGCAAAGTGGCGTCCGGTGCGGCCGAGGCCACACTGAATCTCGTCAAGCACGAGCAACGCGCCGCTCTTCTTGGTCAGGCGCGCGGCGAGTTCGAGAAACTCCTTATTGACCGGGCAAACCCCGCCCTCTCCCTGAATGGTCTCGATGCAAACGGCGCAGACTCTGGAATCGAATTTTCGTTGCAGATCGTCGAGGTCATTGAACTTGACGAAACTGACGCCGGGCAAAAGAGGGACGAATGGAGCTCGATACTTCGGCTGACCGGTAGTAGCCAGCGCGCCAAAGGTGCGTCCGTGAAAAGAGTTGCTCATGGCGAGGATGCGCGTCTTTGGATTAGGCTGGCTGCCATTCTTGCTGTTCATTTGTGCGAAAGCGCGGGCGAGCTTGAGCGCGCCTTCCCAGGCTTCGGTGCCGCTATTGCAAAAGAAGGCGCGATCAAGCCCGGAGATTTCGGTCAACAGCCGCGCGAGTTCCGCTTGATATTCATGGAAGTACAGATTCGAAATATGAATCAGCCGGCCTGCCTGCCGCTTGATCGCCGCCTGAATAGCGGGGTGGTTGTGGCCGAGCGCGTTCACTCCGATTCCGCTCAGGAAATCCAGATAGCGCTGGCCGCGAGAATCCCATAAATACACGCCGCGCCCGCGAACAAACAGGATGGGCTGCCGCTCGTAGGTGGGCAGCAGGAGCCTCGCTTCCATGCGCGAAACCGAAGCCAGGCTCATGCTCTCAACACCTCGGTCCCGCATTCGATCTTGGTGAAATAGAAGAGGGGCAAAACTTCGACCTGCGCCGCGGGCAGGATGCGCACGCGCCCCACGCCGGACTTGAGCGCTTGCGTACAGGCTTCGAGTTTGGGCATCATGCCGCCGCTAATTACCGATTCGCCGATGAGCCCGGCAACCTGGTTCGTATCCAAACGAGCCATCACCGAACCGTCGGCTTGTTTTACCCCGGGCACGTCGGTGAGAAAGATCAGCGCGTCGGCCTCGCAGGCTATGGCGCATGCGGCCGCCATCTGGTCGGCATTCACGTTGTAATACTGGCCGTCGCCTCCGAGCGCGACCGAGGAAAGCACGGGAATGCCGCCTTCGGCCCAGATGGCTTTGAGCCAGCGGGGCTCGGAAAAACAGATTTCGCCGACAAATCCCAAGTCGTGTTCTGCATCCTGTTTCTTGCGGGCACGAAAAACGCCGCCGTCTCCGCCACAAAGTCCGATAGCCGGTTGCCCGGCAGCGGCAATCGCCGCCACCAGGCTCTTGTTCACAATACCGGCGAGCACCATCAGGGCAACATCGCGCGTCTCGGCGTCAGTCACGCGCAGACCGTGGATGAAGTCGCTCTTCTTTCCGAGGAGTTTCAGGGTGCGGGTCAGCGCGCTGCCGCCGCCGTGTACGACGGTGACCTGATGTCCGTCTTGGGCGAGTTGCACCACGGCGCGCGCACATTTCTGAAGGGTGGCTTTATCCTCCAGCGCCGCTCCGCCGATCTTGATCACAATTTTCACTGCAGACCCTCCGCTTCGTCCCAGCCGTACATTAGGTTCATGTTCTGCACGGCTTGACCGGCCGCGCCCTTGAGCAGGTTGTCGAGGCAGGAGACGACGACGAGCCGGCGGCCATCGCGTGCGAGACAGAATCCGAGGTCGCAGTAGTTGGTGTGCACGGAAAATTGAATTTCCGGCAAACTCGACGCCGGGAAGACCCGTATCCAGCGCTTACCTTTGTAGAAATCCTGGAAGCAGCATTGAATCTCGGCCGCCGTCGTTTCGCGCTTCAGATGCACATAAATCGTGGACAGAATTCCGCGCGGGATGGGCAAAAGATGGGGAGTAAAGATCAATTGGCTGGAATTGAGCGTCAATTGTTCGAGGATCTCGCCGGTGTGACGGTGTCCGAAGACCGAGTAGGCGGAAAAATTGTCGGCCACCGAGACGAAGTGGGTACGCGCGGTGGGTTCCTTGCCGGCGCCGGATACGCCCGACTTCGAATCGGAGATGATGCCGCGATCGCAATCCACCATGCCGGACGAAAGCAAGGGCGCCAGCGCCAGAATGACGGAAGTCGCATAGCAGCCGGGATTCGCAACCAGAGCGGCGGACGGGATCCGGTCCGCATTCATCTTCAACTCGGGCAGACCGTAGACGGCGCACTCCGTCAGTTCCGCCGCAGTATGGGGGTTGGCGTCTTTGAAACCATAGACGGCACGATGCTGTTCTTGTTTCAGCCGCCATGCGCCGCTCAGATCGACGACGCGCAGGCGGCGTGCCATCGCCTCGGGAACAAGTTCGCGAGAAACGGCGTGCGGAGTCGCCAGAAATAACAGTTCCACGCCATGTTGCTGCAACGCGGACCAGGAAAACGGCTGGACCGGGGAATGGCCATTGCCAGAAATGTGCGGCACGCCAGCAGCGGACTTGCCGGCCTCGATCTCCGCACTTTTCTCCGCAGTGCGGCGCAAGAGCAAGGGAGCATCGGTGCGCGGATGGCGGCCGAGAAGGCGGGCGAGTTCGAGGCCGGAATAGCCGGTCGCGCCGAGAACCGCGGTTTTGAGTTTCGCCGCCATCAGATCTTCTTTAAGCCGCCTCGATCGGTTCGCTCGCCGATTCCCCACGCTGAGGCATATTTATCCATCGTCATGCATAAATATGCATCTATGATTCAACGATCCCGCCGAATTGTCAAGTCGAAATCGAAGAACCGGGTAAACTTCGAGTTTCGCGGCGGGGGGAGACGGGGCAAGCCCCGTCTCTACGAAACGGAGTTTACGGTTTTGGCCGGAGGTCGCTCGAGGTGCCGCCGGCGGCGGGAACGTAGCACTGGAGCGTGTAATCCATCACCATGCGATCGGCGTTGAAGCGCCAGCCCAGGGTGCGGATGGTGCGTTTCATGCGTTGGATCCAGCCGCGTGGCAGGCCATCGCGATCGCGCTGGTAGTAGAGAGGGATCACTTCTTCACGCAGAACCCGCATCAGGTCTTCCCCGTCGCGGGTGTCGTGAACATTCATGTCGGAGTGAGTTCTGCCGTTTCCGATGGCGAAGCCGTTCAGGCCGTCGTACGCTTCCGCCCACCAGCCATCCAGCACCGAGAGGTTCAACCCGCCGTTCAAAACGACTTTCTGGCCGCTGGTTCCAGAGGCTTCCAGCGGACGCCGAGGATTGTTCAGCCAGACGTCGACTCCCTGCACGAAATGCCGGCCCACGTTGATGTCGTAATCTTCGACGAAGACGAATTTGTCGGAAAATTGCTTATCGCGCATCAACTGGGCAATCTGCTGCAGGACGCGCTTGCCGGGTTCGTCGAGCGGGTGTGCCTTGCCGGCAAACACGAATTGCACGGGGCGTTTCGGGTCGTTAACCATGCTGGCGATTTTTTCGATGTCGGTCAAAATCAGATTGGCGCGCTTGTAGGTGGCAAAGCGGCGGGCAAAACCGATGGTGAGCGCATCGGGACTGAGGACGCGCTCCAGGTGCTGCAGCACGGCGCGCGGTTCGTCGCGGCGCGCGGCCTGCTTGACGGCCCGGCGGCGCACAAATTCGATCATGCGCGACTTCAGGCTGAAATGGGTCTCCCAGAGCTCGCCGTCGTCGACGTCGTCGATACCATCCCAGATTTTGGCCTCGCTGCTGCGCAGATGCCATCCTGTTCCGAGATGGCGGTCGTACAAGCGAAACATCTGCGGCGCCAGCCAGGAGGGGACGTGGACGCCGTTGGTAATGTGTCCGATAGGAACCGCGTCTTCGGTTTTACCCGGGGAGAGTCCGGTCCACATGGCGCGGGAAACTTCCCCGTGCAGAGAGGAAACTGCATTGGCGCGCCGCGAGAGTTTCAGACCGAGCACGGTCATGCAGAAACGTTCGTCACTGTCGGGATTCTCCCGTCCCAGTGCCATGAAACTTTCCTTGGAAAGACCCAAAGCGTCGCGCAGCGGTCCGAGGTGTTCCTCGACCAGATCGGCATCGAAGCGATCGTGGCCGGCGGGCACCGGAGTGTGGCTGGTGAAGACCACTTCCCGTGAAACGCGCGGCATGGCCTTCTCGAAGCTGATGCCCTCTTCTTCCATGCGTTGCCGAACCGCCTCGAGGACGGCAAATCCGCTGTGCCCTTCGTTCAGGTGAAGAACGCCCGGGGTGATGCCGAGCGCGTTCAGGGCGCGCAGGCCGCCCACGCCAAGAAGCAGCTCCTGATGCACGCGAACGCGGCCGTCGCCGCCGTACAAACGCGAGGTCAGGACGCGGTCCTCGGGGGAATTGCCTTCCACGTCGGAGTCGAGGAGAAACAAATCGCAGCGGCCCACCCTTACGCGCCAGACTTTGGCGCGGATCGAGCCATGTCGGGTATCGATTTGCACCACGACCGGTCTGCCGTTTTTCCCGATGGCGGCTTCCATGGGAAGCTGGCTGACATCGGTCTCGAGGTACTCCTCGTGCTGCCAGCCGTCGCGATCGAGGCGCTGGCGGAAATATCCCTGGCCATAAAACAGGCCGACGCCGACGAGGGGGATGCCGAGATCGGAGGCGCTCTTGATGTGATCGCCGGCCAGGACCCCTAGTCCGCCGGAATAAACGGGGAGAGACTCATGCACGCCGAATTCGGCGGAAAAATAAGCCACGGGGCGAGGCCGCAGCACACCGGCGTGGCGCGCACCCCAGGTTCGCTCCTCGTTTTCGTACTCGCGCAGGCGGCGATAGGCGTAGTTGATGCGGCTATGCAGATTCAGTTCGGCAGCGCGCGCTTCGAGTTTGGCGAGAGGACATTCGTTCAGCAGCGAGACGGGGCTGTGATTGAGCTGGCTCCAACGCAGCGGATCGAGTTCGCGGAACAAGCTGCCGGAATCGTGATCCCAGCTCCACCACAGATTGCGGGCCAGCGCCCAGAGCCGCTCCTGGACAGGCGCGATGAACCGGTCGAGGGTACGGGCCTCGCTCACTACGTGCGCCACCCGGTTCGCGGCCTCGGTGAGCAGACGAATCTCATCTTCCGGGAAGACTCGCGCCTCCACGGTTTGAATCACCAGCACGCCTTGCAGCACGCCGCGATCGATCAGAGGCACTCCGAGGAACGATTGGTACGCGTCTTCGCCGGCTTCGCTGAAATACTTGAAACGAGGATGATTTCTGACCTGTTCGACGGCCACCGGGCGGACCTGTTCCGCCACCAGGCCGACCAGTCCTTCACTGACTGCCATGCGCAGCTTGCCGACGGCTTCATGGCGAAGCCCCAGCGTCGCGGCCAGCACCAGATTGGCGCGGTCGGGTTCGAGCAGGTAGGCGGAGCAAACATCGGCGCCAAATCGTCTGGCAATCAAGGCGACAACGTTCATCAGGGTCTCGGCCGGTTTGCCGGGCTCCGCCGTCAGGTTCGCGATTTCCTCCCAGGTCAACACATGGCTGGCATCGAGCGAGCAGGCAGCGTGGTCTTGAGCCGGAACGGGCTCATTCGGTCGGTCCAAATCTGGTCTCCATTCGCTTACATTCCCCAAGTCTTGCAACGGTTCTCCCAGCAGCCAGCTTAGCGGCGCGAGACGGTTAGAAAAGCCATCCCCTCTAACCATTCTAGCGGGTGAAGACGGAACGGCTCACATCAGCCGCGGGATTGTTGGTTACCACGGTGCGCATCGGAGGTGCGGATTGCAGTCTTGCGCCCGCGTTATTTTGAATTGTAACTGAGTCCTGAACGCCCGATTGCTCAACTCGTAACGAAAAGCTTGAACAACGGAATCGAAAAAACCGCTACCGCCGCCCCGATAGTGCGAGCGGCGGGACGGTTTGCTTGCTACTTTCCGGTTCCAGTTAGACTCATCTCCTGTGGGCTGTAGCTTGGGGCGACACCGGAATACGCCACTGTGACGTTCCCCTTGATGGAGCCGGTCGCGGACGGTGTGAAGGTCACGCCGATCGTGCACTTTGCGTGCGCGCCGAGACTCGCCCCGCATGGAGTGGCACCAGTGGCGAACGCAGCGTAGTCGCCGCTGGCGACAAAGCTGATGCCGGTCATTGTTGTGCTTGCGTTGTTGGTCAGCGTTACCGTCTTCGCGGCACTGGTCGAGCCCACCGTCTGCGCGGCAAACGTAAGGCTCGCCGGCGAGAAGGTGAGGGGTAAAATCGCAGCCCCTGAAACGTTGTAGATCTGCGGATTGACCGCGGTGCTGTTCGCAATTGCAACCGCCCCTTTGATGGTTCCGTTGATGGTTGGGTTGAAGGTCACGGTCATCGTACATGTCGCCCCCGCGCCTAGCGACCCTCCGCAGGGTGTGGTTCCGCTGCCCGCCGCCGTGTAATTTCCAATCGCCTTAATCCCGGAAATCGAAAGCGAAGACGTGCTGCTGTTCTTGACGGTGACCGGCAGGCCGGCGCTCGCGCCGGGCAAAGTGCTTTTGAAGGAAAGCGTTGCCGGCGTGAAAGTCAGCGGCGAGGCGGTTGCTCCGCCTGTGCCGGCACCGGTAAGCCCCACCTCCTGCGGACTGAAACTTCCGCTATAAGCGACGGTGGCCACCCCGGAGATTGCGCTTGCATTCTGCTCTGGGGTAAAGGTGACGCTAAAAGTGCACTTTGCCTTCGCCGCCAACGTTATTCCCGTGATCACGCATGGAGTTGTGCCGCTACCCGCTACCGCATAATCTCCGCTCGCGGCGATGCCGGTGACGGTCAGTGAGGTGCTCAGGTTATTGGTCAGGGTAACCGTCTTTGCGGCGCTAGTCGTGCCGACCGTCTGCGAGGCAAACGTGAGGCTGGCGGGCGAGAGCGAGATGGGTGTCAGGCCGGTACCGGCGAGGTTCACCCGATGAGGTGAGCCGGCAGCCGTATCCGCGATCGTGATCTCTCCCGGGACGCTGCCCGCCACCGTCGGGGTAAAGGTCACATTGAAAGTGCAGCTGAGTCCTTTGGCCAGGGTGCTCGGATCCACCGGGCAAGTGTCGGACGAGATGGCATAGTCTCCGCTGGCCGCGATGGGGAGGATCGATATCGATACCGATGCCAAACTGCTGTTGGTCAGCTTAACCGATTTTGTCGCGCTCGTCGTATTGAGGAGTTGGCCGGGAAAGGTCAGGCTGGCCGGAGACATTGTCAACGCCGGTTGCCAGCTTTTGAGGAGAAAGACCACAACGTCGTCCAGCGCCGTTGACAATCCGGTGCAACTTTCGCAAGCCGTCTGGAAACCATTGACGGTCGTGGCAGGGCTGGTGTTGCCGAAGAAGCCTGGACTGGGCGAGGCAGAACGGCCGCGAGCGTAGATATTGTGGCTGGCGTCGACCGTAATCCCGTCGATGGTTTCATGCTTGTGATCGCCGCTCGGCTCGAAGCCCTCGCCAAGATAGGTCGAAAACGCGAGCGTGGCCGCCGGCCCCGAACCCGTGGCGGGCACGTTCATGGCAGCAACCCAGGCGTCCTGACCGCCGACCAGCGACGACTGGAGCGGGTTCAGAGTGGGGAAAGTCGTGGACGAGGTTTGTCCGCCGAGAATCAGTCTGAGCGTCGAGAAATTCCCGCTTATCGGGTCGTAGGTCAACCCCTGGACCTTTTCATCCCCGAGAGTCCCACCCAGATAGGTTGAGCAAACGAGGCTGGCGGAGCCGGTCTTGGTCGTATCAATGACCGCGATGAGTCCCGTCCCTTTGCCAGATGTCGGATCGGCGTTGTTGGTGGTTTGATAGGCATTGGCCAACGGAATGTTTGGGGACGTGCCTGACTCGCCAGAAGTCGTGTTGCCAACGAGCGCAAAAAGGTTGGGGCCGGTGAGAAGGGCACCGTAGTTCGGCACAGTGACGCCGCCGCCGCCAAGATACGTTGAGTACAGCAACTGGTTCGTACCGCTTAAGCTTGGGTCGAGCCTCATTACGAAGCTATCCGACGTGCCTTGGAACGTCGTCTGGAAACCGTTGGGCTGGCCGGACACTCCGCTGAAATCGGTCGATGAGACCGTTTCGCCCGCGGCAATGATCTTCCCAGTGGAGTCTTCTAAAGCGCCGCAATGGAAGCCCTCGCCACTACTCAACCCGCTGATAGTCTCGCCGGCACCCACGTTCAAATAAGTGAGGTAAAGGACGTTAAACGATGAATCGAGTTTGGCCACGAAGCAGTCGACGGTATCACCGGCCCCGCCATTATCCAGCTTGGTCGCGTACGCGCCCGTGGTAAAGGGCAGATTGGTGGAACTGGTGGCGGCAGAAAGTATGATATTGCCCGAACTGCCCACAAGAACATACCCACCCAGTTCCTGGCCGTTGCCACCAAAAAATTCCGACAGGTCGAGCGCTGCGCCCGTCGGTTTCAGCCGTGTCAGAACGAGGTCGTTCGCACCGGTGGTGGGCGTGCTCTGGGTGACAGGATAGTCCTGGCAACTGGTCATGCCGCCAATCAAGGGCTCGACCGTGGAGTTGATTGTTTCCAGAGCAATCAAGCCAGGCAGGTTGTAACAGGGCGGACTGGTGCCCGCAAAGGGCGTGCCGCCGCCGATGAAAGTCAAGTAATCGAGCGATGCTGCGCCGGTGAGGGTCGGATCGATCTTTGCGATAAAGAGGTAGCTCGAAGCGCCGGTCTTAGTTAGAAAATTGCTTCCCGTTTCGGGGAAGGTGGTGTCGTCGGTTGTGGCTCCACCGACGTACAGCTTGGGTGCGCCGGGAGTAGAAGTGTCAAGCGACAGTCCGGGACCGTCGTCTTGTCCCGCGCCGCCGAGAAAGGTCGCGAAGGTGATGGTGGGATCGATGACGAGCGGCTGACGGCGGTCATAGGCAGCGATCTCAAAGCCGACTTCGCGCGAGCCTTTCAACACGAACCGGCCGTCAATCGGCAGGCTCTCCCCGCCTACTGGCTGGTAAACCCGAGGTTTATGGAAGGCGATTTCGTTCTCCGGTGTGTGCAGCACGAGATTTCCTTGTGCGTCTAGTTCGATTCGCTCCGCACCCTCGATCTGAAAGGCCACCTGACTTGGATCTGCTCCCGGCGAGACGATGAAGTCGTATTCCAATTGCTTTTGGTCGCCATGGAAGAGCAAGTCCACTCCGGGGTACACCTGCTCGGCTCGCACTTGAGAATAAAGCGCGACACCCGTATGCCAGCTGCCGGGATGGTTACCGATCAGGTAGTTCACTTTCCCGGGAAGTTCGCCGATGCCGGCGAATTCTTGTGCTCGGTGGGCACCCAGCAGCTTCATTCGCAAAACGGCTCGGGGCGAAGGCTTCGAATCCCGCGAACCGCCGGATTTGTTTCCGGCGCTCGGAAGGGCCGCGCTTTCGACCAACACAGTCTCTTCAGGCGTGAGGAAGAGCGTGTAACCACTGCTTCGGGAAAGGAAGCGCACTCGAGGATCGGCCTGCCCTTGATTGGCCTCAAAAAAGAGCGGCACCGACGCAATCGCGGGTCGCATCTGGCCGCTTGCGTCTGCACCTTGGGACGACGCAGGGGACGACGCAGCCGCGGTGATTTGGCCGTGGAGGGCGATGACAGATTGCAGAAACACCACAAGAGACAAAAGTAGGCGCAGGATTTTCATGGTAATTCTCCGCGTGGGGGGAGGCAGGAAACCACGTATGTAAAGCTGCTCGCAATTTTCAGCGGGGACAGCAGCCCGAAGCGCAGCCTTGACCTTGGGTCGCACGCTGCCGACACGTGCGAAATCTAACACCAATCGCGGAGATGTCAATAGAAAAAAGTTTGCACAAACCTTTGCCTGAACTGCGAGAGGCCTTGCCAGTTGCGGTCGACGGCCCCGCGATGCAACGCGCCCTCGGGCTTCGGTTGCGGCTAAAATCTGCCCCCTTGACAAATCCGGCGATCCGCACCACAATAAATGACTATTAGTCGAATATGGTCATTAGTCTTATATGAATAGAGGTCATACATCTAAACCCGCCTCCGAGGACCTTCCGCACATGCAGGGCATGGGACGCCGCCAGCGTCGCGCCGCCGAAACGCGTCTGCGGCTGTTTCGTTGCGCGCTTCGGCTCTTTGGCGAGCGCGGGTTCCCCAATGTCACCGTCGAAGACATCACCGAAGCCGCGGATGTCGGCAAGGGCACCTTCTTCAACTATTTCCAGAGCAAGGACCACGTGCTGGGAGTGATGGCTGAAATTCAACTGGGCAAGATAAAGGAAGCGACGACGCTGGCCGAGTCCGGCAAACCGGCCATTTACTCGGTGTTGCACCGTCTATTCCTTCGCGTCGCCGAGGAACCTGGACGGAGCCCCGACCTGGCCCGCGCCCTGATCGCTTCTTTTCTGGCCAGCGAGTGTGTTCGTCAGCTGATCGACTACAACATGTCGGAAGGCCGCAAGATGGTCGCCCAGGTTGTCGCGGAGGGGCAAAAGCGCGGAGAAATCGATCCTCGGCTGAAAAAGGAGAAGGTCGCACTGCAACTCCAGCAGGCCTTCATGGGAACACTTCTGCTTTGGTCGCTACAGGGCGGGCCCGCGCTCGAAACCAGAGCAGAAGAAAGCTTTCAACACTTTTGGAGAGCGATCGCCGTCTCCGGGTAAGGGTCAACGCGATGAAATGCAACTTCTCTGCTGTCGCAATTCTTTCACTCGGTAGCCTGATCTGCGCTACGTTCAGCGCCGCCCAGGAACCGACGCCGTATCGCCTGACGTTACAGGATGCGATCCAGAAGGCGCTCCAGGCCAACCTCAGCGTGCTGGTCGCCAACACTCGGGTTGAGGAGGCAGAAGGCACGCGGGTGCGGCGGTTGTCAGCCGCGCTGCTTCCGCGCGTACGCGTTCAGAGTTATGCCAACTTCCAGAACCGCGACCTGCGCGCGTTCGGGATCTCGCTTCCCGGCGTCCCAGAAGTTGTGGGGCCGTTTTCCAACTACGATTTTCGCGTTTATGGGGAGCAGAACCTGGTCGATCTTCAGAGCTATCGCGGGTGGAAAGCCAGCGAGCGGGCTCTTGACGCCGGCAAAATGGATTATCAGGATGCGCGCGATCTTATCGTCCGCGCCATTGCCGGTCTTTATCTCAATGCACAATCTGCGGCGGCGCGTGTCGATGCCGCGCAATCCCGGGTGACCGCTTCCGATGTCTTGTACAAACTCGCAAAGGACAGGCACGACGCTGGGACTGCGACGGGCGTGGACGTGCTGCGTTCGCAGGTGCAACTGGCGAATGACAAGCAGGCTCTGCTGGTCGCGCAGAACCAGTACAAACAATCGCTGCTCGCACTCGCACGCAACTTGGGGATGAATCCGAATACGCCTTTGGAACTCGCCGAGAGGCTCCTGTATCAGCCCTTAACCCAGCCCCAGGCCGAGAGCCTTGTGCCGTCGGCGCTGCTCGCGCGCCCTGACTACCTATCGCTGGCTAGCCAACACCAGGGATTGGTCGAGCAGCAACGCGCCAACCATGCCCGCTCGCTTCCGAAACTCAGCATCAACGGGAACTATGGCGGGCTTGGCCGTAGCATCGGCAGCGTGCAGGGCACGGGCATCATTCAAGGCCAGATCGACTTTACGGTTTTTGATCGCGACCGCAGCGGAGAGGCGCAGGAACTTGCTAGCCGGGTTAAGCGCATCGACGCCCAAATCGCAGACCTGCGCCGCGGCATCGAAGAGGACATTCGCGAGGCGCTGCTGAATTTGGAGTCCGCGGCCGAACAGGTCGCGGTGGCCAAAGAAGGGCAGGACCTCGCGCAGCGCGAACTCGAACTGGCGCAAGACCGTTTTCAGTCGGGTACGACCAACAACGTGGAAGTGGTCACCGCCCAAGACGAGCTCGCTCGCGCACAGGAGAACTACATTCTTGCCGTATCCAGTCACGCCGACGCGAAGTTCGCGCTGGCGCGGGCCGTGGGCGATACCGAGAAAAACATAGGACAGTATCTAGGCAATCCGTAAGAGATTTGTCCGGCGGGCTGTGACTTTTTTCCCGCCCGCGAGTTTGAAGCCGCGAGGTTCGAAGCTATGAAACGACTTATACCTGTTCTGATCGTGCTGGCTGCCGTGATTGCCGCAGGTGTGTACCTTTACCCGCGTCTCACCAAGAAATCGCAGCCCGAGAACCAGCTCACGCTTTCTGGCAATATCGAAGCGCACGAGAGCCTGGTCAGCTTTAAAGTTCAAGGGCGCATCGTTGATTTGCCCGTCGAGGAGGGCCAATCGGTTGAGCCGGGCACGTTGCTGGCGCGCCTGGACGATGCCGATTATCGGCAAAAGGTCCGTATCGACGAAGCCAATGTTCATGTGCGCGAGTCCAACCTCGCCCTGGTGCTTGCTGGAACCCGCGAGCAGGAAGTGAAGGCATCGGAGCAAACCATGCTCGATGCACAAGCCGATCTGCAGCAGAAGAAGATCGACGATGACCGCGCCCAGCAACTCTTCAGCAAAGATGAGGTTTCCGCCCAGGACCGCGACCTTGCGGATACTGCACGGAAACGTGCCGAGGCGATTTTCCAGGCGGCGCGACAACGTTACAGCCAGGCGGTCGAAGGCAGCCGCAAGGAAGACATCGCAATCGCCCGCGCCAATGTTACCGAAGCCAGCGCAACCCTGGGCCTGTCGCGAGTGAATCTGGACTACGCCACCCTCCGCGCCCCTTCTGCCGGCGTGATCACGGTGCGCCAGGCTGAACTCGGAGAGGTGGTCGTTCCCGGCACTCCGGTAGTCACGCTTGCCGACCTCGATCACATCTGGTTGCGTGCGTATCTCGCCGAAACCGACCTGGGCCGCATCCGCTGGGGTCAGGAAGCAACCGTCACCACCGATACCTATCCCGGCAAGCAGTACCGCGGACGAATCTCGTTCATCTCCTCGACCGCCGAGTTCACACCCAAGAGCGTTCAGACCTATAAAGAGCGCGTCACACTGGTCTATCGCATCAAGATCGACATCGACAATTCCAATCACGAGCTCAAACCGGGCATGCCCGCCGACGCCCATATCAATCTGGCCGCAGCCCACACGCTCCAACCAGGAACCGCACCGGAGAAGCAGTGACCGAGCCAACACAATCCGCCATTGCCGCCGAGGGACTCACGAAGAGCTTTCCAGGCGTGCGTGCGGTCGATCACCTGAGTTTCGATGTACGGGCTGGCGAAATCTTTGGCCTGGTCGGTCCCGATGGCGCCGGCAAAACGACAACGCTCCGAATGCTCGCGGGCATCATGCCCCCCGATGAAGGCAAGGCAACGGTCGCTGGCTTTGATGTGGTTCGCGATCCCGAAGGCGCCAAGCACCACCTCAGCTACATGCCGCAACGCTTCGGGCTTTACGAAGACCTCACCGTCGATGAGAACATTCGCTTCTACGCCGACCTGTTCGGAGTGAAGAAGGATGAGCGCGACGAACGCTCCCCGCAACTCTTGCGGGCGGCAGGCATGAGCGAATTTCGCAAGCGTCTTGCCGGGAAACTTTCCGGCGGCATGAAGCAAAAACTTGGACTTGTCTGCGCACTCATCCATCGTCCCAAGGTGATCCTGCTGGATGAACCGACTACGGGCGTCGATCCAGTTTCGCGGCGGGACTTCTGGCGCATCCTTTATGAACTGGTCTCCGAAGGTGTGGCGATCCTCACCTCCACCGCCTACCTCGACGAAGCGGAGCGCTGTCATCGAGTGGCTTTACTTCATCAGGGCAAGCTCCTCTTCTGCGATACGCCAGCAAATCTCAAGGCGAAGCTGGGCAAGGGAGTTTTGTCGGTCACCTCGCCCGAGCCGCGTCGCCTGCGGAGCGAAATCAAGGACGCAACTGGGATCTCGAGTCTCGTGCTGACCGGCGATGGTGTGCATGTGGTGGTGGACGATGCCGCCCGGCGCATTCCCGAATTCGAGGCTCGGCTAAGGAACGCGCACATCCCATTCGACGCGATTCAACAAGTCACGCCCACCATCGAAGATCTATTCATCGACGCGGTTGGCAAGAGCAACGGAGCATCCCCTCATGCCTGAGGACAACAACTCGGTCGTGATCGAGAACCTGGTGAAGCGCTTCGGTGATTTCGTAGCCGTCGATCGCATCAACCTGGAGACTCGCAAGGGCGAGGTGTTTGGCTTCCTCGGACCGAACGGCGCCGGGAAGTCTACGACCATCCGCATGCTTTGCGGGCTGCTCACACCAACATCCGGCCGCGCGCGGGTTGCCGGATACGACGTTGGCCGCGAACCCGAATCCGTGCGCCAGAACATTGGCTACATGTCGCAGAAGTTCTCTCTCTATAACGATCTCAAGGTAATCGAAAACATACGTTTGTTCGCCGGCCTCTACAGCGTGCCTTCCAACCAGCTCAGGGAACGAATCGAATGGGCGCTGGAAATGGCGAACCTCAAAGGCCAGGAGAATCTAATTACCGGCACGCTTCCCGGCGGATGGAAGCAGCGTCTAGCCCTGGGCTGCGCAGTGTTGCACAAGCCGCCCATCATCTTTCTGGATGAGCCCACTTCCGGCGTCGATCCCATCTCGCGCCGCCAATTCTGGGACCTCATTCACCACATGGCGGAAGAAGGTGTGACTGTCTTTGTAACCACGCACTACATGGAAGAAGCGGAATACTGCAACCGCCTTGCGCTGATCTTCCGCGGCCAGATGGTCGCCCTGGGCACGCCTTCAGAGCTCAAGCGGAAATCGATGAAAGGCGAACTGCTGTTGGTCGAGTGCGAACCGCTGGGCAAGGCGGTTGAAGTCCTGCAGTCCGCGCCCGGCGTGATGGATGCCGCGGTTTTCGGCAACGCTCTGCACCTGGTGGTGCAGGACGCGACGGTTGCGGTCCCGCAGATAGAGAAGTATCTGGCGGATCACAGTATCAGCGTTGGCCGAATCGAGAAGATACATCCCAGCCTGGAGGACGTTTTTGTCTCGCTTACAACCGCGCGCGATTCGCGAAAGGAACAGGGAGCATGAGCTTCACGCGATTCCTTGCCGTAGCGAACAAGGAGGTCGTACAAATCCTGCGCGACACCCGCAGTCTGATCATTGTCGTGATCATGCCGGTGGTTCTGGTGCTGCTGTTTGGGTACGGTGTCAATCTCGATCTCAAGGGCCTTCCCGTTTACGTGTACGACCGCGACGGCAGCCAGCAGAGTCAGGACCTGTTGAAGCGCTTCCAGGCCAGCGATTACTTCAATATCGTGCGGGTGGTGAACGACTATCCCGCGCTCGCCCGGGCGCTCGACGGTGGCGACGCCAAAATGGGGATTGTCGTCCCGTGGGACTTCTCGCAGCGTCTGCACGACGGTGGGCCAGTTCAGATTCAGGCGCTGGTCGATGGCACGGATGACAATACAGCGAATGTTGCCATTGGCTACGCCCAGGCGGTTGTCCAAGGCTATTCGTCAGATATTCAACTCGACTGGCTGCGCGGCCGTGGCCAACTCGTCCAGCCTGCTCCCGTCAGTGTTCAAACCCGCACCTGGTACAACGAGGATCTCGAAAGCAGCGCCTTCATCGTTCCCGGAGTGCTTGCCCTGGTCATGTCGGTGATTGGAGCTTTCCTCACCTCTCTCACCATCGCGCGGGAGTGGGAACGCGGCACCATGGAGCAGCTGATTTCAACTCCCGTCACCCCGCTCGAAATCATGCTGGGCAAGCTGGTGCCCTATTTCATCATCGGGATGTTCGACGTCATCGTCTGCGCCCTGATCGCCATCTACTGGTTCCACGTCCCGTTCCGGGGTTCGTTTCTAACTCTGCTCATCAGCTCCGCCATGTTCATGGTGGTCGTGCTTTCACTCGGATTCTTTATCTCCGTGATCGCAAGAAGTCAGCTCGCGGCGAGTCAGATCGCGTTGCTCGTTGCCTTCCTTCCCGCTTTCCTGCTGTCCGGATTTCTATATTCGATTGAGCAAATGCCCGTCGTGCTGCAATGGATCACTCGCATCCTGCCCGCGCGCTACTACGTTTCGGTGCTGAAGAAAATCTTTCTGAAGGGGACGCCTACAGCGCTGCTCTACGCCGACCTGGTTCCCTTGGCCGTGTTCACACTCGTGCTCGGGCTGCTCGCCACCCGCTCATTCCACAAGAGGTTGGCCTAATGTTGGCCTAACAATGTTGGCCTAACAAGGAGAGGTTATGCTGGCGCGACTCAAGCAGATGCTGATCAAAGAGTTCATCCAGGTCTTCCGCGACAAGCGGACGCGCTTCGTCCTGTTCGGTCCTCCAATTATTCAGATGCTGATCTTCGGATACGCCGCCACGTTCGAAATTCATCATGTTCCAACCGTTGTTCTCGATCTCGACCATAGTCAGGAAAGTCGCGATCTTATCTCCCGTTTTACCTCCAGCCCCTATTTCGACGTGCAACGCCAATTAACCGACTATCGCCAGATCGGCGATCTCATCGATCGAGGAGAGGCTACGGTAGGACTGGAGATCAATGCCGGCTTCGCCCAGAATCTGCGCAAGGGACAGACGGCGCCGTTGCAAGTAATCGTCGACGCAACCAACTCGAATACTGCCCTGATCGCGTCCGGTTACATTTCGCAAATCGCACTCGCCTTCGCCCAGGACTACCAGCAAGACCGCATCTCTCGCATCTCGCCGCAAATCATCGAGAAAATCCCCTCTGTGCAACTCGAGCCGCGGCCGTGGTACAACCCCGACCTGAGGAGCCGCTGGTTTTTCGTGCCCGGAATTATCGGCAGTCTTACGCTTGTGCTGGTGGTCACTCTGACCGCCTTCGCGGTCGTCCGCGAACGTGAGATTGGCACTCTCGAACAGATCATGGTCACGCCCATCCATCCGGCCGAGTTCATCCTGGGCAAGACGCTGCCGTTCTTCCTCATTGGCCTGTTCGACGTTTCGCTGATTGCCACGGTAGGGACGCTATGGTTTCAGGTCCCATTTCGCGGCCAGATTCTGGTGTTGTTCGCGGGCGCGATTCTTTTTCTGCTGTGCATGTTGGGCGTTGGCCTGTTAATCTCGACGGTCTCGTCCACGCAGCAACAAGCGATGGTGACCGCTTTCTTTTTTATTATGCCCGCCATAACTTTTTCCGGCTTCGGATTCCCCATCAGCACCATGCCGCAGTGGCTGCAATATCTTACCTACCTTAGCCCGCTACGTTATTTTCTGATCGTCTTACGAGGCACGTATCTGAAAGGTGTTGGCATGGCGATCCTGTGGCCACAGATGCTCGCCATGGCCGCCTTGGGGATCAGTCTGCTGACGGTTGCCGTCCTCCGCTTCCACAAAGCGCTCGACTGACATCCAGCCATGCTGGCCTACTTAGCCGCCTTCGAAGAGGGCTTGTGGAGATAGGTAACTTCATTCGCTGCGATCACGCCGCCATGCTTGCGCAAACTCGGACGCCGGCGAACGGGACTTTTCGCCGTCTTAACTTTCGGGGCGAACTTGTTGACCGGACCCGGCTCGAAGCGTTTGTCGAGATAAGTAACAGTGTTGCGCGCGATCAAGTCGTCGCCACGCGTGCGCGAGGCGACTTGGTGGCTTGCAGTCGCAGTTGCGGCCTTCGCGACTGGCGCAGTCTTGGGCGCGTGGCCGGAGTTCCCTTCCGACTTTACGGCTAACGGCGACGAGGCTAAAGCCGAGACTTGCCTCGGATCTTTCACTGCGTCTTTTTCTGAATCCGCGGCGCCCAGGAAGGTCATCTCGGCCGACGGTGCCGCGATTTTCTCAACTGGGGCTACTCCGGAACTCGGCGCGGCAGCTCTACCGGTCCGGCGCACGCCGAACCCGACAACTGCAGCCAGCAGCACCACGCTGGCGAACGTTAGAGCGGCTCGCCAACGCCATCCCGCGGAGCCAGGCCGTTGCAGCGACTGCGCGGGCCGGGGGACAGTTGGCCGGGCACTCGCTGGCCTGACAACCTCTGGCCTGACAACCTCTGGCCTGACAATCGTCGAGTCCTCGACCGCGAAATAGCTCGGAGGTTCCACCGGCAGCGTGGGCACAGGATCAGGCGGCTCGGTCGGACGCGCACCTACTTCATGATCGAGTTCGCGAACAAGCGGAACGCCGACGGCCGGGGAAACAATCTTCTGCGGCGGTTGCGGAACATCCGCGGGCAACCCGACATTTTCGATGCGCGGCTCGGCATTGAAGCGGACAGGTTGTTCCGCGAAGCGCACAACTTCACGCGGTTCCGGCGGCCGGCGAATGAAGTCCCCCATCGGCGCTTTCAAGTAATGCACAAATTCAAGCGACGCCGATCGCCCACCATCGTGTGCCTCGACCGTCGCGGTCAACCGATCGCCGGGGCCGGTATCGACCCGCAATTCCAGATCGGCAATATTGTCGGGGATCTTGTCGGGCGAAACGATTTCGACAGTGTAACCGCGGGCAAGCAGATCGAGCGCCAGCTCTCGCGAGCACTGATGAGAGCGCGTAATGATTCTTGCCAGTGCCATAACTCGCGTCGCCTCGGCGTATAATCGGCCGCACCGTTGAGGCGGAGATCCGCAGCCCCCGGAAGGGGCATCTGATTCCGAAGAACTACGGCATCGCTGAAGCGATGCCCTGATACGAACCCCGCTGCACCGCAAACTTCAGAGCACGGTTAGCGGTATTGGTCCAGAACCAGAACAGAGCGGTTCAAGGCAGCCGCCAGCGCCGCGATTTGTTGTTCGGTGCGGCGAAGATCACCCCGATCGATCGCCTCGTTCACCCCAGGAATCACCACGGCTGCGTACCCGGTGTATTGCCCGGGTGCGTAAATGGCATGGTGATACCACGGACGGTTAGGTAGTCCCTCCGGAATCAGCAGCGCCCGCTCTGCTTCCCGGAGTTTAGCATTCATTCGATCCGGCATTGCAGGGATTTTCCGCTGCTTCTGAAGCATTTTTGCGCCCACTTCCTGCAGCCGGCGCGCGCCTTCCAGCGCCGGCGAAAAGTCGGGTGCCTTGTCTCCGAAGCGCTCTTTACTCTTGTTCCGGGCGGCGTCCAGGTAGACCAGGATTTCCTTCCCGTAGTTTTCGTAGTCATAAGGAAGCACGTCGGCGCTGGACATGCGCAGCACTTCCAAACCGAAAATGCGGGCCATCTGCTGTTCGTAGCGGAAATCGGGATCGCCGAACTTCTTGAACCAGTTGAAGTTATCGAACGCCGAATGATACACGCCATAATCGCCGGTGGAACTGATATCGCTCGAAGGCACACCCAGATGCTGCAGGAATACGGTGTAGTCGGAGCCACTGCCGAGATCGCCAACCGGCACATCGCTCTGCATGGCCGCCGGTGGCGGGCGGAAGGTGCTGGTCTCCTGCGAACGGTTCTCCGGATTCGCTTGGCTCGTCTTTTTCCAGGTGTCGTACACCGTACCGCCTTGCGGAGAAGGAACAGATTTTGCAATCTCGCGGATAAATTCTTTCAGACTGGGCACCCCTGAAGCTCCGAACTTCTTGCCGGATACGGCCACGTCCATGTTGAAATAGGCGGCCGCGTTTCCCAGATCCTTCG
>Ga0209517_10002100_pt1 | contig 28763 bp, 31 predicted proteins | sample PeaSoiMetSII2010_FD_187695 | JGI IMG/M metagenome (GOLD analysis project Ga0209517, IMG submission 187695) | Peat soil microbial communities from Weissenstadt, Germany - SII-2010 (SPAdes) (version 2) | ecosystem: Environmental > Terrestrial > Soil > Wetlands > Peat | place: Germany...
CTCCGCCTGAAGCCCGATTACCAGGAGGCCAAAAGCAATCTCGAGTGGGCGCTAGCTCACAGGCCGGCGCTACCCCGGTAGATAACTATCTCCATTACACTCCAACGGGGCAAAACCGTTCAACCTTGAACGGTTTGGACCGTTCTGGCGCTGGCTGCCCGGCGGGCGGCGCCGGGGATTGTGGGACCGCGTGCCCCAACCTGTCTCCCCGATACATGCCTCTGTGGCCAGGGCGTAACTCTCTTCCCGATTTAATACTGACACATCGTGTCAATAGCTCTTACCCTAGTTTCGGTGGTTTGGGAAGATGGAGATCCTTTAGAATCAACGTTGAGAGTTAAGGAATTTTAACGTGTGCCCTTGTGACCGGGTTTTGGCGGGAAGGCAAAATAGAGCTACTGGAAGCTGATTATTGCGCCTGACCGTGATCGCAAGGCAGGAACGCCGTCAGGCTGTCTGAACGAACTCTGGGGCGGACTTCAAATCCGTCCCGGCCCGGGCAGGGCAGCCCTAAGCCAATTCCAGCCGCTTGACCTTGATACGCTCGGCGCGGACGTGCGCCAGGTCGTACTGTGCCTGCTGCGTCAGCCAACTTTGGGCGCTGCCACCGAAGGCCTTCGACAGCCTGACGGCCATTTCGGGGGAAATCCCGCGATGCTCGTTCACCAGTTCGGAAAGCGTGGTGCGCGTGACGCCAAGCGCCTCCGCCGCGTCCGTGATGGTCAAGCCCAGAGGCTCAATGCACTGGCGCAGCACGAAGCCGCCGGGGTGCGGGGGATTTTTCATCGGCATGGTTCAACCTCCTTCAATGGTAATCGACATAATCCACGTCCTGCGCGTCGCCGTCGTCAAAGCGAAAGGTCACCCGCCAGTTGGCGCGAACTGTAATCGCCCAAAAGCCTTTTTGGTCGCCCTTGAGGGGGTGCAGCTTAAACCCCGGCACGTCCATATCGGCAACGACGCCGGCAGCGTCGAGCCGTACCAGAATGTCGCGCAGCTTTTCAACGTGCTCGGCATTGACGCCGCGCGGGTCGCCGTCCTCGTAAAGACGTTTTAGCCCTTTGTGGCGTATCGAGGCGATCATTCCGATCCGTAATGCGTAATGTAACGCATGTCAAGCGAAAACTTTCGGAACACTGCCGGGGGCGTCGCCCGCTGACCAAAATTGCCTCAGATGCGCGCGATCAGGCAGTCTGGCTCCGCACCTTTAATGGACCATGTCATCCTGGGCGGTCTCGCCCTCCAGGATGCGGTTGATGTCGCGCTTGCCGTGCAGGACGCGGATGACCTTCAAGGTCTCGCCTTGCACCAGATAAAAGATGCGCATGTCCTCAAAGCCATCGACTGGCCAGACGCGCAGTCCGGAGAGGGCAGGATTTCTCAGAAGTTTCGGCGCGCCCTTGGCGGGCATCTGGAGCAACTTGTCGACCGATGCTTCGACGGCTTCCATAAACCGGAACGCCACCTCGGGCGCATCCTTCGCGCGCGTGGACGAATGACGGAAGTCACAGCCGCTTCCGCGCCCTGTGCTTGGCCGCGATCTGCTGCGCTTCGCTCTTGAGTTCCTTCCAGAACTCCCGCGTCAGCGGAATGTCGGCGCCGCCCGCCAGCCCTTCGAGCAACAAGGCCTCAAGGCGGGCGTCTTCCTCCGCCTGCTGCGCCTCGCGCAACAGCGAGCGGAAATACTCGCTCACATTGCCGTAGCCTTTGGTGGCGAGTTGGCGATCGATGAAGGCCTTCAGGGATTCCGGCAGCGAGATGGTGACGGTCGTCATGGCGGGTACTCGGAAGCGTTTCAGGTACTTCGCTCGTATCCTACCATTTTGCTTATCTATTAACAATAGTTCTTGCTTACTGTTGCTTACTGTTGTACTTCCGACATGGATCGCTATGTTTCGCATCCCGCGCATTTGCGCCCAGGGAAGCGCTGAATGCTGCTTGATGAAATCCGGCGCGGTGTTTTGGATCTTGGTCACGGCTTCGCCGATGATCTCGATGTTGCGGACAACCGCGTCCTGAACCTGTGGTTTCTTTCGAAAAGCCGCCAGATCCGCCACGGGTTGAAGGTAGCCTGTGGCGCGGTCAATGGCCTCGGCAATATGCTCGAGATAGTCTTCCACTCGCTCCGGGTGCTTCATAAGGGCTGCGCCTGTTGCAGCACCTCACCGCGGAACTTCGGCGGCAATCCATTCGGGGTTAAAACGGAGACCGGCACCCCCAATAATTCCTCGGCATCGATTTTCAAACCGGCGAGCGTAAGCAAGCTGGTGGATCGTCCCGGTTCGACCAGCAGGTCAAGATCGCTCTCGTCTGTATCGGTGCCGTTGACCACCGACCCAAAAACGCACGGGTGCGACAGGCCATAGCGGCTGATGAGCTGCCGCAATTCGCCACGATGCGCACGAAGGGCTTCCGAGGGTTTCATGGTCACGGCCTCCTTTCATCGTAGCCCGTTCCAAGCTGCCGCAAGGCAACGCCCGGATTACCCTTTCCGGCCTGGTCCGCGCGGGGACCCGCTGCTCGCCCATCCCAGTCAGCCCACCACCTCCTCGAAGAACCGCAGCGATTGCCGGGCGCATTCGGTCCACGAGAAGCGGCGGGCATTCGAGCGCCCCAGCTCGATCAACCGCGCACGAACCCCGGGTGAAGTCAGCAGATCCCGCATGGCGTCCCGCAGCTCCGTTTCACTGCGCGGGTCGACCAGTATCGCCGCTCCTCCCGCGATCTCCGGCAGCGACGATACCGCGGAAGTAATCACCGGCGTTCCCGCCGCCATGGCCTGCGCGACCGGAAAGCCGAACCCCTCGTATAAAGATGGATAGACGAAGGCCGCGGCGCCGGCAACGAGGCCGGCCAAGTCGTGCTCCGCCACGTAGCCCAGGTAGCGCACTCCGGGGGAAGGCTGCCGCAGGCGGGCCATGGTCGCGCCCTGGGCCCAACCCTCCGGGCCTGCCACCACCAGCTCGAATTCCTCGCGGATGGACGGCGGCAGACCCTGGTAAGCGTCCAGCAGCAGGTCGATGTTCTTGCGCGGCTCGATGGTGCCGACGAACAGCAGATACGGGCGAACAAGGCCCAGCCGGGCGCGGACCGCATCGGCATCCGCCGCGGTCGCGCGGAAGAACATGTCGGCCACCCCGTGATGGATCACCCGGATCTTTTCCGGCGGCAGGTTCAAGAGGCGCACGGCGTCGCTTCGAGTGGCTTCCGACACGGCGATAATGCCGTCGGCCCGCTGGAGGATCCGCGCAGCAAAGGCCCGGTCGGCGGCGACGTTGGCCGGCGGGTGCGTCTCCGGCAGCAGCCAGCAGGTGAAGTCGTGCACGGTGGCGGTGAGCTTGGCGCGGCGCGGCGGATTCAGCAGCTTGCAGGTGTGAAAGAGATCGATCGCCGGATCCATCCATCCGGTTACGTCGTTGGGAACATGGTTGAGCAGAAACAGCCATCCCAACCGCGCATAAGTCATCACGGGGTTGGCTATGGAGTCTTCGTGATCCAAAAAGCCCGACTCCCCCAGCTCGCCCAGAAAGGGGAAGAGCCGGATATCCACCCCGCGGGATTCCTGGCTCAAATGCCGGGTCCAATAATAGAGGTAGTTCTTGACGCCCGCGCTTCTCACCAGCAATGGTACGGCGTCAATGGTAACGCGCATCCGGTTTACGCCAGCACCCGCTGGATGTCCTGCAGGTCGACGAAGCTGTGCTGGTAGCGCCCGGCGCGGACGCACGCGTCGCAGCTCGGATGCACCTCGCCCTTGCTGACCGCATCGCGGATCTCGGTGACCACGCCGTTATTCCAGACTTTTTGGAGGTCTTCGCCGCTGGTGACGTTTCCGATATTGCCGCGCATATAGCAGCACACCCGCGCGCCCGTATCCGCGTGCACGTAGACCGACATCCAGGGATAGGCGCAGTAATACGGGGCGAGCTTTTCCGGCCGCGGCTGGTTCGCGAGCTCAGGGTTCGCCTGCGGCACGATCTGCACCAGACTCAGGCCGGGGCGCCCTTCGGAATATTCGGCATTCAGGTCGATATAGGCCGCGAAGCCGATCCCTGCCGCCGCCGCCAGTTGCCGCGCCTCTTCCAGGGCCGCCTCCACCTCCGCCCGCGGCGCATTGCGCAGGGCAAACTGGCGATAGAGCTGGTCGTAGGCCTCGGTCCGCGGCTGGGTGCGTTCCGCGTTCATGAGCGCATTCACTCCCAGGAAGTAAACGTCCAGGTCCGCGAGTTTCCGCACCAGCGCGGGCAATTCCCGGAAATTATCGGACTGCGCCACGAAGTTCACGATCACGCGCGGGCGGTCGGCGCCGCACTCCCGCTTGCGCCGCTCGAGGTACGCGAGGGTGTTCCAGAGGGGCTCGACATCCACGCCGCGCAGCCGCTGCATGGTCTCGGGCTCCACGCCATCGATGGAGAACGTCAGCTCGTCGAAGCCGTACTCCACCAGCCAGTCGACCTCCTTCTGCCCGACCAGCACGCCGTTGGTGATGCCGTCCACCATGCATTCGTAGTGCTTCAGCCTTTCCACCAGGCGCTGCAGCTTGCCGTACAGGAACATCTCGCCATAGCCGAAGGTGTGCACCCGCGCGGCGGCGGCGAAGAACGGGTCGAAGGTCTCGATGATGCCGTACTGCAGGTGGCGGGGCGCGATGCGCGGCGAGTCCGGCGGGTCGGTGGAGTGGCCGCATTTGGCGCAGCGCAGATTGCAGCGGGTGGTGATCTCGAGGTGCAGCAGGAGAGGCCGGCCGGCTCCATCCTCCAGGACGGGTTGCCCAATGGCCTCCTGCGCACGCCGCAGGTTCTCCTGTTTTTCCGCGAGATAACGGCTCATTGCAGCACAGACAGACCTCAGTATCTCACAAGTGGGTTAAACTCAAGAAAAGACAATGGGAAACAATCTCGTCACGCTGCCTGCCCCTGGCTTGCCCGAACACCTGCGCGACGAGCTGCGCGTGAACTGGTACATGACCCAGTGGTGCAACTACAGTTGCGATTACTGTCCCGTGCTGGTGTATCACAAGAAAAACAGGTCCGGCCCGCCGCAGCCCCACGCCTTCGACTACTACCCCGTCGAGCGATGGCTGGAGCTTTTCGACACCCTGAAGTCCTCCAAGGTTCACGTGCACATCACCGGCGGCGAGCCCTTCCTCGACCGCCAGAATCTACACGCCCTGCTCCAGGGACTGGCCGCCCGCAAACGCTTCCACACCTGCATCTCGACCAACGGCGCCTGGGATCCCGCCTACTTCCAGGATCTCGACAAAAGCAGCCTCTTCCTGGATATCGGTTTCCACCCTTCGCAGACGGATCTCGACGCGCTCATGCGGCAGGTCGTCCGCATCCGCGATGCCGGCTTCCAAATCGCCGTGGTCAACTACGTGGTCTCGCCCGAGAACATCGACCTGTTCGAGGATGCCTATGCGCGGCTTTCGGCCGAAGGGCAATACGTCCAGGTTTCGACCATGTTCCCCACCGGCGTGCACATGTCGCGCGATTACCGGACCACCCGCGAGCTGGAAATCCTGGTCCGCTACAACACCCCTCTCGATCTGCATTACAAGCTGCTTTCGCCGCCCATGAAGAAGCGGCTCTGCTACTATCCCGCGCTGAACTACCAGATGCTTTGGGACGGCAGCGTGCAGGTCTCCTGCATGGAGGGCTTCCAAAACGTTTTTGAGGCTGGATTCCCGCAGCTTTCCCGCCACGCCGTCCCGTGTCCCCGCTACGAGTGCATCGGCTGCGCCGAGATGTACCGCGCGATTGTCGACGAGCCGCTCTACCAGGAGCCGCTGCGCATCTTCACCCACGAAAACCTGGCGCAAGAAGTCTCCCAATACCGCCGCACGGTACGCGCGGGAATGTCCCGACAGGCCATCGCCGCCGAAGTGGCCCAACTCAAGTCGCAGCTCGACGGGCTGCGGCGGGAGTATTACGACAAGATCCCGGTAATCGCCGAGGACGCCATCAAGCCGGCCCTGCCCGAAGGCCAATCCGTGGTCGGGTATGTGGATTCGCTGGACGGCAAGTTTCACATCCAGGCGCGCAGCCGTGATCGCGTGATGGTGATGGGCTGGGCGGCGTCGGCCGAGCACGGCGCTCCCCTGCGCGAAGTTCGGCTGCGCATCGGGGACGCCGAAGTGGGGTCGGTGCGCGAGTTTTATCCGCGCCCGGATGTGGCCGCGCATTTCGGCCGCCCCAACTGGCTGATGAGCGGCTGGCGGACCATGGTCTATCTCCCCGCGCTGTCGACCGGCGAGCACGGCCTGGTGGTGGAGGCCATCGATCCCGCGGGCCACTCCGCGTCCCTGCCTCCCTGGCCGGTGCGGATTATCGATTAGCGCTCCTGCGCTATACTAGAGGCTTCCGAACCTACCAGCATGTGGCGTGGTGACTATCTTTATCTCATTCAAAACCTGGTCGTAAAAGACTTCAAAATCCGCTACCGGAACATGTCGCTGGGGGTATTGTGGTCGCTGCTGAACCCGGTGGTGATGATGTCCGTGTACTACTTCGTCTTCACCCAGATTTTCAAGAGCGGAATCACGAATTACCCGCTTTTCCTGATGTGCGGGATCGTGCCCTTCAGTTTTTTCACGGTGGCCTGGGGCACGGGAACCACATCCATCGTGGATAATGCGGGCCTGATCAAGCGGGTGCCGGTGCCGCGCGAGGTGGTGCCGGTCACCACGGTGCTCTCCTGCTGCATCCACTTGCTGGTGCAGGTGGCGCTGCTGCTGGCGATCGGCATCTTCACGAAGGGGATCAACCGGTACTGGTTCTGGCTGCCGGTGGTGTGGGGGCTCGAAATCCTGTTTGTCTGCGGGTTGGCTCTGTTGTCGGCAGCCTTCAATGTCTTTGTCCGCGACACGCGGTACATCGTGGAATCGGCTACCTGGGTGCTGCTCTTCCTGGTGCCGGTATTCTACGATTCCAACCTGATGCCCGAGCAATACCGTTGGATCTACGATGTCAATCCGATTGCCGCGACGGTGGTCTCGCTGCGCAAGATCGTGTGGGAGGCGCAGCCGCCGGTGGGCGCCACTCTGTGGAAGATGGTGGGGGCTTCGCTGACCGCTTTCCTGGTGGGCCTGGTGGTCTTCCACCGCCTGAAGCCGATGTTTTATGAGCATATCTGACGGGCAGCCAGCGATCGTGTTTCAAGACGTGTGGAAGTCCTTCGCACGCCACGCCGGCCAACTGCTCATTCGCGACCGGGTGATGCAGATGCTGCGCTCCCAGCCTCACGAGAAATTCCACGCGCTGCGCGAGATTTCCTTCACCGTGCATCACGGCGAAAGCGTGGCGGTGATCGGGCACAACGGGGCCGGCAAGAGCACGCTGCTGAACCTGGCCACCAGCCTGTGCCGGCCGGACCAGGGCCGCGTGGAAGTGCACGGCCGGATCGCCGCGCTGCTGGACCTGGGGGCGGGATTTCATCCCGACCTGACGGGGGCGGAGAACGTGCGCACGAATGCCGCGCTGCTGGGCCTGTCGCGCCGCGAAGTGCGGGCAAAGTTCGACGAGATGGTGGCGTTCGCGGAGATCGGCGATTTCATCGACGAGCCGCTGCGGACGTATTCGAGCGGCATGGTGATGCGGCTGGCGTTTGCGGTGGCGGTGACGGTGGACCCGGACGTGCTGATTATCGACGAGGTGCTGGGCGTGGGGGACGTGGCGTTTTTCGCGAAATGCCAGGAACGGATCATGCAATTCCGCAAGGCCGGGAAGACGATCCTGTGCGTTTCGCACTCCAATGCCACGCTGAAGGACCTGTGCACGCGGGCCATCTGGCTCGATCACGGCCGCATGATGGACGACGGTCCGCTGGCGCAGGTGGTGGAGGCATATAAGAGCGCCATGAGCCCGCAGGCGGCGTATTCGGCGGGGTGAGGTAAAGGTCTAGATAGCTAGATCTCTATGTTTCTACATATCCAGTTTTCACTAGCGGGATAGCAGTCTCACCTTCCGGCCACTTCCAGCCCCATGAACTGGACGAAGGCCATCACGTCGCCCTGGTAGGCGCGCCGGGTGTGCCCGGATTTCCGATGGTCGATCCAGGCCTCGAAGATGGCGGCGGACCGATAGGTAGAACTCCGTTAGGCGCGCCCCTCTTGCCAAATTCCACCCATTCGCTATACTGCCCACAGAGACGTAAGCCAATCTCCTATGACCTTCGTTGTCAAAACCAAACCCGGCACCCTGCCGGATGAAGTGCGCCAGCAGGCCGGCATCAAGATTGGCGACATGCTGGAGTTCAAGGTATCCGGCGGCGTCGTCACCGTCCTACCAAAACTCCCCAGCGCGGACGACGAATACACTCCGGAGCAGCGCCGCATCATTGATGCCCAACTGGCCGAAGGCCTGGCCGACATCAAGGCCGGCCGGGTGTCCCGAGCGTTTGAAACCCACGAGGAGTTTATCGCCGACCTTCACAAGGCAGCCAAGAGGCTCAACGCCAAGAAAACCAAACGCCCCATTCGATGAAGATCCGCCGTAGCACACATTTTGACCGGCGTTACAGCAAGGCCTCCAAAGAGATCCAGGCAGCGTTCGACAAGCAATCGCTACTGTTGCTCCAAAACCTCCACCACCCCTCCCTCCGCGCCAAGAAATACGGGGCGCGGATCTCTGGCAGGCCCGCGTCAACAAGGATTGGCGCTTTGATTTTTTAATCCAGGGCGACGTTTATTATCTCGTGGACATCATGCCCCATCCCAAATAAAACCCTGCGCTTTGAGGTAGCAAATTGCGCCCTCAAACTCCCATCCCCCAAACGCTCCGCGATGATGACGAATCCGAGCCAGAGTACGACTGCCCGGCCTGTGGCCGGACTTCAGCAGCTTTTCCCGTCTCGATGGCCACCTGGTCGAGCACGAAGGCCCCAAGCGCTGCCGGCAGTGCGAGATCATCCACGGCCATTACCACCGCTGCCGGTGATCGACCCTTACACCCCGGATCTGTCTTTTCGGGTCGATGTCTGTTGGACAAAATGGCTCCTCCGGCCGCTGGCTCAGGTCCTAGATATCTATGCATCTATGCAGCAGAGAGCGATGGTGGGTGGACGGCTCGCCCGCCCTCGGACCTATACGCATTTGCCGTGACCATGGCAGAAGTGCTAAAACGAGGCAACGATGAGCATCGAGCCGACACAAACCGAGGATTTCGTGAGCCTCTACCGCCGCGCCTTCACGGAATACGGCACCCGCGCCTTGTGGAACAAGCGATTGATCGAGGAGCCGACGCCCGACGATGCGCTGGTGGTGGCCCGCGCCTTGCGCGTCGAGGGCAACCGCGAAGCCCGGCGCCTGGCGGAACAGATCGAGCGGGCCTGCCGTGCCGCTATCTAAAATCCAACGCGACGTTCTGCGTCTGCTGGCTTCGCACCGGGACCCGGAAAGCTATGTCGCCGGCAGCACGCCCCTGAATCGCGACGCGCTTCGGTATTCCGGCGATATTGACGTTTTCCATGACCGTGAGGAACGTGTTGCCACGGCCGCCTTGAGTGACGCGGAGACCCTCGCAGGGGCCGGGTATGGTGTGTCCTGGCTGCGGCAATTGCCCCTGATCTACACAGCCGAAGTCGCGCAGGGGGATGTCACCACCCGGCTGGAATGGGTGGTGGACAGCGACTTCCGTTTTTTCCCGACGGTGCGGGATGAGGACTTCGGCTACATCCTGCATCCGGTTGACCTGGCTACGAACAAGGTCATGGCCGCTGCCGGGCGCCGTGAGGTGCGCGACCTCGTCGACCTGGTCACGATTCACGACACGATCCTGCCGCTGGGCGGCGTGATCTGGGCCGCGGTTGAAAAGTCGCCGGGCTTCACACCGGAGGGGTTGATCGCCGAAATCCGGCGCAACGCGCATTATCCGGCCGCCGAATGGAGGGCGCTGGTGACCAGTGAGCCTCTGGACCCGCCCGCCATCATGCTGCGCCTCCGCGCCGCCCTCGACGAAGCCGAAGCCTTCGTCACGCGGATGCCGACGGACCAAATGGGCTTGCTGTTCCTGAAGGAGGGGCACGTGGCGCAGCCCGATCCTGGCCGCCTGGACGATTATCAGACCCATGCCGGGCAGCGGCGCGGGCAATGGCCGGCCAGCGCCGAAATCACCGCCGCCATGTTAGAGCGTTACCAGAAGCCGCCCCAACTGTAGATCTCGGCGCGCAGTTCCACTATGTTGCTAGATATCTATCTTTCTATGCCTCCGATATAAATAGCGGCATACCCATCTACTCGGGTAGAATTCTGGCATGGTCATTTCCGTGGCATCGTACAAGGGCGGCGTGGGCAAGACCACGACGGCCATCCACCTGGCGGCGTATTTTCAGACCCTGGAACCTACTCTGCTGCTGGATGGCGACCTGAACCGCTCGGCCCTTCGCTGGGCGGAACCGGGGAAGCTGCCATTCCAGGTGGTGGATCACCGGCAGGCCGCCATGCACATCCACCGCTACCGGCACGTGGTGGTCGATACCCAGGCGCGGCCCGACACGCGGGACATGAAGGTGCTGGCCGGCAGTTGCGACCTTTTGATCCTGCCGTGCACCCCGGACGCCATCTCGCTGCAGGTCCTGGGCGACACGGTGGAAACGCTCAAAACCATTGGCGCCGAGAATTACCGGATCCTGCTGACGGTCGTTCCCCCGCGGCCGAATCGCGATGGCGAGGAGGCGCGGCAATACCTGACGGGCTCGGGCCTGCCGGTCTTTGCCGGCGGCATCCGGCGGTTGGTGGCGTTCCAGCGGGCGGCCCTGGAGGGCGTCACGGTAGACGCGATCGACCGGCAAAACCTGGGCTGGGCGGATTACGCCGGTATCGGGGACCAGATCGTCCAGATGTATAGAATGATAGCTGCATAGACGTGTAGGATACTGGAGGGATAGATGAGTAGATACGATGTTTTAGCCAAGCGCAGCACCCCCAGTCCGAAAGCTGCCGAGGGTGGGAAGACCACGGCCGCCCGGCGCGGCAACCCGGGCTTCCGGCAATTCTCGGCATACCTCCCGGTGGAACTGTATCGAACGCTCAAGGTGCGGCTGGCGGAGCGCGACCTGGATCTCAGCCAGGCGGTGGAGCAGGCCGTAAGCGATTGGGTGGAAAAGGAAAGCCGCGCCAAGTAGGCCAGCCCAGGCCACCCTTAGTGATTGTGCGCACCAGCGCAAAATGAACACAGGATACATCAGGATGACCAATCGGTCTGTTTCCCTCGTGATATTGGTGTTTTGGTCCGCGCTGGCGCTGCGCGGTCATGGCGGACATGAGCTTGCGGTATAGATGCATAGAAGACTAGCGCGCTAGAGGGATGGCGATTCGCGCGGGCCTGGCACCCTCTGCCCCCCGGCATCACCCCAGAAACCCCAGCGGACTGGTCCCGAAGTTCGCGATATTCGGGAACACACTGGGCAGGCTGGCTGGAGGCACTCCGAACCATTGCGCCAGGGTCGATCCGTACTGATCCACGGCGGTGGTCGGAATCAGCACGCCGCGGGTGTTGGCATCGTCGCTGCCGCCGGGCGCCAGCAGCGGGAAGTTCCCATAGAACTGGCCGCCCTTCACCCCCGTGCCGATGATGAAGTGGTGACTGCCCCAGGCGTGGTCGCTGCCGTCGTTGCCGCTGGGGGTAAGGGTGCGCCCGAACTCGGACGCGGTGAACGTCGTGACGGAGCCGTCGATCGCGAGTTCCTGGGTGGCCTTATAGAAGGCCAGCACGGCCTGGCTCAATTGCTGCAACAGGGGCGTCTGCGTTTCGACCTGGCCGGAGTGCGTGTCGAAGCCATCCAGCATGCAGAAGAAGATTTGCCGCGCGAGGCCGAGCTGATTGCGCACCGCCATGACTTTGGCCACGGTCTGCAACTGCGCGGCCAGCGGATTGCCGGCGGGGAACTGCGTCTGCAAAGTGACACCGGCGAGCAGGCCGGTCAGCGTGTTGGCGTAGTTGTTGCCGCGGGTCATGATGCCGTTGGCGGCCTGCACCAGTTGCACGCCGTTGTCGAAGGTCAGCAATTGCTGGAATGCCGCGTTGCCGGAGGCGCTCGAGAGCGCGCTCAGGGTGGCCATGCCGGTGGGCGGGACGGTGGCCGGGAAGGTCTGGACGCCAGTGCAGAACAACTGGCAACTGTTGGTGGCCGTCACGGGCGGGAACTTCGCGCCGGTATTCTGCGGCTGCAAAAGGTCGGTGATGCGGCCGCCCCAGCCGGAGCTGCCGGTGCCGGAGGGAATCCCGGTCTGCCACTGGCTGCTCTGATCGGAGTGCGAGAACAGGGCGGAGGGAACCAGCGCGCTGTTGTTGGTGAGATAGACCGCGCGGGTGATGGGCTGCACCAGCATGCCGACGTTGGCCAGCACGGCGGCTTTGCCCTGGTTGTAGAGACCCTGGATCTCCACCAGGCTGGGGTGCAGGCCGTAGGTGTCCGGCCCGTTGGCGATCGGCAACAGAGCGTTCTGCGCGATCGCCAGGCCGCCGCGGTACTGCTGATACTGGCTGTAGTTCTGCTGCGCGGTGGCGATGGGGACCACGGTATTGTGACCGTCGTTGCCGCCCAGCAGGAAGACGCACACCAGCGCCTGATACCCCGAGCCGGCGGCGAGCGCGTTCATCTCGCCGAATTTGGCCATGCTGCCCGCCGCGCCCAAAGCGGCCACCGAGCGGAGTGTGTCTTTCAGAAATTCACGTCTGGAACGAATGTACATGTCAGAGTCTCCTTTTTTGCGATCTGCGCACGCTAGTGCCAGACGTTGTAATAGCTGGACGTCAGGATCAGGTAACAGGCCTCTTCCACCTTTTGCAAAGGGGACAATCCGTCGACCGCGATGGCGTTCACGATGGTGGCCTTCATTCCGGCGGGCATGGTTCCGTGGGTCAGGGTGAGATCGAGCGCGTTGACCAGCGTGGCCGGCGTGGACGCCAGCGGAACGAAGGCCGTCACATCGACGGTGGTGCCGGGGCCGTAATTCTCCACCGGGTTGGACCATTGGCCGAACAGGGTTCGCACCACGTCGGCCCTCCAGATGGCGTTATTGGGCGTGTGGATCTCGAACTCGCCGCCCAGCAGCGCGGTCCCCGGAACCACGTAGGTGGGCGAGTAATAGTTGAACACGCTGGGCGCATCGAAGAGGTCCTGCCCCAGGTTCACCAGGTCCCAGGGGAAGTAATTCTGGTCGGTCATCTGGCCGCCGAAGGCGCGCACCATCCCGGCGATGAACAGGGCGGGCTCCTGCAGATGACCATCGGAAACCTGGTCGCTGCCGCCGTTGTCGTTGGCCCGGGCTTCGGGATCGAGCAGCACCGCCGAGATGACGGCCATCATATCGCCGCGCACGCCATGGCCGTTGTTGTTGAAGGCCGCCGCCACGTTCGCGATATAGGCGGGACTGGGATTGCTCTTCACCAGGTGCTGGATCAACTGCTTGCCGACAAACGGTCCGACGTTGGAGTGATTGAATATGTTGTCGAGGGCGTTGTTCAAATCCTGCTGCGGCGTGGCGCCGGCCGGCGAAACATAGCCGTTCAGCAACTGCTTGGAGCCGGAGTCGTGCTGCGGCGGGTAGGGGACCATGGGCCCGTTGCTGGTGATGTATGCGTCCCACTGGACCGGCTGGCCCGCGGCCGGGGCGTAGGTCCAGCCCGTGTAGACCCGCGCGAATTCGGCGATGGTGGGCTGCAAATACGTAGGGATGGGCAGATTGTTGCTGTCGTACAGCAGGGAGCCATCCTCCTTCACCGGGTCCATCGTCAGCGTCCCGATGGTGAACAACTGCATCAGCTCGCGCGCGTAGTTCTCGTTGGCCAGGGTGCCCTCCGCGGCATTCCCCATGGCGTTGTTGGCCGTGTCGAGATACTGGCCCATGGCGGGACTCAGGGTCACGTCGGCCATGATCTGGCGGTAGTTGGAGAACGCGTCGGCCAGCAGCATGTTCTGGAACAGAACCATATTCGAGTTCCAGATGAGTTTCTGGAGCGAAGTTACGAAGATCTGGCTGAGGGCGAACGCCACACGCTGCCGCAATTGATCGGAATTGGTTACGGCGTTGGTCAGGAAATGGGCCGGCATGCCGCCCTGGCTGGAAACGATCGGGTTGTAGTTGGACACCTGCGCCATGTTGAACTGCTGGGTCAGCCACCCCTGAAAGCCGAGGGTCTGCACATTGGAGGCGTCGGACGGCGTGGGTCCAAAGGCGGCCTGCTCGAGGAAGCGGCGTGCGGCCGCTGCGGTAACCTGCGCGTTGGGCACGCCGATGTAAACCGGGAAGGGCTGCGAAACCGCTGAGCCGTTACTGACCGTGATACTGCCCGGGCCGGATACGCTCGCAAAGCCGGTGACCGTCAGAGCGCCGTTAGAAAAGGTGGTGCCCAGTGCGGTCCCGTTCAATGCCGCGACCGACGTGGCGGCGAAGCCGCTCCCGGTGATGGCGGTGGTGAAGATGCCCAGCGGCAATTGCCCGTTGGCGCCGACGCCGGTGATGACGGGAGTGGGCGGGATGAGCGTGACGGTTGCGGTGGCGGTTCCGTTAGGTCCGGTGGCCGCGACGGAATCGGCGCCGGTGGCCGGCAGGGCCGTGGGAGCGGTGTACATTCCGGCGGAAGTAACGGTGCCATACGTGGCGGCCCAAGTGGTTGCGCCGGCGGACGTGAACTGCTGCGTCGCGCCGAGGTTCAAGGAAACGGACGGCGGCGAGATGGTCTGCGGATTCTGCACCTGCAGGGTCACCGCGGCCGAAGCCGAGCCGCCAGGACCCGTAGCCGTCACGGTTACGGAACTGGAGGACGGCATGACGGAGGGAGCCGTGTACATGCCGGCGGAGCTGACGCTGCCCGCGGTGGCGCTCCAACCGGTGGAGCCCGCGGAGGTGAACTGCTGGGTTCCGCCCAATTTCACGGTCGCCGACGTTGGCGCTATGGTCTGCGGCGGAGGCGGTCCGCTGGCCACAACCTGCACGCTGAAGGACGGACCCCACAGCGTTCCGGGGTTCATCACCTGGAAGGTGGTGCTCCCTGCCGTGCCTAAATAGACGCCCGTTTTGAGAGTGGTCGAATTCACGAAGGTGGTCGAAAGGTTAGCGCCCGGAATTCGCGCCATCGCACCGCTCTTGAAGCCGCTGCCGGTCAGGATGATCGAATTGGAGCCGACGGAAACGGGATTCGGAGAGACCGACGTGATCGCCGGGCCTGGCGGCTCGACCGCCACGTACACGGTGGCCGAGGTCTTGTTATCGGAAGCCAGCGCGGTGACCGTGATGCCGTTGGCCGGGATCTTGGCGGGTGCGGTGTAGAGGCCGGCGGTGGTGATGGTTCCGTAAGTGGCATTGCCGCCTTTGACGCTGACCACCGACCACGTCACGGTGGTGTTCGTCAGTCCGGTAACCGTGGCCGTGTATTGCACGGTCCCGTTGACGCCGACCGTGGTGTAGCCGGGGTTGATCTTGACCGTCTGCGCCTGGAGCGCGGCCGGCGCCAGCAGGGTTGCCAAGCCTATCAATAGTCCAATATTTCTCTGTTGCATCCGCATCTGAGTTGGGCTCCTACTACTTCCAGAAATCTGCTTGGGTCAGGACGCTGAAGCTCCCGGCGGCACGGCTCCGAAGCCTTTGGATTTCCATTTTGTGACTCTGAGTACTATTACGTCTGGTAGCAGCGTAGACGATTGTTGACAGGCGTTGACATCGGGTCAAACCCGGATCGCCGTACCGAGGCTGTGCGGAAAAGCCCGCCAGCCGTCCCTGTGCGCGGAATCCGGTATGCTGTAAACATGCAAGTCACCCTTCCGGAGGAGGCCCTTCCCGCCAAGCTGATTTTGAATCCGGAGCTGCGGATGAACGACGACGAGTACTTCGCGTTCTGCATGGCTAACCCGGATGTGCGGTTCGAGCGGACCGCTGAAGGAGAAATCGTTATTGTGCCACCCGCGGGATTGGAGTCCGATCATCGGAGCCTCGGAATCGGAGCGCAGCTATACAATTGGGCAGAGCGCGACGGCCGCGGCAAAGCGTCCGGCTCCACCGCGGAGTTTATCCTGCCGACGAGGGCAGCTCTGTCGCCCGATGCCGCCTGGGTCTCCAATCGGCGGATCTCTCAGCTTTCCAAAAAGCAGCGGCGGAAGTTCCCGCCGCTATGTCCCGAGTTTATTGTCGAAGTGATGTCACCCTCGGATCGCCTCAAGGCCGCTCAGAGAAAGATGGAAGAGTGGATGCGGGCGGGCGTCGAGCTGGGCTGGCTGATCGATGGCGATCAGCAGACCGTGTACGTTTACCGGGCGGGCCAGGCGGGGGCCGAGACGCGAACGGGCATTCTCCAAATCGCCGGAGAAGGGCCAGTGGCCGGTTTCGAGCTGGATTTGACGGGTATCTGGGCCGGCCTGTAACGGGGCTGTTTCAACGCGCTTGTGTCCCGTGCGCTGGGCGCGGAATCCGGTATGCTGTGAATTGTGAATAGGAAAATCACCCTTCCGGATGAGGCCCTTCCGGCCAGGCTTACTTTGAATCCGGAACTGCGGATGAACGACGACGATTACTTCGCGTTCTGCATGTCCAACCCGGATTTATGGCTCGAACGGACCGTTGAAGGAGAAATCGTGATTGTGCCACCCGTCGGCGCCGAATGCGACCATCGGAGCCTCGACGTCGGAGCGCAGCTAGGCGGCTGGGCAGAGCGCGACGACCGTGGCAAAGTGTCCGGCGCCAGCACGGTGTTTATCCTGCCGACGGGAGCAGCTCTGTCGCCCGATGCCGCCTGGCTGTCCAATCGGCAGCTCTCTCAGTTTTCCAGAGAGCAGAAGCGGAAGTTTCTGCCGCTATGTCCCGAGTTTATTGTCGAAGTGATGTTTCCTTCGATTCGCCTGAAGACCGCTCAGGAAAAGATGGAAGAGTGGATGCGGGCGGGCGTCGAGCTGGGCTGGCTGATCGATGGCGATGAGCGGACCGTGTACGTTTACCGGGCGGGACAGGCGGGGGCCGAGACGCGAACAGGCATCCTCAAGATTGCCGGAGAAGGGCCCGTGGCCGGCTTCGAGCTGGATCTGACGGATATCTGGGCGGGGCTGTAACGGGGCGGTCGCAAGCGCATTACAGCCACAGCCTGCGCGGTGCGCGAATCCGGTATGCTGTGAACATGCAAGTCACCCTTCCGAAGGAGGCCCTTCCGGCCAAGCTCACTTTGAATCCGGAGCTGCGGATGAACGACGACGAGTATTACGAGTTCTGCATGGCTAGCCCGGATGTGCGGTTCGAGCGGACCGCTGAAGGAGAAATTGTTATCGTGCCACCCGCCGGCGGCGAATCCGACTATCAGAGTGCGGACGTGGTAGGTCAATTACGCGTCTGGGCAAAGCGCGACGGCCGCGGCAAATGGTTCGGCTCCAGCACGGAGTTTATCCTGCCGACCGGGGCAGCTCTGTCGCCCGATGCCGCCTGGGTGTCCAATCGGCGGCTCTCTCAGATTTCCAAAGAGCAGCGGCGGAAGTTCCAGCCGATATGTCCCGAGTTTATTGTCGAAGTGATGTCACCCTCGGACCGCCTCAAGGCCGCTCAGAAAAAGATGGAAGAGTGGATGCGGGCGGGTGTCGAGCTGGGCTGGCTGATCGATGGCGATCAGCAGACCGTGTACGTTTACCGGGCGGGCCAGGCGGGGCCCGAGACGCAAACAGGCGTTCTCAAAATCGCCGGAGAAGGGCCGGTGGCCGGTTTCGAACTGGATCTGACGGATATCTGGGCCGGCCTGTAACGGGGCGGTTGCGGACTAGGGTACGGTATTGGTCCCCGCCGCTTGCCAGCCCGAGTCCTGGCCGCTGGCGTTGCGCGCCGATAGGTAAAAGATCCGCCCGCCCGCGAAGTTCTGGCTGAACGTGATGGCCAGCGTAAGCGTGATGCCCCGCGGCCTGCGTGGGGCCGGCTGCGCCGCGGCATTGTGAAGGCCCGCCAGGAGAATGGTTGAGACGATAGCTTTCGAAACCATCGAACGTTTCATGGATTCTCCCCTCCTCTCTTTATGCCCTGGCCCGGTGGCCTGCTGTTAGGCTACTCCATGTGACGAGACCTGGCGGCACGCCCCCGCGCGCGACGCCAGGTCCGGTATTTGCGACGGTCTTTAGTGGAAATGGTGCCACGTGAAGACGATAGGCAAGTTTGTAGCGGTAGACAACGTATCCTTCCCGTTGGTCATGGTGATATTGACACCTTTGGCGGAGGATTGCCCCACCCCTTTCGAGTTCTCGACGTCTGCCCCAGTCATCAAGGCAGCGCCATAGTTGGCGAGGTTGGGGAGAACTCCACCCTTCAACGTCGGCCGCTCCATGATCCACTCCGCCTCGCTGCCGTGGAATTTGGTGTCGCCGAACGGCACAATGATGGGGCCGACGGACTGGGCGACGTTGGTGTCAAGGAGGACAAAACAGGCGTATATGCCATTCTCATCCTTAAGCCCATCCGAATCACAGATATAGATAGAAGCCTGGATCACATCTCCGGCATTGATGTTGGAGAGGCCGGGGAGATACTGCTCGGTGGGCTGGTTCGGTAAAATCTCTTCCCACGCGTAATAGTGGGCGGCGCCAATCCCGCCGCCAAGATCGGAGTAATCCTGTTCCGTTCCTTCCTGCACCAGATCGTTGCCAGCCTTGGGATCGTGGGGATTATTGGGGTCGCCATCCATGCCGATCCACATGGTCGAATAGGTCGCCTTGCCCGTCTCGCCGGTGACGGAGGGCACATTCCAATGGGCATCTATCTCGAAATAGGAGCCGCTGTTGAATTGCAATTCTAAACCGCTCCAGTTGTTGGACGTCTCGGTGGTCGCCTCGACGCCCGTCTCGACACCGCGTGGCTGGCGAGTAATGTTGGGATTGCTGATCAAATGCGGTGGGAGCACGGTCATGGGCCGGGAAACCCGATCGAGCCACTTCGCGTAACGGTCGGGCGAAGCCGTAGCGTCGGGTCGCGGCGGATATCCAAGGCTGGCCAGGTACCGATCGGAGAACTGCTGCGCAGTTTCCTCCGTCAGGGCAGGCAGGACTCGCGCGGTCTTGGGCGTGGGCACGTAAGCCTGCGGCGCCGGCATGTCCGCCGTCGCAGAAACGGCGGCGCGCAAACGGACGGGATAAGTTGTGACTGTCCCGCCAGCCGCGCAATCGAGTTGTACTCGCTGGCCCTCTTGGGACCCCTCCTGTACAGTCAAGTGAACGCGAACATAGCCTTCTTCATTGGCGTACAGCCTCATGGTATGGGCCGCGTCGTTGACACCCGGAAGATGCAGATCGCAAGCCGCGTCGGGCTGGGTTTGCAAGACCACAGGGGTCTGGACGTTGGGTGGGATGGTGAAGCCTTGTTCCGGAGCGATCACGGCGTTCTGGGCTGAGCCCGGAACGGCCAGGCCGCTCATGAGGATCGCGGCGCATGCCGCGATTGGGACGTTGTGGATGATCTGATATTTCGACATTTGAAGTTCCTCCGTTTCCTGAGTTTGGGTTGATCCCGAACTCTCTCACCCTCTAGAGCGGACCAGGCGCGCAGAAACTGTCACGGGAGGTCCGAAAAATCTTCCGGCAGTGCGCGATCGGTTCTTGTCGGTCCCCTACGAATGTGGTAACTTCGGGTGATCGCGGATGCCGCCGCCCGAGGCGACTGGATGAACGCGTCCCCACAGCACGAAATCACGCGCCTGCTGCGAGCCTGGAGCGATGGGCAGCAGGGCGCCCCCGATCAGCTCATGCCCCTGGTGTATGAAGAGCTGCATCGCCTGGCCAGATCCTACATGGTGCGGGAGAGGGGAGACCACACGCTGCAGACCACGGCGCTGGTTCACGAGGCGTATCTGCGCCTGATCGACGCCTCAGCGGCGAGTTTCCAGGACCGCGCGCACTTCTTCGGAATGTGCGCGCTGTTGATGCGGCGGATTCTGGTGGACTGGGCGCGGTCCCACGGTGCCTCCAAACGCGGCGGCGACTGGCGTCCGGTGCAATTGGATGAAGCCCTGGTGGTGTCTCCCGAAACGGAGATCGACCTGGTGGCCCTCGACGACGCCCTGAAGGCCCTGGAGGTAGTGGACCCTCGCAAGAGCCGCGTCGTGGAACTGCGCTTTTTCGGCGGCTTGAGCGTGGAGGAAACCGCGGCGGTGTTGAAGGTCTCGGTAGAGACGGTGATGCGCGACTGGAAGCTGGCCAAGAGCTGGCTGCGGCGGGAACTGGCCGGCGAGAAGTCTCATGGCGTCTGAACGCTGGCGGCAGATCGAGCAACTGTATCACCTGGCCCTCGAGCAGAATGCGGATTCGCGCTCCGCTTTCGTAGCGCAGGCGTGCGGCGGCGATGAGGCGCTGCGGCGGGAGGTCGAGTCCCTGCTGGCCGCCGCCGAGGGCGACGACGCCTACCTGGAAACGCCCGCGGTCGCGGTGGCCGCCAAGTCTCTGGCGCAGGCCGAGGCGCGATGGAACCTGGCCGGCAAGACGGTGTCGCATTACCTGGTTGTAGAGAAGTTGGGACGCGCCCGTGAAGCCCCGGTGTACCGTGCCGAGGACAGCCGGCTGGGGCGGCCCGTGGCGCTCGAGTTTCTGCCTCGCCTGGCCGGAGATCCCCAGGCCATGGAACGCTTTCAACGCGAGGCGCGCGCGGCGTCCATATTGAATCACCCGAATATCTGCACGGTTTACGATATTGACCAATTCGAAGGCGCGCCGTTCATCGCCATGGAGTTCCTGGAAGGCCAGACCCTCGATCTTCGCCTTGCGGGCAAAGCTCTGGCGGTCGACGAATTGCTCGATCTGGCGCTGCAGATTGCCGACGGGTTGGACGCCGCCCACCAGCGGGGCCTGCTGCACCGCGACCTCAAACCCCTCAACCTCTTCATCACTACGCGGGGCCAGGCGAAGATTCTGAATTTCGGACTGGCCTCACTTCATGCGGAGACGCCCATCCGGACCGAGCCGGCATCGCCCCTTCTCGACCTCGCTCCCGGCGCGGCCGCGTGTCTTTCGCCGGAACAGTTGCGCGGCGAAAATCTCGATGCGCGGACCGACCTGTTCAGCCTGGGCGCCGTGCTATACGAGATGGCGACGGGCGTAAGGGCCTTCGACGGCAACTCCAACGCAGATATCTGCGATGCGGTTCTGCACCGCGCGCCGTCCCCGGTTTCCCAACTGAATCCCTCGCTGCCGCCGAAATTGGACGACGTGATCGGCAAGGCCCTGGAGAAGGACCGCGAGGTGCGGTATCAGCACGCCGCGGATCTGCGCGCCGACCTGAAGCGGGTGAAGCGGGAGATGGACAGCTTGCGGATTGCCCGGACCGCACAACCGAGCCAGCCGGCCCATCTGGGGCGCTACCAGATCACGGGCAGGCTCGGTGCAGGTGGAATGGGTACGGTGTATGAGGGCACCGATCCGGTGATTGGCCGTACAGTGGCGATCAAAACCATTCTTCAGGACAGATTGGGATCCTCCCAGGGGGCAGTGGAACTTCGGGCGCGCCTGATGCGGGAGGCACGCGCGGCCGGCAGTCTGGCGCATCCCAACATTGTGACGGTGTTCGATGCCGGAGAAGAACCGGGCGTGACCTACATCGTGATGGAATTGATCCGGGGTTCCACGCTCGATGCCATGCTGCCATGCGCGGGGACGCCCGTGCCCACCCAACGTGCGTTGGAGATCCTGGCCGAGGCGGCGACGGCGCTGGATTTCGCGCATAGCCGTGGCGTTGTTCACCGTGACGTCAAACCCTCCAACATCATGATCCAGGCAGACGGAATTGTGAAGCTGACGGACTTCGGAATCGCCAGGAGCGTGACAGACACGGTCACACTGGCGGGAAGTCTGGCCGGCACGCCTTACTTCATGTCGCCGGAGCAACTGCGCGGCGAGGAAGCCACGCGGCGTTCGGACCAGTATTCGCTAGCGGTGGTGGCGTGGATTCTACTGACGGGCTCAAGGCCTTTCGACGGCGACCAATTGATGCCGCTGATATCGAAAATCCTGACGCACGAGCCGCCGCGAAGCGGCTCTCTGAACCCGCCTGCCGACGGTGTGTTGCGGCGCGCCCTGGCCAAGGATGCGGAGGCGCGATTTGAATCGTGCAGCTCGTTCATGTCGGCATTGCGTGCTGCCTGCATCCAGAAGCCGGCTGCGAACCTGGAGACCGGCCGGACGAAACGGCGTAGGATTTTGGCGGCTGCGGTGCTCGCGTGCCTGCTCGCGGCGGCCGGTATTGCCTGGCGGTTGCGCCCGCAGCCTGTCCGTCACGAGCAGAAGGCCAGTGCGATCAGCCCGGACCCCATCGCTTCTCCACCGGCGATGGACACTCCGCCCAAGGCCAATCCGCCCGATCGGCAGGCCGCGGCCGCTTCGGGCGAGCGGTCCTCCGCCAAGGCTGCTCCGATCGCCGCGCCAGTGCCAGCCAGGGTCTCACCGCCGTCGCGCGCGGCCGGTACGGCCCCAAGCCATGCGGGCGTCCTTCCCCAACCCTCGGGCCCCTATGAGTCGAAAACCAATCCCCGGGACGGGCTGACCTACATTTGGATACCGGCGGGGACGTTTCAGATGGGCTGCTCCCCGGAGGACAACGAGTGTTTCGAGAACGAGAAGCCCGCGCACCAGGTGACGATTACCAAGGGATTCCGGATGGGACAGACCGAAGTGACGCAAGAAGCCTATCAAAAGGTCATTGGAAGAAACCCCAGCTTTTTCCGGGGAGTGAACCGTCCGGTCGACAACGTTACATGGGACGAAGCGAGAAGCTACTGCCAGGCTATAGGGATGCGGCTCCCGACCGAAGCGGAGTGGGAATATGCGGCGCGTGCGGGCAGCACCGGGAGCCGCTACGGCGAGCTCGACCGAATCGCCTGGGTCGACGGTAACAGCGAAAAGCAGACGCACCAAGTAGCGGGTAAGCAGGCCAACGCCTGGGGACTCCACGACATGCTCGGGAACGTCTGGGAGTGGGTCGCGGATTGGTTTGCACGCTACCCGCCGGGCGACGCGACCGATCCCGAGGGTCCGGCGACCGGGCAGTTCCGAGCGCTCCGCGGCGGTGCCTGGCTCAATAAACCCAGGGCTGCGCGTGCGTCGGGCCGTAGCTGGTACGTACCCGAGCACCGCGGTCCCGGCGGGGGTTTCCGGTGTGCGCAAGGAATTGACCGGCGGCCACCCCGGCAACCCGTGACTCACAAAGGCGTGAGTCATGACATGAATTGACAAGACTTGCTAAATGGAATAAGGCTACAGTTGGAGGTGCTGCCATGCAGACCATGAACATTTCCCTTCCCGATCCGATGAAACATTTCGTCGAAGAGCAAGTGGGCATGGGCGGCTACAGCAGCGCAAGCGAATATGTACGCGAGTTGGTCCGCGCCGATCAGAAGCGCAAGGCAAAAGAACAACTGGAAACAGTGTTGCTGGAAGCGCTGAAGTCGGACCCGGAGACGGTGACGCCCAAGGTGGTGGGCCAAGTTGCGTGCGGAAATCCGCAGCGAGGCAAAGACACACCCGGCGCCGGGCGCGTAGCCGTGCCGGTATCATCGTCCGCGCCACGGCCAGGCGGGAAATCAAAGCCCACGGCATTTATCTCGAAGAACAGGCTGGAACCGAGGTCGCCGACCGCTTTCTTGCCGCGGTGCAGGATAGCTTCGAGACTCTTGCCACGATGCCAAGGATGGGTGCTCCGTGCGGCTTCCGGCGGCCAGCTACGCGGCGCCTGCGACGCTGGGCTGTGAGGGGTTTTGAGAACTGGCTGATCTTCTATCAACCGAAACGGAACGGCATCGAGGTGGTTCACCTGATCCACGGCGCACGGGACATCGAGAGGCTGCAGAATAGGTAGCAACACTTCCGGATTCGATCCGCATCAAGAGCGTTCCCGCTGCTCGATCCAGGCGCGCACGTCTTCATCGGGAACGGTTTCGCCGCGCTCCGCAGCGGCCAGGCTGCCACTCACCTTGCGCTCGAACCATTCGTTATAGGTGAAGAGATGATCCACGGCTTCCTGCGGGAGCTCGTCTGTTCCGCGGTGCGTGCGCCGGGCAAGATCGTTCAGCTTGGCCTCGGTTTCCGGCGTGAGTTGCAGTTCCATAGCTGCCAGTGTAGCGCTCCGGAGCGGCCCACCATCCGAGACGCGCTCGACGGGCGGCTCAGCGGCGCGGCACTTTTCCCACCCACTTCTCCGGGCGGGCCCATCCGAACCCGACATCCGGCACGATCCCCACGGCCGGCCAGTGTTCGCGCATGTCGCACCGGCGGCAAACGAAAATCCCGCACTCCGGACAGAAGTCCACCGTGACCAGTCCGCAATACGCACACCGGTCCCTTACAAACAGACCGTCCTCCATTCTGTGTCCCAGCGCGTGTAGATTTGCTCCGATATGAAAATTGTTAGCCATTTCCCAACCTCCTTCACAACTCTTCCTCGGTCTCGGGCGACGGCCCGCAACTCACCTTGACACGCGGCGCCCGGGGCTTTTCCAGATGGAACCGCCGCACCGCCTCCGCCGCCTCTCGTCCGGCCCGCACCCGGCGCATCAGGCGGATCGCGTTGCCGCCCAGAATCAGAGCCTGCTCCCGGGGGGGCAGTCCCAGAAGCCGGATCTTGTGAAGCTCCAGCCCCGGATGCAGCCACGGCCCGTCCGAGCCGAACAGCACCTTCCGTGCGCCGGCGCGCTTCACCGCCTGCACGATGTAATCGAATCGGCGGACTCCCGACGTGTCGGTAAACACATTCGGATAGCGGACAAGCTGGTCGATGACCCGCTGGTGCGCACGCCAATCGTCCGCAAAGCTGCCCAGATGCGGAACCACAAACGTGACGTCCGGGTATTCGGGCGCCAGCATGTCGATCACCTCGGCGCGGCCCGCCACATCCAACAGCAGCGGCAGGCGGAATGCCCGAACCGCTTCACACACTTCGCGTGTCGGCATGGCGTCGTGGCCGTGCACTTTTACGCCGCGAAAGCGCCACTGCTTTACCGCCCGCTCGATCATCGAAAAGATGCGTCCGGCGTCGTTGGCCGCATGCACAAAAGCGAATCCCACCAGCCGGTCCGGATGCCGGGCGACGATTCTCGCGGTCTGCACATTGGCCTGCGAGTAGTCGCTGTGAAACGGCGCGAAGACCACCGTCCGGTCGATTCCCGCGGCCCGGGCGCGGCGCAGATAAGGCTCGATCGGCGCATCCGTGTTCCAGGGAGCGGTCAGGATGTCGCCCTTGCCGGCGTGGCAGTGCCAATCCACGATCATGTTGCCGCGCTCCAGGCCGCTTCCTCCCGCGTGCGCCGGGTACGCTCGAGCGCCGCGCCGGCTGCCGCGAGGAACCAGATGCACGTGGCGATGCCGTTATAGAAGTTGGGCAGGTGAAATTTCTCGTTGGGGGCGTGGATGCGGTTGTCGGGCAGGGCAAAACCCATCAGGACCGTCGGGATTCCCAGGATCTCCTGGAAGGTGTTGACTACCGGAACCGTGCCGCCGGACCGCAGAAAAACAGCCGGTGAACCGAAGCCTTTCCGGCAGGCGAACGCCGCCGCGCGAAGGGCCGGATGATGGCGATTCACCAGCGCCGGCCTGGCGCCGGAGAGAATGCGGACCGCCGATCTCACGGTGGGTGGCGTGATGCGCGCGATGTGCCCGCGAAACAGACGCGCCACCTCATCCGGGTCCTGGTCCGGGACCAGCCGGAACGTGAGCTTAGCCAAGGCGCGGGCCGGGATCACGGTCTTGATCCCAGCGCCCTGGTAACCTCCCAATACCCCGTGCAAATCCAATGACGGGCGGATGGTGGTCCGCTCGTACAGACTGTATCCGCGCTCGCCCCAGCTTCGACTGGTCCGCGCGTCCTTCAGAATCTGCGCGTCTGGTGGTCCGGTGCGCGCCATATACTCGCGCTCCCGGCCGCTCCACCTCCGCACCGTCTCGTAAAAGCCGGGTATGGCGACGCGCCCGCGGGCATCGTGCAAGGTGGCGATCATCCCGCACAGAGCCTGGAGAGGGTTGTGAACCGCGCCGCCGAAGTTTCCCGAGTGCAGGTCCTGCCGGGGACCTTGTACCTCCAGTTCCACCACCAAAGCCCCTCTCTGGGAGTAGCCGATCGCCGGCTGGCCGGGAGCAAGCATGCGGGTGTCCGACATCACCGCGGCGTCCGCGCCCAGCATGTCTTTGTTGCGGGCTACGAAAGAGGCCAAGTTAGGGCTATCGATCTCCTCCTCGCCCTCGAAAAGACACTTCACGTTGACCGGCAGGGCGCCCTCGCTCTTCAAGTACGATTCCAAAGCCTTGACATGCGTGAATAGCTGTCCCTTGTCGTCGCAAGCGCCCCGGCCGTAGAGATCCTCGCCGCGCACCGCCGGCTCAAACGGTGGCGTGCGCCACTCGCCCAGCGGGTCCACCGGCATCACGTCGTAGTGGCCATACACCAGCACCGTGGGGCGGCCGGGCGCCCGCTGCCATGCGGCGTAGACCATGGGATGGCCGCGGGTGGGCGCCACCTTGACGCTCTGCATGCCCGCGCGCCGCAGTTGACCGGCCAGCCAGGTGGCGCACTTTTTCACGTCGCCCGAGTGCCGCGCATGCGAGCTGATGCTCGGGAAGCGAACAAAGTCCTGCAGCTCGGCGAGAAATCGCGGCCGATGCTGCCGGGCATACGCGAGGACCCGAAGAGGCGCCATGGTTTCATCTCAAACTCCGCCAGTGGCTCGTGGGGCGGGCCATCTTACCTTGCGATTCCGCATATCTTGTGGGGCGGACCCCCATGGTCCGCGGGCCGACGCCCTCGTCGGCCTGTTTGATTCTGTCGGAGAAAGCGGGACGAGGGCGTCCCGCGCGGACCAGGGGGTCCGCCCCACCGCCAAAGCAAGTGGCATTGGCGCCAGATCAATACTCGAATTCAAACTCGCGTTCGGCGGGGTGCTTCCCGACGGGCTTGGTCCTTCCGTTAGAACTGGAGCGCACCGGTGTGGGCGACGACTGTTCCCACGGAAGCACGCGGTGCGAAGCCGGCCGCCCCGCCAGTCCCATGGCCTGCGCGCTGGTGAGCCACTCTTCCGATTGTTCCGCGATCTCGAGCAGCAGCGTTTCAAACTGGGCCCGCGTGGTCTGCAGGATGTGCGGCTGCCCCAGCCAGCGCAGGATTTCGCGGCCCGTCACCCCCATCCTCTGCCGCGGGGAAGTCACCAGGCGCTCGTTGTAGTAGCGGATCAGCACCTCTTCCACCACGTCCCAGGCGTTATCGGCGCCGAAGAGCCGCTTGACATCCGGCGCGTTCAGGATCTTGAAAGACTCTTCCAGCAGTTGCATCACTTCCACGCGCAGCACGTTCAGGTGGCCGAACGACAGCCACTTCAGGTTATTGCGCAGGTCCAGGCCGGCGCGCCGCACGATGGCGATCGATCCGAAGCTGGGATCGTAGGCGCGCTCGCGGATGACGTCCGAAATGCGCTTGTCGCGCCAGAACAGCGTGACCTGGTGGACGAAGTGGGCGAACAGCTTGTGGAAGTCGGTGTTGGCCCGGGAGCCGGTAGGAACGGGGCCGCTGCCGTAATCGAAAATGCGCTTGTAAGCGGCCAGGCGTTCGCGCTGCGTGTAGCGCAGCACTTCCCTGCGGTCGAACTGGTACAGAGCGTAAGCGCCCGGCCCGCCCGAAAGCCGCACGGTGCCGGCGCGGAACAGCTCCTGCAGCTTCTGTACCGCGCGGAAGACCCCGATCTTCTCGTGCTGCCAGAGGTAGTACATGTCCCCCACGGCGACGATGCGCTCGGAGGTGATGGTCTCGTCGTAAGGCTCGACGCCCGGCGGGATGCGGGTCTGGCCGAGCTGGCTGGCGGCATCCGAGCCGATGCCCGCCAGTTGCGCCAGGCCTTTATCGGGAGGAGGCGGCGTTTTGCTGTCGGTGTCCACCACCGACTGCAGCATGTCGTCAATCTGCTTGTTGAGCGCGTCGGCGAGCTGGGGGTTCGTGATCAGGTCGGCCGAGAGACGGCTGGTCACCGTCTCGCGCAAGGCCGCTATGCGGTCATATAGGGATTGATAATCCTTCTCCGTCGCCATAAATGCGTCTCCTCAATTCACAGGTGCTCTCTCGACCCGAGTCCGTCCAGAACCTCCCGTCAGATGATGTGCTCCTTCTTCAGCAGCTCGCGGATATCCCTCTTTTCATCTTCCGTGAACTCGGCAAGAAACTCGGGCGACGGGATCTGGAAGGCCAGGCTGTATGCCTCGTCCAACCCATCGGCCAGTAGCTGCATGGCACGCTTGACTCGCGGAGTGTGGTATCCGGGCGGGAGCGCTCTGGCCTTCTGCGGTGGCGAGATCGCGCCGTGGACAAACTTGCGGAGCCGGTCCGTGCTCGCCTTGAACGACTCGAGCCCGTCCTTGCCGGCGTCTTGCAGCAGGCCGGGCAGCTCCTCGGACGCGGCCCGGTACACCCAGTCCAACAACTCCGCCACAAACAGGCCCGACGTGTCGTTGGGAAATTGATACTGGTGTTCGCCGCCGCCCTTCCTATCGGGGATCGAAATCCACAGGTTGGCAAAGTCGAGCTGGGAGGTTTGCCGCTCCGCGTCGCCCATGAACACCGAATCCATCGTGTAGTAGGCGTCCTGAACTCCTTGCGCGACCACCTCGAGCGCCCGCGACATGAGTACCAGTTGCGTGCCGAAGAATGGCCTCCTCTCGGTTTCGCCCATAAAGGTCCGGATGAAGAAGGTTCTGTCGTAGTCCCAACTCTTCTTCAGGCCGATCACATAGTCCACGAGGATCAGGTAGTTCGTCAGGTTCTGCTCGTCGTCGACGGTCGTCACAAACCTGCG
>Ga0209517_10002104_pt1 | contig 28720 bp, 24 predicted proteins | sample PeaSoiMetSII2010_FD_187695 | JGI IMG/M metagenome (GOLD analysis project Ga0209517, IMG submission 187695) | Peat soil microbial communities from Weissenstadt, Germany - SII-2010 (SPAdes) (version 2) | ecosystem: Environmental > Terrestrial > Soil > Wetlands > Peat | place: Germany...
GGCGACGTGGCGGAGGAAGGCGGTGGGCTGCGAGCTGCCGGTCGAGATCATGCCCGGCGAAACGCAGTTGACGGAGACCTCCGGCGCCAGCGCCTTGGCCATGACCTGGGTCAGCATGATGAGGGCGGCCTTGGAGCCGCAGTAGTGGGCGTGGCTGGCCCAGGGACGCAGCCCGCCCAGCGACGCGATATTGACGATGCGTCCCTTGCGCGCGCGCAGCAGGGGAGCGGCCAGGCGCGACGTGAGGAACGGCCCGCGGGTGTTGGTGGCGAACATGTCGTCCCACTGGCGGGCGGATATTTTTTCGAAGTCGAGGGTGTCGTAGGCGCCGGCGTTGTTGACCAGGACATCTAGTCCTCCGAACTTGGTGCGCACCCGGCGGAGGGCGGCGGCGATGCTCTTCTCCTCCCGCACGTCGCAACGTAACGCCAGCGCGCGCACGCCGCGTGCCTTCAGATCGGCGAGGGTCTGGCGCGCGTCCTGGGAGGAGGAAAGATAGGTGAAGGCCACGTCGGCGCCGGCGGCGGCCAGGGCCAGGGCGATGGCGCGTCCGATGCGGCGCGCGCCTCCGCTGACCAGAACGGACTTGCCCTTCATGGGCATCGTGGGCGATTGTAACAGTCGCGCGCGCCCGTCGTGAGCGCCCCGGACTTTGCTACACTCTCTCGCCATGGCCGGAGCCCACCAGGTGATCGTGTACTCACGCAAAGGTTGTCACCTGTGCGAGATTGTGAAAGAGACCCTTGCCAAGCTGGAGCGGCGGGGCAGCTTCACCTGGCGCGAAGTGGACGTGGACTCCGACGAGGCTTTGCGCCGCCAGTTCACCGATGAAGTCCCGGTGGTGTTTATCGACGGGAAAAAGGCCTTCAAGTACCGCATGGCGGAGAGTGACTTCCTGCGCAGGCTGGGAGCGTAAGAAGTTGGAACCGCGGTAGCCGAGCAGGCCATGCCAGCCCCTCGGCCTCAGTGCGCAGGTTTCAGGACCGCCGTATTCCGCTCGTCGCTGGCGATGGCGCGGTAGAACCTCTTCAGATCCTCGACCTTGCTCGCCGGGACGCTCAGTTCCTTGATCTCCAACGTACGGGTATATCGCAGCACCTTGCCGCTCACTTCCGATTTGCTGTGGTAGCTGGCAAAGCTGTAATCCAGGTTGACCGGCGGCGGCAGGTCGTCGACCTCGTAGCCTTCGGGCAGAGCGATTTCGAATACATCGGTGTCCCGAGTGGGCCCCTGGAATTCCACCGCAAAATGCCGCGGCTCCCTGGTTTCCAGGAATCCGGTTGATTTGGTTCCGACCACGCGCGGCCTGACCAGCAGCAGGCCGGCCGCGGGTTTGGCGTAGTTCGGCGCCACCAGCGAATAGTGGTAGGCGAACGGCTGGTCCGTGTTCTGCAGGTTGCTCACGCTGGCCTTTGTCAGTTGAAACGTCCCCAGGGAATGCGAAAGCAGGGTTTCGATGGGCTTGATCCTGTCCGCCTCTTTGGTGACTGTTCTCAGGGCCTCACGCTGCTCCCAGGCGCGATCCCCCCGGCGGATTTCCTCAATATCGCCTTTGAGCGTTCCGATCCCATCCAGCGCCAGCTTGCCACTCCTTTGGATGCTGTTCATCGCCGCCGGCTGCCGTGGGAGTTCGATCAACTCTCCACCGTCCGGAGTCACCAGCAATCCGTAATTGGCCTGCAAGTGCCCGCTGAGCTCCCCGAACGGCGTCAGTTCATTGGTAGGATCGAAGAAAAGGATCTTGCCCAGCTTAGGATGCTGCAGGGTCGCGGAAAGGGAATCATCGGTCACCCCAGCGGGCAGCTTGATGGCGAGGATCACGTGATTGAACGCGCTCCGGTGCGCCTGGACCCCCGGCGTGACCGACCCGCGCTCGGTGTTGATCGCCACGTAGTATGACTCGACACCGATCTGCTGCAGCATGACGCTCATCAGCGTCGCCTTGTCTTTACAATCCCCGTAACGATGGGTGAAGATCTCGGGGGCGGGGTGAGGCTGCCATCCCCCGATTCCCAAAAGGATGGCCACGTAGCGAACGTCCCGCTGCAGGAATTGTGCGATGGCCCGCATTTTCTCAACGGGCGTGGCCGCGGTCGCGGTGAGAGCCGTTACCTTCTGTTGCATCTCCGGCGAGGCTTCCTTGCGCGTGCGCGTCAGCTCGAGGTACCAGGTGCCCATCTGCCGCCAGTCGCTGAAGCTCTTACCCGGCACGGCGCCGCCCGCAGGATAGAAGGCCACGATCATTTGTCCCCTTATCCCGCTCCACGGCGGCATGCGCTCTTCGTACCTGAGCTCCTTGACATCGCTCACCACCCACTGCCACTGGTTGCCGGACTGCACGGGTTTCACTTCCGGGGCATTCAGCCAGGTCGCCTTGTATTCCCATCCCGGTGGAAGTTGCAGCGTGTAATGCGCTTCCCGTACTGGGGCTGACCCCTGAAAGGGCCAAACATCCTGCAAAACCAAGGGCTGCTCGTCCCTCTGGTATTCATACCCGATGATGTTTCCCGGATCCGCGGCCGGTATGATCAGGACCTTGTTTTTCACATCTTTGATCAGCTCGATGCCCGCGATCATTGGAGGCGAGCCCTCGATGGCGTCCTTGTCCCTGACCTCGTAGTCTTTTCCCTGAGCGGGGATGCACCAGGCGCGCATGCCCGTGATCTTCTCGCCGGCATGAAAGGAAACACGCACAGTGCCGTATTCACGGCCGCCGGGCCGCAGGATTTTGTACGCCTCCCGGACCACCGTCCGGATCCGGTCGGCGGTTTCGACCGTGACCACCTGCTCCGAGTAGAGCAGCACCGCGTCGGTTTTCTCGTCGTGCGCCGGCAGGGGCACGCTGACCAGGGCGTGCAGCCACCCCGGGGCGTCTCCCCCAGCCACGGCCGGCGTAGGGATCAGCAGTCCGCAGGCCAGCGCCAGAATTGCGAGCGCCCGTGCTCCGGTCTCAGACGGCCGGTTGCAAGACGATCTGCTGTTCATCGGCAGTCCTCACAAATTGGTAAAATCCGCGCAGGATACCGTAGTTTGAGGGTTCCACGCCCAGCAGGTCGGAGCGCAGCTTGCGCGTGATGTGCAAGGTGCTGTGCTGGTCTTCCGCTTTCTGCGTGAAGCCCACCGCCGGACTCTCCTGTGTCACCGGCGCGGGCAGGCTGCTTACCTTCCAACCGAGAGGCATGACAACGGTGAAGTCGTCAATCTTCTGACTGGGATAATGGAAGTACACCGCGTAAGTCCTTTGCGCATGTTCGAACAGATGTTTCTCATGCGAACTGAAGAGTCCGACGGGAAACACCGCTCGGCGCCCGGCGCCGGACACCCATCCCGGGACCTTCAGGTTGTACTGCGCTACAAATGTCGGCGATGAAGTGGCCCAGTCGGGTTGGTTCGTCAGGTCTACTTCAATCCCCGACGGTATCGACTCCCGCACCAGGTCCTCGAGCAGTTTCTTGCGGCTGGCATCGTCTTCATCCCTCTGGTCCATGCGCATATAGAGCGCCTCGAGGCCGAAGTAGGTCACCGTCAGAGTGCCCTCCAGATCGCCTTGTTCGGCCAACGTCAGCTTGGCATTGCGCTCGATCCGGGAGGTGAAACTCTCCGGCACCGCGGTCTGCACCCACGTCCCGCCGTCCTTATCCAGGCGCAACCCCGCCACCCCGGTCTCTGACCAGGGCAGCAGGCCGTATGGCGCGAATGCCGTTCCAGGGTCCAGGTACAAATCTTTCCCATTCAGCTTGACCAGGACAACTTCGACGTTCAATTGGTACGGGTTCATCAGCGCGGGTTTGAAGAAATATTGATTGCGGGTGGAAACGTACACCGAATGAGCCTCGAACCCCGCGGCCCGCGCCAGCGCGATGAACAGCCAATCGATCTGGCGGCCGTCGCCGGCCTGCCGTTTCCACACGTCCTCGACATTGTTGTTTTCCTTGGCCTGTTCTCGTTTCAGCTCCTGCTTGGTTTTCTCCCTCTCGAACGAGGTGTTTCGCAGTTGCTGGACCCGCGCATAGATCTTTTGCAGCTTCACTTCCGGGGCGTCGTTCGGCGACACGATCTCCGACGCCGCCTGCTCCATGGCCTTGCGCTTGTTGACGAAACTCTCAAACTTCGCGTTGCGTTTTTTCCCTTCTTCCCTCCAGAACTTGGCCGGTTCCTTTTCGGCCTGCTTCTCGGAGTAGAGGAAATCCACGCGGAATGTCAGCTCGTTGTCCGGCGGCATGTACTCTTCGCGCAGGAAGGCCGGAATATCGTGCAACTGCAGCCGGACCACGCGTGCGTCATCCTTCGGCGGATCCGCTCCCGGCGGTAGAACCGAAGCCCAGCGGAGATTGAAGTCCGGATTAGCCTTCAAGGTGAACTTGGCGTGTCGCGTGAACAGATCCGAGCTCAGCACCCAGCGTGAGTCGAATACGTAGCGGTCGTCCAGGTCGATGGTGTAGTAGTACTCGATGATGCTTCCCACCCGGATATCCGGGAGGGTGAAGGTCTTCGGCAGGTATTTCCAGCTCCGCGTCTTGACCACCATCTTCTCGTACGTTTTGCCGTCGAAGGCCACCATGCTGCCGTCCGGCTGGATGACCCTCGCCTTGATGGTGTGGATGCTTGCCCGCTCCTTATTGAACGGGATCTCGATATCGGCGTACTTCCGCCCCTCTTCGGTCAGAATCTTGATGCGGACGTAGTTGAATTCGTGAGAAGGCCGGTTGTCATCCCGGTCCACCTGGCGGTACAAGCAAATGGCGGGCGCTCCCGGCGCCTTGGGATCGGCCGTCAGCTTCAACTCTTCCTGCGAAGCCGGCTGCCATTCCTCGCCGGCGCTGGTTTTCGGTGCGCCGAACGTCCACGCTCCCAGACTCACCAACACGATCGCTAACAACTTATGACGGTGAACCACGGTCCTACTCCCTGAAGAACGTCGGTCTTGCTGGAATAACTGGCAAGAGCCTATCGCGCAATTCGGCCATCATCAGTGACGATGCTCACTGGGGCGGGTGATGGATTCGCCTCCCAAGGTTCTTGCACCCGGCCGGGCCCGACCAGCGGAACGTACCCCTCCATCTCGTGGCTGTCAACGGGTACCAGGGTTTTGTTCTGAAATCAGAACACGGGCCAGATGAGCCCGGGATTGGACTTTGAAAAAGGGAGATCGCCCTCACAGTCAACAAAAAAAGGCACGGCCGCAGCCGTGCCCTTTGAGACTCCGAAGCGCTTCAGCAGCGTACGATTTTGGGCGAGTCGATCCCTTTCAGGGCATTGCGCGTGTCCACCACCAGTTGCGCCTCACGCACGATTTGCGGATAGTCGTAGGTCGAGTGGTCGGTGACGATCAGCACGCAGTCATACTGTCCCAGGTTCTCCACCGGGGCGCACTTCATCTGCAGGTCGTAGTGGCGTCCCTTGCCCACGAAAGGGAAGTAAGGATCGTTGTAGCTGACCTCGACGCCTTCCTTGTGCAGGAGTTCGATGATGGTCAGCGCGGGCGATTCCCGCAGATCGTCGACATCCTTCTTGTAGGCCACGCCCAGCACCAGCACCTTCGACCCGTTCATCGCCTTGCGCTCGCGGTTCAGCGCCTTGCCCACCGCCTGCACCACGTGGTAGGGCATGGCGGTGTTGATCTCGCCGGCCAGCTCGATGAAGCGGGTGTGGAAGTCGTACTCCTTGGCCTTCCACGAGAGATAGAACGGATCGACCGGGATGCAGTGTCCGCCCAGCCCCGGCCCGGGATAGAACGCGTGGAAGCCGAAGGGCTTGGTGGAGGCCGCCGCGATGACTTCCCAGATGTCGATGCCCATGCGCAGGCATAGCATCTTCAGCTCGTTTACCAGGGCGATGTTGACGCAGCGATAGATGTTCTCCAGCAGCTTGCACATCTCCGCCGCCGCGGGCCCGGAAACTTTAACCGTCTTTTTGAAGATTGCGTTGTAGAGCTCAGAAGCAGCTTCCGTTGCCGCCACGCTGCATCCGCCCACAACTTTGGGAATGTCGCGCCGCGCCACGGTCTCGTTGCCCGGATCTTCGCGCTCCGGCGAGAAGGCCACGTAGAACTCCTGGGGCGACGACGGCGTGTTGTCGCGGGCCAGCAGCAGTCCGGCGCGGTTATGCTTCTCGAGGATCGGGATCAGCACCTCTTCTGTAGTGCCGGGATAGGTGGTGCTCTCCAGTATGACGAGTTGTCCGGCGCGCAGGTAGGGCGCGATGGCCTGCCCGGTCGCGGTGATGAAGCTCAGGTCCGGCTCCATGTACTCGTTCAGCGGGGTGGGGACGCAGATGATGACCGCGTCCATCTCCGCGATACGCGCATACTCCGAGGTCGCACGGAACCCCTGGCGCAGGGCCCCCTGGATCTGCTCCGCCGGGATGCGGAAGATGTACGACCCGCCTTCTCCCAGCGTCTTGACCTTGCGGCTGTCGATATCGAAGCCGGTGACCGCGAAGGTCTCTTCCGTGAACAGCAGGGCCAGCGGCAGGCCCACGTAGCCCAAGCCGATCACCCCAATCTTGGCGCTGCGGGTGGCGATCTTGGTCTTCAGGTCTTGAGCAAGGGAAACTGCAGTGTTGGGTTGCATGGCGATTTTTTGGAGTCTACCATTTTTTCCCTTCCGGCACCGGTTACCTTGGTTATCTCTGGGGGTGACGAGCCGTGGGCGGGCGAGCAGCTATGGACGGCAAAGATCCAGGGCCCGGCGCGTTTCCTCAATACGTCCATGGCCGAGGCGCTCGCGGAGTTCGAGGGCGGCGGTGAGGTAGATCCGGGCAAGTTCCCGCTCGCCGAGTCGCAGGTGGGCGACGCCGCAAAAGTGGAGGCCATCCGCCCGTCCCCAGGCATATTCACAGTCCGGCTGTTCTGAGCGGTCGAGCGCATTGCGAGCGCTTTGCAGGGCTTTGCGCGCATCCCCAGCCGCGAGCAACGTTTCCGCGAGGGCGAAGCGGAGTTCGATCGAGTATTTTCCGAAGCCGCAGTCGCCCGCTAGGCGGATGCCGGCTTCAGCTTCGGCAATGGCTTGGGGGTAATCCCCCAGATGCAGGTGGAGTTCGCAGGCCGCGTGGAAGCAGCGGAGCTGGAGTTCGACGACTCCGGAGCGGTTAGCGAACGCGCGGGCGTCCTGCAGGTGCTGGCCGGCTCGAGCGGGATCATCAGGAAGGAGGAGCCGGGCGAGGAAGGCATCGCAGCGGCAGAGGTCGTCATTCCAGTCGTTCCTGACCGTGATCTCCCGGCTAGCTTGCATTTGGCTGCGTGCTCCAGATCGGTCACCGCGCAGGAGCTTAAACTCAGCCTCTTGTATGCCGCACAAGCTGTAGAGAGGTTGGCCTTCCAGTTCGGTGGCACGCTGAAAGTCCGCTGCGGCAGAGGTGATGTCTCCAAGGGCGAAGTGCGAGGTCGCTCGACAGACGAGGGAGTATCTCTCGTCCTGTGCTTGTGTGGCGAGCGAAAACGAGCTGTCGGAGTACTCGAAGGCCTGTCGGAAGTGACCCGCGCTGAGCTCAAGCAGAGCAAGGCCCCGGGCGTCGGTAGACTCGTTCACCCGGTCGGAGGCATCGGCGTCCAACCGCCGACAGTGCGCAAAGGCTCGCCGCGCCCGCGCGAGGTCGCCGAGGTCCGAGGCGAATAGGGCGAGGCTGCAGACGAGCGCAGATTGGTCGCGTGGAGACAGTTGGGGCTCGATGCGTGAAAAATCATCACGCGGGACGAAGCGTTCGAGGACACGGAAACCACGACCGTTCTCTCCCACGACAAACCCAAGGTTGTTGTAGCCTCCCAGCCCGTCCCAGTACAGATCAAAAGCCTCCTGAACGCGGCCGGCGAGCAGAGTCTCCTCGATCAGAAGTTCGTATTGATCCAGAATCGCCGGATCCCTGGGATATGTCTTTGGGCTCGTCTCGAGGCTGGGAGCCAGCTTGGCACGCACAGACTCGTGGACGGACTCCGGTTTCGTCCCCAGAAGATTCCGGAAGAACTCGCGGAGAAAGGGGTGAGCGGAATAAACGGCCTGCCGATCGGTCTTGTAGCAAAATACCAGCCCGAGCCCCCGGAGCCGTTCCAAATGGCTCACGAGTTGGTGGTCCGCGAGACCGACCAGGGCGCCGGCCACTTCTCCGCCGGACTGCACGATCCAGGCGAGAATCTCGACTTTCACGCCTCGCGGAAACAGGGAAAGGCGGGCGAGGAGGTCGCGCTCGGCGGGAGTCAGAGCCTTAGCATACTGCTCCAGGATGCGGTTCAGCCGCCGGGCCTTGGGGTCGGACTCTTTCGCATCCTCCAGTGAGAACTCCGGCGCGCGGCTCGGGTCCCCGCCCGCGAAGTTACCAAGATACGAACCCAGGACGGCCACGGAAAGGGCGTGGTAGAAGCCGCCGATATTTAGCGGTTCGAGCAGCCGCGCCAGTGCGGCATCGTCGCCTTTCACCTTCCAGGCCCGCAGCACGTCGAACGCGACCGGGCGTTCAAGGTCATCCAGCACGATGCCGCGATGTCCAGCCCCGGTCCAATCATCGAGATCCACCAGCGGAAAGCGCGACGTCACCAGGGCGCGGGCACTCCCCACGCCACCGGCCAGTCCACGTACTAGGCGCTTGAGCTGCAGATCTTCGAGTTCGCCGCGGCGGCGCGGCTCTCCTTCGCTCTGGACGCGTTCCAGCCCGTCGAGGATCAGGATATGCGGCGCGTCACCCGAAAGTGCCAGTTGCAGTCGTTCCAGCATTCCGCCCGTCGGCGCCCCCGTCTCACCCGTGAAATAGAGATAGGCCGCCCGCAGAAAAGCGTCTGTATGGGGATCTTCGTAGAAAGACCAGACAAAAACCCCGGCGCGGTCTGAGAGGGTTCCCTGGTGCAGAGCTTGCTCCAGAGCTTCATGGACCAGTGCGGTCTTCCCGGTGCCGCCCGCCGCGACCAGAGAGACGACACGGTCTGGGGTGACCGGGGCCTGAAGCCAGTCCTTCAGCTCCTGCAGCTTGGCTTGGCGGCCGCGGAAATACTGCGCTGGCTGCAGAGCGTGGCAGAACAGTGGCTTCCAGACGCGGGCAGTTGAGGCCGGGTCGCGACCGGGCTGCGCGACGAAGTTGGCAAGTGTAATGGCAACGAGCTTGGCTAAGTCGTCAGCGCTGGAGAAGGTATTCCGAGTGCACTCGCGCTCGAGGTATGCCTTGAACTCCTTGAGCTTCTGAACCGCTTTGACAATCTCCGCAGCTTTCTCCGGCGGCTCCGAAGTCAGGCGATCCTGTTCCTTGACCTCGGTCCATAAGGCCTTGGGATCAACCAGGAAAGCAAACACTGGCTTGCCGGCGCTCTTGGCGGCAGCCACTTCGAGCCAGGTGATGGAACGCTCGCCGTCGCCGCCCAATTCCGGCGGCGGGACGTAGCCGTAGCGGTGGGCAACAATGCAGATCACCGCGTCCGCTTCGGCCGCCATCCGCATGCATTCGCTCGTCGGCTGGCCGGACTGCGCGGAGAAGGTTTCCATTGCGATGGGCAGGTTTTCCAGGCGCAACACGGCGTCGCGGACCTTTTCGCGATAGTCGCGGAGGTCGACCGCAGTGGACGAAATGAAGATGCGGAGAACCGGACGCGTGGCCACGGTCGGAGTGTAGCGCACATCTGACCGCCAGGCGCAAGCTTCAAAATAGAGCCCGTCGCGGGCTTTGCAAACCGCGTTTGGTCGCGGTCAGTAGCGCCCATACAATAAAGACGAGTAGAAAAATGTCTGCCTGGGGAGGATGGATGACGTTAAACATTAAAGACCCCGAAGCTCACAAATTGGCGCGGGCCCTGGCCCGGGAAACCGGCGAGACGATGACGACGGCCGTCACGGAGGCGCTCCGCCTGCGCCTGGAGCAGATCCGGCGGCGGAACAAGCCGGAGATGATGGCGGCAGAGCTGCTCGCGATCGGCCGCCGCTGCGCCAGCACACTGCAGGGAGCGCCGGTTGATCAGGGGACGCTGCTCTATGACGAGCGCGGAGTCCCGCGATGATTGTGGACGCATCCGCCGTGCTCGCGAGCCTGCTCAAACCCAGGCGCTAAGCAACGACATCGGAGCTGGCGACTTCGACGTACAATGCTGGCAGTTTTCGAAGTCAAAGAGGAAATCTCGGTTTTATTTGTCTTCATGTCTGGCTCCGCCAACAAAACGGCGCTGTGGAAGTGGGGCTTGAGTGGCGTGCTCGTTGCGCTTATAGCGGTGCTGGCCACGAATCGTCAGTTCTACGATTCCTCCATGACCTCAGCTTTCCTTTCCCTGGCCCTCGCCAGCGGCCTCATCATCCTGCTGGTTCTCCGACGATCCTGGGCGGACCTCTTGCTGGCGCTGGCGGGTGGGGCACTGCTTGCCCTGATCGATCTGCGCATCCTGCTGTTTCCCTACCGGTTCATGGGATGGTTTTCGTTTCTCGGAATGAGTAGCTTCGCGGTGCTCGGCCTGCACGCCCTTTGGGCCCGAAACCAGGAGCGCAAGCTGCTGGTTTGTGCGTTCCTGCCGGCGGTGCTGTTCGTCGGCTCCGAATACATGGCGTCGACCTTGCTCGACATCACGGAGAGGCTGCACCCCAAGGTTTTCGATCTCTATCTCTACTCCTTTGATTGCAGTCTGCGGGTGCAGATCAGTTTCGCTTTGGGCAAGGTTCTAGCGGCCAGGCGGTGGCTAAGTTTTGCGTGCCTGCTCTTCTATCTTGCGCTGCCGCTGCCGCTGGCGCTGGTCTTTGCCGCCAAGTTGCGCCAGGGCATCGGCCGCGCCCTGCCGGTGATGCTTGCGTTCCTGATTACCGGTCCGGTGGGAGTTTTGTTTTACAACATGATTCCGGCATGCGGCCCCATCCACCTCTTCGGGCCCGCGTTTCCCTGGCACCCTCTGGCCATTGCCGACGTGATGCATTTGAAGCTGGAGACGGTCCGCATCCCCCACGACGCTCGCAATGCCATCCCGTCGCTCCACATGGCGTGGGTGCTGCTGGTGTGGTGGAGCTCCCGCAAGCTGCGGCTATGGATTCGTGCGGTCGCGTTCGCCTTCCTTGCCTTCACCACCGTGGCAACCATGGGCATCGGGGAGCACTACTTCGTGGATGTGGTGGTCGCCTATCCCTTCGCCCTCATGGTTGTGGCGCTTTGCTCTTACACACTTCCTTTCGACAACGAGAGGCGTCGAACGGCATTCCTTTGGGGAACCTTTGCCACGCTGCTATGGTTCGCGCTGCTGACTTTCGCAACTCCAGTCTTCTGGATTACTCCTCTGCTTCCCTGGATCACAGTGATCGCCACGATCGGAGTTACGCTTGTACTGCAGCGGCGGTTGCAGACTGCGTTGGAGGCGGAGATTCCCCCGCCTCCCACGGCGCGTACACCTGTAACAAACGAAGTGGCGCAGCCCGCATGAACAGCGAGTGTGAACTCAGGAAAGTTGCATTCGTTGGACTTGCGGATCAAGCGTGGGTGGGGGAGGGGTCGCGCTACAACGCTCGAACCTGCACCCCTGCGGCCTTGAGCCGTTCATTCACCTCGCGCGCGATGGCTGCAGCGCCCGGAGTGTCGGAATGGATGCAAATCGTCTGGGCCACTAGCGGCAGTCCCGAGCCGTCGCCGGCGACGACGTTGTGGTTGAGAGCGATCCCCAACGCCTGCTGGGCGGCGCGCTCGGGAGTGTCGAGCAGGGCGCCGGGCAGAGTTCGTTTGCGCAGGGTGCCGTCGCGCTCGTAGGCGCGGTCGGCGAAGGCCTCGGCGGCCGAGCGCAGTCCCATCTCGCGCCAGACTTCCAGCGCGGACGCTCCCGCCTGTCCCACCATAATCAGTTGCGGATCGATCTCCTGGACGGCACGGCCGACGGCCAGCGCAATCTCGCGGTCCTTATTGGTCGCATGATAGAGCGCGCCGTGGGCCTTCACGTGAATGAGGCGCACGCCGAACTGCCCCGCCACCCTGACCAGCGACGCGATCTGCTGCCGCACCGAGTCTTCGAGCGCCGCCGGCGGCATGGGCGAATCGAGCCGCCCGAAATTCTCGCGGTCGGGATAGCTGGGGTGCGCGCCGACGGCGACGTTCAGCTCCTTGGCCGCAGCTATCGTTTGCCGCATGGTGTTCTCGTCGCCGGCGTGGCCGCCGCAAGCCACGTTGGCCGAGGTGATGTAGCGCATCAGCTCGAAGTCGGCGCCGCTGGCCAGGGCTTCCGGAGATTCTCCCAGGTCGGAGTTGATGTCGATGAGAGTTTCCATCTTTAGACCTCTGTGATCACGGAACAAACGCATTCTGCAGCCAGCGCTCCTGCTCTTTCAACAGCGTGATCGCCTGCGCGATCGAGACTTCATGGAAGCGCACCTGCTCGTGGGGCCGGAGCTGGCCGACGTGGTGCATGTCCGCCATGATGACGTTCGCAATTTTGGGATAGCCGCCCGTGGTTTGCTGATCGACAAAGAGGATGATGGGCTGTCCATCCTGCGGGACCTGCATGCCGCCGAGCGGGATGCCGTCGGTCAGCAGTTGCGATTGTTCGCGCGGCCGCAGCGCCTCGCCCTTCAGCCGCAACCCGGTGCGGTCAGACTGGTCGCTGATCGAGTACGGGCTGGAGTATAGAACCTCGAACGTTTCCGGAGCGAACCACTCCTGCTGCGCGCCCCTGGTGAGGCGAACCGTATCGTGGCGGGACACCGCGTCGAGAGCGCCCGGTTTTAATCTCCGAGCACGAGCGTTCCTCCCATCCTGCACCGGGAGGATGTCGCCGGCTTTCAGCCTGCGGCCTTCGAGGCCTCCGAAGCGTCCGCGGACATCGGTGGCCGCGCTGCCCATCACCGTGGGCACATCAAAACCGCCTTGCACGGCGAGATACGAGCGCGCCCCGGTTTTCATGCCGCCGCACTTCAGCACGCCGCCGGCCGGCACTTCCACCGCTTCTCCCAGTAGAACGGCGCTGGTTCCGACTTTAGCATCGCAATCGGCGCCAGCGAGCGCCACGATCCGCGGTTCGTCGAATTCGAGCGTTGCACCGAGCAGGGTCATCTCCAGCGCCGGCGCATTTTCCTGGTTGCCGGCCAGGAGGTTGGCGATGCTCAGGGACAGCCGATCGGCCGCGCCCGCGGGCGAGATGCCGAGGTGGGTGTAGCCGTAGCGGCCAAGGTCCTGGAGGGTGGAGAACATGCCCGGATTCTTGACGCGTATCGCCATGTCTTCAGGGCTCCGCCATAGCGGTGAAGGTGGCGCGGTCGATGGCCGAGAATCTCACCGTGTCGCCGGGCTGCAACCGGGTTGGCGGCTGGGCATTGGGATCGAACATGTGCCAGGGCGTGCGCCCGATCAGCCGCCAGCCCCCGGCGGAATCCACTGGGTAGATGCCGGTCTGGCTGCCGGCAATCCCCACCGTGCCGCCCGCGACGTGTCCGCGCGGCGTCGCCAGCCTCGGCATGTGCAGCTTCTCGGGCAGTCCGCCCATGTAGGCGAATCCCGGCGAGAACCCCAGGAAATAAACCAGGTACGCCGCGGAAGAATGGATGTGGATCACTTCTTCCGAAGAGATCTTCGCGTGGGCTGCCAGATCCAGAAGATCGGGACCAAACTCGGGGTCGTAGCACACGGGAACGCTGACGAGGTTGGGTTGGCGTTCGGCTTGCGCGTCCGCCCGTGGGGCCGACTGCTCGACGATCGCGGCCAACTCCTCGTGACTCATCTGCAGCGGATCGAAATCGATCAGCAGGGAGGTGTATCCGGGATGCAGGTTGCGGATCCTGAGATCCTGCCTTGCCCGCAAGGCGTGGAACAGCCCGATCACGCGAGCGTGGAGCTCGGGTGAGATGGCGTTGCCTAAAACCAGCAGCAAGGACGAGTCACTGGCGGGAATGACCTTCATGCCGAATTCCGCCGGACATCATAAAGGATCAGGCGCCGCCGCGGCAGAAATCAATGCCAAGCTCTCCCGGCTCGCGAACGCCATCGTGGTTGATCCTCGATGGCGTCGCAGCCAGGAACTGCTGGCGTTATTGCGGCCAGGTCACCCAGGTCAGCCGTTGCGTGGTTGGCGCAACTGTAGGCGCCGTAGCCGAACCGGAAAGATCATTGGCCGGGATGGTGGTCGAGGGAAACCACGGCGGGGCAAAGCCGTCAGTCCTGGAAGTAAATCGGCGGTCGAAGTAAGTGTTGACGGCTGACAGGTTAACGCTGTGAGCGTTGGATTCGATGCGCCCGCCCACGATGGTCACCGTGCCGACGGTTCCGCTGGTGGCGAAACCGCAAATACTCTGCGAGGAGCTCGAGGTACAAGTGGAATTGATGGCCGCCATGCTGGCATCGACCTCCAGATTGTGGTTCGAGTAACTGCTGCTCCAGACGATGTCCCCATTGGCGGTGAAGAGGCCCAGCACTTGGTTGAAGTCGTTGCCGGGAACCAGGGTATCACTGCTGTTCAGGGTAACCGGCTCGTGTTTGTAGATCAGATCGCCAGTAACGTCGATGTTGCCGCTGGCTGCGATGGTGGTCCCGTAGCTATCCTGGATCGAGGCCGTACCCTGGCTGGGCCCGCTCAGACTGCTGACCGTCCCGTCCACGTAGAGCAAGGCTCCTTCCCGGGGCGTAGAAATGGCTTTATTGATGGGAACCCCGGTCAGAGTCACGGTCTTGTTGGAGGGAGACGTCTGCTGTAGAGTCGTGGTATTGGCAATAGTATTGACGGTGATGGTGGTGACGGTGGTAGTGGAGCCGTTGATCTGAGTGATGGTATAGATCTGAACGGGATTACCGCCGCTGGTTGCGAGCGACAACTGAATGTTTGTTGTGACACTTCCACTGTCTTCGATATAGAAACCGCTGCCATTGAGGGTAGGAGTGCCGCAGCCGGATCCGAATGCTCCGGTGCAGTAGTTCACAAAGACTCCCGAGCTGGCGCCGGTGCTCGGATACGCATTTCCGTTTATGTCCTTGAGGTAGGTGTTGAGTTGCGTGTTGCCGGGATTCGACACCGGTTCAGAGTGACCCGCGCCGTCGTAGCCATAGCCGTCGATTACCGCCCATTTCTGGCTGTAGGAGTCGGCCGGCAGGGTCACCGCCGGCTGGTTGCGATTGAACCCGGACTGGAAAGTTGGCGCGACGGTCTGGCCGTTGTAGGTGTCGCTGGAGGCATTCTTGAGGTCGCAGTGGCCGCTGAATATGTAAGAGGCATTGGGATCAACTTGGCCGACGGGGTCGGTGTAAATGTAGGATCCGCCGGTTCCGAAGTTCCACGAACCGTTGGTGAAGAACGGACCGGTCATAGTGCCGGAAGCCAGCGCGCCCTGGCATTCGGCGAAGTGGTCAATGAAGCCGCCGAAGGCGGAAAAGCTGGCCGGTACCGGGGTGGAACTCGGCGTCCCTGCCGTGATCGTGACGGTCAGAATGCCGCTTTCTTTGGTGGCCACCTGTTGCCCGGCTTGGGCTTGCGCCCGTCCCACCGCGCAAAGGGTGTAATTGAATGTGTATGCATACGAGGTGACCAAGCTGCCCGACGTGGTTTTCACCGTGGGATTGGTAATCCCCGCGCCGGTGGGAAAACCCGCGCTGGTGGCGCAGCCGGTGATGCTCGTGGGGATGATGAAGTACGCTGGCCAGGAGTTGGCTGCCTGCCCGGCGTTCAATGAGCCGAAGTTGTTGTAGGGGCTAGAGGTTACGTAGGTTTGCGCGGTGCTGGCGGCGGTAGTGCCGTTCAGCGGCGCGGAAGTGCAACCGCTAGCGCCCCCGGTTCCCCAGCCGCCGCAGTTGTTCGTGTTCACCGCGCCTTTGATCTGGTTGATCATGGCGGCGCGGGCGATATTCAGCCCGGAATCGGCGGCATAGAACGAGCCGCGATAGCTGCCGTAGTAGCTGTTGATCAGCATGTCGGAGTTGGCCGTGACCGCCATGGTCAGCCCCAACAGGCTGAGCAGGATCAGCAACAACAGCGTGGTGATTAGGGCAATCCCGCGCTGCCTGCGGGATCGCCGGGAGGCGCCAGTATGCAGCCGGCTGGCGCGGATTGAGGTGCGGAACGGCGATGCTTGGCTCGTCATAATGTCCTCACTCGTCTGTCTGGTCGTCGTTCATGCTCAGGTCGCGGGGATTCACAACCACGGCCGTGCCTTGAACCTGGTAAGGACCGTTATCGAAGGTATTGCGAAACTGGTAGTTCGGGTCGTTGTTGGGGGTGGTGCGCCCGATCAACGAGACCCGCACGGCGCGCACCAGCGAAAAGTTGTATCCCATGTCCGGTGTCGCCGGCCAGCCGGTGTTTGTGTTCCAGTAGGTCTTGGCGCTGTAGTTGAAGGGACAGATCAGTGCGCTGGTTGGGGAACAGGTAGTGTCGTCCGTGTCGGTGCCGACGGAAGCGTTCCAAATGGCCGCTCCCACCTTGAAACCAATCACCTGCTCCATCACGGTCACCGCGCTTCCGCTGCCCACTGTGCGGGTGAGTACGGGATTGGCCGAGTTGCTGGTGTCCACCTGGTAGGTGATGGGAGCAAGTTTCAAGATCCAGTCGTTGCCACAGAACTGGGTCTGCAGTTTATTGTTGACCGTGCAGGGGGAGTCCCCCATGCAGTCGGTGATGTGCAGAGGATCTTGCGGGGTGGAGGCGCTATAGGGATTGGTCCCGTCAGCAATGGTTTTCTTGAAGACGAACTTCACGGCGTTGACGCCACTGGGATGGGTCGCATCCGCGGTCAGAACCGCCGTGGTGATGAAGCTTCCGGTGCTGTCGACAAAGAGCAGTTGATCATTCTGCTTGAACTTGAGGGCTGTCTGGTCCAACGTCAATCCACTGGCTGCCTGGGCGTACGCATTAGCCAGCCCGCCGCCTACGTCGGTGGCAGTGTTCGAGCAGTTGGCCGAGGGGCTGGTGCCGCCGCTGCTGTCGGTGGCATTGACCGCGGGATAGTTGCTGGGATCCGCCGCGGCAATGATGTTGAGCTTGTCGAAGCAGTTAGCGCCGTAGGTGTTGGTGCTGGCGGTGTAGCACGACGTACCCGAGGCAGGGACGTTGTTGACGATGCTTACGCCTATAGGCCAGCCCGGAACGTTCGCTCCCTGATAGTAGTAACTGCCGGCGTTGGCGAGGTCGATCTGCAGTTGGGCGGAGGCGTTACGCAGCGCCAGGTTGAGCCCTACCTGTCCCTGCACCACCTCGGATGAAAGTTGCTGCTTGGCGAAGAGCGTGAAGGCCGCTCCCGCGATCAGGAGAAACACCGCCGAGGCCACCAGCAACTCAACCAGGGAGAATCCGCGAGGCTGCGGGGCTTTCCGTCCGGCTGCCGTGGTGTTGTGCACGCTTTTCTTCATGGCCGCACCATGCTCATCTGAAAGCTGGCGTTGCTGGGTTGGATATTGGCGCTGTTGATCGTCACCAAGACGGTCACCCGCCGCACTCCGGTCACCGGAGTGTCGGCTTCGATGATCCAGCGCCGGTGGAAGGTCATGTTGGCAGGGGCAGTAGTGCTGCTGGAGAACGTGATCTGCCCATCCGGCGAGTGATAGGTTGTGGTGTATTGGGTACTGCCGCCGCTCTGGTTGGCGACCGTCTCGGCGAAACAGCCCCCCGTCGAACTGGGGCAGTCGGTGCTGCCGGTTGCCGTGTAGTTGATGTTGACGTCGTCGTAGTAGGCGACGCTGCCCGAAGCCCCAGCCGATCCGTCAGAACTGTTAGGACAGGTGGTGGTCTGCAAGACACCGGGACTTGAGGTCAGACTTCCGACGGTGGTGTTCCCCGTGGGTACGCAGACCTGCACCGCGCTGGCCGGCCAGCGGTTCAAGTCTTCCAGTTTTTCCGAAGCCAAGCTGGACTCCAGCGACATGTACTTGGAGCGGTTGCCGGTGGTCATCATGACCCCCGCCAGGGCGGCCACCGAAACCGCGCCCACGGTGAGGATGAAAATGGCCACCATCACCTCGAGGACAGTGAATCCACCGGCTTGCCTACGGGCTCGTGACTTTGACATTACCCACTCCTGAAATCGTGACCGTCCTGGTCGCATTGCCATTGGAGAGCTGGAAGCTGCAATTCGGCGCGCAGGGAACCAGCGGGTTGATGCCGCCGGGCGGCAGTCCGACAATGCCGCCGGGAGAGAATTGCAAGGTTGGCGAAGAGCCTACGTTGATGCCTCCTCCGCTGGTCCAGGAAACCGGTGCGATCGTCCATGAAGTCGGTACGTTCCCCGAACTGCTGAATGCCGGTGAGCCGTCTCCGTTGGTCACGCAGGCTGGAGGAGTGGCGTTAGTGAAGTCCTGGGTTTGAACCTGATATGTGGTCGAACCGGCGGTGAAGGTGATGGTGTAAGAACAGCCCCTCCTGATGGCCAGATAGCGGGTTTGCTGGATGGCCGCGGCCGCCGACGATGCCGCCGCGCCCAGACGGTAAGCCAGGAGCGAGTTCTGAATGCTGGGCACGGCTATCTTCAACATCACACCGATGATTGCCACCGCCACCAGGAGCTCTATCAGGGTCCATCCACGGGAAGCCGAGCGCGGGCTCCTGGCCACGGGTGGATCTCCGGGTGCCGCGGGCCATGCGCGCGGCCCGCAACCTCTGACAGGCTTGCTTGGCATCTGTTGCGCCTCTTACGAATCGTAGTATGAAAGCAGGGGATCGAGATCGTTACGAGAGGACGAGTTGGGTTCTAACCAACGTAATGAGGCTAGGCGTCTCGACGGACGATGCCTTGCCTGCCGCCCGCGTTGGTTACCCTGGTAACCAGGCGGCGCTCACTCCGCGCACCGGTAACCTTGCGCGATTATCTCCACCCGAGTGTGCGTCGGCACACTTCTGGCGCTGCCTTAGCGACTGCGTTAAGATCACTGCGGACCGTGACCCTAGTCACTGCCGGGCGTGGCTGAGCCGGACAAGAATCGGCAAGCATGAATCTGGACGGGTGGTTGAAATCCGGCATTGAGTACGGCTGGGATTTGCTGCGCTCGGCGGTGGAAGGCGCGCGTTCGGCCGAGGAACAGATTCGCGAGGAGGAGTCTCCCGGTGCGGTGCTGAAGCGCTCCGCTCTGATCTCCCTGGCCCCCACCGTGGCCGCCGCGTCTCTCGGCCTGGCGGCCGGCTATCTGGTGAGCCGTCGCAAGTCCGGCCATCGCGCCGCCGCCGCTTTCGGCGTCGCCGGAGCGCTGATCGGGTTCGCCGGAGGAATGGCCTGGAGCACACGCCACATGACCGGGGACATTGCCCGCGGCGCAAAAAAGAGAGTCGATGCCACGCGCAACGCTCACTGGCTGAGCAAGCATCCCGTCGACTACGCGTAGCGCTGCATTGCAACCGGGTTTGCGCGGTGGTAAGTTGTTTATCCAAACGAGCGGGAGTAGTTCAGCGGTAGAACGCCAGCTTCCCAAGCTGGATGTCGCGGGTTCGATCCCCGTCTCCCGCTCCACCTTTCCAATAACTTAGGGAAGTGTCCTGCGAGCGTGTGTGCGCAGTTGTGTGCAGAACCTTTCGGCCTTTCATTGAATCCGCCTCGTCAGCTCCGCCGGCCACAACTCCGCGGCCGACTTGCCCACCACTTCATCCGTGACCGCGTTTACCAGCTTGCGCACGCTCTCGGGAATGCTCTGCGTGTACACGTCCAGCGTGGTCCCGATGTCGGTGTGGCGCAGGTGTGTCTGCACGTCCTTGGGGTTTCCGTGGCCTTGCGCATTCGTCGCGAACGTCCGGCGCAAAACTCGGAAGTTCGCTGGCACGGTGATGCCTGCGGCGCGCGCCAGTGGCTTGATGCGACGGCGCAGCCAATTTTCGGGGCGCATCGGCGTACCGGCCTCACTCGGAAATATCAGCCCGTCCACGGGCGCTGTGGCGTTCTGATCGCGCCAGATTCGGAGAGCCGGCAAGAGTACATCTGGAATCGCGACCGGCGCCTTGCTGTGGCGCGTCTTTGCTTTCCCTGGCCTCAGCACCCCACGCCAAGCCGTTCCCTCGATCTGGAAGTGATCGCCGCGCCAGGATGACCAGCGCAGCCCGAAGATCTCGCCCGGGCGCATCGCGCAGAACGCGGCAATCATCATCACGAGCCGGTCACGGAACTGCAGCGATTGAATCAGCGTCCGGGCCTGCTCTTTCGGGAGCACCTGCTTGTCTGGCTCCGGCGTCTCCGGGTTTACCAGCTTGCGCGCCGGATTCTTTCCTATCAGCTCCGCGTCGGCCGCTTCCTCCATGATGGCCTTGAGCATGGTCCGGCAGTGATCCACCACGGTGAACGAAAACCCATCCTTCGCGACTTTGTTCAGAAAAACCTGGCACTTGAACTTGTCAAGGTCGGGAAGGGAAGTCTCGCCCAGCGCCGGCAGGATGTGCTTTTCGATGTTGTAACGATTCGTCTCGCGGGTGGATGACGCCCACTGCGGTTCGCGCATCGGCAGGAATCGCTCGCGCGTGAACCATGCAAGAGTCTGGCCGCTGCCGACCGGAATGCATTTCAGAGCCGCTTGGACAATCTCCGCGATTGTCTTACGCAGTTGCTCGGGAGTGTCCTTCGCAGCCGCGTCGATGATTTGTCGCATTTTGTCGCCTGGAATGTTCTTTGACGCCGCCTGAATAACCTGGCGCAGCTTGTCCTCGGCTTCCCACTTGCGCAGCTTCGCCTTCTCCCCGAGCTGCACGCCCAGGTGCCGGCGCCGCTCTTTGCCGGCAGCGTCCTTCACGTAAATACAGTAGTGGCCGTACCAGCGCTTCAGACGCCGGCCGCGTTCCTCCAGCCATCCGTTTTGGTGTCGTGACCGCATAGGCTTCCTCCGAAGTTTGAGAATGGCGGCCACTATACTCCCCCTTCTACGAGCAAGTGCTGGTCGATGAATTGCTGGACATCCTGCGCCCGGAAGCGGAGAACCGCTCGCTTGTCTCCGAAGCGCACCACCGGCAGGCGCGGATTTCTCCGGGTCGCGTGGTCTCTCACCCATGCCCGGGAAACGCCGAGCTGCAAGGCTACCTCGTCGAGCGTCAATAAACGCGCGCCGAGGTCGTTCCTGGTCGGGCTCGAATTGTGCGGTAGGGTACCCATTTTTGATTTCAGACGGAGGTCGTGTGTGCCACCTCCCGCGGCTCGAAACGCAACCGTTTCTTGTTGAAGGTCACATACACCGGCCCGGTCCGGCCCTCACGTTGTTTGCCGACGATGATTTCGTCCCTGCCGGTCAACTCCCCGTCGTCTCTCACTGGCATGTAGAGCAGCAGGACCACGTGGGCATGGGCCTCGATGTCGCCGCTCTCCTTCAAGTCGAGCATGGTCGGGATGTCGTTCAGCCCACCCTGGGGCCGGCGCAACTGCGACAACAAAAGCACGCTCACCTGCTCCATTTTCGCGAGTTGACGCAGCGCGTCCGCGACGTAGGCCACCCGTTCCCGCAGATCCCTGCCCGGAGCCTCGACCAAACGCAGGTAGTCGACGATCACCAGCTTGCACTTGAAGCGACGGATGTAGAGCATCGCGCGTGCCACCAGCTCGCGCACGTGCAGCGAGGCACTGTCGTCCACATAAAGTGGCCACCTCGCGATGTCCGCGGCGGCGTGCCTCAATGCCGGCCAGCCATCACGCCCGATGTACTGTGGTTCGCGGATGTGGCTGGCCGGAATGGTGGAGTGCGCCGCCAGCATGCGCTTGCCCAATGCGCCCCGGCTCATTTCGAGGGAGAACATCACCGAAGGCACGCCCGCCTGCCCGTTCGCCATCAATACCTGAATGCCGAAAGCGGTTTTCGCGCGGCCTGGCAGTCCACCCACCGCCCACAACTCGCCGGGGCGGTGACCTGTTGTCATCTCATCCAGATCGGGGATGCCCGTGCTCAGTCCGATCAGGCCCAGCTGTTTCGCCTCCAATTCCAACTCGTGCACCACCTCCGGCATGAACTCCTTAGCTGGGGGTGCGCCTGCGCGGCTCACAGTGGCCGCTTCGATTTCAAGTAGCGATTCCTGGACCAAGCCCAAGCAACTCGCCGTGTCTTCGGAGGCGTCGTTGGCTGCAGAGATGCCGCGCTCGCAGGCCTCGACGAGGCGCCGGCGCCGGAAACACTCGCTCACAATGTGGGTATGGTGTTCCAGGCTGCCGATTCCCATGAGCGGGCTTGTTAGGTCCGAGAGATACGCGACGCCGCCCACTTGCTGCAAATCCCCGCGCTTGCCCAGCTCTTCTGAAACCGAGATCAGGTCGATCGGTTTGCTGCTGGAGACCATCTCCACCAAACACGCAAACACTCGCCGGTGTGAGGGAAGGTTGAAGCTCTCTGGGCGAAGCAGGGTCGCTACCGTGCATAACTTCTCGGCCGATTGCATGCAGGTGGCAAGTACCGAACGCTCGGCGTCCAGGTTGGCCAGGGCGGAGTTGGACACGGCCGTCATCCCGCGACCTCCTGCGCTATCAGTGGCGGTTCTGGTTTGGGCCCGAGCTCCCGCCTCTTGCGTTCGAGCGGAGGGATGAAATCAGGCTCACGCGCCCCACGATGTGTGCCGTTGCGGCCTTCTTGGTGGCGACCGCGTTTCCAGATTTTTAGCTCGCCGCAGGCGTGATGATTTTCTTCTTCGTTGCTTTTGGTTCTTAGTTCTTCCTTATTGCGTTGCTCCGGATGAGCACCTTCTGAGACCCTTTTCTGCTCTCCATGAGACCCTTCTGAAACCCTTTTGTTGGACGAAAGGGTGTCACCGTGAAACCCTTTTCCCTCGTCCAACTCGACGAAAATATATTCGCAACGCTGGCCGCGACCCTGCCGCTCGGGATGGATTTGCCGAATCAGGCCGTGCGCCTCCAGGTGGTTCAGGTCTCGTATAACCGTCGCTCGCGAGCACAGGGCTTCTTGGACCAGTGTGGGAATCGAGGGCCATGCCCGGCAATGCGCCGTGTTGTGATAGTCGGCTAGGATGAGCGCCAGCAGCTTCTGGCCTCGGCCCAGCGGTGCGCCATCGGGGCACTGAGCGAGTTCTTTGACGTATCCGCTAGCCCGCCAACTCACTGACCACCGCCGGTTGCCACGGCCGCAGCGGCTGGCGCGGAGAACACACGCTCGAAATCGCGCGACCGCTGCTCGGCGGCGAGCCGCACCGCCCGTTCGACCTTGCGCAGTTCGTCGGGGGGCGGCTGGACGTGGCCACATTCGATTTCGCTCAACCGCGAGCGAGAGATGCCGGTGGCTCGGCTGAGGTCATACTGCGTCCAGGAGACAAGCTCTCGACGTTGGCGGATCTCTTCGCCAGTAATGCACTCTGCGCTGATGAGGCGGCAATCGGAACCCATCGGTACTCCTTCCGCGCGGGACGACAGAGTCGTCGTCTGAGGGTGAGTTCACAATAGGACGGGTTTCGAGCGCTGGGAAGAGTCAGAGGGTAAGGAAATGTCGATTATTCCTTACCCGGCTGAGAGGGCGCCTTGGTAACGAGGCGCTGCCGGGCGTATTCGGTGGAGAGCTTTTCCGACCATGCGAACCATTCAACACAGAACTGCGTGGGGGTCAGAGCATCTTCCGAATACTTTTCGCCGCGGAAGGCCAGTGCCTTCCCATCATCGTCAAGAAATCTGAACAGTTGTTCCCTGTTCGCTATGAGGGTTAGCAGAGCAGGGTCGCTCTCGATTCTCTGAGCGATGAATTGTCTTATTTTTTCGGCTGACTCGGTGGCCGTGCGCCCCTCCGGCCACGCATGCTGCAGCTCTAACTGCAACAAAGCGAGTTTCGCTACAAAGGGCTTCTTCGCACGCCGATGGAGGTTGGTGATGGTGCCCTTGGCTAGCCCTAGGCCAATGCGAGCCGAGTGGCGCATCTTTCCAAAGAGTTTCTCCAGCTTGACGCTGCCGGCTTCCTCTCCCCTTGCCCAGGCCCAGACCCGAGCCATCACGTGGTCGGACAATAACAGCCTTGCGCCGTACTGCTGGACAGCTTCTTCGAGGATGTACTGGTCCCACTTGTGGCGAAGATGTTGAGGAAGAAAACCCTCGCCACCCCGTGACTTCACCTGCTTCCGCTCTTTGTCAGAGAGCCAGGTTGTGAAGAAATCGGACAGTAGTCTCGAATTGAGGCTACTACGCAGGATGCTGATATCTGTGCACGACTCGGGCAGTTCCGTGAGAGCCATGAGATTCAGGCCGAACAATTCACGGATCTGGTCACGCAGGTCGATTGGTTGAGCAAGGCTCCGAAGAGCATCTGACAGGGCGATTCCCCCCTGTGGGTGGTTACAAGATTCGGGCTTTTTCATACCACCTTCCAGTGGTTTCCCATTTCCTGAGTCAACCTGGCAGGCCCGGATGGGAAGATCCGGGCCTCTTCGCCGTTGGGAGCGACCCAGCGACTATCCGGTTTCAGTTTAATTCTTTGCAGACCCGGCGCTCAAGGCAACAGCAATCGCAGCGGCGTGCCGGTTCTTCATCGTTTCAGTTGCGCCTCAGTTCGTGAGTGCCATTCCCAGCAAGATCCCTATTCATCACGAACAATCGTGCTGGAACGTGTCACCTGTGCACAACAGATGCAAGTGAAGCCTCTAATTCGTTCACGCCCGCCGGGTCGATCATAGCTCGATCGACTTGTTTGAGCAGTTGGTCTTTCCGCGTCGGAATCTGGAAGAAAGCGAGGACGCAGACGCGTGCATACTCCAGCAGGACTGGCGCGAGAGAGTCCGCATGCGGTCGATCTTTGGGCTTCAACGAACCACCTTGAATGAACGTACTACGGATCTTGTAGCCCTTGTTGACGTTGTCGTAGGTGCTTCGCGCGTCGGCTTGCGGTCCAAGGGCGCGTAGGAACACCGAGACCCTTTGGGCCAAGCGATGCGAGAGCTCCGGTTCGTTCTTGAGGAATAGCGCTTCAAGAGCAGTCATTGCCGATGTGATGGCCCGTTCCGGCGGACCATCCTGAAAGAGTGCATCCCTGTACCGGGTGTATGCGATTTCCCTCTGGGTCGTGCCCTTATCTGAGTCGAATGGATGTGGAAGAAGCTGCACAACGTCATTGAGAAACCTGCTGAGGGCAGCTGCGTCGGATGCCGCAAGGGTATAGGCGAATCGGCTCGGGCGGCCCGGCATGCCCAACACCGCAGCTCCACCGTGCAAAAAAGAATGCCTGGACCGCATCGTATAGCGACTGGCTGCGACTCCCCCAACACGAAAGAGGCGAAGCGCTTCGATCATGCGCAGAAAATCCCTTTGGGCGTCACCGGTGCTTATCGCGTCGAACACAAACTCGCCAACAACACGGAACCGCGTCTCAGTTAGAGGGAAAGAAAAGCCGCCGTACTCGTCGAGTATCACGTATTCCGCCACGTCATCCGGTATCGGTTGGCGTAGAATGAAAGCATCTGAAACGACAAGGCGGGACTCGCGAATAGACAGGCCGTCGATGAAGGCGGTCACCCTCACTGACAGTGGTTGACCTCCGAGCTCAGACCCGAAGGCATGCACCCGCTCCGTGAGTTCCTTGTCGTCCAGGCCCTGAAAACTCGCAAAGGATACCGCACGTGCGAAGTTCTCAACCAAGCCAGCTTTCGGCCCCAGCGCAGAGACAAGGGAGTTGTATTCCTCCAGACCCTTTATGACCGAGTCTCCGAAGCGGTCCTGATCGCTCCAGTCCCAGGTATCCTCTTCGATGCGTTCTGGTGCGAAATTTGCAAACCCGAAATCCTCGTGATATTTCAATGTGAAATCCCGGCGACGGACACGCACATGTCGTCGTATTGGGGGATTCCCCTCTCTATACTTCGTCACTGCTTCCCGGATAGCCGTCGCTAGGTTTGCGATTTCCCTCTCAAACATGCCTCTTCAATCATAGCCGTGTTCACGGCCAACGCGCATTCTGAAAGAACTAGCCCGCCGGTAGTGGTGCAGTTTGAAATCCACAGGCGGGCCGCCGCGCTCAGGACTTCTGGCAGCCGCTCACTTCCTCGCTTCAGACTGCAGTTTCCGGCGCCGCTTCGGATTGATCGCCATCGCCATTCTTCAGAATCGCCTGGACGGCTGTGCGTTTCTGGTCCTCCCTGCGTTCACGCGCCGATCGTCGCAGGTGTGTATATATCCGGAGAGCTTCTAGTCCCCGGTGGCCCGTTATTTTCTGGTCTTCGGTGGGGGATAGAGGCTTCGCACCAGTCGATCAATTCGCACGTCCAGTGCTGTGCAGATGCGCAAGAGGGTCGTGACAGTGATCGGCCTGCCCGCTTCAATCTGTTGCCAATGGCGAGCAGAGAAGCCAAATCCGATCATGTCCTCCTGACTGTATCCCCTGCGCTTGCGGAGGCGGCGGATTCGCTCCCCCATCTCGCGAAAGAATTGCTCTTGATCGTCCACCCCCTTCGTCTGTAGAGTTCCACGAGCAAATACACCACGAGCAGATTAGCTTGGACAAGATGTTGGGCGGCCTGCCCCAAAGAGTGCGCTCCACCACCGACTGGAGACCAATCTGGTTGATGTCGATGAAGGGGGCTGACGCGCCGCAAAATGAGACGAGTATGGACCAACTGGCCCCTCCAGGAATGGCGGATCGGATTCTCGTTTGGTGTTACAGCGAAAGCCTGGCGTACACCCTGGAACGCTGCGATTGGTGCAGCGCGGATTCGTTTCGGCACCTGCATCTCGAGGTCGCCCAATTCATCAAGGACCAGTTGGATTTATTCTATGCGGACTTTTCAGAGTACTTCAATCTCGCCGATTTTCCCGACGTTCAGGAGCAATTGGAGCCCTCCGAGGTGGCAGTGTTTCTCAAGGCGGCCGGGGCCCCAGACGACGCCGATTTCAGCTCAATCGAGAACTATCCGCTTGGGATGGGAGATTGTTTTTCAGGCCTCCGCGCAGTCATTCGCCACCGCCTGGACCAGCGGTCGCTTGAGCAGATCAAGCGGGCTGCGGAACTGTTCAATTGGACAATCGACTTCGGGCTGTTCTCCTGCGATACCAACGCCCACGCCGTTCTTAGAGTCGGATCTGTCGAGGACAGTCGCTCCCTTCCTGCTAGAGCGGATTCTGAATCGACTTCCGGACGATGCTAAGCAAGGGCACCCAGCATACCAAGCCCCGCCGAGCGGCGTTGAGCAGCGGTTCCTTCCGCTTGCACGAGTGCTGACGATGCTCAAGGAGACCGTTGAGTGCGCAGACTGGGTTCAGAATCAACTGGCTCTCAGGATTTTCTTCTGGATTGCAGAGATGTACAAGGTAGAGGTCGAGAACGAAGCCGGCATCTGACCGGAATCCCCGCCCCACACGGACGGCGTCCGACCGTTGATTGTGGGTTGCTCCTGGATTGCTGAGTTGCAGGTTTGAACAGAACGGGGGCATTAAGCCCCCGCTCTGTTCCTTACGATTGTCGCGCTATCCGGCAATTCTTCGAGTGCGCATTCACATGTCAGAGAGGATTGGAATTGAGTTTACCAGCGCTGATCCCCCCTGAATAAGGGACAACACCTGCTGCGCCCCCGTTGCGTACGTCGTTGCTGCACCTTCGTCGTAGGTTGGATTATTGGCGCAGATAACACAAGCCTCGTTTGAGACGAGCTGGTAGTCGGTGGTGAACCACAAGGATTGAAAGGCGTACAGCACGCCCAAACCATACATTACTTGGTCACCCTGGATGATGTTGGCCAACTGGACGGAACCCTGCTGCGTGATCATCGACGTCACAGATGCTGATTGGAAAAACTTTGGAAATGCAACGTCGAGCAAGTTCTGAATGTTCACCTCCTCTTGAAGCAGCGCAGCCTGGGGCATGATGTAGTTTGAAATCACGGCGGAACCAATGGCAGCCGGGACCTGGCAGCTCAAAATATCTTCGAAAGCCGACGCCGTCGCAATCTGCCCAGCCGTTGCGTAGGTCAAACCGTACTGGAAGTAAGCCTCCGCGAACATGCTCCCTCCCTGGACAGCGCTGCTGGCAGCGACATTCATTACTACACTCTTAAGAAAATCGCCGGCCTTTGCAGCAACCGTCTCCGACAGCAGTGCGGAGGAAGGAGAACACGAATTGGAATAGGCAGCTGAATAGAGGGCTTGCGCAATGGACGGCCCGTTTTGGTTTTGCTGAATGGAGGTGGCGAGGGCCAGAATGAGCGAAGAAGGATCATAATCGGGCCCAGTAATGAGGTTTAGGTTCTGAAGGGTCGAAATGATGGATCCGCCGCACGTTGTGAAATCAGCGTGGACCTGCTGGGCTCCTTGCAAGACGTCAGAGATCAGTTGGATTTCCTGTGACAACTGGTTTGCGCCGGCGCTTCCAAACAGCGTGTCTAAATCCTGGGTGACGGGCCCGATCACGGTCGCAAGATTTGCAAGGTTAGCCAAGACAATGCCGGTCTGTTGCACCCATTCATTTTGAATAGCGATTTTTACCTGGGAGTATTCGCTTTGCAAATTATCCGTTCCCCCCGGCGTCAGGACATAATTTAGGTAACCGTAAGCCCACAGGAATGTTGCGTTGAGAAGATTGGCTGGAATCTGTGAAGTTGGGACCGGTTGGCCGCCGGAGTAAACCCAGACTCCGCTGATTGCGCAGCAGGTCACGGATTTATTCACTGAACTCAACAGAAAAGCCGACAGATATTGGGCTTGGGGGCCGAATGTTGAGTTTGTGTACTGTGTCAACTGCACGTAGGACGCCGGGTCACCCTTGAAGTAAAGATCGTATTCGGCGCCCTGAAAGAAAACCGGGAGCGAGAAAGTAGCGTCCGCGGGGCCTGCGAAAGTGAAGGTGGCAGTGGGCCCCAGGTTCTGCGTCATGGTCACGCTGCAGGGGTTTCCGCCGCCGCAGGTGGAAGGATAGGCTGCTGAACTCCAACTGGAGAAGGTCCAGCCGGAAGCGG
>Ga0209517_10002105_pt1 | contig 28711 bp, 25 predicted proteins | sample PeaSoiMetSII2010_FD_187695 | JGI IMG/M metagenome (GOLD analysis project Ga0209517, IMG submission 187695) | Peat soil microbial communities from Weissenstadt, Germany - SII-2010 (SPAdes) (version 2) | ecosystem: Environmental > Terrestrial > Soil > Wetlands > Peat | place: Germany...
CTCGGCCGGAGCTTGCCCCGTGAGATAAGGAGCCGGCTACCGCGTGTGGATGTTCAGCGAAGGCATTTTCGGGTAAAGATGAGAGCAAGCTGCGCGCACTCCAAACGCTTCGCGCGGTCGGCAACCACATCGTAATCCAAGGCGCAGACATTTGGTTAGAATCGCACCTGGAAACCGGAACCTATTTTTGCACAGACCCTTAGGCTTGGTCCAAGGCGGATGAGCCAAGTTATGCAGTGGCCATGACAAAAAAGGGTTAGTAAATGCCACTTAAGGTGTGGTTGCGTTTGGCTGGCTATTCTAGGGTGACGCCAATATGGAAAGCGTACTATCCGGCGACTTAATTTACGTCTTGGCCTTCGGCCTGGCCGGATTGGGTTTCGCTTTAGGACCCATCGTGCTGGTGCATTTCATCTCTGCCCGGCGCACGCGCAATTATGCTCATAAAACCGAGCAGTTCATCGAATGCGGGATGGACCCAATCGGGGATGCCTGGATTCGTTACAGTGCGGTCTATTACCTCTATGCGCTGGTCTTCGTGGCCTTCGCGGTGGATGTGCTTTACCTGGTTCCCGTAGCGCTGGTCTATCGGGACGATATCAAGGATTCCTTCATCCGCGACTTCGGCGAGATGTGCCTGTTTGTCGGAATCCTCTCGCTGGTCATTGTTTATGCCTGGAAAAAGGGAGTTTTTGAATGGAAACGCAAGCTGAACAAACCCTGAAAGACTGCGCGCCCTACGTTCGCTTCGCCAAACTGGACGAACTTTTGGCGCTGAGCCGAGCGAACTCGCTCTGGCCGCTGACGTTCGGGCTGGCCTGCTGCGCCATTGAAATGATGGCCGCCGGGGCCGCGCGCTTCGACCTGGCCCGGTTTGGGGCCGAGGTGTTCCGCCCCTCGCCGCGCCAAGCGGACCTGATGATCGTCGCGGGCACCGTCAACAAGAAAATGGCCGAAGCGGTCAAAACCCTATACGACCAAATGCCCGAGCCCAAGTGGGTCATCGCTATGGGCAACTGCGCGATTTCCGGTGGACCGTTCGTTTTCCCCGGTCAGTACGCGGTCATCGAGGGCGTCGATAAGCTCTTTCCGGTGGATGTGTATATTCCGGGCTGCCCCCCGCGGCCCGAGGCATTGATCGAAGGGATTTTGAAATTGGAAGAGAAGCTCACCGGCAAACGCCGCTGGCCGGTGGTCAAAAGTGAACCGCGAGCCTGAGACACGTGCGAACCTGAGCTAGGCAATACCCAATGGCAACCGAGAATCAGCCCAATCCGTCAGCCGTGCCGACGCCGCCTCCCGCGTCCGCCCCGGCTCCCGGCGCGTCTGCTCCCGCTGCCGCCCCCCTTCCCACTCCGACGCCCCTCCCCAACCCGTTGGCGCATTTGCCCCTCCCGTTTCAACCGGTGGATTTCTTGCTTCGGGGTTACCATGTCGATGCCAGCGTTGAGGGCGGCCAGGCGGTTTCCGCCGCTGAGTGTCTGGCGAAGGAAGGCTTTGCCCTCGACACCATCACAGGGGTCGATTGGATGGCACTTGGGCAAATGGAAGTGGTTTATGATTATTTCCACCCCACCCGGGTTCTGCGGGCAGTCGTTCGCGCTCGAATCCCGCGCGACAATCCCGAGATCCCCACCATCTCCGGAGTTTTCCCCGGCGCTAATTGGCACGAGCGGGAGGCGCACGACTTCTTTGGCATCCGGTTCCTGGGTCACCCGAACCTGACGCCATTCCTGTTGCCGGAGGATGCGACCTATCATCCGCTGAGAAAGGACTTCGCCCTGTGATCATCGAGCAAACCAAACCGGTCCTCGAAGGGCCGAAGGGCGATGCATCTCCCGGACGAACGGATGAGCCCATTGCGCCTGGCGCAGTGAGGGCGAGCGATGCGCCGGCAGCGACTGGGCGCGAGACCTTTGTCATCAACCTCGGGCCGCAGCACCCTGCCACCCATGGAGTCTTGCGGGTCAAGATGACGATGGACGGTGAGTACGTTGTGCGGGCCGAGCCGGTCTGCGGGTACATCCATCGGATGCACGAAAAAATGGCGGAGAACCGCACGTACGCCCAGTTCCTGCCCAATACCAGCCGCATCGATTATCTCTCCGCGATGACCTATACCCACGCGTTTGTGGGAGCAGTCGAGCGGGCCGCCAAAATTCAGGTCCCGCGCCGCGCCGAGTATATCCGCGTCATCACCTCGGAACTCAACCGTATCGCTAGTCACCTGGTTTGGTGGGGAGCGTTCCTGCTCGACCTGGGCGGCTTCACTCCGTTGCTCTATGCGTTTGACGACCGTGAAAAGATCCTCGACTTGCTCGAAGGCATTACCGGCGCGCGCTTGACCTATTGCTATTACCGCGTCGGTGGTCTTTACAACGATGTCGATGACGCGTTTCTCAACGGGACGCGTACCTTTGTGACCGAGATGCGCCCGCGCCTGAAGATGTATCGCGCGTTGGTGACTGAAAACATCATTCTGCGCAAGCGGCTGATTGGCATCGGCCCCATCAGCGCGGAGATGTGCCGCCGGTATGGCGCGACCGGCCCGGTCATCCGTGGTTCAGGAGTTAGCTATGACGTGCGCCGGTTGGAGCCGTATTCAGTCTATCCCGAATTCGATTTTGAAGTTCCCACTTTTCCGGAAGGCGATTCCATGGCGCGTTACCTGGTGCGCATGGAGGAGATGGCGCAGAGCTTGCGCATCATCGAGCAGGCGGTGGACAAACTGCCGGCCGGGCCAGTGATGGCCGAGAGAGTGCCGCGCGTGTTGAAGCTGCCGATGGGCGATTACTGCTACGCAGTCGAGGCCGCGCGCGGGCGCTTCATGGTCCGGGTCGTGAGTGACAACAAGGAGATCCCCTACCGGGTCAAGTTGCGCACGCCTTGCCTCTCGAACTTGAGCCTGTTCGAGGAAGCCAGCCAGGGAATGCTCCTGCCCGATGCGTTGGCCCTGATGGGAAGCTTGGACCTCGTGATTCCCGATATCGATCGATAAGAAACGAAGCCGCCATGAACATGCGATCGATTAGCCTCTTCCTCAGCTCCGAACCCGCACGTTTGGTGCTGTTCCTCCTGGGCATCATGGCGTTTGTCGGTTTGAACGCCGCCTACCTGGTCTGGGTTGAGCGCAAAGGGGCGGGCAGGTTCCAACGGCGGCCGGGCCCAACGGAGGTCGGGCCGGCTGGGCTATTGCAGCCGATCGCCGATGCCCTCAAGCTGCTTTCCAAGCAGCTCATCGTTCCCGCCGGGGTTGACCGAACGTTGTTCCGGGTGGCGCCGTTGCTGATGATGTCCCCGGCTTTGATAAGCTTGGCGGTGATTCCCTGGGGCGAGCACCTGGCGGCGCGGAACATCAACCTCGGGTTGCTGATGATCTTCGCATTTGGCGCAATCAATACGATGGGGATCATGCTGGGCGGGTGGTCGTCTCGGAACAAGTATGCGATCATCTCAGCCGCGCGCGTCGTCTCGCAAAGCGTGGCTTACGAAATCCCGGTTCTGCTGGTTGTGATTACCACGATCCTGGTTACCGGCACGATGAACCTGAACGAGATCGTGGCCAACCAGGCGGGGCCCTTCTGGAAATGGTACCTCTTCCGCTGGGACGTCAACCCGCTTGCGCCGGTGACCTTTCTGATTTTTTACACCTGCATGCTGGCGGAGACCAACCGCGCCCCGTTCGACATGGCCGAGGCGGAGAGCGAGTTGGTGGCTGGAGCCTACACGGAATACTCAGGCATGGGCTTCGGCGTTTTCTTCATGGCCGAATACGCCAACATCCTGCTGGGTTGCAGTGTGGCCACGGTGCTGTTCCTGGGCGGCTGGCAAAGCCCGATTGGCGTCCTGCCGGGAGTGTTCTGGTTCCTGCTCAAGTTGTATTTCCTGGTCTTCTCGGTGATTTGGGTGCGCTGGACCTTCCCTCGCACGCAGTTCTATGGGCTGCTCAATCTTTCCTGGAAGATCCTCATCCCCGTGTCGCTTTTCACGCTGATTCTGTCGAGTGCACTCGTGAAGCTATGAAGAAAGCCCTGCTCGAAATCTACACCGGTCTCAAGAGCCTGTTTATTGGGCTGAAGATCACGCTCGGCCAATTCTTCCGGCCAACGGTGACGGTACGCTATCCGTACCAGACGCTGAAAATCCCGGCGCGTTTTCGCGGTCACATCGAGCTGGTGAGTGACCCGGCGACGGGCAAGCCCAAATGTTTCGTGTGCAAACTGTGCGAGCGGGCCTGCCCGAGCGATTGCATCACCGTCGATGGCATGAAGCCGGAAGGCGCCAAGCGCAAGACCGTGACCGTTTATCGCCTCGACTTCACGAAGTGCAGCCTGTGCGGCTCCTGCGTCGAGGCCTGCCGCGACGGCGCCATCCGCTTTTCGCGGGAATACAACCTCGCTGGCACCAGCAAGGAAGAGTTCATCATGGACTTATTCAAACGCCTGGAGTCGGAGGGAGTCCAGGGGGAGCAGGCGCAGCCGGTGACGACGGTTGCCGAGCCGCGGCCTCCGGCGGTGACCGGTGCGGAACCACCGCCCCCGGCGCAACCGCAGTTGGTTTCCGCCGCGACCGCAGCAGCACCGCAATCCAAATTGATCGAGGAAGCCGCGACCCCGGCAGGCAAGATTCCTGCCTCGACGGAAGGCACGCTGAGAACATGAACCCCTTTCCGGCATCCAACCTGATTCTCGCCGTGGCCTTCGTGGTTTGCCTGGCCACGCTGGCGTGTGGGGCGCTGTTGGCGGTGCTCAGCGCGCGGCTCATCCGCAGCGTCTGCGGCCTAGCGATCTGCAGCCTGGGCTTGGCCGGTCTCTATTATTTCCTTCACAGCCCATTTTTGGCGCTGATGGAAATCCTGATCTATATCGGGGCGGTGTGTGTGACGATTGTATTTGCCATCATGCTGGCGGAGCCGGATGAACCGGCGGCTGATCCGCTCGCTGGGAAGTGGCTGTGGGGGAGCCTCGGATTAGGGGTGGCCGCCACGATTTTCGGCGGGATGGGTTGGCTGGGCACGCACGGCCCCTGGCCGGCCAGCACTGTGGGGGACGGGTCCTTGAAGGCAGTGGGAAGAGCGTTGCTCACGACGTATAGCCTGGCCTTCGAACTCATCTCGCTGGCGCTGTTGGTGGCGATCCTTGGGGCCCTGGCCATCGCCCGGACCGGGAGGACCAAGCCATGAGCTCGACACCGATTTTCGACCGGCTGGATGTTTATTTGGTCGCCGGCGCGTTTTTGCTAGCAGTCGGGATTTACGGGCTGATTCGCCGTCGCACTCTGATCGGGATGCTGATCTCGGGTGAGCTGATCTTCTCGGCCGCATCGCTCAACCTGATGGCCTTCAATCGGTTTTCTGCCCCCGACCCCGTGGTGGGCCAGGTGTTCGTGCTCTTCATCATGGGTTTGGCCGCCGCCGAGGTGGCCATCGCCCTGAGCATCATCATCGCCGTTTATCGCAACTATCGATCTGTCAAAACCCAGGAACTCTCTGAGTTGAAGGGATAAGCCAATGCCACTGTCTCACGAACCTCGACTTTTACTAGCCATTCTGGCGCCGCTGATTGGCGCCGGGCTGGTCATGGCCAGCGGCAAGCGGCCCAACGTTCGGGAGGCTTGTTCGTTCCTAGCGGCGGCCACGTTGTTTGGGCTGGTCGCCTCGATGATTCCGGCAGTGCTGAGGGGCGAGCGCCTGCATTTCACCCTGTTCCAATTGTTGCCCGGCTTGAGCATCTCCCTTCGAGCGGATGCCTTGTCCATGGTGTTCGCGGTCTCGGCTTCGTTTCTTTGGGTGCTGACGGTGTTTTACTCGGCGGGCTATATGCGAGGACTCGAAGAGCACGCCCAAACACGTTTTAACGCCTGCTTCGCCTTGGCCCTCTTCGGCGCCATCGGCTGCGCGTTCTCGGACAACCTGCTGACCCTTTATCTCTTTTATGAGATCGTCAGCATCTGCACCTACCCGCTGGTGGCTCATCACCAGGACGAGGAAGGGTACGAAGGCGGCCGAAAGTATCTGACTTACCTTACCGCCACGGCTAAGGGGTTGGTCCTGCCGGCGATGGTCTTGATTTACGTTTTGACCGGCAACTTGGATTTTGCGGACAACATTCACACCGGCATCCTGCCGGCCACGGTGCATCACGGGATTGTCGTCGCGCTGTATGTGTGCTGCATTCTGGGTTTCGCCAAAAACGGCGTGATGCCGTTCCACAACTGGCTGCCCAGCGCCATGGTGGCGCCGACTCCGGTTAGCGCGCTGCTGCATGCCGTGGCCGTGGTGAAGGTAGGTGTGTTTTCCACCGTACGAGTAATGCTCTATGTGTTCGGGGTGGACCTGATGCACGCCCTGAACCTGGGTCTCCCCACCGCCTATTTCGTGTCGATCACCATTTTGGTCGGCTCGATCGTGGCGCTGAGCAAAGACAATCTGAAAGCGCGGCTGGCCTACTCGACGGTCAGCCAACTTTCTTACATTATCCTGGGGGTGGCGCTGTTGACCCCGGCTGGCATTCAGGGTGGCCTCATCCACATTGCCAACCATGCCTTCTCCAAAATTACGCTCTTCTTCTGCGCGGGCGCGATTTATGTCGTCACTCACAAGAAGAACATTTCGGAAATGAACGGCTTGGGCCGAGTAATGCCGTTCACGTTCGGCGCGTTTGCCCTGGCGTCGCTGAGCATGATCGGTGCGCCGCCGGTGGCGGGGTTTGTCACCAAATGGTACCTGCTCAACGGCGCGTTCGACGCGGGCTCGGTCGGTATCATCCTGGTGCTCCTGGCCAGCACGCTGTTGAACGCCGCCTATTTCGCGCCGGTGGTTTACAAAGGGTTCTTCGGTAAACTTTCCGAAGCGGACACCCATCACAAGTTCGGCGAAGCCCATCCCGCGCTGGTAATCCCGCTCTCCATCACGGCGCTCATCTCGGTGCTGATTGGGCTTTATCCGCAATTCTTCATGAGCTTTGTGCAACGGATGATTCCATGAACCTGGTTAAACTCATTGAATTTCTGCGCAGCCGGTTGAAGACAGTGGTGCGGGTCTGCTTTGTCGTTTTAGCGCTATTGATTCTCCTGGATGCGTTGTTCGTCAGCAAGGCGCACGCCCACACGGGGCCGGAGCATTGGCCCGGCTTTTGGTCCCTGTTCGGCTTCGTCGGGTGCGTTCTGATTGTCATCCTCTCCAAGTGGTATGGCCATGCGGGGATCATGACGCGAGAGGATTACTACGAGTCCACGGACGAGGACGAAACGGAGCACACGGACGTATGAATTTCTGGCTCCATCCCTCTCTCTTGCTGATTCTGGGCGGCCTGCTCCTGCCGCTGGTGCCAGCGCGCCTAAAGAAGGGCTGGCTACTGCTCATCCCGCTCTCGGTCTTCGCGCGCACCCTGACCCTGACTCACGGCACGTTCGGCGAGGTGCATGTGCTCAACTGGGTGCTGGTGTTTGGGCGCGTGGACCGGCTCAGCCTGGTGTTTGGCTATATCATGAGCCTCATGTGCATCCTGGGCACGCTCTACGGGATGCATGTCAAAGACGATAAGCAGCACATCGCGGCTTGGTTTTACGTGGCCGGATCCATCGGCGCGATCTACGCCGGGGACTTCATCACTCTATTTTTGTTCTGGGAACTAATGGCGTTTTCCTCCGTGTTCCTGGTCTGGTTCCGCGGCCGGCGCGAATCGCTCCCGGCTGGACTGCGCTACTTGCTGGTCCACGTGGCCGGTGGCCTCGCTTTGCTGGGCGGCATGGTTTGGTATTGTAAAACGCAGGGCAGTTGGGCCTTTGATGACGTGTTCAGAAACTTGGCGGTGAACCACGCCACCCCGGCGACTTGGATGATCCTGATCGGGTTCATGTTGAATGCGGCTGTGCCGCCGCTGCATGCCTGGCTACCTGATGCATACGGGGAGGCCACCTTTAACGGCTCGGTCTTTATGTGCGCATTTACCACCAAGACGGCGGTATATGCGTTGTGCCGCGGCTTTGCCGGGACGCAACTCCTAGTGGTACTTGGGGTGATTATGGCGCTCTACGGCGTAGTGTATGCCGTCTTAGAGAACGACTGCCGCCGCCTGCTGGCGTACCACATCATCAGCCAGGTCGGTTACATGGTGGCCGCTGTCGGCCTGGGCACGGACATGGCCATTAACGGCGCCTGCGCCCACGCTTTTGCCCACATCCTCTACAAGGGGCTGCTCTTCATGGGCTGCGGCGCGGTCCTGCACATGACCGGGGAGAGCAAGTTCACCGAGTTGGGCGGGTTGTGGAAAAAGATGCCGTGGACGTTCGTCTTCACTCTTATCGGCGGTCTTTCCATCTCGGCGTTCCCGCTCTTTAGCGGCTTCGTGAGCAAATCGATGATCGTCCAAGCGGGCTTCGAACAGGGTAAGCTGTGGGTTGGGTACCTATTGCTGCTCGCCTCGGCGGGCACGTTCCTGCACACCGGCTTGAAAGTTCCCTATTTCATCTGGTTCGGCAAAAACCGGCCGAAGCCCGAAGTCTGGAACCGGGCCGCTGAACCGCCCGTCAACATGAACGTAGCGATGGCGATCACTTCGGTGCTGTGCATCTTCATCGGTTGCTATACGCCCTACCTCTATAGAATGTTGCCCTTCCCCGAGGAAGCCATGAAGTATCAGCCCTACACGGCTTATCATATCTTTGAGACGCTCCAAATCCTGCTCTTTACCGGCCTGGGCTTTTTCCTCCTGCTCAAGAAACTGGTGCCGGAGGCCAAGATAAGCCTGGACCTTGATTGGCCTTACCGGATGGGCGGGCGTGTGTTCCTTTGGCTGGCCCGCAAGCCGGTGCAGGCGCTGGATACGTTCGTGGGCGAACTCTATCGCTATGCCGGCCTGATTCCTTTGATGATTACGGCCCGGTTGAGCGCGCTATTCGATAACGAAGTGGTCGATGGGGCGGTTGATGGCTTGGCCGAAAGCGTTCGGGGAGTCGGCCGGCGGCTGCGCCTCGCGCAACGAGGGCAAATGCAGGAGAATCTGACCTTCGCGTTCGCCGTAGCGGCGGTGTTGATTGTGGCGTTTATCATTTATTCAAATCGCTGATCTCCATGACCACCTACAACGACTCCGTCCTGACCGTGCTGATTTTCGCCCCTCTCGTGGCGACTGTGGTGGCGCTGTTCATCCGCAACGAGAACGGCTTGCGGTGGTGGACGCTGCTCTTTACGTCCGCGGCGGCGGTCTATTCGTTGCCGCTGTTCTCGCACTTCGACACAGCCAAGGTAGGGTTCCAATTCGAGCAGAGCGCGGCTTGGATTCCCGCCTTCAAAATCAATTACGCGGTCGGGGTGGACGGGATCAGCCTGTTGCTGGTGTTGCTGACCACGTTGATCATGCCGTTATGCGTTTTGGCTTCGTGGCATTATATCCAGAAGCGCGTTAGGGAGTTCATGATTTGCCTGTTGATCATGGAGACGGCCATGGTGGGCGTGTTTTGCGCGCTGGATCTCATTCTCTTCTTCATGTTCTGGGAAGCGATGCTGATACCGATGGCTCTGCTCATCGGCATCTGGGGCGGCCCGCGCAAGATTTACGCCGCGCTGAAGTTCTTTGTGTACACCATGGCCGGCTCCGTGTTCCTGCTGGTCGCGATTATTGCGCTGTACCTGAAGGTCCACAGCTTCAGCATCCCCGACATGATGGGCCAATCCTTCTCCCCGGAATTTCAAAACTGGATCTTCCTGGCGTTCTTTGTGTCTTTTGCCATCAAGGTCCCAATGTTTCCCTTCCACACCTGGTTGCCGGCGGCGCACGTCGAGGCCCCCACGGCGGGGAGCGTGCTGCTTGCCAGCGTCCTGCTGAAGATGGGCACCTACGGCTTTCTCCGGTTCTCCTTGCCGATGACGCCGGTCGCGACGCACGTCTTCACCCCTTATATCTTGGCGCTGTCAGTCGTGGCGATCATTTACGGAGGGCTGACTGCCCTCGCGCAGACGGACCTCAAGAAACTGGTGGCCTATTCGAGCGTCGCCCACATGGGCTTCGCCACGCTGGGGATTTTCGCGCTCAACCAACTGGGGCTGGAAGGCGCCGTGTTGGTGATGATCAATCACGGCGTCACCACCGGCGCTTTGTTCATCGTGGTGGGAATCATCTACGAACGCCTCCACACGCGCGACCTGGGAGCCGCCGCCGGCATAGGCAAGATGATGCCGGTCTTTGCCGCCTTTGCCGGCGTGTTTGCGCTTTCGTCTCTCGCGTTTCCAGGCACGAATAGTTTTATCGGGGAATTTCTCGTGATGAGCGGCGGGTTCTCCGTTTCCAAGGCGATGATGGTGTGCGTCGTGCCCGGCGTAGTGCTGGCCGCGGCTTATATGCTCCGGATGTTGCAAAAGGTGGCTTATGGCGGCACGCACAATCCCGACCATTCCGCTTTGAAGGATTTGGGCTTGCGGGAGGTAGTCACTTTAACGCCTTTGCTGTTCTTTGTGTTTTGGATCGGGTTGCACCCAGAGCCCTTTACACGCGTGATGGACGCAAGCGTGAAGCATCTGATGGCACAGACCCAGGTTCCGGCTTCCACTTATGCGACCGGCAGTAATATGGGAAAACCGGGATTTACGATTAACCCATGACCTTCCTCCCTGAACTCGTAATGCTGCAGGGCGCGCTGGCGCTGTTCGTGATCACGCTGGGCGAGGGACGAGCGAAGGCTGCCCGCGTGGCGGCCTTGGTGACCTCGGTGGCTGCCATCGCCGCCGGAATGATCTGCCTCGGTCAGGAAGGCACCCTCTTCTATGGCGCCTACCGAGTGGACCTGTTCTCGCAGGTGCTGAAACTGGTGTTCGCCGGCGGCTTTGCGCTGGTTCTGTTGCTCAGCGGAAAATTGTCGGACATTCGGGATGAAATTAAACCCGAGTACTACCTGCTCCTTACCATCAGCGTTTCGGGGTTGATGATGTTGGTGAGCAGCGTGGATCTCATCACCTTGGTCGTGGCCCTCGAAGTGTCCGCGTTTCCTCTTTACCTGATGGTGCCGATGCGCCGCGAGCGCGAAGGCCAGCGCAACCAAATGGAATCCGCGATCAAATACGTCATGTTCGGCGTGGCGGCCAACGGGATCATGTTTTTCGGGATGAGCTACCTGTTTGGCCTGACGGGGAGCACCGCGCTGGCTGAGTTGATGCCGCGCTTGCAACCGGTCATCCACTCGCCCTTGGCGATTATCGGGCTGGCGATGGCCTTGTGCGGATTCTACTACAAGCTGGCGGTGTTCCCGTTCCATTTTTGGACGCCCGATGTTTACCAGGGCGCTTCGAACGAAACCGCCGGGTTGGTGGCGTCGCTGCCCAAGCTCGGCGGCATCGCCGTGCTGGTGCGATTGGTGTCGCTGGCGGCGCCCGACAACCACACGGTTGCGCTGCTGCTGGCGGTGTTAGCCGGCAGTTCGATGTTTTACGGTAATCTGATCGCGCTGTTCCAAAAGGATTTCAAACGGCTGCTCGGGTTTTCCGGCATAGCTCATGCCGGTTACGCCATGATCGGCTTGGTGGCGCTCGATCAACTCGGGTACTCGGCCGCGCTTTATTACATGGTGGGTTACCTGCTGATGGTCCTGGCTTGCTTCGTGGTAATTTGCAAGGTCTCGCGCGACGGGACCAACGTTGGCCTCGAGGAGCTGGCCGGCCTGCACCGGCGCTCGCCCCTGTTGGCCCTGACGCTGGCGGTGGGGGTATTCGCGCTGGCGGGCCTGCCGCCCTTCGTGGGCTTTATGGGGAAGCTGACCCTGTTGACGGCGGCTTGGGACACAGGCCATACCACGCTGGTAATCATCACCGTGATCAATGCGGCCATTGCGATTTATTATTACCTGGGCGTGGTCCGCGAGTCCTGGTTCCGCGACGCCGGCGACCTGCCACCGATTCACCTGGACTGGCCCACCCGCGCGCTCTGCGTTACGCTGATGGCCGGCATCCTGGCCCTGGGCGTCGCCCCGGCGCGCGTTTTGGATACGATCTCCACGTCCGTCGCGCGGGCGAATCTGGCCCCGCCTGCATCCCTGCCCGCTTCGATAAATGGGGGGGACCAAAATCTGTCGCATGCCTATGTGAGCCCCCATTAGAATCACCTGTCTATGAGCAGCGCCTCGCCAAACCTCAATACCAAATACGCCTGGAGCGAACTGACCCAGCACGGGTTGCCCAAACGCCCAGCCCACGAACGGGCGGCAGACTTTCTCGAAATCTACGGCCTGTACGATGAGGCCAGCGCGCGGGAGCAAGCCAGCCGCTGCATCCAATGCCCAAACCCGAGCTGTGTCTCGGGTTGCCCACTGTGCAACCCCATCCCGCAATGGATGCTGCTGACCGCGGAAGGCCGGTTTCTGGAAGCGGCCGCGCTTCTGGGCTCGGTCACGAACATGGCCGAGATCTGCGTTCGGATTTGCCCCAGCGACCATTTGTGCGAGGGGGCCTGCATCCTCGAAGGGCTTTCAGGGCCGGTCTCCATCCAGGGACTCGAACAATTTCTCACGGAATACGCCTTTGCCCACGGAAAAGCCGAGGTCAGCACCGCGCCGCCTAATGGGCGAAAGGTGGCCGTCGTCGGCTCCGGCCCAGGCGGTTTGGCGGCGGCGGAGGAGCTGGCCAAGAAAGGTTATGAGGTGACGATCTTTGATTCGGCACTCGTGCCGGGCGGCTTGTTGGTCAACGGCATACCCCCTTTCAAACTGGACCGCTCGATCCTCCAGCGTCGGATCGACATCCTCAAGCGGCTCGGCGTAACCTTTCACCTGGGAGTCAAGCTGTGGGAAGAGCTAACGCTCTCGACCTTACGGACCGATTTCGACGCGGTCTTCCTTGGCTTCGACTCGCGCAAGGCGCAGCCACTGGAAATCCCCGGCGCAGACTTGCATGGCGTGGTCCAGGCGTTGCCTTTTTTGCTTCAGAAGACCACTCCCATCCCGCTGGACCTGCCGTCGATCGATGTGACTGGGAAGAAGGTCGTGGTGCTGGGCGCCGGCGATACCGCGATGGATTGCTTGCGCGCCGCCATCCGGTACGGAGCCGCTGAGACCACCTGCGTTTATCGGCGGGGGGAAGCTCAAATGCCTTGCGGACACCACGAGTACGAGAACGCAGTGGAAGAAGGAGCGCGATTTGTCTTTCAGGCCGCACCGGTGGCGGTGTCGGGCGATGAAGGGGGCGCGGTCAAGGCTTTGCGGCTGGTCCGAACGGAACTGAGTGCTGCAGAACGAGACGCGCGGCCGGCGTTCAGGACCTTGCCCGGAACAGAATTCACGATCGAAGCCGACTGGGTGATTCCCGCACTGGGATTTGCGCCGGTTCCGTGTCCGCGCGGCGAAGATTTTAAGGAGCTGACCCGCAACGAGTGGGGTGGCATCGTGGTGGATGCCAACCAGATGACGAGCATGCCCGGGATATTCGCCGGTGGTGACATCGTGCGGGGCCCCAGCCTGATCCTCCACGCCGTTCGCGACGCCCGCCGCGCCGCGACGCAGATACAGAAATATCTCGCTGCTGTGGGATCTTGAGGGGATTCCCGGCGAACGGGAGATGCCCTGCGGGATAGGTTGCAGGTTGAAAGTTGAAAGTTGCAGGTTCGTGCGCCTACGAACATGCCACCGCCCGCGCTGTTCGGCGGCGGGCAGGGGACTGCCCGCCCTACCGGGTCTGGGGCAGGGCTCGCCAAGTTTTTCATAAAGGGGAAAGCCGTGTTATAGTGTGTTGTGGACAATTAGGGTCTGTGCAAAAATAAATTCGGATTTTCACGGGTGAATCATCTGGAGTACACCGTCTGGCGGGCGCTTCTGGGCGCACTTGGCATTCGAAAGCGGCAGCAAGCTGCGCGCACTCCAAACGCTTCGCGCGGGCGGCCGCCACACCGGAGCCCGACTCGCAGGCATTATGTTAGAATTGTGCCTGGCAGCCGGAACTTATTTTTGCACAGAGCCTTAGCCAGCGTCTGCCCCCGATTGATTCGGAGATTCGGAGAGGTCAATTGACAGACTGAGGCTTCAGGTGTAAGCAGTTTCCTTTTACGTTAACGTGAAATCACTCAAACCAGAGCCCAGAGGATCGAAGCCGGATTTGCCGGCTCCTGGAACGGGAGACGGGCAGGAACAAGCCAAGTGGCTCGAGTCGCTCGAAACCGTCGTGGAATTTGCGCTGCGGGACAAGGGAGCGGCGACGACGAATCGCTTCCTGGATGATCTTGGCGGGCGGCTCAAGGCTGAAGGGGTGCCGACGACCCGCGGAAGGAATACACCTTACCTCAATACGATCCCGGTCGAGGAGCAGGCGCCCTTCCCAGGAGATTGGGAGATGGAACGGCGGCTCAAGAGCTATACACGGTGGAACGCCATGGCGATGGTCGTTAACGCAAATCGCACCCATAGCGGCTTGGGGGGCCACATCTCAACGTATGCTTCGGCGGCTACGCTCTACGAGGTTGGGTTCAATCATTTTCTGCGCGCCCGCTCGGGAGACTTTGTGGGCGACCTGGTGTATTTCCAGGGGCACGCTACACCGGGTATCTATGCTCGGGCGTTCCTGGAAGGCCGCCTGGATGAACAACAGCTCCAGAACTTCCGCCAGGAGTTGGCCGAAGGCGGCGGACTTTCTTCCTATCCGCATCCTTACTTGATGCCCGAATTTTGGCAGTTCCCGACGGTATCCATGGGCTTGGGGCCACTGCTGTCGATTTACCAGGCGCGGTTTAATCGCTATTTGCGGGCGCGTGGCTTGGCGAGCGGAGAGGAGCCGAAGGTCTGGACGTTTCTGGGTGACGGCGAAACCGACGAACCGGAAACGCTTGGCTCCTTGACATTGGCGGCGCGGGAGAATCTCGACAACCTGATCTGGGTCATCAACTGCAACCTCCAACGGCTCGACGGACCGGTGCGGGGCAATGGGAAAATCATCCAGGAACTCGAAGCCATTTTTCAGGGGGCCGGCTGGAACGTTATCAAGGTCATCTGGGGATCGGACTGGGACAAACTGCTGGCTGCCGATCGGAGCGGGCTCCTGCTCAAGCGCATGGAAGAGGCGGTGGACGGCGATTACCAGAAGTACTCGGTGGAGCCGGGCAGTTATACGCGCAAGCATTTTTTCGGCAGATACCCCGAGCTGGCCGAGTTGGTGAACCATCTGAGCGACGAGCAGATCCACAAGTTGCTGCGAGGAGGGCACGATTCGCACAAAGTCTATGCGGCCTACCACGCGGCCACTAGTCATCAAGGGCAGCCGACGGTCATCCTGGCAAAAACCGTCAAGGGCTATGGGTTAGGAGAAGCCGGTGAGGGGCGAAACATTACCCACCAACAAAAGAAGCTTAATGAAAAGGAATTGCGCGAGTTCCGCGCCCGTTTCGGCATCCCGATCAGCGACGAAGAGATAGCCGAGACGCCCTTCTACCGTCCGGCGCCGCAAAGCCGGGAGCGGCAGTATTTGCTGGAAAGGCGCCGCAAGCTCGGGGGCTTCCTGCCTCAGCGAGTGGTTTCCGCACCGACTCTGCAGGTGCCGCGCTTGGAAGCTTTGGCTGAGCTGCTCAAGGGCTCAGGCCGTTTTGAGATGTCCACCACCATGGGATTTGTGCGTCTCCTGAGCTTGCTCTTGCGCGACAAAAACATTGGACGTCTGATCGTCCCAATCATTCCCGATGAAGCCCGCACCTTTGGCCTGGACGCGCTGTTCCGGGAAATTGGGATTTATTCGCACCAGGGACAACTCTACGAGCCGGTGGATAGCAAGTCGCTGCTTTTTTACCATGAAGCCAAAGATGGGCAAATTCTCGAGGAAGGAATTACGGAAGCTGGTTCGATGGCTTCGTTCATTGCGGCGGGCACCGCCTATGCGACCCACGGCCGCTATTTGGTGCCCTTCTATATTTATTACTCAATGTTCGGGTTTCAACGCATAGGGGATTTGATGTGGCTGGCGGGGGACATTAGAGCCAAGGGGTTTTTGCTGGGCGCTACGGCGGGTCGAACCACGTTGAACGGCGAGGGGTTGCAACACCAGGACGGCCATAGCCTGCTTCTTTCGAGCACCCTCCCAACGCTGCTCACTTACGACCCGGCCTTTACCAGTGAAGTGGCCGTCATCATCGCGGATGGTCTGCGGCGCATGTACGTCGAGGGCGAGAGTCTGTTTTACTATTTAACGCTGTACAACGAGAACTACCCGATGCCGCCGTTGCCTGAGGGCGTAGCGGAAGGTGTGCTCAAAGGTCTCTACCGATTTAAGCCTGGCCCGGAAACTAAAGGGCCCAAGGCCCATCTTTTGGGAAGCGGCCCCATCGTGCGCGAAGCGCTCCGGGCCCAACAAATCCTGGGCGAGAAGTTCGGCGTGGCGGCCGATGTTTGGAGCGCGACCAGCTACAAGCTGTTGCGCAACGACGCCTTGCGGGCGGACCGTTGGAACCGCCTTCACCCCACCGCGCCGCCCCGTAAGTCGTACGTGCAGACGCTGCTCGAGAAGGAAACCGGCCCGTTCATCGCGGTATCGGACCATATGAAGATGGTTCCCGATCAAATCGCGCCTTGGGTTCCGGGTGGGCTGACAACCTTGGGCACGGACGGATACGGCCGGAGCGATACGCGTCAAAGTTTGCGGCGCTTCTTCGAAGTCGATGCCGAATCGACGGTGATTGCCACCCTGCACGCGCTGGCGCGGGAGGGGCGCTTCGCCAAAGAGCAGGTTGCCCAGGCCATAAAGGAACTGGGGATAGACCCGGAAAAGGCGCAGCCGGAGGTATTGTAACCGAGGTTTGACAATGGACTCGTTGCATGCTCCCTGGCGAATCGAGTACATCCTGGCGCCCAAAAATGACCGGGCGGATGGCCTTTTTACGGCGATCGCGCAAGCCAACGATGACGAAGCCAATTACGTCATTGCCCGCGATCGGACGTGTTTTGCCTTGCTTAACACATACCCTTACATCGGCGGCCACCTGATGGTAGTGCCCTACAAGGCGGTGCCCGATTTAAACGGCCTGACCGATGAGGAGTTGGCGGATTTGTTCAAGCTGACCCGCCGTTGCCAAAACGCGCTTACTAAGGTGATGAAACCGGACGGGTTTAATATTGGCATTAACCTTGGCAAAGTGGCTGGGGCGGGTATCCCCGGCCATTTGCACATCCACGTTGTACCTCGCTGGCAGGGAGATACCAACTTCATGCCCGTGCTGGCGAACACGACGGTGGTGCCACAGGCCCTCAAGGAATTGGCTGCACAACTGCGCGCTGCGCTGCAAAGCCCTCGCACTCCTTGACACGCAGAAAAGCCATGAACCGATTAAGATTAAGAGCGGGCGTCCTGGGGAAACATTGGGATTACACCCCGAGGGAGACAGCCGCAGGCTGTCCTACGGGTCAGTGCAAAAATAAACTCGGGGTTTCACATGTCCGACTAGAGCCGGCGCGAGTTGCCGGAAGGCGCGGAATCGCGCGAAGCGTTTGGAGAGCGCCGGCTTGCCGGCGCTCTCGAGCGGCCTTGGTTTTCAAAAGCGGCAGCAAGCTGCGCGCACTCCGAACGCTTCGCGAGGTGGGCTACCACAGTATAATCCAACGCGCGGGCGTTTTGTTAGGGTTGCGCCCTAAAACCGGAACTTATTTTTGCACAGACCCTAAAGGTTGCATTTGGGAAGCTGAAGATGGCAACTGAAACTCTTCATTTCGAGAACGCCCGTTTGGCGCAGCAGATCTTCAACAATGATCCGCGCAATCTCCAGGCGCTGGATGAGCAGCTCGGGGTTAAAGCGACCTCCCGCGAAGGCTGGATCAAGCTCGAGGGGGAACCTGAGGCTTTGGAGCGTGCCAAACACTTGTTCTTGCTCTTGGAAGGTTCCCTGCAGGCGGGGACTACGGTGCGCAACCGCGAGTTCTCTCACGCTTTGAACATCGTCAAGCATGAGGGCGTCAGCGCGCTGAAGGAAATCCTTGCCGACCGGGTGCAGACGTCCGAGAAAAAGGCGAGTGTGACCGCCAAAACGGTCGTGCAAAAGGCCTACCTGGATGCGATTCGAACCCATGACGTGACGATCGGGGTTGGGCCGGCCGGCACGGGCAAAACCTATTTGGCCGTGGCCATGGCGCTGGCGGCGTTACGGGAGGGGAAGGTCTCGCGCATCATCCTGACTCGCCCCGCGGTGGAAGCAGGCGAAGCGCTGGGCTTTCTGCCGGGCGATCTTTACGAGAAGATCATGCCCTACTTGAGACCGCTTCATGACGCCTTGCATGACATGCTGCCGGCCGAGGAAATTGCCAAGCACACGGAACGGGGCGTGATCGAGATCGCGCCCCTGGCCTATATGCGCGGGCGGACCCTGAACCATGCGTTTATCATCCTGGATGAAGCGCAGAACTCGACGACCGAACAAATGTTCATGTTTCTCACGCGCTTGGGGATCAATTCCAAAGCGGTGATCACCGGGGATGAGACGCAAATCGATTTGCCGCCGCAGAAACACTCCGGACTGCTCGAAGCTCACCGGGCGCTTCGGCACATCGAGGGCATTGCCATTGTGGAGTTTACCAAACGCGATGTGGTCCGGCATCCGCTGGTCCAACGCATAATCGCCGCCTATGAACAACACCGCGGCCGGATGCGGGCCCGGCCCTCGGAGGAAGAGACATGAGTGGAGAGTTGAACCTGCAAAACCGCCACTCGGTCCGGCGACTCGATTTGTCTTTGCTTCGCACCATCGTGCAAGCCGTATTGCAGGAATTGTTCCCTGGCGTCGAGGATTACGAGCTGGGCATCTATCTTGTATCGGAGTCAGAAATAACTCGTCTTAACGAACAATTCCTTCGGCACCCCGGCCCGACCGACGTGCTGACCTTCGATTACCGTGAAGCCGGCAAGGGCGCGGAGACGGTCCGGGCCGAGATCTTTGTCTGCACCGATGAGGCTGCTACCCACAGCCGCCGGTTCCACACCAGGTGGCCGGGCGAAGTGGTCCGTTACGTTGTACATGGCTTGCTTCACCTGCGCGGCTACGACGACCAACTGCTCCCGATGCGTCGCGCCATGCAGCGAGCGGAGAGCCGTCTCCTGCGCCGACTGGCGCGGCAATTCGATTTCAACCAACTGGCGCGTCAGGGTAATAAGTAATAATGGCGCACATTGTAGAGATATTGATAGCTGCCTCACCAAGTTCGGCCGCCGTACCGCAGGAAAGCGTACAAGCGGTCGCAGGCCGCGGTCTGCAAGGCGATCGCTATTTTGAGGGAAGCGGCACTTTTTCACCGCAGCCGCATAAGCCTGATTTTGAAGTGACGCTCATTCAACAGGAGCACATCGAGGCGTTTGCCGCGGCTTCCGGACTGCCGTTCACGCCGCGTGATGCGCGGCGGAACTTAGTCACTTCCGGCGTGGACCTAAATGCGCCAGCGGGGCGCAATTTTCGGGTTGGAGGGGTGCTGATGCGGGGAATACGCCTCTGCGAGCCGTGTAACTACCTGGCCAAGCAGACCTTCCCGGCGATCCTCAAGGGACTCGCGCACAGGGGCGGGTTACGTGCCCAGATCCTGTCCAGCGGTCCCATTCAGGTTGGGGATTGCCTTGAGGAAGTCTCGCCGTAACAACTTACCTCGGATCAGTTTTGCTCGAGATGTTGAGCACTTAGGATTGAGCACTTGACCGCCGGGTCTAGCACCCGTTCCCGATGCCGCTCTTACTGCTGCCAGCTCAGAATATTGTCTTTGTTGACTCCCGTTTTGGCCGCCGTGTTTGGATCCACCATTTTGTCCGGGCCGGCTGACCACACCATGACCGGCGAGGTGCACTCGAAATGGTCGCCATTGCCGCCGGCATCTGTTGAATTCACCAGTCCAAAGAACCCCGCAGGCTGGCCGGCAGTCATCTGGGAGACCTTTTCCAAGCGATAGATCGAGTCGCGGGCTTTGCCATCATTGTTCAGGTCAACGGTGATGATGTAAGGGTTGCCCCAAGGGTCGCGAAAGACACCGTCGAGGCCGATGCCGGGCGAGAGGGTGTCGCTGACCATGGTGGCGTTAAGGTATCTGCTATGTTGCGGATTCTTAACGTGCCCCTGGTTAACCGTGGTCAGGCCGCTCGCGTAATTCTCCAGGTCAAGCAGGACAGCCATGACTTCGGAGTTGTTGGCTTGGTAGGCGCCCGGGGCCTGAATGAGGGCGGGCGAACCGTCTGGATAACTGATCCGATGCTGAGGATAGGAGGTGAGGTTGGCCGTGCCGAACGTAAAATCCTCTGCGATAGCGCCAACCGAGTTGGCGGCGGCGGTGGAAACCGGGAAGCGGGTGTAATCAGACTCGTAATGGCGAATGGCGTTCGCGATGTCGTTCGCCTGTAATCGCGCTCGGCTGATCTGCGCCTTGCGCTTCATGGCGGCCAGGACCGGAACAAGCATCGCTGCCAGAATGGCAAGGATGGCGATGACGACAAGAAGCTCGACGAGCGTGAAGCCCCTCGCGGGCCGGGGGTGATACGTTTTCATGTCAGATTTGACTGGGCTGCGTTCCAATGCTCACGCTGGAACGGTGTGGAGCGCCGGCTGGTTCCGGGGGTCACGCTGAGCTGGAGGAAGCATTGCCGGACACGCAGGCGTTTTGTTTGGTCGAGAGGATCGACTCCCGATTAAGCCCGGGTTCGGCGCGCAGGACTTGTTTGCGAGAACTGTTTCTGAGAGCCTGTCGTAGGTCGTTCCTGGCTTGTTCGGCCTGAGGTGCGCTGTACGGAAGTGCGTTCACCCGTCGCCCCTGATTGGTTCGCCGGGCTTAGTCGGCCTTTTTAAGGTTATGCAAAACTTCGCACATTTAATGGTTGGTTCTGGTTCGGTGCTCTCCGCGCTCGCTCTTCTGGTGTCGCCTGGGAGGTTGTGGGGTCAGACTGCTGGGTTGCCGCCGACCGACACCCTCAAGCCTGCTGAGCCTTTAAATTGGACCGCCCAACAGGATCACCAAAACATGATGCAGCAATTGGGCATCCGCCGGCTCCGTCCAGGACCGAGCGGAAACCCAAATGCTACCAATTCGGCCAACTATGATCCCGCCAAAGCGAATCCTTTCCCTGACCTGCCGGACGTCCTCACGCTCAAGAACGGACAGAAGGTCACCACGGCCGAGATGTGGTGGAAAGAGCGTCGGCCGGAAATCGTAGAGGATTTCGAGCGGGAAGTGATCGGACGAGTGCCGAAGCACGTGCCGCACGTAACCTGGACAGTCACCTCGAACATCAGGGACGGGCTTGTTGGAAATTTGTCAGCCAAGGGCAAACAGGTAGTCGGCCACGTGGACAACTCGGGCTGTCCCGCGATCACGGTCGATATCAGGATGACGGTGGTAACGCCATCGGGGACGAAGGGGCCGGTGCCGGTGCTCATGATGTTCGCAGGATTTGGCGGTGTGGGAATGCCCCGGCCGGTTGGTTCTGCGGAGCCGACTAATCGCTTTCGCGATTTCGGCGGTCCCTTCAAGGATCCACCGTCCACAGAGCAACTGCTGGCCGCCGGTTGGGGCTACGCGAGTATCGAGCCCGGGAGTATTCAGGCGGACAACGGAGCTGGATTGACCAAAGGCATTATCGGCCTGGTCAACAAGGGGCAGCCGCGCAAGCCGGATGATTGGGGAGCGCTGCGCGCCTGGGCGTGGGGAGCGGCACGGGGTTTGGATTATCTTGAGACCGACCCCACGGTGGACGCGAAGAAGGTGGGTATCGAGGGCGTGTCTCGCTACGGCAAAGCCGCGCTGGTGACGATGGCGTTTGAGCCGCGTTTCGCGATGGCATTGGTTGGCTCTTCTGGCGAGGGCGGGGCCAAGCTGCACCGCCGGAATTTCGGCGAAGCTGTCGAGAATCTGACCGGGTCGGGCGAATACCATTGGATGGCCGGCAATTTTCTGAAGTATGGCGCTGCGGAGTCGGCCTTTGCCAGCAAGAATGCGGGAGATCTGCCTGTGGATGCGCACATGCTGATTGCCTTGTGTGCGCCTCGGCTAACGTTCATCAGCTATGGTGTGCCTGAACGAGGAGACGCCAACTGGCTGGATCAACAGGGCAGTTACATGGCCACGGTAGCGGCCGGACCGGTATTCCGGTTGCTCGGGGCGAGGGATATTGGCGAGAAGGAAGATTATCGAACGGCAAAAATGCCCCCGGTAAATACGGGGTTACTGGACGGGGAACTGGCGTGGCGTCAACATGATGGCGGCCACGAAGATCGCTCGAACATGAAGTACTTCATCGCCTGGGCAAGCAAGTTTCTTGGGCGAGATTCACGATGACGGGGCGCGCGAACATGCCAGCGCCCGCGTCGTTCGGCGGCGGGCAGGGGACCGCCCGCCCTACCTGGTCTGAGGCTGCGCGTCGCTAGGAGGTTTTGTCGTACCAGTGATAAAAGAACTCCAGCTTTGCCTCAGGCGGAAGGCCGTAAAGGGTTCGGAGCAACTTGGAGATGAGCTCACAAACCACGGCAAAGTTTTGCGGCACTGACCAGGTGTTGGGTCGCGGTGCTGGCGACAGCGGAAGGTTTTGCGCGCGCTTTATCCCCCAGTCATTGAGGAAGGCACTAAGCTCAGCCCGTCTCAACGGATCCTGGTCCATGCTCTGGAAGATTAGCGGGACGGAGTTTCCGAGCTTTTGGAGAGAGAATCCGACTTCGCGTTCGGGAAGGACGATTCCCAGGGAGCTGCTTTCGGAGTCAAGAAGCTTCTGGACGTACCGTCCAACCTCGGCGACCGTTCCAACCAGGCGCTCAGATTTCCGGTAGAGGAACACTCGGTCGCGAGGTGCCGGCTTCACAGGGCCGCGCAGGACATCAATCAGATCTTTGCAGCCCGCAGGCAGTTGCATGCCGCGCTTATTAAAATCGACGAACGCGTTCATACGAGCGACTGGATGTAGGATACACCGTTTGGTAAGACCGGGCAAGACTCGGAGCTGTCCACTGGCGGGGGGCGCCTGGCGGCACGGGAGTTTGTGGGGACGAGACGTCCCCGCCCCTGGTAAACACGAACGCCGGCGTGCGGGCGCGTTCGAGCGCTTGCGGCGTTCGAAAGCGGCAGCAAGCTGCGCGCACTCCAAACGCTTCGCGAGGTCGGCTATCACAGTGTAACCCACCGGGTGGGCATTTTGATTGAATTGCGCCTCGAAACCGGAAGTAATTTTTGCAGGGACCTTTACCGCCTTTTTACAAACGTTTGACTTGAAGCTGACAATTTTCAAGCGGCGGTGTCAGATACTCGAGCATGAGTTCGGTGTGAATGACAACTAAAATCATCTCGCCACATATACATGAACGAACAATTATGAAAACATCACTCGTCGCTTCCCTCGCTATTCTGGCGGTGTTTGCCTCCGCGGGTGCCGACGCGCAAATCAGCGTCTCGGGCTCCGCCGAAGTCAAAGTCGCTCCGGACGAAATCCGCATCAGCGTCGGTGTGGAAACCCGGGATGCGAGTCTCGAGGAAGCGAAGCGCCGGCACAATGAGAACATGACAAGCGCACTCAGATTTCTCAAATCTAGCGGGGTGCCGGACAAGGACGTGCAGACGGATTTCATCAGCGTGACGCCCGAATATGGGAACGACCTCTCCCGGACCAAGCCGGTGATTTTTATTGTCCGCAAATCCATCGAAATCAAGCTGACAACCGTGACGAATCTCGAGCCCATCCTGACGGGCCTGCTAAGCAATGGAGTGAATTACATTCACAACGTTGATTTTCGCACGACGCAACTGCGCAAATACCGCGACGAGGCTCGCGCGATGGCGGTTCGCGCCGCCAAGGAAAAGGCCGAGGCGCTGGCCAAGGAGTTGGGCGTGGAATGCGGGAAACCCACCAGCATCAATGCCAACGAATGGGGAGGCGGGTGGGGGCCGGCGGGCAGCTATTGGGGTGGCCGGGGTTACAACCCCTATGCCCAGGTGCAGAATGTGGTTCAAAACGAGGCCGGGCCGTCTGATTCAGGAGGATACACAATGTCCCTCGGTCAGATCAGCATTTCCGCCGCCGTCAACGTGACCTTCTCGATTCAGTGAAGGAAAGATGGGGTTCAGGACCAGGGCCTTTAGGTCTTCAACCTGGCGGCTGGCAGGGCCTGCGCTGGCGGATGATTCGGAAACGGTTCACCGTCGCACGTTCTGCCGATTGCGAATCGGCGATACAGCAGATTAAAAATATTAAAAATCTGGGCTACGATTCGAGTGCGCGAATTCACCCATTGGCCATGCGCAAGCGGCCCTCGCGCCCAGGGATTGCGGATAGGATGAGGGCTTGCCGGTGCTGTCAGGCGCGCTAGGCTTCCGGAGGCGGCAGCAAAGCGCGGTTTTGGTTTCTGCACTGCTAACTACCGCCGAGAGAACCCTGTGGATGCACTGCGTCCGACCACTCATGAAACAGATTAAACCTTTTCTCTTAATGCTGCTCGTCACCCTTGCGCTCCGCGGGGAGGACAGCGCAGGCACTGGCCCAAAGAGCTCGCTCGTTGGGGTCGTTGATGCGAGGTCGTTGCGGGGAAAGGTCATGTGCGGGTATCAGGGTTGGTTTCGCTGTCCGGGAGACAGCGCCAAGCAAGGATGGATTCACTGGAGCCGGGATTCGGGACGGCTCGTGCCGGAGACGTTGACCTTTGAGATGTGGCCGGACATGACGGAATATGCCGCGCAGGAGCGGTTCACGGTGCCCGGGTTCAGCGGCGTGGATGGTGCCCAATCCTGCCTGTTCAGTTCGGACCAACCCGGAACGGTGCAGCGGCACTTCGAGTGGATGCGGAACTACGGCATCGATGGTGTCTGGCTACAGCATTTCTTGGTGGATCTGCGGGGCGGGCCTCTCCAAGACCGTTATGTCTCGCGTCGCCGCATGCTGGAGAACGTGCGCGCCGCAGCGCAAGAGACTGGCCGAGCGTGGGCGATTGCGTTTGATATCGCCGGCATGCCGACCGATAAGATATTCGAGGTGCTGACCAAGGAGTGGAGGGTGTTGGCGGATGAAGGCGTCACACAGGACGGACGCTACCTGCACGAAGGCGGTCTGCCGGTGGTTCAGATTTGGGGGTTCTATTACCAAGATCCCCACAACGCGATGACTGCGCGGGTGGCCAACCAGCTAATCGATTTCCTCAAAGCGCCGGGGGCGTATCAGGCTTACCTGGTCGGAGGGGGCGATTGGGCCTGGCGGCGCAATCCCGACCCCGAGTGGCAAGCGTTCCTGCGGCGTCTTGACGCTTACTCGCCATGGAACGTCGGGAACGTGTCGAAGGACAGCCGTGGAGTTCTACACGCCTCAACGGGCTGTTGGGCCGAGGATAAGCGGGAGTGTGATAAGCATGGAATGCTGTGGATGCCGGTTGTTTATCCGGGGTTTAACTGGGACAATCTCCAGAGGCTCCCGCCCGGCGCCTCCCTGATTCCACGCCGCGGCGGAGAGTTTATGTGGGAACAGTTCCATGCTTTATCGAAGCTTGGGGCGAACTCCGTTTACGTGGCGATGTTCGATGAGGTGGACGAAGGCACGGCGATATTCAAAGTGACGAGTACTCCACCGACGCAGGGCCACTTTGTAACTTACGACGGCTTGCCCAGCGACTGGTATCTTCGCCTGGTGGGCGAGGGGACGAGGATGCTGCGCGGCAAGCGGGCCATACCCCCGGGAATTCCGATCCGACCGTGACAATGGTCGCGGCTGTGGTACCAACCTCCAAGACATGGGCTGGGTCATCAGGCGGTGGAGATTCGGCGGCCGTGCTGGAGCGAAGGAAGAGGGCCGAGTTGACTGAGCAAGAACCTCTTCCCAACCACCGCGCCAATGACCGCTCCGATGATCGCTCCGGCGACGAAATCTGAGAACCAATGGATGGTCATCGAAACGCCGACGCCAACATAGAAAGCGTAGGCGATCGCCATCCACCCCAGCCACTTTTGTTTCGGAAAGAGCTTGAAGATCGTGACGGCCATTGCAAACGCAATGGTCGTGTGAGACGAGGGCCAACCCCAGAAGACCCCGCCGCGCAGGAGGCCGAATCGGAAAATACGGCTCAGATCCGCGCCAACGACGTGCGAGGGATGGGCCCGGCCGGTAACCGCTTTGTATGCGGCAGCGACGAGGCCCCCGACGAGTTCGGCTTGACCGACTCCCCAGCCGACCAAGCGGGTTCGGGCGCTTCCGACGATGCAGCCCAGCGCAAGCAGGAGGAGCGGCAACACGATGGGCAAGAGTCCGCCGATACGGACAGCAGGAAACATCCAAGAACCAAGGAGTGGATTGCGGGTCGAGAGGAAATAGCGCCAATCGAAGCCTGATGCAACGAGGATGAAAGTGAGAGCGATGGCAACTATGTGCCAAACGAGCATCCGCCCCTTGAAGCAATCGATGAGGTTGCGGGGCAAGGTCAATACAAACTGTTTCACAGAGAATTATGTTCTCAGTAAGGAGGTGCAAAAATAAATCCGGATTTTCGCCTGTTCGACCAGGGCTGGCGCGAGTTGCCGGACGCGGCGGAATCGCGCGAAGGGTTCGGAGTGCGGCGGCTTGCTGGCGCTTCCGAGCGCCCTTGGTTTTCGAAAGCGGCAGCAAGCTAGCAAGCTGCCGCACTCCAAACAGGTGGGCTACCACAGTATAATCCAACGCGCGGGCGTTTTGTTAGACTTGGGCCTTGGAGCTGGAGCTGGTTTTGCACAGATCCAAACCAAACTAGAACTCAATCCGGCGCATTTTCCGGGCGAGAGTGTATCCCAGTCGGTCGAGATAGCAACGAGGTAGCTAGACTCGATGTGGCTTCCATGCAGCCAAGTGATGGAACATTCATCAACGCATCCAGATATTTGAATTTAAAATGCACGCCCCCCGAAAAATATAAGTGGACAAGATATGGTGTGTCGTGCTAAGTATTACGCACGTTCGATGAAGACTTGCATGAACATATTAGTCTCGACTTGGCCGATGACGTCGGTCGCGAAAGCGACACGTCATAGTGAGCCGAGCCGAGGCTATGCGTTCAGCCTTGGACTATCCCTGGCTTATCAAGGGCAGAGCCCCGAAGCCAATTTGGATAGAAAGGTGAGCAGGTAAACGAACCAATAAGGATTTCTACACCCTGCTTACCGGAATGGAAGCAGGGTTTTTTATTGCCCGCAAACGACTGAGAAGAAGCAGAACTCGATAACGAAAGGCAAGCACTGTGACGAGAGAGAAACCGACGTCTTGATGATGTCACCTGGCACAAAGCATAGAAAGGCGTCCACCCTCCGCAGTACCTGCGTCGAGGGAGATCGACCCCCGAGGGACGATGATCGAACGGACGCACTGGTCCTCTGTGGCATTGCGACGGAGGACGGGCGGGAGAGCCGAGGTTCTCCGCCGGTGGGATCTGCCCGCTGGTCGGTACTGAGCGCGCCGGATGAGTTAGGCCGGATTTTACAATCTAAGGGCTTCGCAGGAGGTGTGCCCCTAAACACCGAAAGAACCACCGTGAAACCGTGGGTTGGTATCGCAAGATAGCAAGAGGTGTTTGTTCTTTGTTGAAATGGCATGGGCTGGGAGCATGAACGCTCCCGGCCCTTCAATTTCCGCGGTTGTGATTTAACAGGAGAATGGCTCCTCGCCAGGGAGCATGTCCGGGTGCGATCCCCGGCAGCCGCACCAATTTGTTTTCGGAATGGGCTTTCGATTCTCACTTCGTCCGCGTTCCGGACATTCAAATCAAAAACAAGCCGCGCACCAGCTTGTGCAGCAGAGTCTCCAAAACTCAGCTTGCCCGGGGCAGCACCAGGGCGGCCTAATTCGAATGAAAAATGAAGAATGCAAAGTGCAAAATGGCCTGACCAGCATTGTGCACTCTGCACTTTGCATTTTGCATTTAGATCGGGGTCGTGGCAGACAAGTAATGCACTTGCCCTGCAAGCAAGCTGATGCGGGAGCGTTACCCGCCGACTCCACCATTTCACTGCGGGGAGAATGAGATTCAGGCGAGCCTCATAAGCTCAGCCTTCGTGGGTGCGACTCCCACCCCCGCTACCAAATTTTGGGAGGTGTTCCGACTGCCGATCTGTAAGACCGGTGTCACAAACAACTCTCGGAAGTGACGACTGGAGCGTTACCAGCACCTCCCACCATTTCGCTCCCGTAGCTGAATAGGAAAGCAACCCGTTGTCTGCGGGAAGAGCGGGTGCAAGTCCCGCCGGGAGCGCCAAATTGAGAGAAAGACGAGCCCTCACCCCGACCCCGGAAGGGGTCGGAAGGGGAGAGGGAGAGGCGATTCGCGTCTCTTGAAAATTCGGATATTGCTTGGGTCATTGCCGGCGCCGCGTTGGCCGGGAGAAAAGGCAGATGCACGCTCGCCCTCACCCCAGCCCTCTCCCCGGAGTGAAGAAAGTCCGTCACCCTGCCTTCTCCCCATAGGAGAGGGAGAAGCATCGCCAGCCCGCGCTGTAGTTTGCATGGTTCATGGGAAGCCCGCTTTCGCTTTTGCGCATACGTTGGGACCATGAACCTCGTGGGAACTTCACTGGGCACTAGGCATTGTTCATTTTTCATTTTTCATTGATCATTTAAAGACAGCCAGGAAGGAGTGGCGTGGCCAATAAGCAAGATCGGAGCGTTACCGATGCCTTCCGCCAATCTTAACCCGACTTCGCGGATTCGACCGCTGAAAAATTATTTTTGATCCGGCCAACCCTCGATTTGTTGGGGAATCTGCTGGCGGCGCTGTGAAAAAGCTCTGTAGTGCAGACCCACCCCCTTTTCACC
>Ga0209517_10002106_pt1 | contig 28705 bp, 28 predicted proteins | sample PeaSoiMetSII2010_FD_187695 | JGI IMG/M metagenome (GOLD analysis project Ga0209517, IMG submission 187695) | Peat soil microbial communities from Weissenstadt, Germany - SII-2010 (SPAdes) (version 2) | ecosystem: Environmental > Terrestrial > Soil > Wetlands > Peat | place: Germany...
TCAGAATCTCGACCGTTCCTTGCTTTGCGGCGAGAAAGATCTTCAACGCAAAGTGCGCGAAGGACTCGCTAAGGGCGCAAAGAAATGCTCCGCACAGTCGCAAACTGCACCACTACCGAGATGCCTGAACGGCTGCGGAAAAAGGCGTCCGTGAGCGAGAAGCGTGCCCTCAGCGGCTAAAGCCGGATTCAAGAGGCTGCACTTACCGCAGCGGTGAACCGCTGCGCCACCCAAAATCAAGTGCAACGCCGACTTCTTCCGCAAGCTGTCAAGGCACAACCGCTATGCCTTGAGCGCGGACGAGGGCGCATGCAGACGGTGCTGCACCAGTAATGCGTAGTGCACGGCGGAGACGATGGTGAAGATGAAGGTGGCGCGGAGGAAGGTGAGGCGCGCAATCCAGGCCCAGCGTACGGGCTCGATCGGCAACAGCAGCACGAAGAAAATCGCGGCCACCTGGGCGAAGGTGTTGGCTTTGCCGAAGAGGCTGGGACGAAAATCGCGTAAGCCGGCAATCATGTACAGCACGCCGCTGATCATCAGAATGGAGACGTCGCGGCTGAACACCACGACCGTATATTTCCATGGAATCATGTGTTCGATGGAGAGCACAAGGAAGAGAGTGCTCATCAGCATCTTGTCGGCGATGGGGTCGAGATACTGGCCGAGCACGGTTTGCTGATGCAGGGTGCGGGCCAGCAGGCCGTCAAGGCCGTCGCTCAATCCCGCGAGAATAAACAGCGCCAGCGCCCATTTGAAATCGTGCTTGACCAGACTGATGACGATGAAGGGCAGGAAGATCATGCGCAGCAGCGTGAGCTGATTGGGCGCGGTCAGGATCTGCCGGTAGTTCACCGCGGTTTTTCTCCTGCAGCGTGTCCTCCTCTGGCGCCGCCGAGGAACTCGCTCACCAGAAGCGGGGCGGGATCCTGGCCGGTCTTCTGGGCGAAGCGCTGGGCGAGCGAAAGGATGTCTCCCTCGGGAAGGTCGAGTTCCATGCGCTCCACGCGGTGCATGGGAAAGAAGACGACGCCGGAGGTGAAGGGCTCTCCGCTCTTGATCTGCGAGGCCAGATCGTCGAACGACGCGACATCGACGCCGCGCAGGCTGAGGCCTTCGGCCGCAAGATGGAGAATCGCGCCCCAGAATTTTTCGCGCGGGTTGGTCAACGTCGCGATCACCAGCGCGCCGGGACGAAAGGGGCTGACAGTTTGCGGGTCTTGATAAAAGCTGGTGCTGGGCACGATGCGATTGTCGTCTTTGGGGGAGGGAAATTGCAAACGGTCCGCGTCGTATGCCGCAAATTCGCGACAACAGTACGGATTGTCGTCCTGAGCGAAGCGAAGGACCTGCTGTCTCTTGCACGGACAGGAAAGCAGGTCCTTCGCTTCGCTCAGGATGACAATATTTAAGTAGTGTCAACGGTCGCCGTCGTTCTTGACCGCCTTCAAATCAATCCCTACCTGCTCGGCCTTCTTATAAAGATGCGATCGCTCCAGTCCCAGCGCGCGCGCCGTGTTTGAGATCTGGTGGTGATTACGTTTCAGCTCGGCCAGGATGGTTTGTTTTTCGAAGGCGCGCACGCGGTCGGCGAGCGGACCGGCGCCGGCGGATGCAGAATCAGAAGCGGCAGATGATGAGGGCAGCGCGAGAGCAACCGTGTCGGAGGTGACTTCATCGGAAGTTGCCAGCAGCATCAGGCGCTCGACCGCGTTTCTGAGTTCACGGACGTTGCCCGGCCACGGCTGTGCTTGCAGCGCGGCCATCGCGTCTGCGGCGAAGGGCATGGGCTTCCATCCGTTCACGGTGCTCACTTGCAGGGCGAAGTGCTCGATCAGCGCCTGAATGTCTTCGCGGCGTTCGCGCAACGGGGGCAGGCGCAGGGGGAAGACGAAGACGCGGTGAAATAAATCCTGGCGGAATTTGCCGTCGCGCACTTGTGTTTCGAGGTCGCGGTGGGTGGCGACGACCACTCGCACGTCGACCGTTATGGCGTGTTCACCGCCGATGCGCTCCACTTCGCCTTCTTCGAGCACGCGCAGCAGCTTGGCTTGCATAGTGAGGGGCATGTCGCCGATTTCGTCGAGAAAAATTGTGCCGTGCTGTGCTTGCTCGAATTTGCCGAGATGGCGGCCGGCGGCTCCGGTGAACGATCCTTTTTCGTGGCCGAATAATTCGGATTCGATCAGCTCCGCCGGAACCGCGGCGCAGTTCAGCGTGACGAACGGAGCGCCTGCCCTTGGGCTGCGCTCATGCAGCGTGCGCGCCACCAGTTCTTTTCCCGTGCCGGTCTCGCCGAGAATGCAGACGCGCGTTTCGCTCGCGGCTACGCGCTCCACTTGTGCCATTACGCGGCGCATGGTCTCGCCTTTCCAGACGATTTCGTGTTTGCCCAGGCGGCGCTCCAGGTCGCGATTCTCACGCTCGAGGCGGCCTAGCTTCAGCGCGTTCTCTACAGTCAGCAGCAGTTTTTCGGTGGAGATCGGTTTTTCCAGGAAGTCGAGCGCTCCGAGGCGCGTGGCACGCACGGCCATTTCGATATGCGCCTGGCCGGACATCATGACGACCGGAGTGGGCACGCCTTGCGCTTTGAGTTCTTCGAGAAGCGTCAGGCCGTCTTTGCCGGGCATGACCACGTCGGAGAGTATCAAGTCGAACGATTGCGACTTGGCCAGTTCCAGAGCCTTATTGGCGTTGTCGCAGACGGCGGCTTCGTGCCCTTCCAGACGAAACGCCCGCGACAGCGACGCCAGCGTGTTGGCCTCATCATCCACGATCAGTAAGTGCGCTTTTTGCGCCACGGTTATTTTCCTCAACTGAAATGCAAACCCAAATCTACCGCAGAGACGCTGAGAACGCCGAGAAATCGTATGGGAGTTCTATGCGAAACGTCGTCCCTTTTTCTTTTGTGCTCGCGACGGAAATTTTGCCGCCGTGATCGCTCACCACCGACTGCACAATCGCGAGGCCCAGCCCCGTGCCATGCTGCTTGGTCGTGTAATAAGGAGTGAACAAGCGGCCACATTCTTCCGGGGTCAGGCCGGAGCCGGTGTCGGAGACCGAAATTTCAATCCGGTCGCCCAGCGTCGCGGTGCGAATCGTCAGCGCTCCGCCGTGCGGCATGGCGTCGATTGCGTTCAATACCAAGTTTTGCAGCGCACGATGCAGCAGGTCGGGATCGGCTGAAATTTCGGGCAATGCCTCGGCCAACTCGGTGCGCACTGAGATTTGATTCTTCTCTTTATCGTTATCGTTACCTCGCAATTGCGCATGAAAAACGCGGAGCACCGAGCGCACGACTTCGTTGACTTGCGTCGGCTGGCGCTGAGGTTGCGGCATCTTGGAGAATTCGCTGAAGCGGCCGATGATGGTTTTCAGATTGTCGATTTCCGCCAACAGGGTCGCCGTCCCCTCGTGAAAAACTTCCTCGAACATTTCGGGCGATTTTTGTTTGGCGCGCATCAGATTTTCAACCGTGACCTGCAGAGGGAACAGAGGATTCTTCAATTCGTGTGCCAACCGGCGCGCCAGTTCGCGCCAGGCAGCGACGCGTTCGGCTTGCAGGGTGCGGTCCTTCTGCTGCACGAGATCTTCCGTCATGCGGTTGAACGACGCCGCTAACTCGCCGAGTTCGTCGCTCGATTCAACTTCAACCTTGGTGGCGAGATCGCCGGCAGCGACGCGGCGTGCAGCTTCCGCCAGGGACACAACGGGGCGCGTGACGCGGGCGGCGAACCAAAGGCTGGTCAGCACCGCGACCAGAATTCCCACACCGCCAACCAGCATGGCGGTGGAGACGACTTGCCTCTGCAATTCGATCAGCGGACGCCGTGAACTGCCGACGAGCAGAACGCCGAGCAGTTGCTGATTCGCCGTGCTTTGATTGGTCAAATTCTGATTTGCCGAATTCAGGTTTGGCGCACTCTGATTCACCGAATTCTGATTTGGCGAATTAAAGACCGGTCCGGTCAGCGGGATGGCGTGAAAAACTTCGGCGTCGGCGGAATCGGAAGTCCAACGGATCACGCCCTGAGATTCCTGCAGTGTGTCGCGCACCTTTGCGACCAGCGGCGCGATCTTGTCGACGCCCGCAGCCGGCCCATTCAAATCGAGCAGCGATTTCGGATTCCATTTTGCGTCCAGGTTCTGATAGAGCAGTACGCGCGTTCCGGTGGGGATGTCGAGCGTCGAGAGGAAGCCCTGGTCGAGGCGTTCGCCGCCAATGACGTACAAAGGCTGTTCTCCGACGCGGGCCACGCGCACGGCAAACAGGCCGAGGGTCGCGCCCTGCGGCAACTCTTCGCGTTTCAAGAACGCTCCCGCCGTTCCAGCGGCCGCAGGAACCGCGGCTTCGGGATATCCGAACTTCGCCTCCCACTGCGCCGAGGAGAGGATCGTGGCCCGGCTGTCGACGAGTTCCAGAAAGTCGAGCTGCTGCTGACCCGCCAGTGCACGGGCTTCGCTTACGTGATCGCCTGAGTCGGCGGCGCCGCGGTTCATATCCAGGGCAATGCGTTGCACGGTTTCGCCGGCAGCCACCGACTCGACCTTACGCGCAACCTCCTGTCCTCTCCGCTGGAACTCCGATCGAAACTGAGCCGCAACCGCATTCGCGCGGTCCTGATCGGCGCGTTCGAACGAACGTCGAATGGTGCTGTAGACCGACGCCGAAATGACCGCAACGCAGAGCAGCACGGTCGCCGCAAACAACAGAAGAAGTTTTTTGCGGAAGCTCATCGCGAGCCCGCCTGGGGAAGTGAGTTTGCCTGCAAACCTGCCCGCGACTCCACGAGCCAAACATCGGCCAACGAATGTCCCGCTTCGTTCCACTCTCCCAGCCGATCTTGATCTGGCGCCCAGCCGCACACGCGTGCGCTCGCCGCACTCGCCACCGGCAAATGGAAAAGCGGTATGATGGAATAGCCATCGAGCGCACTGCGCTCGGCTTGATAGAGATCGTCTAAAGAACGACCGTCCAGAGAACGACCGTCCAGGGGGTTGCCGCGAGGCGTGACCGGAAATGCGGGCTGCGGCAATCCCAGTTGCCGCGCCGCCTCGGTGAGCGACGTCGTAGGATCGGGACTCGGCAGCACTACGCGCAACAGGCGAATATCCTCCGCCCCGGACAAAGACACTTGCACCGTGATGCCAACTTCGCGCGCGTTAAGGGCAATGCGGTCGGCGATCAGTTGCGCCTGCGGATCCCTGGGGTCGTAGCTTAGATTGAGCGCGGGCGGGCGCGAGTCTGCCAGCAAAGCTCGGGCGCGTTGCGGATTCGCTTGCGCGGAAAAGACTGCGCTGTAGCCGGTCATCCAGTTAGGAAGAATGCTGGCGGCAGGTTCTCCCGCGCCTTTCAGCAGCACGGACTGGATGGGCTTGCGGTCGATGGCGAGCGCCAGCGCTTCTCGCAGGCGAGGATCCTGCGCCCGGGAATTGGGGGAGAAAACCAGCGCCAGCAACTCCACGGGCAGCGACAACGCTGATGATGTGCCTTTCCGCTGCGCTCCGTTGGCTGCCTGCGATGCCGTTTCGATGATGTCGGCCTTGTCCAGTTCGAGCGCGATGGCCTGGTCGCGCAGGGATTTGCCGAATTCGATTTCGACTGCGTCCACAAAAGGACGGCCCGCCCAGCTTTCTTCATTCGCGGCCAGCTTGAGCAGTTTCGCGGGCTGCCACTCGGCGACCTGGAAGGGGCCGGTGCCGATGGGAAGGCCGCTGCCATTGCGCTTGAGCAGGAGATTACGCGGCAACGCGAGTTCGGCTAGCAGCGAGGGCGTGGCCGTCTCGCTCTCGATCGAAATGGAATCTGCCGATGCGCGCACGTTCCAGCCGGGATGGAGTGCGTCCAGAATCGGCGCTACGGCTGCGGGGGACGCTAAGCTGCCGTCGTGGAACTTCACTCCGCGGCGCAGCGTGAATTGCCAATGGCGGGCGCTCGGGTCACTCTGCCACGCCGCGGCCAGTGCGGGCTGCGGGCGGCCTTGCGCGTCCAGGGTTACAAGCGTGTCGCCGATCAGAGAGAGGGTTCGGGCAATGTCCCAGTAGTCGGGGGGAGGGGCGTTTGCGGGTATGTCGAGGGCGTTCGGTGCCGATTGCAGCATTACGCGCAAGGTTCCACCGTAGTGGGGGCGGGTGGCCGCGGTTGCGGAGTTGGCAGCCACGACCAGCAAACTAATTGCCGCAAGAAATCGATACGCTGTACGCCTCATACCATCCCGTGTTGTTTCGTCTTACTATTGCTGTGGCGCCGTTGCCAACGCTTTCCGACCAGAGCGCGACTATCCGGCCGTCGAACTCTGCCGCGGAACTGGCGGCCACCGGATCGCGATCGGGAATCTCGAACGCGATCAGGCCGTCGCGCTCCGAATTTCCGGAAGCCAGGTCCCCGCTTTCCGAGACCAGCAACTGCATGCCGGTGCCGCAACTGGAGTGAACCCCAGCCAGATCGCTGCCCCACTTTCCGCCCCGGATCGCCTGGTCCGTCATCCCATCCACGAGATGCAACGATCCATCCAACGCGGCGAACGCCCATAGCGTGTAACCCGATCGTGGAAGCGCAGCCGCGGAATAAAACGAGGGAACGTTGGAGACTTTTCCGATGCCGGGGGAAAGCGCTCCGGTGAAGAAATTGCGGGAAGGCGCAAAGAAGGCGCGTACGCTGCCGTCGTCCGGGGTCAGGGGCCAGGGCTCGTTATAAGTTAGATCGGCGCTGTCGTTGCAGGTGAGCGCAAGCGGCGTGACTGCGTTGGCCGTCGATCGGCAGAACGCGCCGGGCAGATAAACGTCGAACAGGCGATCGCGGCGCAGCAGCAGGCGTCCGCGCAAATCGCGGGGAAAGGCGCGCGAGTGCACCAGGGACAGCGACGTTTCGAGTTCCCACGCTCTTGCCGGATTCGGTCCCGCGCGATTCGCTCCCTGCTGACGATAGATGGCAACCCGGTCGCCATCGAGGACGAGCAGGCGAGATCCGCCGGGCATTTCGACGAGGGCGGCGTCCAGTATCGGTTGTTCTTGCGCGAACAGAAGCGTGGTTTTCAGAACCATCGGCAACGCGGCAGTGAACGGCGTTCGGGTTGGCGAGCGCGGCACGGAAACCAGGGCGACCTTCTTTTCGTCGGAGCCGATCACGATTTCGGCCGTCCAAACATATTCGCGCAGGCTCTCGGCGAGGACGACCTCGACGGTTCCCATCGCCTGCTCGGCTTTGGCGCTGTGAACCCCTTCAGATCGCAACTGGGCTTCGAGCGCGCCGCGCACTTCGCGCACCGATTTCTCGTCGAGCGACGAACGGTTCGTGACTTCAAGCGCAATGGCGCCGGGCCCGGCGGCCGCGGCGATCTTGTGTGCCAGTTGGCGGGCGCTGTCTCCCAGGCCCGACGCGCATAAAGAAGAGGGAAGAAAAACCGTCGCGAGCAGGAACGAAGTCAGCCAACCAAGCCGCAGACTGCTGGACGTTCGAGAAGACTCTCGCGCTCGCATGTGTGGAATGGGCTGATTATAGCGCGTGATGGATGGTGGACTGTTCATAAGAAAGCAGGTCTTAGGTCTTAGGTGTCAGGTCTCAGGAAAAGTTCGGTGGTGAACAGCTGGTCGCGCGTGTTGAACAACTCGACTCGCTCGACTAGCGGCACAACCAAGTGCACTCCTGGATACAAAGTTCCGGGAAGCGTGCCTTTCGTCTGACTTACTCGCACCCCTGCCATTCCGCTGGGGACGATCACGATGCCAGCCGAGACGAGCAGCGGAGCCCAGGCCAGCATCACCAGCGCAACCGGAATGCGCCAGCGGAGAATGGGCGAAAGGCCGGGCGCGGGCGTGGCCGCTTCGGGGTCGAAATTCAAACGTTTGCGCTGCCAGGCAATCAGCAGGTAAGCGTCGTAGGAGAGAATTCCAGCGGCGATCACGAACATCGCGATTCCCGCGCTCAACAGCAAATACTTCAGTAGCAGCATGGGGGTGCTCCTTTCAATTCTTTGGCGCGTGTTCTGAAACGTGGTTAGGAAGTTCCGGGCGGCGAGCAAAGGCCACACGGACGATTCGTCCAAAGATGAGTTCTTCGATCAGCAGAGACGCGGCCAGCGAGAACGTCAGACCGCCGAGGATTACCAGCCCTTGCAGCATCGTTTCCATGATTCGCCTCCGTGTGCTCGCAGCTTGAAAAGGCAAGTAGAGAACCATAGCTATGTGATTGAAAACAAGAGAGGTAATGGAATTGTTGGGGCGGGATTGCGTGTCTTCAGAAACGCGGGTGTGTTCGCGGGAACACGGGGTTGCGCCTGCCAGCGACCGTCAAGAGGCTTGCCGAACATGCAGCAGTGAGGTTTATCACCGCACGATCCATTGCCTAAGCGGTAGACTTACGCTGCCAGGCTTGCCAATTGACGGCTCGCCTCCTCCCCCGGCGTTACTTCCCCACGTTCGCACTAGTCGAGAGGTGCTTCGATGAAGCCTTCTTCGGTTGGATGTTTCCCCCGCATATTATTCTTGATGTGGATTGGCGTCGGAGCGGCGCCGATGAGCCTATCCCAGGCTTTCGCTCCTCCGCCCACGCGTGATACGTCCGTTTCCGCGCCCATGCGTGAACGAAAACCGCGGACGCTCCCGGGGGCCAGGTTGTGTTGCGGGAACGAAATTGACTATCTCGGGATCTATTCCTCGGACGGAAAATTTAGAACGACGACGCGAATCGATCGTGACAACGCCGGTGGGCGGGACTCGCGCTCAGTCTCTTCTGGGGCTTGGTCGCGGCCCAGCGAGGTTCCCGATTTCATCAATCTTCATCCCCAGGAGCGTGTGGAAGAGAACTTTGAACCTCCTGCCCATGCTGTGAAACCCGTAAGAGGGAAGTCGATGCTGGCATCGCTTCGGGACAATATTGTCACCTTTGTGTACGGGCGGGAACGAATTCTTCTGGCGCCTCATCACGTCGCGGTTGATTCCCGCGGACGTATCCTCATCGTTGACCCTGACATCCGCGCCGTTCACGTGCTCGGGAACGGCGATTCCTTCCGCATCGCCGGGGGCCCGCGGCGCCGCCTGCGGCTGCCCGGTGGGGTTGCGGTGGACGCGGCGGACAACATTTATATCGCCGACTCCGAACGCGGACTCGTTCTGGTGTGCGCTCCCGACGGGAAGTTTCTCCGCTACATCGGCAAGCGCGGAAACGAGAGTTTGTTTCAATCTCCAACGGCGATTGCCATTGACCGCGACAGTGGCCGCCTGTTTCTGCTCGATCCGCCACGCCACCTTCTGTTTGTGCTCGATCTGGAAGGCAACATTCTGAAACGCGTCGGGCGGCCCCGCCCCCATGCCCTCGGAAAAGTGAGGGGCGAGACCATCCCGATGGACCTTGACGATCCCACCGAGATCGCGGTCGGGAACAAGGAACTTGTGGTGGTGGACGCAGCCAATTCACAGATCCACGTCATGGATCTGGAGTGCAATTCCTTGGCGCAATTCACGATTTCCTCTTCCTCTTCCACCAGGCCAGGCCAGTCCGTCGCCGACGGGGTAGGACTCGGCGTGGACCTGGCGGGCAACATCTATGTGAGCAGCACCCGGGACTCGCGCATCGGAATTTACCGCCGCGACGGTCGCCAACTCGGTTTTTTTGGCCGACCCGGCATGGAAATTGGAGAGTTTAATTCTCCGGCTGGACTGTGGATTGATGGGACCAACCGCCTCTATGTTGGCGACACGAACAACGGGCGGGTCCAGGTGTTCCAACTCAGCCAGAACTTCGGGGCCGCGAAGAAGACGGACCTCAGACCGCGAGAATAGGAATCGTCGCGCGTCATCGTTTGTCCGCGAACGCCGAACCGCTAACCTCCAGCGGCCAACGGCGCCCTGAAACTTAGCCCCCACATCCGCATCTCATTTTGTGCTAAGGTCGGGTCTCTGGAAGGCTGCGGATAGAGTCGACATTCGCCGCTCAGCCCCTGAAGGGGCGTTTGATTTCGAACGACTTGCGGTATCGCTGAAGCGATACCCTGATACGAAACTTGAGTTTTTCCGCAGCCTGCCAGAAGGACCACAGTGGTAAGGAAGAACGATGATCACTCGACTCGAAGACAAGGAACTCAAACGGCAGAGTCGCCGTCAATTGCTCAAACTGGCGCCCGTCGCGGTGTTGGGGGTGTTTGCCTTCCCCAAGGTGAGCGGCCGGCTGGTTTCGGCCGGAGTTCGTTTTAGCGACTGGGCATCCGGCGGCCTGTTTCGCTCGCAGCATCTCGCCCAGACGTTCTCGGATTCCGACGTCGTCCCGTTTGAGAAGTTTCCTTATAACGGCTACGACGTGCTCGATCCCGAAGTCGATTTGGAGAAGTGGACGCTGACGGTCGAGGGCGACGTGCGGCACCCCGGGGAATACAAGCTGGAGCAGATCCAGGCGCTCGCGAAGATCAGCCAGAACACGCGGCATGTCTGCGTGGAAGGCTGGGACGTTGTGGGGTCGTTTGGCGGGGCGCGCATCGCGGACTTCCTCGCGCTGGTGGGAGCGAACACGGGCGCGCGCTTTCTGGAAGTCGAGTGCGTGGACGATTACTACGAGTCGATTGATATGGCCTCGGTGCTGCATCCACAGTCGCTGCTCTGTTATGAGATGTATGGGCAGCCGCTCGATCGCAAGCACGGCGCGCCGCTGCGCCTGCAGATGCCGACCAAGCTGGGATACAAGCAGGCCAAGTATCTGGACACCATCCGCGTGACCAATGTGTTGAAGCCCGACAAGACCGGCTATTGGGAAGACCAGGGGTATAGCTGGTTCGGAGGACTGTGATGGCGGACGAAGAAAACAACGAGGAGAGAAACGAAGAAAAAAAAGAAGATGCGGCTCCGCCGCCAGAGGCAGAGACAGCCGCCAAGGCGGATGCGGTCGAAAGTACGGAAGCGAAACTGGAGACGGAACCCACCGAGCCCCCGCTGGCTCCGCCCGTCACGGAAGAAGAAGAGCCTGCTCTCGTCCGTGCCGCTTACGAGCATCCTTTGCCGATTCGGATTACGCACTGGGTGAATGCCATCAGCTTGTTCGTGATGGTGACCAGCGGGCTGCGGATTTTCCGCGCGTTTCCTAGTTTTGGCGCGAAGATTCCAGAAAACATTCTGCTCGATATCCCGAAGTCGCTGACGCTCGGCGGATGGCTCGGCGGCGCCTTGCAGTGGCATTTCACATTCATGTGGATTTTTGCCGTTAGCGGCGTCGTTTATGTGGCGTATCAAGTCGTCAGCGGCCACTACAAAACTATGCTGTTCATGCCCCGCGACCTTGCAGGGGTGTGGCCCATGGCGCGGCATTATTTTTTGTTTGGTCCAAAACCGGCGGCGACGGGCCAGTACAACCCGCTGCAGAAGCTGGCTTATACGTCGACGATCGCATTCGGCGTGCTGTCGCTGCTCACCGGGATCGTCCTGTTCAAGCCTGCGCAGTTTTCATGGCTGGCATTTCTCTTTGGAGGGTTTCATCTCACGCGCCTGTGGCATTTCACGGCGATGTGCGGATTCCTTGCCTTCATCCCCGGACACCTGATCATGGTGGTGCTGCACGGCTGGGCGAATTTCTACTCGATGCTTTCAGGATGGAAACGCGAGCCGGAGTATCAGGAGTAGCAATTCAATCCGCAGGGAAAAGCTCCGCAAACAATCTTCGCAAGAGCTGCTGATACGCATGTTCGCCGTGCTCTTGTTGATAACGGTACGCAAACGGTTGTACAGAATTGAACTGCGATGCCAGGTGCAAACTGCCGGACGTGAGAACGGCCGTGGAACGTGGCGCAGGGTTCTCCTGGCGCTGTTTGATCAAATCGGAAACTAGAACACCCTTCTGAACACGTTCCCGTGCAAGGCGTACCTGCTGAAACAAGCCATGCATATCGTGAATAATCTTGAGCGCTTCGAGAGCGCGGCAGCCGCTCGCAATCTTGCCATCGGCGTCGAGTGCATAAACATTCGGCATCGTCCAAATCGACTGCCCTACTTCGCTTTTCCACCGGTACTGGCTCGCGCCGAGATACATCGCGTCCCGCAGGTTGTGCAGTTCGGCAACGGTGACCAGTGTTTCCGCGGGCGCATCGATCTCCCGGACGTACTCATTCCAGATATCGACGATGCGCTGTTCGGGAATCTGGCGAGACGGGTCGGATACCGCTTCGTACTCCGCATGAGCGACGCGATGGCGGATGCTTCGCGTCGTCCAGGAGATAGGGCGATGGCCGGTCAGTTCCTCCGCGACCGCATCCACGTAGGCCCGGGCGTCGGCCTCGGAGTGAATATTGCCAGCCAGATCGTTGATGTGAATCGCCCGCTGGCGCGTCGGTTCGTACTGTTGCCTGAACTGTTCCTCCTTTTGCCTGATCTGTTCGAGTTGCTCGGGCGTCCAATGGGGCTGCGAGACATCGGCCTGCTGGGGAGATCCAAGCAGCAACGCCGCGACGAGTGGGATCGCGATCATCGTGTCCTCCTGACGACGCCAGGGTGTTCTGTGCGATGGCGGGTCCACTACATAAGGTTGCCCGCCTGACAGGATAACCCATGGCATCGTTCGCTGAAATGGCGGCGGGCGCCGTAGCGCCCGTCCAAGGAGTGATTGCACGACGGATGGATCCGCCGGAAATTCTTAGTGCTTCATGCTGTCGTCATGCTTCATTTCGTCCTTCGGCGTGGCGTCTTTCTTTGCCTTCTTGGATTTTTTCTGCTTCTTCGACGAGTCCTTCGCCATGTCGTCCTTCTTCATGCTGTCGCCGCTCTTGCTCTGGCTGTCCTTCATCTGGTCGTTCTTCGTTTGATCGTTCTTCATCTGATCGTTCTTCATGTCGTCGTGTTTCATGGCATCGCCCGACTGCGCGAAGGCCAGGGCGCCGAACAACATGACGGTGGACATCAGTTTTACAAACACATTTTCCATGGACACATCTCCTGATTGAATTGTTTATGGATTTGCCGCCCCGATTCCGCAGGGCTAGGCATGAGATGCGGCAAGCGGAAGGAAGTTACAGGGCTCCTGCAGCCAGGATCGATGAGACCGACGAAAAAGCCGCCATCAGATTTGCGCTGGTGGCGGCGTTCAAAGGAGCAAGAGGAAGCTCGACTTGCGAAACGTGAATAACCAAACCCGAATTAGCCGCGCACCAGCTTGCGCCGCAGCAATCCTCCAATCCCGATTAGGCCCGTCGAGAGCAGCATCAGGCTGCCCGGTTCCGGGGTCGTCAGCGCCGTCTGCGAATAGCCGATAAATTCCTGCGGTCCGTGGCCCGGGCTTCCGCCGACCGGCGTGTACAGCACCAGCCCTTTAAACTCGCTCGACGGCGCGTGCTGCGCCAACAGCAGAGCGCTGCTGTCGAGGGACAGTACCGCCGCGCTGTTCGTGATGCCCTTGCTGAACAAGTTCCACACAGCCCAGTTGCCGACTTGGGCGTTAATCGTTCCATTCATCACGCCCTTAAAAATGATGCCCGCCGCTTTGTAATCCTTAATGTCCTTGCCAAACAAACCTTGGCCAGAAAGCAGGCCGCTGACGTGAGCACTCCAGCTCTCACCCGCCGAGATGTGGTTGTTGAACGAGTCACACATCATGGGCGTCGCTTTTCCACCGTTGATCGAGAAATAGTAAGGATAAGTGTAATAACCGCCGGAGACGTTTGTACCCGGGTAAAGAAACGTCATATTGACCGGGGTGGAATTGGCCGAGGCCAGCGTAGAGAAGGAAAGGGCTACAACCAGCACCAAGAGAAAGCGGCTACGTAACATGATGGATCCTCCAAGAACGAACTCGATTTCGATGACTATCGTTTTCAACAAGCTTTATGGCGGGGAGGACGCGGTATTGAAGTGCAACCGCGATGCCAATAGGCGCACAAGTTTGTGCTCGCTGCTTCAAGCGTTTGCAGGTAGCGGATATCTGGAGAGTGAAAAAAGTTGCAGATGTCTCGGCGCTGTGTGGAAATCGATCGGTGCTAGTAACGATTGTTAGTAACTTCAGGTAATCGGAAGGAAGTAACCATGGCAACTGGCGCCGCCTGTTCAGCCCGGCTCTAGGGGGTTGCGCTTCCGGAGGCGTGAAACTGCACTTGGACCACGTCGTCAACTCTCAAGAAAAGCTTGCTGGGGTTTTTCATTCCCCAGCGCACGTACGGAACCTGAAACGAAGCCTTCGCGGTCCAGACGCTTCCCGCGAAGGTTATTTCGACGGGGAAAGTAACTTCGTGCTCAGCGCCATGCATCGCAAATATGCCGTGGACCTGGAGCGTGGAGGCACCCGACGCGGCGAGTACGCCATCGGCGCGATCGGGACGGAACACGATCTCCGGGTAGCGCCCGCTCTCAATCACATCTTTGTGCATTTTATGGTCGCGTGAGCTGTTGCCGGTCTTGCCGCTGGTGGCGTCGAACACGACTTCTCCGCTGGCCTTGCCGGTCGCGGGGTCGAAATGAATGGCGCCGCGTTTCAACCGGAATGCGCCCTCCACCGTGTGCAGGTTGCCGGCAAGCGTAATATCGGCCCCACTGCGAGCCGGGTCGAGTTGCAGCAGCAAGTCATGGGTAACCGGCGCCGCTGCCGACTGTGCTGCCGCCAGCGCCGCGGCCACGACCAGAAGACCGATCGGACTCAGAACCAGCGAACGAAAAGTCTTTGTCATAGGAAAAGACCAATGCGAAACTGAGATGGATTCCGCGGCAATGCTTCACGCTTTCAGCAGTTCCCACCCCAAAGCAATTCCGTTCGCGATGTAATCCCGCGTCGAGCCCGCACCCACGTGCATGGCCAACATTCCAGCAAAAGAACGGGGGCTCGACTGGAATACCTGCATCGTACGCCGCCGCAGATGGGGGTGTTGGGCCAGGAACAACATCATGCGAGCCATCAGGACGGGACGGCGCATCAGCCTGCGATGACCCTTTTGATAGCGAGCCAGGTCTCCGCTCGCCATGCACTCGCCGAGCAACGCGGCTTGGCGAAAGGCGAGACAGAGACCTTCTCCGGTAATGGCGTCGACTCCACCCGAGGCGTCGCCCACCAACACGGTTCGGCCACAATGCACGCGCCGCAATCTTCGGGTGACGGTGATCGCACCCCGCTCGCTGGAAGCGGGTTCCGCCGCCTTGAGGCGTGCCGCAAGTTCCGGAAATTCGCCGAGGGCATCTTCGATTGGCTGACCCGGAATCGGCTGACCCGGAATCCGCGGCCGCAGCCGCATCTGCGGGTTCGACGAAACCAGCGCCACGCAAACTTCCTGATGGTTGACGGGCGTGACGTAAACCTGGCAGTGGCGGCCCCAGTGCAGTTCCATGAAATCGGTCCAGGGCGTAACGCGGTAGTGGCGCCGGAAGCCGAAGCGCAGATTCTTGGTTTGGGGCGCGTTTAAGGTTGCATTCAAGGTTGCGTCCGAGGTTGCGTCCAGTTCGTGTCGATCCAGTTTTGCCCAGGCGCGGACGCGGGAGTTGGCTCCATCGGCGCCCACCACCCAGCGCGCGCGCACCAATTCTCCGGCCACCAGCGCGCCCTCGGGATGAAGTCCGGTGACCGCCGTTTGCCACAGCATGTGAACGCCCGTCGCCGCCGCATGGTCCGCCATGATGCGATGCAGATGCGTGCGCCGGATTCCGTACGCGGCCCCGCGGGGAAACACAGCTTCGGCTTGGATGCCGCCGCTCACAAAACGCACGCCGCGGAAGGGATACGCTTCGCCATCGGGGATCGTGATGCCGAACTCGTGCAGAGCCTCGACGCCGTCGGGCATCAGTCCCTCGCCGCAGGACTTGTCGATTGGCGGAACCGCGCCGTCGGCCAGGACCACGCTCAGACCGTGACGGCGCGCGGCGATAGCCGCCGCCAGACCGGCAGGTCCGCCGCCGGCCACGAATACGTCGCATGGATTCGGAAAACGGCTCAGCATGAATTTTTCGACTACGAATGGCGCAGCGCTCCAGGGTGTGCGCGAGAACTCGGCCGTCCCTCCGGGATTTGAGTCACTTCTTCCGCTTCTCCCAGCGCTGAAGCCCTCCACCCCATCACGCCAAAAGCGGGCGTGCTGGGGACCCCGGCGCTGGGCTAAGCTCGATCGCTCCTTCGGGCTGCATTCTCCTGTGCTTCGTTCCACCCGACTGTCGACAACGCCCGCGCACGATTTCTCCTACCATTCCAGCAAAACGAATTCCGAGCAGAACCCCGGACCCATCGCGGCCAGCAGGCCGAGCGTGCCGGGCGCGGGACGGCGATTTTTCATGACTTCTTCCAGCACGACCAGCACCGAAGCCGACGACAGATTGCCCGTCCGGCGCAAGCACTGCCAGGAGACGTCGAGTTCGCCATTGTTCAAACCGAGCGCCTCGGCGGTTGCTTCCAGAATCTTCGGCCCGCCGGTATGCAGCACCCAGCTGCCGATATCGGCGCGAGTCAATCCGCGCCCGGCAAGAAATTCGTCGAGGTCGTGCGCCAGATTCTTTCGCACCAGGTTCGGAATTTCACGAGAGAGAATAATGCGAAAGCCCTTTTCCGACACGTCCCAGCCCATCATTTCTTCGGTGTCGGGATAGAACACGGAGCTAGTGGCGAGGATGCGCGGGCCGGAAAGTCCGCTGTCAGCTTCAGTGCCCGCGACGATCACCGCGGCTGCGCCGTCGCCGAACAATCCGGCCGAAATCAGATTGGCCATCGAGAGATCCTCGCGCTGAAGTGTGAGCGAGCAAAGTTCGACCGACAGCACCACCGCGGCCTGATCCGGATACGCGCGCACATAATCGGCCGCGCGTGAAATCGCCGCCGCGCCCGCCACACAGCCCAGTCCAAAAATCGGAATGCGGCGAATGTTTCTGCACAATCCCATCTGGTTGATCAGCAGCGCGTCGATCGATGGACTGCAAATGCCGGTCACGGAAACAAAAAAGAACGCACCCAGATTCCGGCCGTGCAAGCCCGCGTCCGCCAGAGCGCCGGTCACCGCTTTCTCACCCAACTCTTTGGCGGTGCGAATCCAGTGATGGTTGGCCTCGCCCCAGGTTTTCATCTTCAGATATTCTTCTTTGGGAAGGGAGAGGTAGCGTCCGTCGACGCCGACGTGACGATGCAAACGCCGCAGCACGTGCGGGTTTTCGATTTTGTCGCCCCAGTAATCCTGCAGCGCCGCCAGCAACATCTCCTGGGAGTAGTAATGTCGAGGAAACGCGCTCGCCGCGCCAACAATTTGCATGGCTGTCCCGTCTCGTGGCGTCCGGCCAATCTCGCCGCCGGGCATCCGAAATTGTATGCTGGTCGAAGGAACTTGAGAACTTGGATGCGAATGGTAGAGTTGAGTTTGTAAAATCTTAGTAAAAACAGGATTAGCCTGTGAAATTCATTGTCGGACTGGTACTCGGGCTCGCGCTCGTGCCCTTCGGGGCGTATCTGTATTTCACCGGCGGCAGCGCTCCGGTTGCCACTACCGACTCCGACATGCCCTTCGAAAGATTCTTCGCGAAGAAGGCCTTGCATAGGCGTATCGCGAAAGATATGCCGAAAAGTGTTCCCATCCAAGCGGACGAAGCCAACTACCTGGCTGGCGCCGAGCTTTACAAGCAGCATTGCGCCGTTTGCCATGGCTTGCCACTGACACCGAAAACGGCGATTGCAACGGGAATGTATCCGGTGCCGCCGCTGCTGCTGGAGGGGAAGGGCGTGACCGACGATCCGCCCGGCGAAAGCTATTGGAAGATTTTCAACGGCCTTCGCCTGACCGGCATGCCCGGGTTCAGCAAGTCGCTTTCGGAAACTCAGATGTGGCAATTGGCGCTCCTGCTGGCCAATGCCGATAAGCTGCCACCCTCGGCAAAAACAGCGCTGGTCGCGCCGATGCCGGCGAGCGCGCCGCCCGCGGCCGCCCCGCCGCCACAGGGTTTGGCGCCGCCGCCAAAATAGAGCACATTGCCTTCGGGCGTGCGGCAAGCACATGGCATACGTCATGAAAACTAACGACCCTCGTTGGATACCCGTCCTTTTTGCGCTTCTTTATTTCGGAATCGCTGTGTTCTGGCCTGTTCACGAAGATTTCTGGACCAGGCTCATTCGTCTCTTTTTGCTCTCCATCGCCGCGTTGTGTTCGCTTCTGGTTTGGGTTTCTTACTTTGTCTGGGCGCGCTGGAAATCCAGGCGCACCGCAGGACTTTTCCTCACCTGCTTGTTGGTGCCGGCGGTAATCTGCGGAATTCCCGCCGCCGTTCTCTCTCACCGGTCCAAACGACTCAGTGAGTTGGACGCCCGAATCAAGAAGGAATCGATTCTTATCACTATGCAGGACGAGGAGTTGGTCACAGACCAAGGCAACGCTATTGGTGTTCGCTTGCTGTACCAGGTTCGTTATCCCAAGGGCGCGGACGCTCTGATTTCTCATCTGCCCCCCGCGAATCTGTCGAGCGCTCCCGCTCCTTACGCTGCGGGCTTTTGGATCAGTCGCACCGAAATTCACGCGCTCACGGCTACGGATTACCAGATGACCATTGATATTGTTCCGGAGTTCATGCCTCCGGCACTGCGGTTCCTGGCGAGCCCCAAGGAATCGGGAGGCGGAGGCAACGTTCCTTGTTTCCAGTGGGCGGGCGGCCCTTCCTCGCGCACGGCCGCTCTGAATGCCCCAGCGCAAGAGTTCCGAATCTATCTATCGGTGCCCACGTATTCCGGTCCGACCAGCCGGAGTTACGACCTGCGCCGGTTTTACGAGGGTGCGCTGAAAGAGGGGGCGCAAGAATGCTCCGAGCAACGGCGCTGAGTTCCTCTTCTGTTGAGCCCGCCAGTGAGCGCTAACCCAGAAGCCCCGTCTCGCGTTATCGTGTAGGCATGGCGTTTGGCCGTCCGCGAAAACTCTTCACCGAAGCCGAGCTTTACGAATACGCGGTCGGCGCGCTGGCGCGCAGAATGCGCTCGGTCGCGGAACTGAAGCGCCTGCTGCGCAACCGTGTGGAAGCCGATACGGAAATCGGCAAGACGCTGGTGGAACTGATTGTGGTTCGGCTGAAGGATCAGGGCTATTTGAACGACGCCAAGTATGCGGCCGCCTTTTCCTCGTATCGCCGCGACAACGAAAAATTCGGGCGCACCCGGGTCGTCAACGACCTGAAGGCGAAGGGAGTCCACGGCGACGTCATCCAGAAAGCGGTCTCTTCCGTCTATGACGGCGTTAAAGAGGAGAGTCTTGCGCGCGCCTACCTCCGCCGCAAACGCCTGCAGAAGCCCAAAGACAAAGATCGGAAGCAGTCGGCCCGCATCTTCCGCCACTTGATGCGCGCCGGGTTCAGATCCAAGACCATCTTCACCATCCTGAAAAAATGGGACGTGGACGAAGAAATTCTTACGGAACTCGAGGACGAGAGTACCGAGGCGTAAGAAGGAGTTCTCAGTTCTCAGTTCTCAGAAGAACCTTGCAGCCCTCTGACTGAGAACTGGGAACTGAGAACTGAGAACAGCCGTCTGCTTGCGCCCATCCCTCAACTCTGATAAAAGTTTGCATCTGAAGAACTCTTAAATTCCTCTGGAGGGACTATGAAAGGGAAGTTCTCTTTGATGATGACGATCGCAGCCGCGCTGCTGGCGCTGACTGCGTTTTCGTATGGCCAGGCTGGAACCGACGTGAAGAAAGCAGCCGACGATACCGGCAAAGCGGCTGAACCCGCGGCAAAGAAGCCGGCGCACGCCACCAAGAAGGCAGCCGTGAAGACCGGCGAAGCCACTGAAAAGGCCGCCGACAAGACCGGAGATGCCACTGCGTCAGCGGCCAAGAAGACGGCGCACGCGACCAAGAAGGCAGCGGTGAAGACCGCCGACGCCACCGAAAAGGCCGCCGACAAAACCGCAGATGCCACCGACGCCGCCGCCAAGAAGACGGCGCACGCCACCAAGAAAGCAGCGGTAAAGACTGGCGAAGCCACCGAAAAAGCCGCCGACAAAACCGCCGATGCCACAAAGACCGCTGCCACGGATACGGGCAAGGACGTGAAGAAAGGCGCCAAGGCGGTCAAGAAAGACGTGAAGAAGGGCGCGGAGAAAACCGAAGACGTAGCGAAGTAAATCTGCTTACTCACGACGGCGTCGAAGGGGCGGCTGCGAACTGTTTGCGCGGCAGTCCGACGGCGTCGTCTCGTCTTCCCCTTCCTCTGCGTTTCCCTGTGCCCCCTGTGGTGAAGGTTTGCCTTCATTTAGAATTAACCTTCCATGCTCACAGGCTCCGAAATTCGCCGTAAGTTCCTCGACTTCTTCATTCAGAAGGTACACCGCGAGGTGCACTCCTCGTCGCTCGTCCCGTCGAACGACCCGACGCTGCTCTTTACCAACGCCGGCATGAACCAGTTCAAGGACGTTTTCCTCGGCCTCGAAAAGCGCGACTACGCACGGGCGACAACTTCGCAGAAATGCGTGCGCGCGGGCGGCAAACACAACGATCTTGAAAACGTCGGCTTCACCAATCGTCACCACACGTTTTTCGAGATGCTGGGAAATTTCTCCTTTGGCGATTACTTCAAGAAAGACGCCATCGCCTACGCGTGGGAGCTGATTACTTCGCCGGAGTGGTTTGGGATTGATAAAGCGAAGCTCTACGTAACGATCTTCAAAGGCGAAAACGGAGTCCCGCGCGATGCCGAAGCCTACGACCTGTGGCTAGGCCAAGGCGTGCCGAAAGATCGCATCTACGAATTCGGCACGAAAGATAATTTCTGGCAGATGGGCGACACCGGCCCCTGCGGCCCGTGCAGCGAGATTCACTACGACATGGGCGTGGCGGCCAGCGACCAGGGGCATGCTGACTGCACGTTTGGCTGCGATTGCGGACGGTATGTTGAACTCTGGAACCTGGTGTTCATGCAATTCGACCGCGATGCGTCGGGGAAGCTGACGCCGTTGCCCCAGCCGTCGATTGATACGGGCGCGGGGCTGGAGCGGCTGGCGGCGGTGCTGCAGGGCGTGATTTCGAATTACGAGACGGATTTGTTCACGCCGCTGACTGATCGAGCTGTGGAACTGCTGGATATACACGGAGCGGAGTTGCTAGTGGAAATTGCACTAGAATCGTCCCGTAAATCTTCCGCAGCCTCGCTCCGCGTCATCGCTGACCATTCACGTGCTGCAACATTCTTGATATGCGACGGCGTGATTCCTTCGAACGAAGGGCGCGGCTATGTTCTACGCAAAATCATTCGTCGTGCAATCACGCATGGACGGTTGCTCGGGCAGACGAAGCCGTTTCTGCATCAAATGGTGTTTGCCGTTCGTAATCTGATGCAGGATGCGTATCCGGAGCTGAAAGAGTCGGCGGAACGAGTATCAAAAGCGGTGCTCGCCGAGGAGACACGCTTCGCGCATACGATGGATGTAGGGCTTCAACGGCTCGGACAAGACCTGCGTGAGGCTCACGAAGTGTACAACAGAGTTAGTGCTCTCCTGTCTGATCCGGCGAAAGTCCTTCCTCCTAGTGCGTTGGAATTTGCGAAGAACGACTTGGAACGCGACAGAGAGATGCTCAAGAAAGAGGTGGAAAGGGGACCCGTCTACGACGGGGCGAAAGCGTTCAAGCTTTACGATACCTTCGGGCTGCCCCTGGACTTCATGGTCGACGCATGTCGAGATCAGGGCTTGCGGTTTGACCACGGCCGTTTCGATCAGGCGATGCAAGAACAGCGCGAGCGCGCCCGCGCCTCCTGGAAAGGCGCAGCCAAGCAGACGGCCAATCCCGCATATCAGCAACTCCCGAAATCCGACTTCGAAGGCTACCGCCAGACGCGCTCCGACAACTGCGAAGTACTGGCCATCATCAAGGGCGGCCAGGGCGCGCAGGAACTCAAGGCCGGAGACTCTGGCGAGATCATCCTTGATCACACTCCCTTCTACGCCGAGTCCGGCGGACAGGTTGGCGATCGCGGATGGCTCTACTCTGACGATCACAATAGTGTCGTCGCTGAAGTGACTGGATGTTACTACCCGGTGCAGGGCGTGCGGGCTCATCAGGTTGTCATGAAGAACCCACCCTCCGCAAAAACCGCGGAAGGGTGGGGCACCCTCCGCGTTGGCGACAAAGTCGACGCCGTCGTCAACACGGAAACGCGCGCGGCGACTATGCGCAACCATACGGCTACGCATCTGCTCCACGCGGGACTGCGCGAAGTTCTGGGCAAGCATGTGAAGCAGGCGGGGTCGCTGGTGGCTCCCAATCATCTGCGCTTCGATTTTTCGCACTTCACCGGGGTCGAAGACGAAGAGCTGCAGGACATCGAAGACATCATCAACCAAGAAGTTCTGCGCAATGAGCGCGTCGAGATCGTCGAGAACGTTCCCATTGACGTGGCGGTCAACGAGTATCATGCGATGGCGCTGTTTGGCGAAAAATACGGCGACAGGGTGCGCGTGATCAAGATCGGCGATTTTTCTACCGAACTCTGCGGCGGCACGCACACCGGCGCTACCGGCGAGATTGGGCTGATCAAGATTTTGAAAGAGGGAAGCGTGTCGTCGGGCGTGCGGCGCATCGAGGCCGTGACCGGCGAAGGCTCGCTGCGCCACTTCCGCAAAGATCACGAACTGGAAGGCGTGGTCGCTAGCCTCACAGGTCGGTCGACGGGTCAATCGAGCGCGTCAGGGACCCTGACGACCCGTTCCGAAGCCACATCTCCGGCAGAAGCCTTGAAGCTGGAACTGGAAAAGAAAGACGCTGAAATCAAGCGCCTGACGCGCGAACTCGATCAGGCGCGGATGAAGTCCGCATCATCGAGCACGGCCAATATCGGCGAAAAGGTTAAGGAAATTCACGGCGTCAAAGTGCTGACCCATCGCGTGGACAATCTGGAGCGCGCCCAGATGCGCACGCTGGTCGATCAACTTCGCGACAAGCTCGGCTCGGCTGTCGTCGTACTGGGCTCCGCCTCGAATGGCAACGTCTCGCTGATTGTTGGCGTCACCAAAGACCTCACCAGCCGCATTCAGGCGGGAAAAGTCATCGGCCCCGTCGCGCGGAAAGTCGGCGGGAAAGGCGGAGGGCGTCCGGACTTGGCCGAAGCCGGCGGCAAAGATGCCGCTGCGCTGGACGCTGCGCTGGTTGAGGCTTACAGTGTCGTGGAGTCTTTGCTTAAGTAGACTACGCTTAGATAACAACGGCCATAGAATGACTTTCGTCGACGGTTGATTGCGGCGCGGGGTCGTCAGTTCCTCGGGTAACTGAATCCAATTCCTTCCTGGAGGTGTCTTCATGGGCCGACCCCTGGTGAATAGCGAAGCGATTCTTTATGGTCAACTGGTGCAAGGCGCGTATGCGATGTTCAAACGCGATCGCACTAATCTCAAGCCTGAACCTCAGGCTGGCGATATTCCCGATCCTTATGAATTCGTGGCCTGGATCCACATGTCCGACTTCATTTTCGGACGCACCGAGCCTAAGTTCTACGGGTTCATCGCGCGCAACACAAATACGCAGGAAAATTTCGCGGTTGCCATTCGCGGCACCGAAGGGGCTACCGAGTGGTGGGACGACGCCTCGGCTTATCTGGTCCCGTTTTCGCAGGTTCCGCACTCGGGCCGGGTGGCGCATGGTTTCGACAGAATTTACAGCACGTTGAAGATCGAGCAGCATCCACGGACCGCCGGGCGCTTGCTGGAGGCCGGCCCGCTGCCGGAGTTGCAGGGATCGTTCGGCGACCAACTGGAGCAGTTGCACCTGCGGTTGGAGAAAGTAAGCCTGAGAGCAGCCGTCGTCAACGAAAAGAAAGGCCGGCCTGAGCGCCCCTACATTGTTACCGGGCACAGCCTGGGGGCGGCGCTTACCACTCTGTTCACGATGGAGAACAAGGAGAAGCGGAAGTTCGATATCGAGACCTCGTGCACGTTCGCCTCTCCCCGGGTTGGCAATATGCCTTTTGCGCGCGTGTTCAATTTGCTGCCCCTGACTTCATGGCGCATCGTCAACTCCTGGGATCTGGTCCCCAAGCTTCCGCTCCATATTCCGCTGATCCTCGACTATGAGCACGTGAATACGGCGTATGAATTTTCTTCGGAGGGCAAGGTGAAGATGAATCCGGTATGCTGGCATTCGATGGAGACTTATTTACACTGGCTGGATGCGAACCTGCCGGTTGAGGCATGTTGCGTACCGTAAACTTGTTTTCGCCGGCAATCCTATTTCGCTTAATCCTATGGACGATCGCATCCGATTCATCGAGCACCAGGGCAAGCGGATTCTGCTGCTGGACTATTCCCATGCCACTGCGCCGGAAATGCAGCTTCTGCTTGAGCATGTGCGGATGACCGTAGCCCGGCATGCGCGAGAATCACTGCTTACGTTCGCCGATTTCACCGGCGCCACTGTGGATCACGCAGTGGCTACAAAAATGAAAGAAGTCCTGACGCTCGACCGTCCTTTTGTGAAGAAAACGGCTTGGGTTGGCAGCGAGAGTATTCCGCATGCCTTCATGGAAAACTTTCACAGTTTTTCCCAGCGCGAGATTGCGACCTTTAAGACGCGGGAAGAGGCGATGGACTGGCTGGTGGAGGAATAGGTCTCAGGTGTCAGGTCTCAGGTCTGAGGAAAATCCCTTTGCCGTGATTCACCGGTGTTCTCGATTCATACAGTCTTTTCTGAGACCTGAGACCTAAGACCTAAGACCTAAGACCTAAGACCTAAGACCTAAGACCTAAGACCTAAGACCTAAGACCTGGCTCCGGTTGGGGAATAGCCCGAGGAACGTGCCCGGACCTACTCTATCGGTTTACATAGCCATCTGGAATGGCTATAATTGAAATATGCAAGTCAGCGTAGCCGATGCCAAGAACAAGCTTCCGCAGTTGATTAGAGCGGTCGAGGATGGAGAACCGGTGACCATCTGCCGCCGCGGTGTGCCGGTGGCGGACATCGTACGTACGAAGAAGCCGGCTCGTAAGAAACGGATGTTGGGGACACTGCGGGGCAAGATCCAGGTGCTCGACCCGAATTGGTGGAAGCCGATGACGGCGGATGAGGTGGAAGACTTCCTGGCGGGGCGCGTGAATCGCGAATAAGATGCGCCTGCTTCTCGACACAGCGATTCTGATTTTTGCGGTCGAGGCGCCGGAGCGGCTCAGCAAGCGCGCGGCCGCCGCTTTGGAGAACACAGGAAACGTTCTCGAGTTGAGCGCGATTTCGGTAACGGAGATCGCCATCAAGGCGTCTCTGGGTAAGCTGAAGATCACGGCCGCGATGGCGCGTCAGGCGGTTCAGGATCTGGATATTCGCATACTGCCCTACACGGGCGAGCATGCCCTGCGATTATTCGAACTGCCACCGCATCATGGCGATCTGTTCGATCGCCAAATCATCGCGCAGGCACTGTCCGAGAAGGTCCCCGTAATAACGCCGGACGAGAAATTCAGGCTCTACAGCGGACTCAGGATCATCTGGTGACGGGAGTGCTCAGGTATCAGGTGTTAGGTCTTAGGTCTCAGGAAAATCTCTTCGTCGGCGACCGCGCGACGGTTTGACCCGGGTGCTACAGCCTTTCCTAGGACCTTAAGACCTAAGACCTAAGACCTAAGACCTGAGACCTGCCTTTCTCAGCTTCTCCACCTCAGCGTCACCGGCCCCGTCATCGGATGCCGAAACTCGCCGCCGTTCTTCTTTACTTCCAGCATGGCGTTCTTCAATCCGAAATACCACTTTGCGGGACGGTCGGCGTCGTCGATCAGCATGAGGCGCGGGTTGTGCTTCAGGCCTTCGGATTGCAGTTCCATCGTCCGGCGATCCTGCTCGACAAACTTTGCGAAGACAAATTTCAGCAACTGGGGGCCGAAGGGAATCCAGCGAAACAGGTTCCAGGCGGCCACTACGTCAATGCGGCACTGGCTGCGCGTAATGGGAGTGACGGTGGTCAGGCTTGAGAACCAGTATTTGCCGGCGCGAATAATTTCCGAGCGCAGGTTGGGCAGGACGAAATCGATGGTCGTGGTAATCGAATCGGCGTCGGCGTAGAGGCGCAGAAGTTTGTAGGGAGCGCTGTTGGAGCTGGGCGTGTGCGCGCTCATGCGAAATCCGTAAGGGATGGGTTCGAAGTTCTTCCGCTTCTCGTGAATCGATTTTTGCGTGCGCCACCACCACGCCTGGTGAACGAAGGGACCGTGCGCGGGATCCATCAGGCCGATGATGCCGTGGTCGACGGAACAAGGCAGGTCGGCGGTGAGATAGGCGAGTTTGTAGTGCTCGCTGAATTTCGGAATCTCAGGCGCGGGCATCGGAGCGGGCGCGGGTTTCGAGAATCCGGCTCCGGCTGGACCCGTGTCGGGGATAAACACCCACACGAAGTCGTCTCGCTCCTCGCACGGATAGCTGCCGGCGTAGATGCGGTCGATCTTCAAATTTTGATCGGAGACGAGCGACGGGATCAGCTTGCACTGGCCGGTGCGGGCGTCGAATCTCCAGCCGTGGTACGAGCATTCGATCTGTTGGCCGTCGAATTGCCCGCAGGAAAGGGGCATTCCGCGATGAGGGCAGGCGTCGCGCAGGGCAAAGGCTTGGCCTTGTTGGTCGCGTCCGATGACCAGCGGCTGTTCGAGCAGCATCGTCTTAGCAAGTTGTCCGCGGCGGAGTTGGTTGGACGGGAGTGCACGGTACCAGAAGCCGAAGAGCATGAGCGCGTCGGGCGTCTGCCACCCCAACGGGCCAACATCGGGCCCGCCGGGGGCCCCGGTCTGGGACTGGAGTGGGAAGTCGTCAGGCATTGGAAAGGTGAGAATACCGCAGCGGCGGCGAAATCAAAAACTGGAACCGCCGAGGTGCGGAGAACGCCGAGAAAAGCGAATCAAGTTCTGAAGCACTCCAGATACAGGAACACAGAGGCCACGGGCGGCAATCCCACTCATCGCAACGAACGCGATGAGTGGGGCACCCGCTGCATGCGCGTTCTTAGCTGGACGTAAGCTTCGCAGGCCACACCGGGTTCTTCTATGTGGGCGAGGAAGAGCTTGCGCAGGGCGGCGGTCGTCAGGCGGCCCTCGATGTAGGCGTCATAGAGGTCGGTGCCGGTGAGATGGCCGAGTTGCTCGGCAACGTATTCATACTTGCGGCCGGTGAAGGGTGGAGCTGACGCGCCGCGGAAATCCTGCTTACGGTGCTCGGTCAGGAAGTCGAGAGCGTCGACGGCGTCGGCGAAGGGGAGCGCGGTCTGATGTTCGAGGTCTTCGCGCGTCACTTCGAACAATTCCGCTATATCGGGATCGCGGAGAGCGGGACGCGCGGGATGTAAGATGCGCGATCCGAAAAAGGCGAGCGCGTGCTCGAAGACGGCCATGTAAAACACGTCGTCTTGATGGAGAGTCTTCGCGCCAGGTGCCGCTTGCGCTGCGGGAACCTTGCCGTTCGAAAGGTTGGGTAAGCCGCGGCAGGCTTGATGAAGGCAGCGTACCGCGTCCTCGGTCGAGGAGGTCATGCGGAACTGGCGCACGTACACGGCGTTGATTGGAGTCAGGTAAACGCTGCCGCGCTCGCGAACCTGGCGGAGCAGAGAGCGGCGGTGTTCGGCCGTGAATCCCTTGCGCGACAACAGGCGGCGCAGAAGCGTGTCAGAGCTGCGCGAATAGACCTCGGGCATGAGGTCGACCAGGAGCCTGGGCTGCGTGGTGTTGTGCGACGAGTACTGGTTGATGCCGAGAAAACGCACCATGCCTTCGATCAGGTTATAGAGGGTGGGGCCGAGGTCGGGCGCGCTGTCGTTATCGCTATCGTTGCGTCCCCAGCGGTCGAGCCAGAGACGGTAGGTCTCGTATTTTTCCAGCGGCGTGGCGTTGAAGACGCAGACAACATTTTCGCGGACTTCTTTGCGAACTTCTTTGCGGACTTGGACGGCTTCGACGTGGTCGCGAGCTTCTCCGGCGGCGCGCCAGTAGAGGGCGTCGACGTTTTGCAGAACGGTGAGCGTGGGTTCGGCGGGAAGCCGCTCCTGGAGCAGGGCGGGCAGATGCTGGGGCGCGAGATGCGATTCGCCGAACAACACGAAGACGAGCGCGCCGGGATTGTGGCGGCGGAGTTCGGCAATCTTGTCGGCGGCGTGGCGATCCCGGGCCCCGATCTTGCGCAGATCTTCGCGGGGCATGCAATCGAGACCGTAGATGGAGGCGCCGTGGTCGCGGGCGGCGGAAAGAAGTTCGTAAAATGTCGGCCAGTCGTATCCCCAGTCGAGATCGAAACGGATGCGTTGGCGCAGTTCATTTTCATCAATCTCGCCGCGAAGCCATTCGTCGAGAATGTGCTGGTCGCGGGAAAAAATGGTTTCCACTCCCAGCACTACGTGGCGTTGGTGGAGTTCGGGATCGCGCAGGAGCGAGGCCAAATAACGCTGCGAGTTGGGCAGGGCGTGATAGTCGCCGACCAGGACGATTCCGGCTTGGGCGATTTCGTGGCGCACATCGCTCGGGGCCAAGACCTTGTCGTAAGAGCGATAAGCCTCGCGAAAGTCGCGCAGATACTTGCATCCGGCAGAGGGATCAATGGCGCCAATCGTACGCACGACGCTGACGAGGGCGTGGCGTTGTGCGGCACTGCGCCGCGATCGTAAGATGCCGGTGGTGGACATAAAACTGGTCGTTGGTCGTCGGTCGTTCGTCGTTCGGTCGTTCGTCGTTCGTCGTTCGCCCTTTGCTGCCTTCAGTGTCGAAATTACAAATCAGGAATTACAAATTACAAATCATTCGGCTTCCCCCGCCTTGACTTGCCTTTCGAGCGTCCCTATGCTCAGTTTTTCG
>Ga0209517_10002108_pt1 | contig 28702 bp, 17 predicted proteins | sample PeaSoiMetSII2010_FD_187695 | JGI IMG/M metagenome (GOLD analysis project Ga0209517, IMG submission 187695) | Peat soil microbial communities from Weissenstadt, Germany - SII-2010 (SPAdes) (version 2) | ecosystem: Environmental > Terrestrial > Soil > Wetlands > Peat | place: Germany...
CTATCACCGCCGCCGCTACGATCTGTTTGAATAATTTCAATTTCAAAGTGTTTATAGCATATTCAGCCGGCCGTGCCGAGGGTGAAACTGCTGGAATTGCTGCTGAGCGTCAGTCCGGTGACACTGTAATTGGTATCCAGGTTCGGGCTCGTCTGGGTGCTGCCGGCGAACGTGACACTGTCACCGGAGGTGGCAGGGGCAGCGCTTCCCACCTAAATTTAGTTCAAACCGGTGGTCCAGTTGTTGTTCGCACCGCCACCACTCCAGGTGAAGGCGGTGGCCGGCGTGAGGCTGGCGGTGATGGCCGCATTGCTCGAGTTGGTTCCCAGTCCATGAATGGCCGCCACTTGGGCCGCGGTCAGCCCCTGGCCGTAGATGCGGAAATCATAAGTTGGTCCGCTCATGGAATGATCCGGCCAGGACGATCCGCCCGCGATGCCGATGTAGGTTAAGTTGGACAACGCCAAACCAGCGCAGAGACTCGTCTGGAACGTAACGGCAGCTACCTTGAAAACGACTCGTCGATCTGATCCCAAGAGCTGTTTCAAGACGTGAGCAAAGATCGGCTGAGCAGGTTGGGACCATCAACAATTCGATGGACGGGGAAGTATGGAATTATGGAACAACGATGGCACGGCGGCCCTGCGTTAGATGGGATGTCCAAAACTCGCGTTTCGGTGGAAGTATTGGTAGAGATTGACTAATGTCGGCGGATTTGACGCGTCGGTTCGATAACTCAACCGCGGCGCAGCAGCGATTTCTTTCGCTTTTCCTGCGCAGTGAGCGGGAAATCTTTCGCTACGTGGCGGCCCTGGTTCCGAACGTACCCGACGCGGAGGACATTGTTCAACAGACTGCCTTGGCGTTATGGGAGAAGTTTGATGCTTATGATCCTTCCCAGCCATTCACACCATGGGCCTGCCGGTTTGCTTTGAACAAGGCGCGTCAGTGGATTGAGCGGCGCCAGCGCTGGCAGGCCTTGCTCGAGCACGGGCTGGCCGAGGAGTTGGCGCAGCGACGGCAGGAGTTGCAGCCCGAGTTGGAATTGCGCCTGAGAAACCTCGAGGCTTGCCTCGGAAAGCTGCCGCAAGGCCAGCGCTCTCTCGTTGAAGGGTATTACTACGAGCGCGCCGGGGTTGAAAAGCTGGCCGAGCGCTCCGGCCGAACCACGGCCGCAACCTACAAGATGCTCCAACGCATCCGACACGCGCTCCAACTCTGCGTCGAAAGCCACGCCCAACCGGAGTCGGCATGACCCTCTCTTTCCCATCTACCCAGTTCGACGACGCTGTGGCTGCGGTGTGCCACGGCTCAGCGTCGGAAGGGGAGATGCGCGCGTTGAATGAGTTGTTGCGCAGCCACGGCAGCGCCCGGGACGAGTACCTATTGCGGGTCGAGGTGCATACCCGGCTCGCATCCAAGCCGGACCTTTTTCCTCAGTCGGCACAGGCCGCCGCCGCCGCAGTCCTGCCCGACCTCAGCCTTGCCTCCCGGCGCAGCATTGTCTTTTCTAAGCCGCAGATGCCTGCGGGCAAACGGGCGCTCGTGCGAGCGCTGGCCTTGGCGGCTTGCCTGGCGCTCACGGCAGCCGGCCTTTGGGGTTTCTGGTTGAGACGGTCCGTGGCGCGGAACGGGGCTACCAGCAGCGCCGTCGCCGTGTTAACGCGCTCGGTCGATGCTCGTTGGGGTCAAAAGACCGAACCGCCGCGGGTGGGCAGTGCCTTGGAACCGGGCTGGCTTCGGCTGAAGTCGGGCCTGGCACAAGTGGTGTTTTATAGCGGTGCGCGGGTAGTTCTGGAAGGGCCGACGGAACTGCAGCTCGTTTCCACGATGGAGGCCGTCTGTCCGGCCGGACGGCTGCTCGCCGAGGTGCCAGAGCCAGCGCGCGGTTTTCGGGTGAAGACCGCGCAACTCAACCTCGCCGATCTCGGGACCGCCTTTGGCATCGACGCGAACAGCGGCCGAACTGAAGTTCATGTGTTTAAAGGGAAGGTGCTGCTTTCTGCCGGAACGGCGGTGAAGGAGGCACTGGGGGAAGGGCGGGCAGCCATCATGCAAGGGAGCGCTCCACCTCGGCTCATGGGCGCAAGCACCGAGGCGTTCGCTTCGATGTTCGAATTTCAGAAGCGATCGCTGGCGGTGGAGACCATCCGCTACGATCAGTGGCGGCTTGCCAATGCGCAGCTCAACGAGGACCCGTCATTAGTGGTGCATTTGGATTTTGAGACCCTCAGCTACTCGGACTGGAAGCTGCCGAATGCGGCGGAGAAGAACCGGTCCGTGCCAGATGCGACGATTGTCGGCTGCCAGCGCGCGGAAGGCCGGTGGCGAGAGAAGCAGGCGCTGGAATTCCAAAGTGTCAACGACCGCGTGCGCCTGGCTGTGCCCGGAGACTTCCAGGCCTTGACCCTTTCGGCTTGGGTGTGCGTGAAGGGGCTGGATCGGCAATTCAACTCGCTCTTCATGTGTGATGGATTCGAACCCGGCACGATTCACTGGCTGATACGCAACGATGGCGTTCTGGGCCTAACGGTGATCGGCCCGGGCACTGGAAAATTCCAGATTCTCGCCAGTCCCCCCGTGCTCACGGTGGGCCAACTCGGAAGGTGGCTGCATCTAGCCTTGGTCCTTGATGGCAAGACCCGGCAGGCGGTTCAGTACGTCAACGGTTTCCCCGTCTCTCACCAGACGCTCAAACTGGGTCCGCCGTTTTGCCTCGGTTCAGCCGAGCTGGGCAACTGGAATGCGCGCAGCGGCCCAAACCCCGCGCCCACCCTCATCCGAAATCTGAGCGCATCCCTCGATGAGTTTGAGCTGTTCAGCCGTGCTCTGAGTGAGGCTGAAGTTCACAAGCTCTATACGGAAGGAAAACCCGAACCCGACCTGTAACATGAATGCCAAACCATTAACCTCACTGGTATGAAGACTCATAACTCGAACCTGAGCTCACGCACCTCCTTGATCACACTGGCGCTGCTTGGCATTGGTGCAGGCGCCTGGTCTGCCAACGCTCCTACCCTCAAGGACACGTACAAAGACCATTTCTATGTTGGCGTAGCCATCAACCGCGCCATCGCGATGGGCCGGGCGAACAACGCCAACCGGACCTCGGAACTGCTCGATAAAGACATTGCTCTCGTCAACGAGCAGTTCAACCAGATTTCCCCGGAGAACGACCTCAAGTGGGCACTCATCCATCCGCGGAAAGGCGCGGACGGCTATGATTTCGGCCCAGCCGACGCCTTTGTGGACTTCGGCGTGAGCAATCACATGTATCTCGTCGGACACACGCTCGTCTGGCACGGCCAGACACCCAACTGGGTCTTTCAAGGGACCAATTTGCCGCCCGGAGTGACGAACGCCCCGTCGCCGGCACCCGCCGCCACGACGAACGCGGCAGGCACGAATGGGCCCGACGGAGGCAGATTTGGCCGCGGTTTTGGTCGCGGCGGGTTTAGCGGACCACGCGCGTCCCGCGAGGAGTTGCTCGAACGGATGCGAGATCACATTCTAACGGTCGTTGGCCGCTACAAAGGGAGAGTGAAGGTCTGGGACGTTGTAAACGAGGCCATCGCGGACGGCGGCACGAACATATTGCGGAACTCGCTCTGGCTGGAAATCATCGGGCCGGACTTCATCGGCCAGGCCTTCGAATACGCTCACGAAGCAGATCCGGACGCGATCCTCCGCTACAACGACTATGGGCTAGAGAGCCCGGCAAAACGCCGCAAGCTCGTCACTTTGATCAAGTCGCTGCAGGAACAGCACGTCCCGGTCATGGCCATTGGCTCGCAAACCCACGTCAGCGTTTCCTCGCCTAGCTTCGAGGCCGAAGACCAGGCGCTGACGGAACTGGAGACGCTCGGTTTGCCCATTCACATCACCGAACTCGACGTCAACAGCGCGCAGGGCGGCCAGCGCAGCACCGGGGCGGACGTCGCCAATAACGCGGCGACCACCCAGGGGGGCCTGGTAGATGACGCCAACCGGCGGCTGGCCGACGCGTACGCGGGTCTGTTCCGGGCCTTCGCAAAGCATGACAAATCCGTAAAGCTCGTCACGTTCTGGGGCGTGAATGACGGGGTCTCCTGGCGCGCAAACGGCAAACCGCTCTTGTTCGACGGCCAAGACCAGCCTAAACCTGCCTTCGACGCGGTCATTCGCGCCGCACCTGGCAAACAACCGAGCCCGCACTAGTTATGCAACCGACCAGTTTCAAAGAGATCTGATGGTTATGGAAATAAAACCAACAATGTTCGCGTTGTCTGGATTGCTGTTGTTAAACGTGAGCGCCTATTCTCAAGATCCGAATTTTTACATCTTCCTGTGCTTTGGCCAATCGAATATGGAGGGATTTCCCGGCATTGAGGAACAAGACAAGACCGAGGTCAAACGCTTTGAGGTTCTGGCAACGGTTGATTTTCCAAACCCGGTCAGGAAAAAGGGCAATTGGTACCCTGCCGTCCCTCCGTTGTGCCGTAGTTCCACCGGTCTTTGTCCTGCGGATTACTTTGGCAGAACATTGGTTGACAATCTTCCAGAGAAGATCAGAGTTGGGGTTGTGAATGTTTCGGTGGCGGGCTGCAAAATTGAGCTGTTCGATAAAGACAATTATCAGAGGTATGCTTCAAGGGCACCGGTGTGGATGACCAACATAATCAAGGAATACAGTGGAAATCCTTATGGGCATCTTGTCGCGATGGCAAAATTGGCTCAGAAAGATGGTGTCATCAAAGGAATCCTGTTGCATCAAGGAGAGTCGAACACGAATGACAAGCAATGGCCGAACGAAGTTAAGCATATCTACGACAATCTCCTCAAAGACCTGAATCTCAAGGCCGAAGAAGTGCCCTTGCTCGCCGGCGAACTCGTGAATGCGGATCAAAAAGGCGCTTGCGCGAGCATGAATGCGATCATTGACGAGTTGCCGGCGACCATTCCCAACTCGCACGTCATCTCGTCGAAGCGTTGCCCTAGCCGCCCAGACCATCTGCATTTCTCTGCGGCAGGCTATCGAGAGTTGGGAAAACGATATGCCGAGAAGATGCTTTCGTTACTGGGACATAAGACGACTGAGTTCAAATAGCTTGAAACACCTCGAACCTTAAAACAAGATCTTGCGAAATCCAAGCGACCATTAAACTCCAACCCGCCATGAAAACAAAACTCTCTCTGCTCACCCTGGCTTGCATAGTTGTGAGCCAACATTGCACGGCCCAAACCGACGAGCCGGCGAACGACTGGAAGCCCGCGGCCTCCAATCAGCCCGGCAAACAGTATCCCCAAGTCAACTCGCAAAGGCGCGTTCGTGCCCGCGTGGTCGCACCACAGGCTCAGAGCGTCATGCTCGATATCGGCGCCGTAAAATACCCCCTGACCAAAGGCGAGGACGGCGCCTGGGTCGGCGAGTCGCGGCCCCAGGACGAAGGTTTCCACTATTACCAGCTCGTGGTCGATGGGGCCCAGGTGCCGGACCCCGGCAGTCTGTACTTCTACGGCGCCAGCCGTTGGGGCAGCGGCGTCGAAGTCCCCGCACAGGACCAGGACTTCTATGCCCTTAAGGACGTGCCTCACGGCGAATTGCGGCAGGCGCTCTTCTTTTCCAAGAGCGCGAAGGCCACTCTCCGCTGCTTTGTTTACACCCCTCCGGATTACGAAAGAGATCTGTCCAGGCGTTATCCGGTGTTGTATCTGCAGCACGGTGGAGGGGAAGATGAAACCGGCTGGGGCAGCCAAGGTCATGCCGATCTGATCATGGACAATCTGATCGCTGCTGGCCAAACCAAACCCTTCATCATCGTGATGGCCAATAGCTATGTCCCCGGCGCCGGTGGCCCGGGTCGGGGACCGGCTGCCGCCGCCGCTTCAGCGGGCGCAACGAATGCCGCTCCAGCGGGCGGACGGGGTCCGGGTGGACGTGGCGGCTTTAACTTCAGCGCTTTCGAGCGGGTCCTTATCGACGACCTGATTCCCTTCATAGATGCCAACTTCCGCACCATCCCGGATCAACCCAATCGAGCCATGGCCGGCCTCTCCATGGGCGGCATGCAGACCCGGCAGATCACTCTGGCCAATCTCGACGAGTTTTCCCACATCGGCATTTTCAGTGGCGGCAGCATCGCCGTGTCGAATATCACCGACATGGCCGCCTTCAAGCAGAAGGTCAAGGTGGTGTTCGTCAGCTACGGCAGCCGTGAACTTGGTGGCAATCGCGGAGGCGGCCGTGGAGGCTTCGGCGGCGACCCGAAGGCAAGTACTGAAGCACTCAAAGAGGCCGGTATAAACAGTTACTTCTATGTGTCTCCCGATACGGCTCACGAGTGGCAGTCCTGGCGGCGCAGCTTGTATCAATTCGCACCACTCCTGTTCCAGGACCGTCCCGTCCAGATGGCTGCGGCACAGTTTGCGGCTGCGCCACCGGCGGGCACGCCTGCTCCTGCGGCAACCGCGCCTGCGGCAAGCGCGACAGCCGGTAAGACCATCCGGATCAAAGCCGGAAAGTCCGAGCCGGTCAAAGACGCTGAGGGCAATGTCTGGCTGGCCGACCAAGGCTTCGAGGGCGGCCAAACCATAGAAAGACCAGACATCGAGATTGGCAACACCAAGAGCCCGGACCTCTACCGGGCGGAACGTTACAGCATGGACTCCTTTTCGTGGCCGGTGCCCAATGGCAAGTACGTGGTAAAACTGCACTTTGCCGAAACGTTCGAGGGCATTACTGGTCCCGGCCAGCGCGTGTTTTCCTACAACGTGCAGGGACACGACTTCAAGGACTTCGACGTGTGGGTCAAGGCGGGCGGGGCTTTGAAGGCCTACGTTGAGACGGTTCCCATCGAAGTCACAGATGGAAAGATCAAGGTGACTTTCACTCCCCAGGTCGAGAACCCGCAAATCAACGCGGTTGAAATCATCCCGCAAGGAACAGGCCAAGCAGGCCCGACAGCCGCCCCGCCGGCCGCGAAAACCCTCGCAACCGATATCAGCGGCATTTGGGAATCCGAATTCGACTCACAGATCGGCCATCAGAGCTACACTTTTACGTTCAAGCAAGACGGCGCGAAGTTGACCGGGAAAGCCAACTCGGAAGCCGGCGACCGGAAGAGGGAAGCCGAACTCAAAGAGGGCAAGGTGGATGGCGACACAATTTCGTTCGCGGAGATACTGAGTTTGCAGGACAACGAGATTCGAATCGCCTACACCGGCAAACTCTCGGCCGGCGGCAACGAAATCAAGTTCACGCGCGAGGTCGGCGAGTTTGCCAAAACGGAAATTGTTGCCAAACGCGAGCAGAACGCGCCCACCGCGAATACGATCCGGATCAAAGCCGGAAAGTCTGAGCCGGTCAAAGACGCTGAGGGCAATGTCTGGCTGGCCGACCAGGGCTTCGAGGGTGGCCAAACCCTAGAAAGGCCCGACATCGAGATTGCCAACACGAAGAGTCCGGACCTCTACCGGGCGGAACGCTACAGCATGGACTCCTTTTCGTGGCCGGTGCCCAACGGCAAGTACGTGGTGAAACTGCACTTTGCCGAAACGTTCGAGGGCATTACTGGTCCCGGTCAGCGCGTGTTTTCCTACAACGTGCAGGGACACGAGTTCAAGGACTTCGACGTTTGGGTCAAGGCAGGCGGGCCTTTGCGCGCGTACGTGCAAACGATCAATGTCGAAGCCACCAACGGCGCGATCAAAGTTACCTTCACTCCCCAGGTCGAGAACCCGCAGATCAACGCGATTGAGATCATTCCCCAAACAACTGGCGGACCTGCTGCGGCAGCTCCTGCGTCCGCGGCCCCAGCTTCCCAAACTAGCACGGCCTCTTCTACTTCCGCGACCCCAGTTTTGCAGATTGACGCGGGCAAAGTTACCGGCACCGTCAGCCCCACGCTTTACGGGCTGATGACCGAGGAAATCAATTTCTCCTACGAGGGCGGGCTTTACGGCGAATTGATTCGCAATCGCACGTTCAAGGCAAACGCCAGAACCCGCTTTTCTGGAGTGCCGTCGGCGACGTGACCCTCGCGCTTGACACCAACCAGCCTCTCAACGCCGCGTTGAACGTGAGTTTGAAATTGGACGCGAGCAAGGCGTCGGAAGCTTTTCCCGTCGGAATCGCCAACGGCGGCTTTTGGGGAATCCCCATCCGCTCGAACACGAAGTATCGCGCCTCGTTTTACGCGCGCGGCCAAGAGTTTTCCGGCCCGCTGAATCTCTCGCTGGAAAGCGCCGACGGCAAAACGGGTTTCTCCAGCGCGACGATTTCAAAAGTCTCCGGCAAATGGAAACGATACGAAACCACTCTAAAAACCGGGACCGTTCAGCTCTCAAAAGAAAACAGGCTCGTCATCAAAACTGGCAAACCCGGCACGATATGGTTCCAAAACGTCTCGCTCTTTCCGCCGACTTACCACTACCGTCCAAACGGCACACGCCCGGACATCATGCAATTGCTTGCGGACCTGCACCCGAAATTCTTGCGTTTCCCCGGCGGCAATTATCTTGAAGGCAATGCCATCGCCGAACGTTTCAATTGGAAGGAGACCATCGGCGACGTTGCACAGCGTCCCGGACACCGCAGTCCTTGGGGCTATTGGTCCACTGACGGTTTCGGTTTGCTGGAGTTTTTGGAATGGTGCGAGGACCTGCACATGCAGCCGGTGCTGGCAGTGTATGCGGGCTATTCTCTGCGGGGGGAACGTGTTGACCCGGGCCCGACCCTGGAACCCTATGTGCAGGAAGCTTTGGAGGAAATCGAGTATGTCACTGGCGACGCCAAAACCAAATGGGGTGCGCAGCGTGCAAGGGACGGACACCCCAAGCCATTCAAGCTGACTTATGTGGAGATCGGCAACGAGGATTTCTTCGACCGCAGCGGCAGTTACGATGGACGCTTGGCCCAATTTTACGACGCCATCAGAGCGAAGTATCCAACGCTTCAGATCATTTCCTCCGTCGGGTACGAACAACCCCAGTCACGGCAGGTTCGCAGTCGCGTGCCGGATTTGGTGGACGAGCACTATTACCGTTCGCAGGAAGACATGCAGGTGCACGCCCTCGACTACGACAAGTACTCCCGCACGAACACGACGAAGATCTTTTGTGGAGAATGGGCCACGCGCGTTGGCTCGCCCACGCCTAATATGGCCGGGGCCCTCGGAGACGCTGCCTGGATGACCGGCATGGAGCGTAATTCCGACCTCGTTGTGATGTCCTGCTATGCCCCGCTTTTCGTCAACGTCAGCCAGCTAAACGGGCCTAACCGCTCGATGCAATGGACCACCGATTTGATTGCCTACGATGCGCTGACTTGCTACGCCTCGCCCGCGTATTATGCCCAAAAGATGTTCAGCATCATGCACGGCGATCAAATTCTTGCGACCGATTCCCAGGACATCCCGACGCGCGAATGGCAGCCCAGAGCGCAACGCGGTGGCAACCCTCCTCCGCCACGGCAAATCCGGCAGATTTTCTTTGATGCCACGCGTGACAGTCGGAGCGGGCTCATTTATCTAAAAGTGGTCAATGAAGCCGGAACAGCGCAGCGAATCGATATTCAAATCAACGGCGCTGCGAAAATCGAACCCGATGGCGAAGCGGTGTCCTTGACAGCCAGCAGCCCGAATGACACGAATTCGCCCGAACAGCCGCAAAAAATTGTCCCGCGCACGCAAAGAGTAGGCGACTTGAGCGCCAATATTGCGCGCGAATTTCCGCCCTATTCTATCACGGTTCTGAAAATAAAAACCGAAATAGCGGGGTGATCTCTATCTCTGCATTCAATCTCAGAAATAGTTTAGTTAACCCACGCAAAGATCCTATGAAAACTACCAAACTCTTGACGAGCATTTTGGCAACCGCCCTGTGCGGATTGCTCTCCGGGACCGCAGCGCGCGCCGGTAATATTTCCGGGCAATGGCGTGCGGAATTCGACACGGCAATTGGCCCGCAGAAATACCTCTTCGCCTTCCAAGTGAATGAAGGGAAAGTCACCAGCAAAGCGACCGCCGAGTTGGGGGGTCAGAAGCGGGAAGTGGAGTTCAGGGAGACCCAGCTTGCCGGCGACGCCCTAACGTTTGTGGAAATGTTCAAGTTCCAGGACAACGAGGTGCGAATCGATTACACGGGCAAAGTGGGCGACAACGAGATCGACTTCACCCGGAAAGTCGCTGATTTCGCGACAGAAGAATTCGTGGCCAAACGGGTTGACACCGTACCGGAGGTGAACGCCGCCTCCAGCACAAACGCTGCAACCACTAACCGGGCGCGGCGAGGACCCGGCGGATTCGGCGGTCCGATTGTGCTCGGGCCGGATGACAAGCCCGCCTTTCCGGACCCTCCCTCCGGTTTCGACGTGAAACGCGAGGACATCCCCCACGGCAGCCTGGCGATGATCGAATATGACTCCAAGACGGTTGGTACTAAACGCAAAATGCAAGTCTATACCCCCCCGGGCTACTCGAAGGACAGAAAGTACCAGGTTCTATACTTGCTCCACGGCATTGGTGGCGACGAGACCGAATGGCAACGCTTTTGCAGCCCTAACATCGTCCTCGATAATCTGCTGGCGGATCAAAAAGTTGTGCCGATGATCGTCGTGATGCCTAATGGCCGCGCGCAGAAGAACGACCGCGCTGAGGGCGATGTTTTTCGCTCGGGCCCGGCTTTTGCAAACTTCGAGCGCGATCTGCTGGATGATGTGATTCCAGCCATTGAGGCGCGTTACTCCGTTCAGGCCGACCGGGAGCATCGCGCGCTCGCCGGGTTATCCATGGGCGGCGGTCAGTCACTTAACTTCGGTTTGGCTCACCTGGACACCTTTGCCTGGGTGGGTGGGTTTTCGTCTGCGCCCAACACCAAACCGCCCGAGCAACTCGTGCCTGATCCTGCTGCCGCGACGGCACAATTAAAGCTGCTCTGGCTTGGGTGCGGCAACAAGGATGGGCTCATCCGCATCAGCCAGGGCGTGCATGCCTATCTGAAGGAGAAAGGGGTTCCCCATGTCTGGCATGTGGACGGCAACGCTCATGACCCGACGGAGTGGAAGAACAACCTGTATCTTTTTGTCCAACGGATCTTCCGTTGACACAAAATTGAAGCTCTTAACATGAAGGGCGTCGGCAGACCGCTTCCAAGTAAGCCTAGCTTGACCCCTTGAATGCCAAACATAAGCCGGCCGAGGCTCCAAACCCCGGCCGGCCGCCCAATTTACCCCCGCTGAACGGCCAAGCCCCAATCCTGGCCGCGCATCGGATCAGTGGTCACTCTACCAGAAGATGGCAGGTCGGATATACGTCAAACGTCATAGTGCGGCCTGGCGACTGAAGCAACTGTCAAAGCCCAAATCGCAGCCGCCGAAGCCAAAGCGTTCGATGCCCTGCTTGCCGCCCACATTCGAGAACATCAGCGGGATATTCGCCGCGTTTCGCTGTGGTCGCATTTACGGATTGACCTGGTGCGCAAACCAAACTTGACTTGCCACGCTTTTCCACGAATATGGTGTGTCATGCCCTGCGTCGTCGTTGCCCCGGTCGCACGCGGATTTTGTGTACTGGCCGCGTTGCTGACGTGTGAATTGTGCGCCGCCATGGCAGCAGCGGATAAGCCCCCCACCCCACCGCAACCGGAGTTGCTCACCAACTTATTCCAGCTCCGGCGTTGTGCCGAGCAGCAGCCCGCGTTTGTTCATCCCATCCGAATTGTGGCGGAGGTCTATGACATGGACCGTGCGCATGGTGTTTTGCTTGCGCGCGATGCTTCTGGCGTGGAGTTCATTCGGCTGGACCTCAAAGATCGCGCCCTTGAGCCGGGAGCAACGGTGTGTCTGGAGGCGAAAGGCTGCGGAGTGAAGCCGAGCAGCTTCGGCCTAGCCGTCGTGCCCGGAATGGCTGTTGACAACGACGGCATTCATCCAATGAAAGTTGAATCCGGCACGGTCTTTCTCCAAGCCGGCGCCAACCCAATCCGCGTTGCGTGGTTTAACGGCCCGGGAGAGCTTGGTTTGACCTTGGAGTATGAAGGGCCGGATTTGCCGCGGCAACGAATACCCGCCTCCGTCCTTTCGCGGGCGCGGGTCGATCCCGATACGGGGCGCACCAATTATTCCGCCGGACTCGATTACCGGTGTTATCAAGGCGTATGGAGATTGCTGCCGGATTTCGCGCAGTATCGACCGGCAACCACCGGGGTGGCCTCCAACTTTGACCTCGGTGTTCGAGCGCGAAACCAGGATGTGGGACTGGAATTCGGCGGCTTCATCACGATTCCGCGGGATGGCGCCTACACGTTTTATCTCACTTGCGACGATGGCGGCCGGTTATGGGTTGGTGAGTCATCTGCGGACGTTCGCATCTTGAGCCAGCAGCCCGCGCCGCTGGCCGCCGGGCAAGTGCCAGCCACCGCTCGCGATCGTCCGTGGGTGGCTTTGGAAGGCACTGTCAATTTTGTCGGGCTTCGGGGAACCGGCGGGGAATTGCAGATGCGCGTCGGAAACGGGGATATCCGTGTGGAGGTTTTCGAGGGCGGGGATTCCCTGCCCTGTCTTCCGCTGCGCTCCAAAGTCAGAGTCTCGGGGATTTACCAGGATCTGGTCAATGAAGATGGCTCGACGGTTCCCGGGGTGTTAATGGTTACCAGTTGGGAAGCCGTCCAACGTGTCCGACCGTCGGAACTGCTGTCCGGGAAGGTGGTCGGCGCTGAAGAAACGACGAAACGGCCGCTGGCAGAGACGGCCTGGACGGCAAGCGCGGCGCCGGCGATCACGACCGTGGCGGAAGTGAAGGCGCTTTCCGCGGAGCTGGCCAAACAGCAGCTTCCGGTCTCGATCCGCGGAGTGATCACAACGGTCCTTCCCGAATACGACGGTGCGGTCGTCCAGGACTCGACCAGAGGCATTTTCATTTATCTGCCAGATGCGAAGAAGTCCGAGCTGTCCTTGCGGCGAGGAGAATTCTACCAGATTGACGGAGTTACCGGCCCGGGGCTTTTTGCACCGGTGATTGTTCCCCGCAGGATAACTCGTCTCGGGGCCGGTCAATGGCCGCAGCCGCAGCACGCCACCTGGGCGCACTTGGTCAATGGAAGCCTGGACACCCAATACGTCGAGATTGACGGCGTGGTGACCGCCGTGCAGGACCAGAGCCTCTCGCTGCTCACTGAAGGTGGGAAGGTCACGCTGAACCTGATTGGCTTTCGGGCAAATGCCCTCGCTCGTTACGTCAACGCTGTCGTGAGGGTTCGAGGCTGTGTTTTTGCTCCGTTTAACGAGCAAACGCGCGAGCTGCAGACCGGAACGATCCGTGTCGGGGATGCTGCCGTGAGCGTCCTGCAGCCGCCGCCTCGCGATGTTTTTGACATTCCGCAACGCAGCATCGCTGAGCTGCTATTCTACGATCCAGAAGCGGCGCCCTTCCGGCGGCTGAAGGTCAGCGGACAAATCACTCATGGTCGCAGGGGAGAGTATTTTCTTAGCCAGGGCACGAACGGCATGCGTGTGACAACTGGGAATTCCGGCCCAACCACGAATTCCGGTCCATTTAGTGTCGGCGACCTGGTGGAAGCGGCCGGTTTTCTGGGCCTCGGAGGCCCAGCGGCTGAACTCAAGGAGGCGGTGATGCGCAAAAAGGGCAGCGCCCCTCTGCCCGCGCCAACGAAACTCACGCCGGACCAGTTACTGCTGGCCTGTTACGCCGACACCCTCGTGCAGGTTGTGGCCACCTTGATGGACCAATGGCGCGAGGGTTCCGATCAGGTGCTGGAGCTCCAATCGGGATTCCTCGCTTTTCGGGCACGGATAGACCACGGCAGGCAGCCCTTCTCCTTGCCCCCCTCCGGCAGTCGGTTGGAATTGACCGGCGTCTGTGTGCCTCTGGGCAGCCGTGCCGGCGATGGTACGGTGAGCGGCTTCGAACTGCTGTTGTCCTCGCCGGCTGCCCTGCGCGTGCTGGCAACCCCACCCTGGTGGACTTTGAGGCGTGGGGTTATCCTGGCGGGAACCCTGGCCGCGCTCCTGTGCTTGGTTCTGGTTTGGAACAGAGAGCTGCACCGGCAGATTCAGGAACGCAGCCGCCAGTTGGAGACGGAAATTCGCACGCGGGAACGAGCGGAACAGCAACGGGCCGCCGAAGCCGAGCGGGCACGCATCGCCCGCGACCTGCATGACGAGCTCGGCACGAGTCTCACGGAGATGAGTTTGCTGGCCAGCGCTGGCCTCGGGGAACTCCCGGGCGCGGAGAAAAGCCAGGACCGCTTCCGGGCCATTGCCGAAAAGGCCCGCGCACTGGTGTCGGGCCTGGATGTTATTGTCTGGGCGATTGATCCAAAACGTAATTCACTGCAGTCATTTGCCGACTACCTGGGCAGCTATGCCGAGGAGCTTCTGTCCGCATCGAGCACCGTTTGCCGCCTGAGGATTCCAATCGAGTGCGACGCGGTCACGCTGACCGGCAGCGCGCGGCACAGCCTGTTTCTCGCCGTCAAAGAAGCCTTGAACAATGTGATACGCCACGCGTCCGCAACGGAAGTAGAGCTGCAGATCACGCAATTCGACCATCGCCTGGAAATCGTCATCGCCGACAATGGCCGCGGCTTCGATTGGAACACCATTCGGCGCGGTAATGGTCTGACGAATATTCGTCAGCGGTTGGAAGCGTTGCACGGCCAGTGCCAGATCGAATCACAACCTGGAAAAGGGACCACCGTCAAATGCGCGGTACCCTTGCCCCACAATCCAAGTTAGGTTGCGCATCCGGGGAATCTCATAACACCACATGACCACAGTTGCCGTCATCGAAGACAATAACACGATGCGCACAATGCTCGTGCAGTTGATCAATAGCGAGCCGGGTTATCGTTGTGTCTGCGCGTGCTCGACTTCCAAAGAGGCCCTCGTGGAAGTGCCAAAGCATCAGCCCGACGTGGCGCTAATGGACATTCACCTGCCGGACGAGTCCGGAATTGCCTGCACGGCGCGATTGACCGAAAAAATGCCCGATCTGCAGGTCATTATGGTGACTGTTTATAAAGATACTGACCTGATCTTCCAAGCGCTCAAGGCTGGCGCCTGCGGATACATTCTCAAGCGCTTCCGCCCGGACGAAATCATTCAAGCTATTTCCGAAGCGCGCGCCGGCGGCGCGCCCATGACGAGCGAGATCGCGCGAATGGTAGTGCGATCTTTTCACACGCCTTCGGCTGCGCCCGACCCAAACGGTTTGACCACCCGCGAGGCGGAACTCCTTATGCTACTCGCGGAAGGACTCTCGAATAAAGAGATCGCACGGAAGGCCAATATCACAGCCGGTACCGTTCGCATCCATCTGGGACACATCTTCCAGAAACTTCACGTTCGCTGCCGAACCGAAGCAGCCGCCAAATATTTCCGCAGGAAGTAGCCCGGAGCCGCCGGCGCTCCAAATGGGGTAGTCAGCGATGCCACCAGGGTAACCGGTGCTGCCAGTACAGTAAGTGACCAGAATATGACGTATGTCATATTCTACTGACTCCGCATTCCTGCTAGCGTCTGCTTATGCATCTTGTTGTTCAAAAACCTACGCAAACGATCCGTTTCGAGAATACGCCCCGCGGCAGAAGCTTTGGGGGCTTTACCTTGATCGAATTGCTGGTGGTCATCGCCATCATTGCGATTTTGGCGGCCATGCTTCTGCCAGCCCTGGCCAAGGCCAAACAGAAAGCCCAAGGCATCCAATGTATGAATAACAGCGGCCAATTGGTTAAGGCTTGGCTGATGTACGCGCTGGATTACCAGGACAAGTTCCCTCCCAACCCCAACGGCACGGGTGCGGTGGATAATCTGATGGACAACAGTTGGGTCCTGGGCTGGTTGAGCTTTGATGCCAACAACACGTTCAACACCAATTTGTATGCGCTCGTTTACGACCCCGCCTCCCTGCTTGGCCCCTACGCAGCAAAGAACGCGGGTATCTACCGTTGTCCTTCTGATAACTATACCTGCGCGGAGGGGAGCCAGCAGTTGGTGCGCGTGCGCAGTCGTTCAATGAATGGTTTCATCGAGGGCGGGGCCTATCCGACCTCCATGAGCGGTGACTCGACTTGGTACCCCGGTTGGCACTGCTACAACAAAAGCTCGGATCTAGTTATCCCCAACCCAGTGAACCTGTTTGTGTTCGTGGACGAACATGCGGACAGCATCAACGACGGCTGGCTGATCACCACTGTGGGCGCCACCCAGAGCATGAGTCCGGGCACCTGGACGGACCTCCCCGCCAGCTACCATAATTGCGCAGGCAGCTTCGCTTTTGCCGATGGCCACGCCGCCATGCATAAGTGGCGCAGCGGCGGTACCTGCCAACCGGTGCGAAAAGTCTCCGCAAATGGCATTTGGCATGACAATAATAACGTGGACTTTCTGTGGATGATCCACCACTGCTCCGCGCCCTTGGTCGGTGCCATCCAGTTCAACGATTGAGGCCCTGGTGTGATCCTGCCTCAGCGCCCTAGCGAGATCACTCCATCTGCCGACTTCAGCAGTCCGGTAGTGCCGCTTCCCCGAAGTCCTGTCGGTCAATGTCGAAGCCACCCACGGCGTGATCAAGGTTACCTTCACTCCATTTCCCAGCCCTGGCCAAGGCACGACTTACTGCTTCAGGACGCCTCCGCCCCTGGAGTGCTCGGCTTTTTCCAGCATCCGCTGCGCGCGCTCGTCTTGCGGGCGCAACCGTAGCGTTTCGCGAAATTCCGCCATGGCTTCCGAATAGCGTTTGCTTCTCGCCAGTGCCACGCCATAGTTTAAATGTGCGTCCGCGAGATCGGGTTTGAGACGCACCGCTTGGGAAAATTCGTCGAGCGCTTCGGTTTCCCGCCCCAGCCGGGCCAACGCCTGGCCCAGCTCGTAATGAATTTCCCCCATATCCGCGCGCTGCCGGAGCGCGGCCTCAAAATTCGTGACCGCGTCGGCGGCGCGGTTTTCCGCCGCCAACAGCCGTCCGAAGTTGTAGCGAGCGATGGGATTCTCCGGCTCCAGCTCGATCGCTTGCTCATACAATGTCAGCGCCTCCCCCCTTTGGCCATGCGCGGCGAGGAGGTTCGCCAGGTTAATCCGCGCTCCAACACTGTTGGTACTCCACCGCAAAGCCTCGCGGTATTCGGCGGACGCGCCCGCCACATTCCCTTCGTGCGCCAGCAGCAAACCGAGATTCACCCGGGCGGCGCTGAAGCCCGGTTGGAGACGCAACACCTCATGGAACTGACGCCGCGCGCTTTCGTTTTCGCCTAGACTCGCCTCCAAAATGCCAAACTCGGTGCGTGTTTCCACCGAATCCGGCTGTTGCTTCAAGGCTTCTTGGAGAAAATATTTGGCGCGTGCCGTATCTCCCGAAAGCCGGGCGAACCGGCCCTGGTTGGCCCAACCTTCCGCCGAGTGCGGCAACAAGCGGGAAACCTCGGCCCATTGCCGGGCAGCGCCGGAATTGTCGCCAGCCTCGTCCAACACACGGGCAAAATTCGCGCGCAATAGCCAGTCCTCGGGAGCCTGGGCCACCGCCGCCTCATAATTTGAAACGTAGCCCGCTGGCGCGGCGGAGAGCGCCACGAGGCGGGCCTGCCATCGTTCGTCCCGCGCGCGGAAGTTGCTCTGCGCATTGAACGGAGGCTGCTGCAAGCGGGCGCGCATCTCCTCGCCGACTCGCCTTTCGTCAAACCCCGTGTAGGCCAGCCGCTGCGCGACCTCTGCCTCCGCAAGCCACGGCGACTGATTCGTTCGCGCGCCGGGCCAGCGTTTTTCCAGTTCCTCCGCAAAGAGCAATGCCAAACGATAGTTGCCGGTGAAATTGAAATGGACGTGGTCATAAAAGATATTTTCCTCGGCGTGCCGGGCCAATTCCTCCTCCGCATCAATCAACGAAACTCCCTTGGCCGCCGCGGTTCGGCGACTGATCTCGTTGATCCGCGAGTCGGCGCGAAATCGGAGCGTGTCCAAATCGCGCGCCAGGCGGAAATCCGTTCCCGCCGCCGCCGGCTGGTTCAATTCCATCTCACAACTGGCGCGCTGGAAGACCAGTTGCGCAAAGCCATCGTCAATTTCGCCCGCTTGGTGATAGTCGGACAACGCCTCGTCGAAGCGTCCCGCCGCTTGCGCCTGCGCTCCGATGGAAAACAATCTCCGCCAATCCGCCAATTGTTCCGGCCGCAAATCCGCGCGATGCTGCGAGGCAAAGGGCGGGCAGTCGCGCAGGTTGACCGGGATGGTGGCCAATAACACGGTTGCACCCGACCGCTCCCCGAAATCAGCAATGTCTCCTAAGTTACCGGCGAAGCTGGCGTAAACAGTCTTCAGCCGCGGATGGTCGCGCGCCAGTTGCGATTTCAGAAAAAATTCCAACCCCTCCCAATTCGCTGGCTCGCTCGCCCGCCGGGTCAATTGCTCGAGCAATTGACCGAGCCGGGTCCTTTTCAGGGCCAAAATCAATCTCACTGCCGCCAAGCTCGGTGCTGGGCGGCCAAAGACCGTGCCGGCCCCGAACGGGCCGATCACTTCGTTGTTGCCGGCAAACACTAGCCAAAAATCTCCCTGGCGCCGCTTGCAGTCGGCCGCAATCTCGCGGATGACATGCGAGTTGATCGCTGTCATCGCGGCGTTGACTACCTCGACCTTTTGCTCGGGATGACGCGCCTGGAGGACTCGTTCCAACTGCCTCGCGAAGCCATAAGCCGGCTCCGGATCGCCCATCGCCGCTGATTCGCCGAACACAAAAATGCGCACCGTATCCGGCGGCTTTCGCGCCGCCAGGTACAACGGCCGTGGAGCGCGGGCAACAGCCGCTGGAAAAAACCGCCAGCCGAACTTGGGATTGGCGGTGAGCATTTCGCGACCGTTGTCGTTGACGCGGAGAAAAAAAGCCGTTCGATAGCCGTAACCGGCCACGCGGAGCCCGAACTCCAGCAACCCCAAAACGAACAGCGGAATTAGCACCGCCAACCCTAGGCGGCGCCACCGGGAGCCGGGCGAATTTGGAACTATGCTCGCGGCCTGGACTTTCTCGCCCCCTGCATTGGATGCCTGCTTGGGCTGATTCCGCCTGCGTTTCACGGTCTTACCTTGGTTAGTTAGTTAGTTAGAGTGTGTTCGAGGTGTCCGCGCGTGCGCCGGGCCGGGACGCCTTGCCGAGGCCTCCCCAGCCTCTGGCCCGCCGCACCGCGCATCCCAGCTTGAACACTGGCGCATTTTCAACACGCTCTTAGTTAACTCGTCGCCCGTGGCCAGACACAAGACTTATTCCGAGGAGCGCTGAAGAGCACCTCCCCGAAAGCTCGCCATGTAGGATACATCCTACTTAGCGGAATTTACTCCCAGAGGTCTGACCTCTGATACCGTATTAGGAGTAGTAATTTGATGTATGCCATTTGTCATATTCCCATCCTTCAGAATTCCTGCTAGTCTCGCGTCCAGCTAACCTAAGCAAGCCGAAAGCCCGGCGCGGCAGCCGAACTTTGACCGTTGCCAATCCCTCGGGCGCTCGACGAGCCGAGGTGTGGCAAGAAAATACTTAACCATCCGAACGAAACGTCATCCAGACTGAACACTTATGAAGACCCCGTTGTTTAAAGCAGTCGCTGGTTGCTTATTCATGGCAGCAGCGTCCACAACCCTCTTGGCACAATTTAGCTACACCCCCTTCGTCGGGGTAAATGTCGGCACCCCCACCTATTCGGGCAGCGTCACCACTAACGCCAATGGCACGCTCACCATCACCGGCGGTGGTGCTGACATTTGGAATGCTTCCGATGATTGCTTTTACTATTACACCGCCGTGACCGGCTTGGAGTGGGATGCGCGGATGCAGGTCCGCTCCTTCACCGGCCCCGATACTTGGAGCAAGGTTGAACTGATGGTCCGGCGGCCCGCCACTCCCGGCGGCGCACCCGCGGGGCCCGACGCCGAGATGAACGTCTGTATGACGCAACCCGCCGTCTCAGTTGCAGATGGTGGCACGGGGGAGAATGACGTCGAGTGGCAGTGGCGTGGCGCTAGTGGCGGCAGCTCTTACAATGCAGCTTATGGCGGCGCTTCTGATACCTACCCCAATGAATACGCCCGCATCGTTCGCCTCGGTTCCGTCTTTAACCTCTACTGGAGCACCGACGGGGTGAATTGGAGTCTCGTTGGCAGCCAGGATACCTCCACAACCGCCAACCACTTCGATGGCACGCCCTGGGAAAACCCCATCCTGGTCGGCGTGGCTGTCACCTCTCACAATGACGGCGGTGCCACCTTGGGCGACGCCGTCATTACCAACTTGTCGGTTGTTCCCATTATTGCTCCGACGAGCGTGGGCGTGGTGTCACAAATCAGCGGAACTACCAACGTCTATGCCTATGCAGAGGCCTCTTTCACATTTGTGGCTACGAACAACGCCACCCCCCTCGGCGACGTCGGTATGAGCTATACCTGGTACAAGAACGGTCAGGTGGCCTCTTCTAACCTCCTGACAACCAATTACACCTTCCTGACTACCGCCGCCGATAATGGCGCGCAAATCTATGCCGTGGCCAGCCCGCTGGGATACTCCAGCATCACCGTCACGAGCGCCGTGCTTACCCTCACCGCCAATCCGGGAGCCCAAATCTATACCAATGGCCTCAAACATGAGTTATGGGCCAACGCCACCCGCACGCAGGTCGAAAACGGAGATGTGCCCGCCGCTAACACGTTGAGTCTGGCTTCGGCACCCGATTTTAACATTGAAGGCATTAACGGCGGTAATAATTACGCCGAACGGCTCAGTGGCTATTTCATCCCGCCCACCACTGCCGCCTACGTCTTCTTCCTCAACTCTGATGACGACTCGGACCTGTTCATCAGCAGCAACAGTAGTCCCACCAACAAGTACCTCATCGCCCAAGAAACGGTTTGGAGCAACCCCTACGATTGGCTGGTCTCAGACGGTGGCGGCGTTGCCGGCCAGAAACGCTCCGATCTGTACTCTCCTGATGGCGGCGTTACCTTCCCTTACGCCAATGGCATCAACCTGGTGGCAAGCAATCTGTACTACCTCGAGGCGGTCCATCACCAGGGCACAGGCGGCGCCAACTTGGGCGTGACCTATCAAACCACCAATCAAATCGCTGATCCCAACTGGGCAACCGTCTTCACCAATGGTACTTATCCCCTGTTGGAAGCTACCAACGGTAACATCGCCATTATCACGTTCCCCGGCACCACCCTCGTTTGGACTCTTCAACCCACAAACGAGACCGTCAATCAAGGCGACACGGCTAACCTCTCCGCCAACGCCGCAAGTGACAGTGAGCTGAACGTGCAATATCAATGGTACCTCAACGGCGCACCCTATACTAACGGAGGAACCGGCTCAACGCTCTCTCTGCCACTGGTCCCCATCACCTACAATGGAGCCCAGATCTTCGTCGTGGCCAGCTTGGCCGAAAGCAGTCTGGCCATCACTAGTTCCACCGTAAAGCTTACCGTCCAGCAGGCCGTCTTGGAGCTTGGTTTCGCTAAAGACGAACGCTGGAACAACTCCTCACGCGCCGCCATCGAAAACGGCGCCGTCGGCGCTCCTAACTACACGATGGCTGTCCCAGCCTGGGCAGTCAACACCGGCAACAACGACTACGTCAACAACATCGGACGCCGTGTGAGCGGCTACTTCGTCCCGCCCTCCAACGGCCTCTACGTCTTTTTCCTCAACTCTGACGACGATTCGGACCTCTTCCTGAGCACGGACGACACTCCGGCCAACAAGCGGCTCATCGCCCAGGAATCCGGCTGGAGCAATCCATGGAATTGGGAAAGCGTTGGCGGTGGCAGCACCATCAGCCAGAAACGATCGGACCAATGGTCGCCCAACGGCGGCGTCACCCAACCTTATGCCTCCGGCATTTCACTGCTCGGCGGAAAGCATTATTACATGGAACAGGACTATTCCCAAGGCGGCGGCGGGGAGAACCTCGAAGCTACCTTCAAACTTACCACCGACCCCGATCCCGTCAGTGGCGCCGCCGTTACCCGCTTGACGGGCAACGCCATCGCCATCAATGCCGTCCGTTGCTCTTACGTTGCTTTCACGGAGCAGCCCAGCAATGTCGTCGCCCAGGCCTATGCCAATGCCACGTTCAACGCACTGGGCATCACCGACTCCCAACTGGTGATCGGTCAGACCACCGGCGACGAGGCAAGTTACACCAATAGCTTCATGTTCTACCAGTGGTACACCAACGGCGCGGCCGTGTCGGGCGCCAACACCGGCACGCTTGTCCTCGGGTCCGTGCTGCCCGACTATAATGGCCTGCAAATCAGTTGCCAAATCCGGTCGCTCGGTTATTCGGATACGAACCTGAACCCGATCTGGAGCAACAGCCTGCCCGCTACCCTCACCGTGGTTACCGGCGCAGCGCCCAGCTTGGTCTATGCCTCGGTCGTGACCAACAATCTTAACTCGACCAACCTGCTCTATCCAGCGGTGGTTTACGTGGACGTGGTGTTTAGCGGCCCAATCGATCCTACGGCGCTGACGAACGCGAACAACTACCTCTTCTCTGCCGGCAGCGGCCTCACCTCCGCCAACATTACCAGCATCACCGTGCTCCCCGGTAATACCGCGGTCGAACTCGCCCTGAACCAGTCACCGATCCTGCCTTTCACCGTGACCGTGAGCAGCATGAGCGGTTGGGGTGGTGGCCCGCCCCTGGCTGGCTCCACCGTCACCAACGTCAACACCGTCGAGTTGGCATCCTTGGACATCGGCGGCGTCGGCACCACGCTGTCGGGGGCTGACCCGGCCGTGCCCTCGCGCCTCTACGTCGATGGCCCCGCCGCCTACACGGTTCAGTGCGAAGGCAGCGACATCTACAACGCCTTCGATGGCTTCAACTTCCTCTATGAAACCAAGAGCGGCAACTTCGACGTCGTCGTTCGGCAGATCAAAACCACGCACGTTTCGAACTGGACCAAGGGCGGCCTCATGGTCCGCGAAGTTCTCGACGAGTTCAGCCGCAACTACAGCCTCGTAAACGATCCCGATTCGGCCGACGGCATCCAGGCCCTTGACGGCAGCGGTTATGGGGCCAACACGGTCGAGTGCAACGCCCGGGAGGACTACTCCGGTGCCACTGCCGGGTGGGAGCAGCATGGGCCGTCGCAGCCTCCGACCTACCCGAACGCCTGGCTGCGTATGACTCTGCAGCGCATCACTAACTCGGTCGGCACCAACCTTGTCGTCCAGGACATCCTCACGGCCTACTCCTCGACGAACGGGGTTAACTGGGAGCAGTTGGCCCAAACGGACATCGCGACCAACGGCACTGCCCCGGCCTCGCTGGCTGACCCCGCCTACATCGGCATCTGCACCACGGCCCACGACAATGACCCGGTGGGTGGCTACACCGGCGAATACCTCGACACCGCCGTCTATGCCAATTACAACTCGAGCTACGTGCCGGTGGTGCCGGCGCAGCTTTCGGTCAGCCTCTCGGGTCCGAACCTGATTGTCTCCTGGACGCCGGCGGGCGGGCGTCTGCAATCCAGCCCGGCCGTCGCCGGCCCGGATGTGAATTGGCAGACCGTCGCCACAGGTGGCGGCTCTTACACGAACACGGCGTCTGCCAGCGCCATGTTCTTCCGCGTCGTGAATCCGTAACGGCGGCTGATTCAGTCGGCAATTAGTCAAGGCCGCGAGGGCAACCTCGCGGCCTTTTTTTTCCTGGCACGACCAATGACAAGGTTCCTATCATGGCTTTTTCGTTCGCACAAGAATTACCAGGGGCGAGTTAAAACCGGCCATCGCCGAGCGCAAAACTGTCTGTGAGTCGATCCCTTGCAGAGTGAGATTGCGAAAGCACGGGCTCCTATTACGTCGGGTCTTGCTGCGCTCCAGGAGGGTTGCACTCCGGTCCCCTGTTTATGGTATGACGGTTGTCATATTTCAAGCAATTGCCATTCTTGCTATAGATCTCGCCATGACCGAAGTGGCGCCAGGCTCGTGGATGGTGCGAGACGTTACTTACCCGGGCAACCGGGGCTGGGGAGCGATTCGGCAAGATCGAGGAAGAGCTATCATGAAAACTGCAATTCTAATCCCTGCTCTTTAAGAATTAATGCACCGATCAAACTTTATTGCGAACCACTCCAATCCCACGAATCCACTGAACATGAAAACTCGAATTATTCTTCTGACCTTTGCGCTTTCCGTATGCTCCGTCTGGCCAGCCGATGTCACCGGGGTCTGGAAAGCCCAATTCGACACGCAGCGCGGCCGGCAGAAGTACACCTTCACCCTCCAGCAGGACGGCACAAAGGTCACCGGCAACGCCAGCGCTGAGGTGAACGGCGCCAAACGCGAGTCCGAGCTGAGGGAAGGCAAGATGGAAGGCGACACCGTATCTTTTGTCGAGCCACTCAACATCCAGGGCAACGACCTTCGCATCACCTATTTCGGCAAGGTTTCGGGCAACGAAATCAAGTTCACCCGCCAGGTCGGCGACTTCGCCACCACGGAGGCCGTTGCCAAACGCGAGTCAGCGACCGCTCCGGCGCAACCTGCGCCCGCCGCCAACAGGGTCCGGATCAAGGCCGGAAAATCCGAGCCCGTCAAAGACGCTGAGGGTAATCTCTGGCTGGCCGACCAAGGCTTCGAGGGCGGCCAAACCATCGAAAGGCCAGACATCCAGATTGCCAACACCAAGAGTCCGGACCTCTACCGGGCGGAACGCTACAGCATGGACTCCTTTTCGTGGCCGGTGCCCAACGGGAAGTACGCAGTGAAACTGCACTTCGCCGAAACGTTTGAGGGCATTACTGGTCCTGGTCAGCGCGTGTTTTCCTACAACGTGCAGGGACACGAGTTCAAGGACTTCGACGTGTGGGTCAAGGCAGGCGGGTCTTTGCGCGCGTACGTCGAAACGGTCAACGTCGAAGCCACCAACGGCATAATCAAGGTTACCTTCACTCCCAAGGTGGAGAACCCGCAAATCAACGCGATTGAAATCATTCCGCAAGCAACGGCCGAGGCCAGTGCGCCCGCACCCGCGCCCGCCGCCAAGACGGTACGGATCAAAGCCGGAAAATCTGAGCCGGTCAAAGACGCCGAGGGCAATGTCTGGCTGGCCGACCAGGGTTTCGAGGGCGGCCAAACCATCGAAAGGCCCGACATCCAGATTGCCAACACGAAGAACCCGGACCTCTACCGGGCGGAACGCTACAGCATGGACTCCTTTTCGTGGCCGGTGCCCAACGGGAAGTACGTGGTGAAACTGCACTTCGCCGAAACATTCGAGGGCATTACGGGTCCCGGTCAGCGCGTGTTTTCCTACAACGTGCAGGGACACGAGTTCAAGGATTTCGACGTGTGGGTCAAAGCAGGCGGGCCTTTGCGCGCGTACGTGGAAACGGTCAACGTCGAAGCCGCCAACGGTGTGATCAAGGTTACCTTCACTCCCAACGTCGAGAACCCACAAATCAACGCGATTGAAATATTACCGCAACCGTAATCCGCGGCTTGCACGGATTCGCCCCGCTGTTGTTCAACAACCCGTGAAGGTGTCATGTCGTCCCGTTTGCGCCTGGGCAGACTCTTTTCGCGCCGAGGAACAAGGCCACTTCGCTGCTTTCGATCAATGCACTCTATGAAGCGCCTCCTCCTTCGAGCACTATCCCTCACCGCCGCCTGCGCCGCCACGGGCCAGTCGCAGGCTCCTCTCGCCAGCATCGACGCCTCGAAAACCGGTTCCCCCATTTCGCCCTATCTTTATGGCCAGTTTATCGAGCACGCCGGCGGCCTGATTTACGGCGCTCTTTGGTGCGAGATGCTCGATGACCGCAAGTTCTATTACGACGTGATGCTCAAACAAGCGGAAGATCCCAACGCCGCCCGGCGTGGCGGGCCCGGTGGCTTCGGTCCGGGCCGCCGGCGCAACGTCGGGCCGGGACGGTGGAACCCGATCGGCCCGGTGGATTCCGTCGTGATGGACACCAACAGTCCTTTCGTTGGCGAGCACTCGCCATTGATCAAACTCGTCGGCTCCGAGCCTCGCGGCATCCGTCAGACCGGCGTTAACTTCACCCAAGGCGTCACCTACAATGGCCGCCTCCAGTCGGCCGGTGATCCCAACGCGAAAGTTTCCATCAACATCGTCTGGGGCACCAATGCCGACGCCGCGCGACAGACTGTGTCGCTCGGCGAGGTAACCGCGGACTACAAGAAGTCTTCATTCTCATTCAAGGCCGAAAACTCCGGCACGGCACAATTCGAGATCAGCGGCACCGGCACCGGTTCATTTCGCGTCGGCGCCGTTTCACTCATGCCCGCCGATAACCTCGATGGCTTCCGCCCTGATGCTATCGCCGTGCTCAAGAGTCTTCGCTCCGGTGTTTATCGCTTCCCCGGCGGCAATTTCGTTTCCGCCCACGAATGGCGAAATGCGATCGGTGACCCGGACAAACGTCCACCCATCTACGATCCGGTTTGGCGTGCCCTTCAACCCAACGACATCGGCACCGACGAGTTCATGACCCTGTGCAGACTCCTTGAGGTCGAACCCTACATCACTGTAAATGCCGGCACTGGCGATGCCTGGTCCGCCGCTCAATACGTCGAATACGCCAACGGCAACCTCTCCACGCCGATGGGCAAACAGCGCGCCGCCAACGGCCATCCCGAACCCTATCGCGTCAAATTCTGGGGCATCGGCAACGAAATGTGGGGGATCACTTACCAGTATGGCGCCATGAAGCTCAATCAATTCGAGTTTAAGCACAACCAGTTTGCCAAGGCCATGAAGAAGGTCGATCCGACCATCAAACTGATCGCCTGCGTCGCCATGCCGGGCACGATGACCGGATCCAAGGAATCGTTGAGCTTGGGCACCAACCTGGTTCCGGCCTATTTGTCACCCGCTGACTGGACCGGCGGGCTGCTTAAGAATTGCTTCGACAATATCGACCTGCTTAGCGACCACTTCTACAACTACGGTGCCACGCACTTCAGCCTCGCCGACGGCCGCCAGGTGCCAAATGACCCCAAGGAACCGATCACAGACTGGATGCGCCGACCCGCCAACCATATCCGCATCAAATACGAGGAATACCAGGAATACGAGAAGTTGATCCCGGAGCTCATCACTCATCCGAAGCCGCTGAACATTGACGAATGGGCCTACGCCGGCAGCACCCATCCCGTTTATCCGTCCTATGCCTGGGTTTTCCATGAAATGTTCCGACACTCGGACATCTTTCAAATGGCGGGTTACACGTTTGCCACTTCGCTGCTAGTCCGCGATGGAACGAATGCTTCGCTGAATGCCAACGGCCTCGTCTTCAAAATCTATCGCGACCACTTTGGCTCCATCCCGGTCGAAGTCTCCGGCAACTCGCCCCAACCCAAGCCCACCGACCCGCCTGGCGGCGAGCAACCCGTGATCAACGCCGGCAGTGACACCTTCCCGGTCGATGTTGCCGCCGCCTTCACCGACGACCATCGCACGCTCACGATAGCGGTGCTGAATCCCACCGATGTCGATCAATCACTCACGCTCAACACCACCGGCGCCCCACTGTCCGGCAAAGGCACCCTGTGGCGGCTGGCATCGGCTGAGAGCAACGGCCAAAATCCCAGCATCAGCAATGCCCCCGTTGATGCCCTCCCCGCCTCGCTTACCTTGCCGCGCTTTAGCGTGAGCATCTTCGAGCTTCTTGTGAGGTAAAAGGCTTATCGCTTTGGCCAAGGGTAAATGAAAACACAGATTCTTTGGTTTGCCGCGTTAGCCTTATCGTCCATGTTTTTGACCGAGCTCTCCGCCCAGGATCAAAAGGCCGGTGAGTTTGCCCACAACCCCATCATCTGGGCGGATGTTCCGGATATGGCGGCCATTCGTGTGGGAGACACCTATTACATGAGCAGCACCACAATGCACCTGAGCCCGGGACTTCCCATTATGAGATCCAAGGATTTAGTCAACTGGCAGCTTGTCGGCTACGCTTACGACACGCTCGGAGACAATGACGCGCTGACGCTGCAGAACGGGAGGAGTGCGTATGGGGCCGGCTCCTGGGCCAGCAGCCTGCGATACCACAACGGCACTTTTTATGTTTCGACCTTTTCCAGCACCACCGGCAAAACCCATGTGTACACGACGAAAAACATCCTGAAAGGCCCCTGGTGGGAGTCTTCCTTCCGTCCGGCGCTGCACGACCATTCGCTGTTCTTCGACGACGACGGGCGGGTTTACATGATCCACGGTGCTGGCAACATTCGATTGACGGAATTGGCCGCCGACGTTTCAGGCATCAAGCCGGGTGGGGTGGATCAGGTCATCATCACGAACGCAACCCGGGTAGCGGGACCCAACGTTGGACTGCCCGCGGAAGGCTCCCAAATGCGAAAGATCAATGGGAAGCCGCACGCCCTTCCTGGTCGCCGTCAAGTGGGAAGACGCTTGGCCCCTCATGGGCGTTGAGGGCAAGGTGCCGATGACTTTGAAGATCCCGGCCGGCGCGGGCGGCCTCGGCAACCTCGTGGCATCTGATGAATTCGACCGGCACCCTGGCCAGCCGGCGCTTCCCCTGGCCTGGCAATGGAACCATAACCCGGACACCAGTATTGGTCCCTCAGCCAACGCGCCGGATTTCTTCGCTTGATCACCGGCAGAGTGGATGCCGACCTCGTCCACGCCCGAAACTCTCTCACCCAGCGCACCTTCGGCCCGGAGTGCTCCGGGA
>Ga0209517_10002109_pt1 | contig 28700 bp, 25 predicted proteins | sample PeaSoiMetSII2010_FD_187695 | JGI IMG/M metagenome (GOLD analysis project Ga0209517, IMG submission 187695) | Peat soil microbial communities from Weissenstadt, Germany - SII-2010 (SPAdes) (version 2) | ecosystem: Environmental > Terrestrial > Soil > Wetlands > Peat | place: Germany...
CAAGAAAAAAGGAGCGGCCGCGCCAGCCTGAAGGAAGGCCGGCGCGGCAGGAAACCCGCTAGCCGTCTCTTGCTCCGCGCCTCGACCAATGGCCCTGCGCGCCGATTTCCCCCTCACTTCTGAGCAGTTACTGGCGCGGCCTCTCGGGCCGCTCATGCCGCCGGAATTGGCTTATTCTCGCTGAGCCCAGTCGTTACAATCCTCCTCAAAGGATTGGCGGTCTCTGGCATCGCTTGACTCTCCCGAAGGCGGGTCGAGCGCCATCCTTGGCGCGGTCCTGTGTCACCGCCCGGCACTCTCACCTCCCCGAGGACCGTTCGTCCGCGGCGTCGCCGCGGGCGAGCGTGGCTGTCCCCACATCTCCAGGTCAGGGAGGCTTCTCATGGTCTGCGCAAAGAGCCCCTTTCAACTCCTCCTTCAGCAGGCGGCCCAAGGCGTCTCACGTGCCTGGGCCATCCTTGACGAGCGCTTCGGCCCGGACCTGCTCGCCGCCCTCAGCCGGCGACTCAAGAAACTCCCGCGCCTCTGCCGGGTGTGCCAGGTCGATGACGTGGCCCAGGAGGTTTGGCTGTCGCTCTTCCAAAAGAAGACTCTGGGCAAGAAGCGATTCGACACGCCCGAGGCACTGACCGCCTACCTGGCCCGGGCCGGCAGGAATCGCGTCTTCAACCTGGCGTGGCGCTACCTGGGGGCCAGGAGGCGCAAAATCGCCCGCGAGCAGTCCCTCGACGCGCCGGGCGGCATCGAAGAGGCAGGTGGGTGCGTGAGCAACGCGCCGGGTCCGGAGCGGGTGGCTGCTGCGAAAGAAGAGTGGGAGCAAGTCCTGGATCGGCAGTCGGAGGCGCATCGCCGGGTCGTGGAGCTGCGCGGCCAGGAGTGGACGACCCCCGCGATCACCGAGGAAGTCGGGATGAGTGGGAGCAGCGTCAACCGCATCCTGGCCGCGGCCCGCGCCGAGCAGTAGCCCGTGGATCGCCGTCGCGGGCGGCCGGCAACGTGGACGTCGTGGTCAGCAGCCCGACCGGCACCTCGGCCGTGTCCTCGTCGGACCACTTCACAGGCAGCAGTGCCTCGTCGCCGCGCGTGACCGGGCTGAGCGTGACCGGCGGCAGCACGACCGGTGTCCGGTCCGAACTGCGGGCGGCGCTGGGTCAAGCTCCCTTGCCGCGGTTGCGGGGTGAGGATAGACTAGCTGTGTCAACCAGTTTGCCGGAGGTGGTTCCATGACTGAAGTCGGGTCGTTCGAGGCGAAGACGCATCTTCCCCAACTCCTGGAGCGCGTGGCGCGGGGAGAACGGATCCTCATCACCAAGCGCGGCAAGCCGGTGGCCATGCTGGTGCCGCCCCCGGCGGAGTCTCGCCCGGACGTCAAGGGTGTCGTGAAGGCCATGCTCGCCTTCCGCGACAAGGAAGGCCCGACCCTGGGCGCAGGCTTGACCGTCCGCGACCTCGTTGAAGAAGGGCGGCGGTGATCCGGGGCCCCCGCGCCGTGTGCGAGGAGTCGCAATGACCAAGAAGGGGCCACGATTCGTCCTGGACTGCTCTGTCACGCTGTCGTGGTATTTTGCGGACGAGGCCAACGCTTACGCGGATGCCATCGCGGCCCTCTTCCCCCGGGTCGAGGTGTTCGTCCCCGCCCTGTGGCACCTGGAGATTGCCAACGCGGTGGCGATGGGGGAGCGGCGGAAGCGGAGCACGCTGGCGCAGGGGACGAAATGGCTCAACTACCTGGCATCGCTTCCCGTGATCGTTGACGGCGAAACGACGGCGCGAGCGTGGACGGACACCTTGAGCCTCGCTCGGACCCACAATCTGAGCAGTTACCTGGACGATCTCCAAGCCGGCAGGGGTCGAACAACAGGTCCCTTGAAGCCGCATTAGCGCACCTTGTTCGTGATGATGCCGTGTTTGAGCAGCTTGTTGCGGTCGGCCGTGGTCAGCTTGTCCTCGGCGACGCCGACGATGGTATCGGTAAGGCGCTCCGCCCGCTTGCCCAGGGCGGACACGACGCGGTCGGCGGTGTCCTTGTCGGGACAGCGGATGGCCAGCAGGTGGGCGGTAGAAACCTGGCGCACCCAGTCGCACCAGTCGCGCACCTCGCGCAGCACGTTGGCGGGCACGGGCGTGCTGGCGTGGCGCTGCAGCCGGGCCAGCACCTCGGAGGCCGCCAGGCCGTGCGTGACCGCCTTGACCACCGAGTCGCGCGTGATCCGCAGGACCAGGGCGCCTTCGCCGGCGTGTCCGCGCACGCGCTCGCAGAACGGGGCCAACTCGGCGGCCACGGCCGGGTTCAGGCCGATGATCGTCACGCTGAAGTCCGGCTGCACGACGACGCGCGCCTCGCCGGACGCGGCGCCGGCCATGTCGGCGGCGGCCACCTTTCCGCCGAAATAGGCGTCGAGTCGCGGCAACCGGGCGACCACCGGCCGGCCGGCGTCATCGACCCCGGCTTGCACGGCGCCGAACGGCACCAGTCGGTCCTTGAGGAAGGTGGCGAACACCAGCCGCGCGGCCGGCTCCAGTTCCTCCTCCAGCGGCGCCAGGTCACGCCCGCGCACCGTCACCTGCACCTCGTTCGCCTTGCGGCCGAGCAGCAGCGGGTTGTGCGCCCCGAAGGTCAGGTGCGCCAGCACGCTCTCGAGGTCGTAGAAGGTCCCCGCCACCAGCGTTTCCAGGGCCTCGCGCAGGGCGGTGCGCAGGTCACGGGCTCGCTCGGCGCTGGCTTCCCACCAATTGGCACCCAGGCGCGGCCTCGCCGCGGCGCGCTCGACGCGCACGACCTCGCCGAGGAATCGCCAGTCCTCCTGTCCGTAGTAGAGGTAATCCTCGTTTCCCTCCGGCCCGGGCAGCACGCCCACCCCCTTGTACAGGGCGGCGTACTGCTCCTCGACACCGGCGGCGAGCCACTTCTGTCCGCGCTCGCTCAGGTGCAATCGCTTCTCCTTGTGCGCGCCGCCGCTGCGGACGAACCCGAAGTGTTTGGTCCAGTAGACCGCCTGGTCGAGTTGTTTGGCGGCGCTCAGGTCGAAGTGGTTGTGCAGGCAGGCAGGCACCGGCCCGAGCGCCGCTCGCAGGCGCTCCTCTTCTTTCGAGAAGATTTGGCCTCCCTGCTTGAGGCGCGGCGGCTCGGCGGCGACCTCCAGGAGCAAGGCGCGCAGGGCGTTGACGAGCCAGCCGCCCTCCGCCGCAACCTCGCGCGGCTGCGCGCAAGGGAGCAGCACCGGTCGGTTCCGGGTCACCGCGCCGCGCGCCAGCCCCTCGCGCACGGCGGGGAGCAGGCCGAACACCACTTCCCCCGTCTGCGGCCGCAGGTCCTCGAACACGGCCAGGCGGGCGATCAGCCGATCCAGCGTCGCCCGCAACTCCATAGGGTGATCGGGCTTCACGCGCTCGGCCAACTCCGGCAGCGTCAGCGGCGCCTCGGGCGCCCGCAGCGCGTCGATGATCGGCTGCGCCAGCGCGTCGGTGACGCCGGCCACGGCCCAGCCCGGCCAGCGGTGGCTGACGACGTAGCGCTGCAGCACCTCGTAGGGATTGGTCTGCCCGCGGAGACCGGCACCGCGCATCACCTGGGAGATGCTGGACACCAGCCCGGCCGGCGCGAAGGCGGTATTGACGTACGCCTGCAATTCGCTGGGCCGGGCGGGGTCGAGGAGGTGAAAGCGCTGCAGCGAGCGGAGGTAATGGGCGAACGTCCACACCGGGCTGGGCACGACGACGTTCTGCAGCTGGCCCGATCGGCCGTCGGCCTGAAGCTCCACGAAGCCCGCGGCGCGCAGCTCCTCCAGCGCCTCCGGCGGGAAGCGATTCGGGCGCACCTTATACGTCGAGCGACTTCCTTGATGGACGGGGGACTTCGTCTGGGTCACGAAGGCGTGGCGCGCCTGCGGGGACAGGGTCCGCCATTTCTCCTCCCAGGGGACGAGTTCCACGCGCCTCCAGGCTCTCTCGTGGGTGGCCCGCGGCTCCTGCTGACTCGAATTGGGGTACCACATGATGGTCGTGATCTCACCAAGGGGGCGTTGCAGCCGGACTCCGAATGGTTATTCTATCATGATCTTCAGGCGGACGTGTTCGCCCGGCCCGGTCCTCTTCGTACCTGAGACCTCCGATGATCATCCTGCACGCGGGCCTGGAAGACGGGCAGCTCCTCCTGTGGGGGGAAAGTCCCCCTGCGGACCCGATCCCGGCGGCGCCGCGCGGTCGCAAACCCAAGGTCCCCCAGCCGAGGCGCTTTCCCTTCCACCCCGGCACCGAGTATCTCACAGCTGCCCTCGCGGGAACCCTCCCGGACACGTCCCGGCGATCACTCCCTGCGGAGGAGCGCGTCCTCTGGCTGCCCACGGTCAAGGACCGTCCCGTCCCGTCCAGCGCACTTGTCGCCGAGCCGCCGGAGCCGGGCGAGACGGCGGCCCTGGTGCCCTGGCGTACGGTCGTCCTCCGCCTCGACCCGAACCAGGCGATTGACCTGCTCTCCGCCTGCGCCGACCGGGAGACGCTGGCCCCCGGCGTGATCGTCGGCCCGACCCTCGCCTTCTGGGCCCGGGCCCTGCGCTTGGCCGGCGCCCTGGTCGCCCGGGAACAATTCGTCCCCGACGTCCGGCAAACGGGGCAGGCGTGGCAAGCGCGCTGGCGGCCGGTGCTGGCCGGGGCCGATGCGCAGCGCCACAGCCAGATGGCACGGGCCATGCCGCCGGCCTCCCGCGCCCTCGGCGCCGACGGCGCCGCCCCGCCGGGGCAATCCGCCGACGCACTGCTCGGCGCCTTCCTGGAAACGATGGTCGATGCCCTGGTCCGCCTGGCCACGGCCGGCACCGCCCCGCTCGCCCTCCCGGTCCGGCGCGGGCGCAAGACCGCGTCTGCCTTCGCCAGCCTGCACGACCAGTGGCTGCACGCCCTGCGCGGCCCCGACGGCACCCTCGTCGGGTCGGCCACCGACCTGGGCCAACTGGCCGAGCAGGTTCGTTCCTGGCAGCGGCCCATCGCGGTGACAGCCGGCGCCCCGTTCCGCCTCTGTTTCCGCCTGGAAGAGCCGCCCGCGGAGGGCGACGGTCCCGCACCACCCCAGGAGGACGGCGAATGGCAGGTGCGCTATCTCCTCCAGGCGGCGGACGATCCCAGCCTGCTCATCCCGGTCGCCGACGCCTGGACGGCGAAGGGCCGCTATGCCGCCGTCCTCCAGGCACGCGGTTTCAACGCTCGCGAATATCTGCTGACCGCCCTGGGACAGGCCGCGGGGTTGTGCAAGCCGGTCGAGGCCAGCCTCAAGAGCGCGGCCCCGTCCGGCTTCGTCCTCGACGCCACGGGGGCGCATCAGTTCCTCACCGAGACGGCCTGGCTGCTGGAGCAGGCGGGCTTCGGCGTGCTGCTGCCGGCGTGGTGGACGCGCAAGGGCACCAAGCAGCGGCTGAGCGCCCGCGCCCACGTCAAGACGCCGGCGATGCAGGGCGGCAGTGGGCTGTCGCTGGAAGAGATCGTCAAGTTCGACTGGCAGGTGGCGCTGGGCGACGAGGTGCTGTCGCTGAAGGAACTGGAGACGTTGGCCCGCCTCAAGGTGCCGCTGGTCCGGGTGCGCGGCCAGTGGGTACAGGTCAGCGCCGACGAGATCCAGGCCGCCCTCGACTTCTGGAAACACAAGGCGGCCGCCCAGGGCACCCTGCGCGAGGTCGTGCAGATGGCCCTGGGTGCCCGGGAGGCAGGCGGCCTGTACGTCAGCGGCGTCACGGCCGAGGGGTGGGTCGAGGAGTTCCTCGGCCGGCTCGAGGGGCGGGCCTCGTTCGAGGAGTTGGCGGCGCCGGGGGGCTTCCGCGGCACGCTGCGGCCCTACCAGGTGCGCGGCTACTCCTGGCTGGCCTTCCTGCGGCGCTGGGGGCTGGGCGCCTGCCTGGCGGACGACATGGGGCTGGGCAAGACGGTCCAGATGCTGGCAGAGATCCAGCGCGAGCGCGAAACCGGCGAGCGGCGGCCGGTCCTGCTGATCTGCCCCACCTCGGTCGTCGGCAACTGGAAGAAGGAGGCTGAGCGCTTCGCACCCGACCTCCCCGTGCTCATCCACCACGGCGGCCAGCGGACGCGCGGCGACAGCTTCCGCAAGAAGGTGCAGCCGTGCGCCCTGGTGCTGTCCAGCTACGCGCTCTTGCACCGCGACCGCGAGGTGTTCGAGAAGGTGGACTGGGCCGGCGTGGTGCTCGACGAAGCGCAGAACGTCAAGAACCCCGAGACGAAGCAGGCGCAGGCGGCGCGGGCGCTGCGGGCCGACTACCGCGTCGCCCTGACCGGGACGCCGGTCGAGAACCACGTCGGCGACCTGTGGTCGATCCTGGAGTTCCTCAACCCCGGCTTCCTGGGGACGCAGGGTGAGTTCCGCCGCCGCTACTTCGTCCCCATCCAGGCGCAGCATGATGCGGAGGCGGCCGAGCGCCTGAAGCGACTGACCGGGCCGTTCGTCCTGCGTCGCCTCAAGACCGACAAGAGCATCATCGCCGACCTGCCCGACAAGCTGGAGATGAAGGTCTACTGCAACCTCACAAGGGAGCAGGCGTCGCTGTACGCGGCCGTGGTCGAGGAGGCGAGCAAGACCATCGAGGGCGCGGAGGGCATCCAGCGCAAGGGGATGATCCTGGGGACGCTGTCGAAGCTGAAACAGGTGTGCAACCATCCGACCCAATTCCTCGGCGACAACTCGCCCATTCCCGGCCGCTCCGGCAAGCTGGCCCGCCTGACGGAGATGCTCGACGAGGTGCTGCAGGCCGGCGACCGGGCGCTGGTCTTCACGCAGTTCAAGGAGATGGGCGACATCATACAAAGGCACTTGCAGGAGGAGTTCGGCCGCGAGGTGCTGTTCCTGCACGGCGGCGTGCCGCAGAAGCAGCGCGATCGGTTGGTGGAACGCTTCCAGAACGACCCGGCCGGCCCGCGCGTCTTCCTGCTGTCGCTCAAGGCGGGCGGCACCGGACTCAACCTGACCGCGGCCCGCCACGTCTTCCACTTCGACCGCTGGTGGAACCCGGCCGTGGAGAACCAGGCGACCGACCGCGCCTTCCGCATCGGCCAGACGAAGAACGTGCTGGTGCATAAGTTCCTGTGCGTCGGTACGCTGGAGGAGAAGATCGATGAGATGATCGAGCGCAAGCAGCAGGTGGCCGAGCGCGTCGTCGGCGCCGGTGAGGGCTGGCTGACGGAGTTGTCCAACGAGCAGTTGAAGGATCTCTTCGCCCTGCGGCAAGAGGCGATCGGAGAATAGCCATCCCAGTTCGATCTCCCCTCGCCCCGGTACTCCGGGGCGAGGGGAGGAGTATCGAAGAGGCGATCGGAGAATAGCCATGCGATATCGTCGGTACGGTGGGTGGGATTACTTCCCGCGCTTCCCGAAGTCGCGGCCGCGCGCGGCCAAGGGCGGCATCAAGGCGCAGTCGAAGCGCGGCGGCTTCGGCCAGAGCTGGTGGGCCAAGCGCTGGATCAGCGTGCTGGAGAGCTTCGACATCGGCGCCCGCCTGGGCCGCGGCCGGTCCTACGCCCGCAACGGGCAGGTGTTGGCCATCGACGTCCAGAAAGGGAAGGTGACGGCGAAGGTGCAGGGGTCGCGGCCGCAGCCCTACGCCGTGACGATCGAGGTGAAGGTACTGTCGCCCGGGGAGTGGGAGCAGGTGATCCAGGCCCTGTCGGCGCAGGCGCTGTTCGTGGCGAAGCTGCTGGCGGGGGAAATGCCGCAGGACGTCGAGCAGGTCTTCGAGAAGGCGAAGGTGTCGCTATTCCCGCAGAAGAAGGCCGACCTGAAGACCGACTGCTCGTGTCCCGACTGGTCCAACCCCTGCAAGCACGTGGCCGCGGTGTACTACTTGCTGGGCGAGGAGTTCGACCGCGACCCGTTCCTGCTGTTCCGGCTGCGCGGCCTGGGGCGCGACGAGTTGCTGCAGCGGCTGGGCCGGCTGACTCCCGCCGCGGTGACGGCTGCGGCGACGGCCGAAGCCCCGGCCGAGGCGTCGGGGGAACCGGCCGCGCCGCTGCCGGCCGACCCGAGCGCGTTCTGGACCGGGGGCAGCCTGCCGGACGACGTGTTCGGCGAGGTGCAGGCGCCGCCGGTGTCGGCGGCCTGGCTGCAGCGGCTGGGCAACTTCCCCTTCTGGCGCGGCGAGTCGCACTTGCGGGATGTCCTGGAGCCGATCTACGAGGAGGCGTCGCAGCGCGGCGTGAACACGTTCCTGGGAGGGAAGACGGATCCGCAGCCTCGGGAGTAGAGGGGTCGGCCGTTTGCGGCTTCGCAGCAATTCGTTTCATCCACCGCAGTCCGAGGAATCCCCTTCCCCGGGCGTGCCCGGGAGGCGTAGAATCCAGGCATGGAACACGAACTCGTTACCGTCGAGAACGTGAGGGATATCCAGGCCGGCGGCCGGCGCTGGCTGGAGGACGTGCTCGGCCAGCACCTCCAGGAACACCAACAGGTCTTCATCATGGTCCTCTCGCCCGGTCGCGCGCCGGATGAAGAGGCCCGCCGCCAGGCGCGCACGGCCCTCGAAGCGACCTTCCGCAAGACGGATGCTTACGCGCGGGAGCACGGCATCACGGACGCGGAAATCGACGCCGCCATCCAGGATGCGACGGACCACCTTCGCCCAGGGACGGACTAATGCGCGTGGTGCTCGACAGTAACGTCCTGGCGCGGGCGACCCCAGGGAAGACGAGCGCCGCCCGCGAAGTCTTGCTCCTCCTCGCCCAGTCGCCGCACCACCTCCTCACGTCGGCCCCGCTTCTCACGGAACTGGCGCGGATCCTCCAGTACCCGCGCGTGCGCGCCTTGCACGGCCTCGATGACGCCGGCATTCAGGCGTACCTCCAGGCGGTGCAGACAGCGGCACTGGTAGTAATCCCCGTCTCGCCTCCCCCCATTCGCACCCGCGACCCGGCGGACGACCTCGTCATCGCCACCGCGGTCGCTGGCCAGGCTGAGGTCCTCTGCACGTGGGATCGCCACATCCACGACCCCAGCATCACCGCGCAGTGCCTCGCCCGGGGTATCCGCGTCGTGAAGGATGCCGAGTTACTCCAGGAACTGCGGGGCCTCGCACCTTCGCCGTAAGCGAACGGCTGAGCACACGAAGGCAGAAAGGAGACAGCGTACTTGCCGCATGCCGCAGGGGATTAATCACGCTGTCGAGTGTTGTATTCCCGGACGGCTTGTCCCGCTCCGGCTCCGGCAATTAGAATGCGGCGGAAGGAAAACCCCGATGATCGAACTGACCGCTGAACAGACACGGGCCGTTGAGCAGGGGGGAAACCCCGTCCTGCTGAACCCGAAGACGCAGGAAGAATTCGTGCTGGTGCGCAAGGAGGTCTTTGAGAGGATGCGAAAGTTCCTGGCGCCGCTGAACAAGGGCTGGGATGATCCCGCCCTGGATGTGTATGAACAGTACCGCAAGACGCCATGAACAGGGGCGAGGTCGTGCTCGTGGACTGGCCATACAGCGACCGGTGAACCGGCAAGCGGCCCGGGGCCTCACTTCTTCTCCTCGATGCGGTAAAGGTGCGTCTTGGTGCGGACGAAGAGCGACTCGCCGGCCACGGCGGGCGAGGCCATGCAGCCGTCGTCCAGCGTGTTCTCGGCCAGCTTCTTCCACGACCGCCCGCCCTCGCCGACGTAGGCCGTGCCGCTGTCGTTGAAGAAGTACACCCGCCCCGCGGCGTAAATCGGCGACGCCCAGATGGAGCCGCCGAGGCGATCCTTCCAGACCACCTCGCCCGTCTTCGGCTCCACGCACGACAGGATGCCGTCGTTGCTCGCCATGTAGAGCAGATCGCCCACCAGCAGCGGCGAGGAGCGCGACGGCACGTTCTTGTTCAGCGTCCAATCGACATGCGTTTTCGTCACGTCGCCGCTGCCGTCCGGGCGCACGGCCAGCAGCCGATCGCCGCCGTCGCCGGTGCAGAGGATCACCTTGCCCGCCCCGTACAACGGCGGCGCCGCCACGTTCATGCCGCCGTGGTAGACCTTCCACAATTCCTCGCCCGTCTGCGGGTCGTAGGCCGCGGTGCCGACCGCCGACGGGCTGACCAGCTGCGGCTTGCCGTTGACCGTGATGATCGACGGTGTCGAGTACGACTTCTTGTTGTCGCCGTTGACCTTGCTGTAGTCGAAACTGCGCGCCTTGCGCCACACCGTCTTGCCGGTCGTCTTGTTCAGGGCCGCCAGGTACTGCACGTCGAAGCCGTCGAAGGTCAAGATCAGCAGGTCATTGTAAAGGATCGGCGACGAGGCGGGGCCGCGGAAGTGGTCGCACTCCAGGTCGCGCCGCGTCCACAACGCCTTGCCGGTCTTCGTGTCCAGGCACGTCGTGCCGTAGCTGCCGAAATGGACGTAAACGCGCCCTTCCTCGATGGCCGGCGTCGGCGACGCATAGGTGTTCATCGGATTGTGCAGCGGCTCCGGCTTGTCCACGTCGAAGACCTTGAGGTCGTGGATGACCTTGCCCGTGGCGCGATCGACGCAGACGGCGAACATCTCGTGGCCTTTGGCGGTGGCCGTCGTCAGCCACACCTGCTCGCCCCAGACCACCGGCGACGCCCAGCCCCTGTCGTGGATGGGCGTCTTCCAGACGACGTTTTCCTTCTCGCTCCAGGTCAGCGGCAGCTTGGTTGCGTCGGAGTGCCCGTCGCCGTGGGGGCCGCGGAAGCGGGGCCAGTTGTCCCCGCCGAGCGCGGCGACGGCCAGGGACAGGCTCACGAGCAAGATGATGGCAATGCGCATGGTTGCCTCGGCGGGGAGGGTGGCTGGGTGGGTTCGCGGTAGGTCTGGCCTGCCGGGCCAGACCGGTCCATCGCGCCTCAGTATATGTCCCCTCTCGGCCAGCGGGTACGGCAAATTGCCGGCTTGGGGCGGGGACGAGCTGGCAAGCTGGCAGCTTGCCGCTACGGGGCGGAGACGGACTGCTCGGCGACGTCAATGACATGCTCAAGGACCTCGAGCGCGTTGCCAAGTACCAGGGCGTGGCGCTCTGATTCCGCACAGCGAGGTGAGACGGTCGGTGGCTTCCCCGTCGCGCGGTCAAACCTTTGCCGACCGCTCCGCGGAAGGGCCTGCCGCGTCGTGCCGCCCTTCTGACGACACAACCTCCCATCGTTTCTGTATTTACAGCATTGGCCCGCCGGGAATCGTCCCCGCGAAGCGCATTGGCGCGGCGATTGCGTCACTCCCCACTGCCGAAGTGCAAAAGGAACGCGAATCTTTCCCCTGTGGATTTGCGCTACTTTGCGGGCAGGGTCGTGGTTCACAATTCGGGTGTCGGTGTCTGTTTCTTTAGCCGCATCGTAGGACCGGCATCGCCGGGCGAGCGATCAGACACCGTCGGCTGGGTCGGGTGTGAAAACGGAAACGGGGCCGGAAACGTCGAAGAGGTGGAGGCGTTGTGATTGCGAACAGCCAACGCTCCGAATGCGAAACGAACATCGACCGGTCGATGACCGATCTGTGCGCAGCGGCGCGCGTCAAGTCTCAGGCAGGCGAGGGCGAATCATGGTAGCCACCTTGCCGGAAGCACCGGTCGTCCCAATGGCCCCGGCCGCTTTGGCCGCGGGCAACGTCGAGTTAGCGTTCCACGTGGCGAAGATCTACCTTCGCCGCGCCCGCGCCCTCGGCGTGACCTGGGAAGACCTGCATCAGGAAGCGGTCGTCGCCTTGCTGCGGGCGAGCCGTGGCTTCAACCCTGCGGTCGGGGTCAAGTTCAGCAGCTACGCGGGCGTGGCGGTTCGCCATCACCTGCACAACGTCCTGACCACGCGGCGCTACCACGCCACGCGGGGGCTGCCGACCCACGAGGACGGCGCCCTGATCGAGCCGGAGGACCGGCACACCGTGCCGCCCGACGCCGCCGCCATCCTCGCCGACGAGAAGGAACGCGTCGCACGACTGATGCGGCTGCTGCTGCCGCGGGAGCGTGCCATTTTCCAGATGTACTTCTGGGATGATATGTCGTTCGCCCAGATCGGCACCCAGGTCGGCCTGAGCGGCGAGCGCGTGCGGCAAATCTTCGACCGCTCGCTGCGGCGGCTGCGGCAAGCGGCCCACGCCAATAACGGCCGGCCGGCCGCCGCCATCGCCTGAGCCGCTTGCGGCTTCGCAATCTGTCCTGCGATGCCGCAAGCGGCTGGGGATCACAGCGGTTGCAGATCGCCTTTCGGGCCGAGCCGCCACCACTTTTCGTCCGCGGTGCGGATGATGCCGTCGAACCGCCCCGCCAGCCAGCACGCCACCTCCCGGGCCAGGACGCGCGCCATCGGCTCGCTCGGCGCCGCCGACGACGAGTCCACGACATCGACGCACTGCTTGAGGTGGGCCCGGATCTGTTTGAAGTGCGGGTGCCCTTCGGCCGCCAATTCTTCCAGCTCCTCGTCGATGACGGCCTGCACGTCGTCCTTCGACTCCCAGCACTCGACCTCCACCTGGCGCATGGCGCCGGGGCGGTGGAACAGCCGATAGAGGACGAAGCCGGGCGGCTTCAGGTTCTCGATGCGCAGCACGTCGAGGGCGAGGGCGATCTGTTCTTCGGCGACACCCTCCTTCTGGGCGCGGGCGGCCAGGTTCGTGGCCGTCACTCCCTTGAGCAGATCGTTCGGGCTGACCTGGGCGAGACTCTTCTTGCAGTAGATCGTGTAGTGAACGCCCATGACGACCCCCGCTCCGTTTAGCGGCGGCTCGCAGAGCCGCGCGGCTCTGCGAGCCGCCGCTAAACGCTAGATCTGGTAGTTCCACGGCACCAGGTCCGTCGTCCCCGGCCCCTTGATGCGCAGCGACGGCTTCTCCAGCGACACCACGGTATACGGTCCCACGCTGTGCGTCAACCACACGCTGGAGCCGACCACCGCGTGATGGCCGATCACCGTATCGCCGCCGAGGATCGTCGCGTTGGCGTAGACGACCACGTCGTCCTCCAGCGTCGGGTGCCGCTTCATGCCGCGGATGATATTGCCGGCCGCGTCGCGTGGGAAGGACAGCGCCCCCAGCGTGACGCCCTGGTACAGTTTCACGTTACGGCCGATGTCGCACGTCTCGCCGATCACCACGCCGGTGCCGTGGTCGATGAAGAAGCCGGTGCCGATGCGCGCCCCCGGGTGGATGTCGATGCCGGTCTTGCTGTGGGCGTGCTCGGTCATCATGCGGGGAATCAGCGGCACCCCCAGCAGCAGCATCTGGTGGGCGATACGGTAAACCGTGATGGCCTCCAGTCCGGGGTAGCAGAAGATGATCTCCTGGTAGCTCTTGGCGGCCGGGTCGCCCTCGTAGGCGGCTTGCACGTCCTGCTCCAGCAGCAGACGCAATTCCGGCAGCGAGCGCAGCAGTTCAACCGTCTTTTGTTGGGCGAGGGCCTCGGCGTCGAACTCGGCCGGCACGGCGTCCGAGGCGCCGCATTCCGCCTCGTGCCGCAGGGCGCGGGCGACCTGCGTCGTCAGCTTGTCGTGCAGCCGATCGACCACGTCGCCGACGTGATACTCGACGTTGCCGATGTGCAGGTTCTGCCGCCGCCAGTAGCCGGGGTAGAGGATGTCCATCAAATCGTCGAGGACGCCGACGATGACCTCGCGGCTGGGCAGCGGCTTGTGGCCGAGGTGGCTGGTGCGGCTGCACTCGGTGTAGGTGGCCACGAGCGCCTCGGTCACTTCCGGCAGCGCTTCCTTCAAACGAATGTCGGTCGCCATAGGTGGTGAGTTCCTCGTTGGGCCGCCGCCTCGATTCATCGATTCGCGAATCGATAAAATCGAGGGCGGCCGCTTAACGGCGTTGGTGAGAGAAGGAAGGATTCGAGGCGATCGCGGGGAGGAACCGGCAAGTCGGCTCCGAACGTCACTGCCCGGCGACCGCCGAACGACAGCCGCAGTGGTGCGGAAGGGCCAAGCATCGCGGAGGAGCAAACACCGGAGGATCCCTCGTCGTGCGCAGACGGGCGCGTGGCGCAACCCCAGAGAACTGGGGAAGCCACGTCAATTCTAGCGGGCGTGCGGAAAGCCGTCAATTTCTCCCCGCTAATCTTCGGATCGGCGCCGGCGGAAGTTGAGCCGCGGGCGCCGGTCGTGACGCTTTCCCCGCCCGGCCATTCCCCACATTCGCCCCGACGCCTACGGTCTAAGCAACCGACAGCCGCAGGTTCGAGCCCCGTCAGGTGTACTCCTGTCAGCCCCTCGCAATCGCTCTCAGCCGCTCGCAAACCCCTTCTCTGGACAGGCTTTGCGTCGTCAGGCCGCTCGGCCTCTTCGAGTGGCTCACCCTCAGCGAGTCTCAAGCCGACGCACTCGCTGTCAGCCGTTTGTGCAACTGGTGAGCAACTGGCGGGCAACTGAACGGGGACCGGCCGGCCGTCTGTGCCGGTCGCCCGGAGGGCCGCGGCCTCGCTGCCGTCCTCCCGACCGGGCAGGAAACTCGGCAGTTTCTCGACAGCGCCCGCCAGGTCGTACAGGCGGCGGTGCGAGTAACGGGCGGTCAGCACGGGCGTTGAGTGCCCAGCCAACTCTTGCAGCGTCCGCAGGTCGATGCCGGCCCGACTCCCCAACGTCAAGAAGCTGTGCCTCAAGCTGTGGAAGTCGGCGTACTGCGGACCGTCTGGCCCCGCGATGACGTAGGGAATGCCGGCCGCTTCCAGGTCGCCGCGGAGCATTTCGGCGCCCTTGTTGTCGTTGGTCCAGGCCCTTCCCCAGACGGGTTGACCGGCTGGCCGGCCCGCCAGGTAGTCCCGCAGCAGTTTCGCCAGGTCCGGGGGCAGGGGTTGCACCTTCAGTTTGCGGCTCTTGTTGTGCTGCGCAGCCAGGGTGACGGTCGGCACGTCGGCGTCGAGGTCGAAGCTCTCCGGGGTCAGGCTTGCCAGGGCGGAGGCGCGGAAGCCGGTGCCGCAGGCCGTGGCGTAGAGCGCGAAGCGGTCGGGGCCGCTCAACCCGCGGAACGTTCGTTGGCTCGCTCGGGTGGCGGTCAGGAGGGAGCGCAGTTCCTCTTCGTTCAACTCGCGGCGGTCGTGGCGCCGGTCCGTCTGCACGTTACCGCCTTGCAGGTGCGCCAGGGGGCTCTCTCCCATGCGCCGGTCCTTGACCAGCCAGCGGCAGAACTGCTTGACCGCTTGCAGGTAGAAGTTCACCGTCTGAACGCTCGCCCCGCGGGAAAGGCGGTCCCGCAGCGCCTCCGCCGTCTCCCGCGGGAACCTCCGGCCCTGACCGTGGCCGCAGCCGGCCAAGCCTTGCCGGCGGACCAACCCCCTGACGGCGTGCGGCCGGACCCCGAGGGCGGCGGCCAGTTCGCCCAGGGTGAACTCGCCCTTGCCCGATTCCAGGGGCGGCAAGATGCGGCCGCCGTCGCGGAGGGTGGCGAGGTATTCCATCGCCCGTGAGGCGGACAGGTCGGCCATGAAGACGAAGCCGCAGCCAGCCAGCACGCGACGGACGCGGGTGGTAACTTGCCCGGCCTGCTTGGCGGTGACGCCCTGGGCGAGCAAGGCGCTCTCGAAATCGGCCAGGTGTTCCAGCAGGGGCCGCTTGCGGTGTTCTTCGTAGGGGTCGCTGATGCCGACCGTTGCGAGCCCGGCTTTGCGCACCAGTTCGTTGAGCATGATCTGCGCGGCGGTCTTGTTCTCGCACAGCGGGACGGGGCGGGCGGCGCCGGGCGGGCGGCCGTACCACTTGGCGCTCTTCTCCCGGACCTTGCGGGCGCCGGGAGTTCCCTTCGGCACTTGCCGGCCTTCGGCGTCGAGGTAGCGCGTGATGGACTTCTTGAAGACGCGGGCCATAGGACGGGCTCCTTTCTCAGAACGGCCGGTGCCGCATCCCCGGTTCTGAGGACGGTTCGGCGGCACGCGGCCAAAGGACGGGAGAGATACTATATCGGGCGGTAGCGGAAATCAAGGTCAGCAGCTGCCGGGGGCACGGCGGACGAGTCTACGACGGGCCTCCCGTGCTACTGGCGGGGGCGCCCGGCGTTGCCGGGGGTGTCTGCCGTGAGTCCAAGGCATCCCAAAAATCGGGGCGTGTGTCGGTGTCCGGGTATCGCCGCACCATGCGCAAGTAAGCACGCACCTGCTTGGCACCCACGCCGCAAGCCGTGGCAATGCGTCGTATACCCAAGCCCCGCCGGCGCAGCTCGGCGAAAGCGTCGGCGGCTTGCCAGCTGGAAGCCGAAAGCTCCGCCTTCGCCGCGACGATCTTCCTGCAAAGCTCATCGACCTTGATCACGCGCAGGGCTGCCTTCAGCGCGAAGCTACCGCCCGGCGGTAGTTTGCCCCAGCCCTCCGCCAGCCGCATGTACTCGGATGCCCGCTGTTGCGAGAACGCGCCTTGCCCTTTCAGCGCCTTCAGCCACTTGCCGTGTCCCGCGGCGGCCTTCGCGCGGATCAACGCCTCGCCGGCCTTGCGGTAGTGTTCCAGGCTCTCGCGCTCGGCGCGCTGGCCCGCCTCATGTTCGGCGCTCGCCACGGCCAGCAGTTCGGCCAAGTCCTCGGCCGGGCGCACGGCGGCCGGCGGGTTCAGGATCATGTCATTCACGGATGGTCTCCTCGATGATCTCCCGCGGCAGCCAGCGCTCAACCACGGTGGCGACGTAGCCAAGCCGTCGCAGGTGTGCCAGAGTGCGGGCGGTCGGGCTCATTCGGTGCGCCTCCCTGCGGCTCTGTGAGGCGCAGCAGACAGCGGTGGCGGATACTGGTTTGCGTCGATCCAGGCCGGCGCCCCCTCCCAGCACCAACGGACGGCGCTCTCCGGGCCGCACGATCTGCCGGCCTCATCCTGGTAGTACAGCCGGGCTCCCGGTGGCGGGACGGGGGCGGCATGGGTGTTTGGCGCCATCTCATCGCGTAGGGAGTTGTCTCCCCCCGTAGCCGACCGTCCGAACCGTCCGCAGACCAGCTTTTCCTCGGGTTTTCCGGACGGTTCTTGCGGACGGTTCTCCGCAGAGTGGCCGTTACCGCTCCCAGGACCGTCCGCCGGAACCATCCGCTTTTCGGCCGGAATCGGGGGCTTCCCGGCTTCTACGGACGGTTCGGACGGTTCGCTACAGGGGGAGAGGGCGCCAGCGCGCAGGTGTAATACGTCGCGGTCCTTGACTCCTTCCAACGTCCGGCGAATCGTGTTCCGCTGGCGGCGCTCATCCCAACTCGCCAGCAGCGACCGCTCCCGCAGGCGCTTCCAGAGCGTGCGCGAACTGACCGGCAGCGCCTCTCCTTGATGCCGGGCCAGTTCCTGCGTCTCGGCGTAGGCGGCCTCGGGCTCTAGCAGCAGATCCTCCGGGCCGTCGAGCCAGCCGACGCGCCGGCCTTGCGGCTCCCAGCGGGAATCAGAGCCAGCGGCAGTCCGAAACTCAGCTTCCCGCCATCCCCACGCGCGCGGGTTTTCCGGCTTGCCCCCGTCCGGTCCCGCAACATGCGCCCGGCCCGAAGCCAAGGCCGCAGCCAGCAGGCGCAGGAAGAGGGCGGTGGGCTCGGCCGCCTCGACGTGTTTCGCGTGCGCGCCGCTCGCCTCGACAAGCGCCTGCCAGCCGCGGCGGGCCAGGGCCTCCCGCTCCGCCTGGGTGATGGCCCCGGTAGCGAGGGCGAAGTCGAGGAACACCTTCAGCCCCAGCGCCAGATCGGCCACGATGCCGGGGGTGCGCGCCGACCCGATGCCGGTTTGCGCCCGGTCGCGGAGTGCGGCCCGCTCGCCGGGCAGCCGGGCGCACAGCTCCCCGTACTGAGACGCCAGCCAACGGACGAAGCCGGAAAGGCCCTGCGCGTACAGGCCGGACGCGGTGGCTCGCTGGTGCGGCGTCAGGCGGGGCTTCGGCACGTCGTCGGGCGAGACTTCCAACACCAGCATCCGGCCCCGAAGGGATTGCCCCGGCGGCACGTCCTCGCCCGTCGAGAGGATCAGTCCGCGGGGCGGCTTTGGCGGGCGCAGGCTCCCGTCGGCGCGCATCCGCCCCCGGCCGGCTTGGTTGCCCTGCGCACGCAGCAGGCGGTCGGCGTCGCGCTCGAGCCGCTGCCGGTCCCCGGGGGCGCCGCGCGGGGCGTAGTCATCGACCGTAAGCAGCGCGTCCTTTGCGGCGAAGGCCAGCCCCTCCAGCGCGTTTGCAGTCGAAGACCAGCCGCCGGGCAGGTGCCGCGCGTCGAGGGCGGCGCCGAAGTGCTGTTGGGCCAAGGCCGCCAGTTCGCTCTTGCCGGCCCCGTGCGGGCCGGCCAGGTGCAAGGCGAAGTCGATGGGGCCGGGTGCCTCCCCCAGCGCCGCCCGGTACACGGCGGCCAGCAGCGGGATGATGAGCCGGTCGGCGGTCAACCCGTCGAGCAGCCCCAGACTCGCCCGGACGGCGGCGGCCAGCGGTTCCCCCTCCGGTGGTGTGGGTAGCAGGAACCCGGCCAGTGGGTCCGGCAACGACACCTCGACGCCAGCGGCCGGCCCGTCGGTGCCAATCGCGCCGCCTGCGTGCAGGTAGTGCCAGCCGTCGCCGAGCTTCCGCCATCCGGTATGCAGGTAGACGGTTCGCCGGGCACGGTTGGGGGAGAGCAGTTCCAGGGCGGCGCGGAGATGGTCGCGCGTTCCCTGACCGGCGTAGACGACGGCCTCGCCGTGCCAGGCGGTGGTGACCCAGGCCAGCCCCGCGAAGTCGGCCGCGGTGACTTGCACGGGCGGCAGCTTCCGACCGTCCATCAGGGCGCCGGCCAGGGTGAAGAGGGCGGTTTGTTCGGCGCCGTCGTCGCGCGTCACCACTTCGGTAATCCGCGCGGTGAAGTTGGACAGCGGCACCAGCGACGTTCCGCCGTCGTGGGTGCCGCACTCGCGGCAAATTCGGTCGTCCTCGATCCGGTAACCGGCCTCTGTCAGCAGGACGGGCGGGCGCTCGCGTGCCTGTTCGCGGAGGAGAGGCTTCAGCGCTTTTTCCAGGTCGGGGAGGGAAACCAGCCTCTTGAGGGTCGCACGGCGGGCGGCGTAGGCTGCGGGGTCCGTGGACGCCAGGCGGGCCAGGGCTTCGAGCAGCTTCTTGTCGGCGAACAGGGCCGGGGCGCCTCCATCAGCCAGCACGGCGGAAAGCCGGTCCAGTTCGTCGGGGGCGGGCGGCGGATCGCCGGCGGTGGCCGCCCCCACGGCCTCGCGGACCGCGGCCAGCGCCGCCTCGCCCGTCAGCACTTCCGGTGCCTTGCCGGCGGCCAGCAAATCGTCGATCCCCTTGCCATCGCCCTTGTCCCAGCGCTCCATCTCGACGGCCAGGCCGGCAGCCCTCGCGGCCTCGCAGCAGTCCGACAGGGCGCGGGCAACATGGGCGTTGTCGAGGGCGTCGGCGTCGAAGGCGAGGCGGATCGTCTCGCAGCCCAGAGCAGCGGCCACGTCGAGGGCCGGTCGCCAGACCAGCCCAGCGGCTCCGACCGTGGGCAGGCCGGACAGCGCAGTGGCCACGTCCCCCTTGAGTGCCCCTTCCGTGAGGCGGACGGTTTCGGCCGGGGCCTCGATGCCCAGCGGGACATGGGGCGGCGCGCCGGGGCCGGGGCCGCCGTGTTTAGCACTCGACAGGTAGGAGTATTTTCCGCCGCCGTCCTTCGCGTCGTCGCGCCGGACCAGCAAGGCTACGACGCGCCCGGCCAGGTCGCGAACCGGCACCAGCAGCCCCGCAGCGCCGGCGATGGTGAGATATGGCTTGGCGTCGTCGCCGGGCTTGAGGATGAAGCCGGGGACGGACAGCAGCGCGTCGCCCTGCAACTCGCGCAGGTCGCGGGCCAGGCGGGCGCGTCCCCGAATGGGCAGGGTGCGGTAGCCGCGGCGGTCGATTTCCTCATCGTTCAGCCCGCGCCCCCGGAATGCTTCCCGGTGCGCCTTGGACAGCTGCAACCCGGCCAGCAGGGCGGAGTAGGCTCGGTGCAGCAGGTCGGCGTCGGCTCGGGCGGCTCCCGGGCCGGGCGGCCGCGGGGGCGGCGAGTCAGCCCGGGCAGCGCCGGTGAGGCGGTGCAGGTAGTAGAGTGCGCCGTTCTTGTCGGCCTTGCTCTTGAAGCTGCCGGCCTCGACGCGCATGCACTTCGCCAGGGTGCCATCGGCGGTGATGGAACACCAGTCCGGCTCCTTGCAGACGGGGCAAGGCGATCCCCTCGACACGCGAACCCATTTATTTCTCGCGGCCACTTTGGTATACTCGCTCTTGGGTGACAACCCTGCTTGCGCGAAGCGCCCGGCAATCCCTTGCCGGGCGTCGCGTTTTTCGGTGGAGCGGTCCGGAGTTGAACCGGAGGGACGAGGGGTGACAACCCTGCCCCGCGACCGCGACCCGCCCCGCCGTTTTTCACTTGCGGCCGTGCCTGGCTGCCTTCATCGCCTCCCAGGTCCGGCGGCACGGCATTCCCGCTTCCACCCAGGCGACGATTTCGGAGTAAACCCATCGCTTACTGCCCCCGAGTTTCCGGCCAGCCGGGATGCGGCCCGCGCTGTCGTCGCGGTACAGGCTCGCCTCGCTGCGGGAGAGTAGCTGCGACAGGCCGGCCATATCGACCAGCAGCGGCGGCAGCATGGTGACGGGCGGGACAGCCTCGGGACGGTCGCGCAGGGCCTCGACGGTGATGGGCGGGGTGGGATCGGCCGCGGGGCGCAGCGGGAGGATGGGTTCAGCTGACATCGGCCACCCCCTTCCGGCAGCGGCGCGCGTCAATGGCGTTCAACTCGTGGCGGACCATCGCGACGGCACGGCAGTCGTAAAGGCGCAGAACGCCAGCGCGGCCAATGGGCTTGATGTCTTGGCTGTGCTTCTGGAGAACGTAGAGGACGCGGCTAAGAGACGCCCCTAGCTCGGTGGCGATGACGCCGGGGGTCCGCAGTTGAGGGATTTCGCTTGCCATTGTTCGCCTTCCTACCAGCCTTTATTGCGGGCTTTCGTAGGAAGGCAGGCGTTTGCGGTTGTCGGCGAAAACGCCTAGAAAACGCGGGGAAAACGCACCGCAAACGTTTGCAAACGACGGCAGCAGCTAGGGCTTGCGCCCCAGAATGTTCCGGTGCTTGTCGGGATCGTTCAGGAAGTCGAGCTGGTCTTCCTGTGTTAGGCTATTGAAGAACGCCCGCTCTGCGCTCGTCAGGTCTTCTCTCTCCAGGTACTCCCGAATGGCAACATCGTCTGCCGGGTCCAGTTCGCGGTTCTGCGCCGTGCGGTCAGTCACCACGTCGTTGAGGCTCTGCGCCCTGGGCGCGGCTGTGGATTGTTTCGCGGACCGGGCTTTCGCCCAGACGTGCAGCGCAGGCGTCTCCTTGATCGCCTTGTTGATCGTATACGATGAACAGCCGAAGACATCTGCCAGCTTCTTTTGACTGGTGAACGGCTCGCCTTGGGTGCGGAGCCGTTGCAGCCGCTCCACCACTTCTTGCCAAGACATACCAGTCGGTTCCGCGCTTGACGTGTTTGGCTGCTCGCTGCTCTCGGGTTCCGGTGTATGTGTGGCGTTGGCTGCGTCCCCTTCGCCTCCCCCCGCCCCGCCCTGGTGGCGGTCGTCGCCGGGGGGAGTCGCAGACGGGGGTGCCTCGACGGTCGGGGTCGCGGCGGGAACGGAAGGCACGGCAAGGGCAGGAGCCGGTGCGGAGATCGCCTCTTGAAGCTGTCGAAGGTGGTCCACCAGCCGATAAACGGAACCGACCATACCCAGGTCGCGAGTCTCTCGGTCCTGCGCTGTTCCCGCAAGTTCCTCGGCCGAAGGGAATTCCCCACAGCATACGCGCAGCCGGCTCTCTTCTTCCGGAAACGATGCGGCATGGTCGGCCAGCAATTCGTCGAACACCGGCCCAAGCACCCACTCCTGCAAGGGATGCCACGCTTCCAGCAGACGACACGCATCCACGACGAACCCCAGTCTCATCAGGCATTCGGCTATGGTTCGGATTTCTTCACCATGCTGAGGCCACAAGACCCGATCGCCTCCCGTGCGATCCGCCTCCAAAAACTCTTCCAGGCTGCGAAGGACGGGAGGAATCGCCGCCTTCAGCCGTTGTTGAAACAGTACCTTATCGAAGCCGTTGTTCGCGGGAGAGGGAGTGTCGGCCATGTGCGTACTCCGGGCGGGCAAAGCTTGCCCCCCGCCAGCGGGGAGTACGCGGCCGCTGACGAGAGGCAAGCCACCAGGGATCAGCTGGCGTCCCGCTTACTCTCCATTCTACCCGCATCCTCGCACGGGTGAGCCGCCGCGGCCGCTCGGAGGGTCGGCGGCCCTCGGCCGGCGGCCGCGCTGCGGACCTGGCTTGAAGTGGCGGAGGGGTACGTCATGGCCGGGAACTGGAGGCCGCCCGCGGTTGGGACGCGCTCGCCTTGCTACACGACGCCGTAGCACACGCGCTGACCCTGGCAACCCCGCCGGCCGCGGGGAGGCACCTGACGTGCGCCAGGACAGCGCAGGCCAAGTCCGGCCGCCCTATGACCGCCGTTACCCCGGCCGCGGCACAACGAGGCCGGTCGGCGCCTGGCGGCCGCGCTGCGGACCTGGCTTGAAGTGGTGGAGGGATCCGTCAGCGGCCGGAAACTGGAGGCCGCCCGCGGTTGGGACGCGCTCGCCCGGTTGTGCGCCGCCGTGCCGTGGGCAATGGCAGTCGCTGGAAACTCCGTCGGTTCGATGGCAAGACCGCTTAGACACGACTTAATCAATCCTCAGCGTGAATATTGGTGTTTGGATCAAGCCGGCAATGGACGCAACCGTCAGCGTGAACGGTGAGGCTTGCGTTAAGCCGGCGATGGACGCAACAACCGTGAAGGTGCCTTTCTTCGCGTTGGCGGTGAGTTGGGGAGCGGTGGCCACGCCAACGGCATTGGTGGTTGCCGTCGCCGTGCTGCTGCCGCCAAAGGTGCCGCTGGCCCCGTTCGTCGCATTGGCATGGATCGTAAACGTCACCTGCACACCTGGCACAGCATTGCCGACGCTGTCGGTGACTACCACACCGAGATTGACCGCAAATGGAGAGCCAGCCTTTGCGGTCTGCGGGGTGGTTTTGCTCACGGCCACAATCTTCGCCGCCGGCCCTACCAGGTTCGTAAGGCTGAAAGAAGTGTGCGCCCCGCTGATCGAGGCGATTACCGTGAAGCCGCCCGGATGAGCGTTGGCAGTGAACGCCGGCGCGATGGCGACGCCGTTGGCGTTGGTGGTGGCCGTGGCTGTCAGCTTGCCGACGAAGGTGCCACCGGGGCCACTGTTCGGCGCGGTGAACGTCACCTTGACGCCGGCAACCGGATTCCCGAATTGATCGGTTACACCGACTTGCAGTGTATTCTTATAGGCTTTTGTGACAACCGCGCTCTGGGAGTTGCCGGAAAAGAGATTGACACTGGCTGGCGGGCCTGCGGTGTTGGTCAAAGTGAAGGAGGCAGGGGCAGCGACACCAACGACCCAGGCGTTGATGGTGAACCTGCCTGCCATTGTGTTAGCGGTCAACGCCGGTGCCGTGGCTACGCCGTTGGCATCGGTCACGACGATGGGCGAAGCGGCAAAGGTTCCGTTCGCGGCGCTTGCCGGCAGTTCAAACGCGACCGTGATGCCACTCACAGGCTTGCCGGTGGCATCGGTGACGCGCGCTGCCAGGGCCTTGCCGTAGCTGGTGAAGACCGTGGCGTGCTGGCCACTGCCGGACACGGTTTTTATGGCCGCAGGAATGGCGGTGATCGTCAAGCCGAAGTTGGCTGGGCTCGCGACGCCCGCGACAGTGGCGGTGACGGTGAAGTTGCCCAGGACGTGGTTAGCACTGAAACCCGGCGCGGTGGCGATCCCCAAGGTGTTGGTTGGGACGAAGTTCAGCGCGTTGAAGGTTCCGCTGGGACCGGCCAAGGGCGCGGCGAAGGTGACGGGCACGTTGGCGAGCGGATTGCCGTAGGCGTCTACCACCTTGGCCTGAAGGAAGCTGCCGTAGGCGGAGCCGATGGGCGTGTTCTGCGGCGTGCCGCCCACGGCGGTTACGGTTGCCGGGATGCTGGGGGTACTGGTCAGGTTGAAGTCCGCAGGGCTGGCGACGCTGCTGACCGAGGCCGTCACAGTAAAGGTTCCGGCCGTCTGGCCTGCTGTTAGCGGCGGCGCGGTGGCGACGCCATGCGTATTGGTCGTGACAGTGGCGTTGCCGGCAAAGCTGCCCGTGGCTCCGTTTGGGGCGGCCACAGCAGCGAAGGTGACGCTGGCTCCGCTGACCGGGTTGCCGGAGCTATCCGTGACCAACGCCTCAAGAGGCGCGAAGGTACTGGCCACTGTAGCGCTTTGCATCGCAGATGAGAATGGCACGACGCTGAAGGGATCGGCAACAGAGTATTGGTAAGCGCCGACATCGCTGGGCTCGTTGATGGGTCTGGCGACGCCACGCTGGTCGGTGGTGGCTGTCGTTTCGGTAACGCCTTTGCCGAGAGCGAAACTGCCGGGACCAATGGCCAACGTCTCGGTAGGACCGCCGTTCTCGCCGAGAGGGCCAAGACCGACGTTGGCTATGCCAACGCCGATCTGGTTGCCATTCTGCCCGTCAAAAAGTCCGCCACTGCCGCCCGTGCCGATCAAGTTATCGCTGGAAGTAGCCCCTGCCAGACCGGCAATGTCGTCGGGCGTCGCACCACTAAAGGTGTTCACGTTCCCGGCAACGATATCACCGTCCAGCGTAAGGGCAGAAAGTGACGCGATGCCACCGCCGCTGTCACCGCCGCTGGCCACTGAGTTGGCAGAAAAGGTACTGTTGCTGACAGTTAGAGTGCCCCCGTTAAAGATACCGCCGCCGCTCTGTGCCGAGTTGCTGGCGAAGGTGCTGTTGCTGCCCAATAGTAGATCGCCGATGCCGTTAAAGATGCCGCCGCCTTCGCCGCCGCCGCTGATCGCGGAGTTGCTGGAGAAGGTGCTGTTGCTGACGAGTAGTTGCCCGCCGACGATGCAGATGCCGCCGCCGCTGCTCGCGGAGTTGCTGGCGAAGGTGCTGTTGCTGACCGTTAGCGTGTAGCCGTTGGAGCAGATGCCACCGCCGTTGCTGCTCGCGGAGTTGCTGGAGAAGGTGCTGTTGCTGACGAGTAGTTGCCCGCCGTTGTAGATGCCGCCGCCTTGGCCGCCTCTGCTGATCGCGGAGTTGCTGGAGAAGGTGCTGTTGCTAACGAGTAGTAGCCCGCTGTTAAGGATGCCGCCGCCGCTGTTAATCGCGGAGTTGCTGGAGAAGGTGCTGTTGCCGACCGTTAGTGTGCCCGTGTCGTAGTTAAAGATGCCGCCGCCGTTGCCGCCGTGGTTGTTGGAGAAGGTGCTGTTGTTGACCGTTAGCGCGCCGCCGTTGTAGATGCCGCTGCCGTCGCCGCCGAGGTTGTTGGAGAAGGTGCTGTTGCTGATCGTTAGCGTGCTGTTGTTGAGGATGCCGGCGCCACCGCCGCTGCTGACGGAGTTGCTGGAGAAGGTGCAGTTGTTGACCGTCAGCGTGCTGTTGTTGAGGATGCCGCCGCCACTGCTTTCGCTGTCGTTGACGGAGTTGTTGGAGAAGGTACTGTTGCTGACGGTTAGCGTGCCGTTGTTAAGGATGCCGCCGGCGCCGCCGTTGCTGCCTGTTGTATTTCCGTCGGCAATGGTCAGGCCCGACAGCGCGGCCGTCACATTGTCAGGGACCGTAAAGACCGTGAATTGTCCGCCGCCGTCGATGGTCACTGGCCCGATGCCCTGGTCGTTGGTGATGGCAACGTCCACACCGATGTTCAGCGTGCTCGACAGGTCGATGGTGCGGACGCTGGCGGCGAAGTCGATGGTCTCGCCGGATGTGGCGTTGTTGAGCGCGTACCGCAGCGAACCCGTGTCGGTGGGATCGTCGCTCGCGCTCGTGACCGTTACCATCGACGGCACAGTTCGGTCTTCGAGCAGTTCCAGGCCCAGACGAACCGGCGCCGCACGCCGCCGCACCCGCGGCCGACGAGGAGCCAGGGAGGAGAACGACGAACTGACCAGCAACCAGGTCCACAAGGAGGACAGGAGGACGCGCATGGCAACTTCTCCAGGAACGACGGTGGTATCGGTGCCAGACGAGGCTCGGGGGGCGGGACGATAGCCGGTAGGGCCACCGTCCTGCGTTTCTGTCGCCGAAGCATCAGGGGTCGATGCCCGGATTCTCCGGCCTGAGCATGGAAGAAGCAAGCAAATTCCACCGCTCCAACGCGCACGCACACGCGAGCCGGCCCAGGGATCGGGGCGGACAGGGCACCTTCCCGCCCCTTTTCCGGCTCTCAGCCTGAGCTATGCCGTGGGCTGTTCCCCGGACGCAACCGCGGACGTGTCCTGCTCTGCCTCTTCCTCATCGTCCCAATCGTCGTCGTCCCATTCCTCCCCGACCTCCTCCCGTGCCGCTGCCTCCTCCCGTGCCGCTGCCCTCGCCCGTTCTCGATCCTGGTGCATGCCCTCGACTTCGGCCATGCTGGGCGGATCGACCCCGGCTTTCGCCGCCAGTTTGGTCAGCCGCTCCAGCGTGGTCGCGGGGTTGGATGCCAGGGAAGACAGGGACGCGACTGGCTCGAGCCCGGCCTTCTGCGCCAGGAGTTCGGCCAGTTTCTCCAGGGCGATCGAGGCGAGCATGGTGCCATCGATGGCGTTGTTCCACGCCTCTTCGATCCGGCTGCGCTTCCGGGGCCTCCGCGGCTCGCTGTCATCAGGGGCGGGGGACGCGAAGAACGTCCTGTACGCGATGACATCGATCTCGTTCATCAGCGCGATGACCTCGCGCGCCTTCCTCTTGGGACGCCCTGCCATGTGTCTCTCCCTTTCGTCTCCCGGGACCATGTTGTAATCCTGCGGACCCCTCTGCCCGGGACGGGGGACCCGATGATTCTCTCATTCTAACGCCACGCGACTGCGGCCGGCGGGGGACCCGCAGCGATCAGCCATATCACGCTATCCGCCTCGCAGGGGGACCCAAATGCCGTGCGTGGGCAGACACGGGACAAGCCTCCCCGGGACCCGACGCGACCCCCGAGGGGGCTGGCGACGATTCCGCAACCCGGGCCGGGGCCGGGGTTTGCGTGCGGGCGCGCGGTTGATCGGCAGAAATCGGCCGGCTTGACGGAGGCCGTTGGTTGAGGCGGTCGAACGGTTCGGCCGGAGGGTTCGGGACGGGGAGATGCGAGGGAGGGTACGGCGATGTTGACGACCGAGTTGATGGCGACGGTGTTCGGGGCGGACCGGGGCGACATGGCGCTGGTGGCGATGCCGCTGGTCCCGGCCGCGGCGCTGGTGGATGGAGTGACGGCAGCGACGGACGTGGCGCGGCGTGGCGTGTCCTGGCTGCGGCGCCGGATCGGCCTGGCGGCGCTGGCGGTGGCCCAGCGCTGCGGCGTGGTGCCGGTGGCGACAGCGGCCGTGTACCCCGTGGCGTCGCTGCCTCCGGTGGCGGACGTGGTGATCCCGTTCCAGGGGGGCGAGCCCTACGAGCCGGCCGTGGCGGCGCAGGCCGTCGAGGCGCCGTCGGCCCCGGCGACCGTGGAGCCGATCCCGGCCCCGGCGGTGGCGGACGGGCTGCGGGCGGCCCTGGAGACGCACGGGACGGTGCGGGCTGCGGCCCGTGCCCTGGGGGTCGCTGAGTCCACCCTGCGGGGTCGCTGCCGCAAGGCCGGGGTGAAGCTGCCCGGCCGCCGCAACCGCAAGGCGAGCTGACTGCGGGCAGCATCGGCCCGGGCGCCCGCCCCGCCCGGGACTTGACGCCGGCGCTCTGGTGTCGGCCCGTTCTTTGACAAGTCGAAACCGCTACAGCCAACCTCCCGGCGGCGCACGCGCTCAGCCGGGACTTGTGGCGGGGGACGAAGGCGAGAGAGAGAGAGGCAAACGGGACGGACAGGGAACGAGAGGCAACAAGTTGGGGCGGCGCTGCGCTAACAGCCCGCCCCGTGGCATTCCTTCAAGCGAAAGGAACGCAGATGAACGCTAACGCAACCGCCCCGACCCGTCAACGCAAGCCGCGGCCGGAACGCCGCATCCGGCTGGAAGTGCGGCCGGAGGACAACGGGCTCGGCATCGTCCGCATCTGGGTCGGCAAAGAACACGCCGACTACTTCCTGACCATCCTGCCCGCGGACTTCGGCCGCGGCTTCAAGGTCGAGAAGATCGGCCTGCACGAGAACGAGCCGGGCTACCACGTCAACATCGACGGCGACAAGAAGACGTGCGAGTGCAAGGGCCACTTGCGGCACGGGCACTGCAAACACGCGGACGGCCTGGCGGCGCTCATCGCCGCGGGCCAGCTGTAGCAACACGGATCGGCGCGGGGGGAGAAATCCCCCCGCGCCCGTTTCAGGAGGGCGCATCCATGTTGCTACGCCACGCCACGCTCGCCCGCAACCTCGCGGCCATCTGCCGCGCCGGGTTGCTCACCAGCAAGAGTCAAGGCAAGATGCCGGCTGTCTGGCTGCATTCACCATCCTGTTCCGCGTGGGCGGGATGGCACACCGTCCGGCGCCACGGGGGGCGCATCGAGGGAGTCGTCATTCTGGAAATCGACGTGCCGCGGCGCTGGCTGCGGCGCTCGAAGAAAGGGCTGTGGTACTGCACGCGCGACATCCCGCCGGATCGCATCCGCGGAGTCGTCACGTTCGCGGCGCTGGCCCGCTCGCCGGTCGAAGAGGCGGCCGGCCGCTGAGCAACGCATCGGGGGCGGGGGATCGACCCCCCGCCCCCTTTCCTTCGCCCGAGAGAGGAACAAACCATGTTCGAGAGCGCTGACCTGATCCACCGTTACACCCGCGCCGACGCGCTCCGCGACGGCGTGCTGATCGATGTATCCGC